>Ga0209577_10000379_pt1 | contig 45159 bp, 41 predicted proteins | sample GraSoiAngelo_109_FD_185874 | JGI IMG/M metagenome (GOLD analysis project Ga0209577, IMG submission 185874) | Grasslands soil microbial communities from the Angelo Coastal Reserve, California, USA - 14_0903_12_20cm (SPAdes) (version 2) | ecosystem: Environmental > Terrestrial > Soil > Grasslands... | reverse complement strand
GGAGGCGCGACGCCACCGCCTCGAGGTCAGGGACGAAGGGACGCAGGGCACCCGCAGCGATCACGAGGACGGTGGCGATCACCAGTGCGGTGATCGCGAAGAGGGGATCGAGAGGACCGAGCGGACGCCCGATCTGCTTCAGGGCATCGGCGATCGGGACCTCCACAAGCACGCCGAGCAGCGCACTGGCGATGAGTCCAGCCACGGCGGCAGCTACCTCCAGATCGAGCGGAGCTTCGCCGAGCGCGAGGCGTCGCCCCGCCTGGAGCAACACGAGGATCAAGGCGCAGCCGGCGATCGCGATCGCGGCGATCGCGGTCGGGGGATCTGGAACGGCTCCCGCGCCGATCGCGACGCCGAGGATCCCGACGACCATCCAGGTGCCAGTAACGACCGTCGCGATGTAGCCGCGATGCGGAGGCATCCAAACGCTTTCGAGCACCGATCCGAAGGCGGCCGCCGCGAAGACCACAAGTCCCGACGCGAGCGCTACCGGCGTGCCGCACGCGAGCGCGACCCAGAAGATCGCAAGCGTCACGTCGTGCCGCGTGACCTCCCATTGCTCGGGAAGAGCGAGCGAGACCGCCGCGGCGTACAGCACGGTGAGAAGCGCCGCCGCGAGGACGACGTAGCTCCAGTGCAGCATCGGGTAGGCGCCGAGGATGACGAGCCCGAGAGCTGTAACGATCACGAGGCGGCGCGACGGACGCTTGCGTAGACGCGCGCGCACCACGAAGCCAACGAGCACGACCACCGCGAGAATGCCGCGAGGGATCGGACCGATCCCCGGGAGTCCCAGCTCTGATAGGTCGATGCTCGTCGCGCCGAGGAAACGCATCAGGATCAGCGATGCGGCGACGCCCGCGGGCATGGCGAGCAGACCCCGTAGCGGCTCGCGCTCGGCGGCGGCCGCCTGCGCGCGCTCGTAGCGCCAGGGCACAAAGGGATAGAGGCCGGCGAAGAGGGCTGCGCCGGCCGTCGTCGCGAGGACCGCTCCCGGGCTGACAGCCGTGGGGGCGATGACGGCGATCGCGAGCGATGGACCGCCTTGCCGCGCGACGAGCAGCGCGCCGACGACGAATCCCTGGAGGCCGGCGGTGAGGTAAGCGGCGAGACGCATCGCCGATGGCGCTGGCGCGACGAGCAACGTCGCGAAAGCGGTGAGCGCCGCCAGCACCGCGAGAGCGACCACCGCGGCGACGAGATCGTTCGTGACCACGACCGCGATCGAGACGAATCCGATGGCGAGCACGAGCGAAGGAAGGTACCTGGGGGACGCGGCCGAACGTGCGCTCGCGAGCAGACCGGCGGCCGCGTATCCACATGTCGCCGCTATACCGACCGCTCCGATCCCGTCCAGCCGATACGACGCTTGGATGGTCGGCCCGCCTGCTGCCGTCCACTCCCAGAGCGCGCGGCCCGCGGCGAAGGCAGGATCGACGAACTGATAGAGAAGGAGAGGCGTCGCTGCCGCCGCGAGCGCGACGACGAAGGCGGTCGGCACGCCCCATGCCTGGTCGCTCCGTCGCGACGCGGACACAAGAGCGACCACGGAGAGGGCCGCAGCGGCCGCGAAGAGGGCGAACTCCGCTCGCACGATCACCCTGGGGTAAGGTAGCCGAGGTGGACCTGAAACTTCTCCCGCAGCAGCAACTCAAGGTCACGCCAAAACAGATCGCGGCGAACTACATCCTTCAGCTTTCGTCCCTCGAGCTCCAGGACGTGATCAATCAGGAGCTCTCGGAAAATCCAGCCCTCGATCTGGAGGAAGTGCAGGTCTGCCCGCTGTGCGGGCAGCCGCTCACCGGTCGGGTGTGCGTCAACTGTTTCGGGATCGGAAGCCGCCCGTACAAGGGCGGCGAGGATGTCGAGACCGAACCCCTCGAGGGCACGAGCTTGCTGCAGCGTGACGAGGAAGAAGACGAGCTCGACCCGATCGTGCGTGCCGAAGCGGAGCAGACCCTGGCGGAGTACTTGTCGTGGAACGCGCGCGTCCTCCTGCCTGCCCGCCTTCATCCCGTCGCCGAATACATCATCGGCAACCTGAACGACAACGGGTACCTGGAAGTGCCACTCGAAGAGATCGCCAAGACCATGCGGGCCTCCCTCGCCGACGCGACCGAGGCGCTCCGAACCATCCAGGGGATCGAGCCGTGGGGCATCGGCGCTCGAGATACACGCGAGTGTCTGATCATCCAGATGGACCACCTCGCCGAGATCGGCGAGGAGGTACCGCCGTACGCGCGCGCGATCGTGTCGGATCACCTGCGCGAGCTCGGCGAGCACAAGTTTGGGGACATCGCGCAGGCCCTCCGCATCACGCGCGAAGAGGTACAGAGCGCATGGGATTGGGTGAAGCACAGCCTCAATCCCTATCCCGCGCAGGCGTTCGCCGCGGGCCCCGACGGGACGAGCATCGGCGGGCGCCAAGTCGCGCTCCGACCGGACGTGATCATCATCCGGAACGAGCGCGGGGATTTCGAGGTCGAGGTGATCGAGTCGCGGCGCTTCGCTCTCCGCGTGAACCCCGTCTACCGCCAGCTCGTAGGGCAGCTCCAGGCCGCGCGGAGCGCGGGGGCATCAGCGCCCGCGATGAGTGACGATGAGCGTCAGCACATCCGTCAGTACGTAACCAGGGCGAAGTTCTTCATCGACAACATCAACCAGCGCCGCCAGACGATCGGGCGGATCACCGACGTGATCGTCGAGTGCCAGCGCGACTTCCTCGACAAGGGCGTCCAATCCCTCCGGCCGCTGACCCGCGCCGAGGTGGGAGAGCGGATCGGGATGCACGAGTCGACGGTCAGCCGCGCCACCGCCGGGAAGTTCGTCCTTTTGCCCTCAGGGCAGGTCGTGCCGTTCGCGATGTTCTTTACGGCGTCGCTCGGGGTGAAGGACGTGATCAAGAACATCATCGACGTCGAGGACCGTTCGCGGCCCTATTCGGATCAAGAAGTCGTCGAAAAGCTGCGCGGCGAACACGGGATCATTCTGGCGCGGCGCACCGTCGCGAAATATCGCGAGGAGCTGCAGATCCTGCCCGCGCGCCTGCGGAAACGCTAAGGGTTCGGGACGCGCGCCGCCGGGCGCTTCGGCGAGTTCGGCTTTGGCGGAGGTGTGCCTAACGTTTTGGCGATCTCGTCCACCGCCGACGCCTCGATGTGGTAGCCGAACGAGGTCCGGCGCACCCCAGGTACGTCTTTGCCGCGGAGCGCATCGCGAAGCGCGTGCTCCCGCCATCCGGTCTTCGCTGCCAGCTCGGCGGTCGTCAGCCAGTCGCGATCCTTGCTCTTCTGCTTCTCGGACGCGTCTGCCTTCGGTTGTGACTTCGAGGCCTTCTGCGGTGGCATGACGCGAACTCTACCCGGTTTGCGGACGGTGGCTCGCTTGCGATAAACTTCAGTTGAAGCGCTGCGGCCCCCTCCGTCGGGGCGGGCGCCTTTTTCTTGCCTGTTGGGGGTTTTCGTGGAAGGTCTCCTGTGGGTCGTGCCCATCTCCGGCGTCGTCGCGCTCGCCGTCGCGGGATATTTCGCGTACGACGTGCTGCGGTCGCCGACCGGCACGCCAGAAATGCAGGAGGTCGCGGGCGCGATCTACGAAGCCGCGACCGCGTTCATCCAGCGGCAGTACCGGACGATCTTCTTCCTTGCCCTCGGTGGCGTGGTTGTCATCGGTCTCGTGATCTACATCTTCGAGTCCGCGCCCGGGGTGTCGAAGGAGGAGCTCGCGATCAAGACTTCGATCGCGTTCTTCGTCGGCGCCCTCTGCTCGATGGCTTCCGGGATCCTCGGCATGTTCGTCGCGGTGAAGTCGAATCTGCGGACCGCCGCGGCGGCCCAGCACTCGGTCGCCGACGCCCTCCGGATCTCACTGCGCGGCGGCGCCGTCTCAGGGATCCTCGTGGTGGCTCTCTCGCTCATCGGCGTATTCGTGATGTTCATCGCCTACGGCGGGTTCGCGAACCCGGACCAGGCGCCGTTCACCATCGTTGGCTTTGGTTTCGGCGCGTCCTTCGTCGCGCTCTTCGCCCAGCTGGGCGGCGGCATCTACACGAAGGCGGCGGACCTGGGTGCCGACCTTGTCGGCAAGGTCGAGGCAGGAATTCCGGAAGACGACCCGCGAAATGCCGCCGTCATCGCCGATCTCGTCGGCGACAACGTCGGTGACTGCGCGGGTCGTGGCGCGGACCTCTTCGAGTCGACTGCCGCCGAGAACATCGGAGCGATGATCCTGGGGGTGGCGATCTACGCCGTGACGCATAACGTGGCCTGGATCCTCTTCCCGCTGGTCGTTCGTGGCTTCGGCCTCATCGCCAGTGTCATTGGGATCTTCACCGTTCGCGGAAGCGATCGCCGCAGCCCCATGACGAGTCTCAACACCGGCTACTACATCACCGTCGCGCTCGCGATCGCCGGCATGTGGGTCGTCACGAACTCGATGCTCAACGAGAAGGGCGCCGGCTACTGGTTCTTCTACGCCGGGGTCGTCGGCATCCTCACGAGCCTGGCCTTCGTCTTCATCACCCAGTACTACACGGCGGGGAGCTGGCGCCCGGTCAAGGAGATCGCCGAGGCCGCGAAGACGGGCCCGGCGACGACGATCATCTCGGGCGTCGCGGTGGGATTCGAGACCACCGCGAGCTCGGCGATCGCGATCGCGCTCGCGCTTTTCTTCTCGCACTTCTTTGGCGAGCAATGGGGCGCTGCGACCGGCCTGCCGCACGGCGGGATCTACGGCACCGCGGTCGCCACGATGGGAATGCTCATGAGCGCGGCGTTCATCCTCGCGATGGATACGTTCGGCCCGATCACCGACAACGCCGGCGGCGTCGCATCGATGGCGCGGGCCTCGCAGGAGACCCGCGATCGTACCGATCGCCTGGATGCCGTCGGCAACACCACGAAGGCGCTGACCAAAGGCTACGCGGTCGGATCGGCCGCGCTCGCCGCCTTCCTGCTCTTCTCCGCCTACCTCGACAAGGTCGCGCAGCTCACCGGCAAGCCGTTCGACTCCGTCGATCTTGCAAAGGTCAACGTCTTCCTTGGCGGTTTCCTCGGGGCGATGCTCGTCTACCTCTTCTCATCGCTTGCCATCCGCGCCGTCGGGCGGGCTGGCAGCGCGATCATCGAGGAGGTTCGCACACAGTTCCGCGAGCACCCGGGGATCATGCAGGGCACCGAGCGCCCCGACTACGCGCGCGTCGTGGACATCACGACGGCCTCGGCGCTGCGCAACATGATCGCGCCGGGGCTGCTGGCCATTGGCGCGCCGATCCTCGTCGGCATCCTGCTCAAGGCCGAGGCCGAAGCCGCGATGCTGATGGTGGGCACGATGGCCGGCGTCATCCTCGCCACCGTGCTCAACAACGGCGGCGGGGCGTGGGACAACGCGAAGAAATACATCGAGTCGGGTGAGCTCCACGACGATAAGGGGCAGGTCATCGGCAAGGGCACGCCGGCGCACGCGGCTGCGGTGGTGGGTGACACCGTGGGCGATCCCTTCAAGGACACCGCCGGACCCAGCCTGCACGTGCTCATCAAGCTTCTCTCGACGATCACCCTGGTGCTGGCGCCGCTCTTCGTCTGATCAATCTCTGGGCTCCGCCTTAGCCTCTGCGCGTGCCCGGATCGATCGACCTCAACAGCGACCTCGGCGAAGGGGCCGGGACGGACGCGGACATCATGCCGCTCATCTCGAGCGCCAACATCGCGTGTGGTGGGCATGCCGGGAACGAGAGCACCATGCGGGCCGCGGTCGAGCTCGCGCTCCGGAACAAGGTCGCGATCGGCGCCCATCCCGGTTACCCCGACCGCGAACGTTTCGGACGGGTCGCCCTCGAGATGCCGCAGCGCGACCTCGTGGAGTCGATCCGTCGCCAGATCGATTTGCTCGTAGGGATCGCGTCGCGGCTCGGCGCGCGGGTCACGCACGTCAAAGCGCACGGCGCCCTCTACAACCAGGCGGAACGCGATCCGGCCGCGGCGCGCACGATCCTCTTTGGGATCCAAGCGGCGAAGGCAGGGCAGGATGTCGTGGTGTTCGCACCTCCTGGCTCGGCGATGTATGAGGAGGCGAAAGCCACAGGAATGGCGGTCGCGCGCGAGGGCTTCGTCGACCGCGCCTATGAGAGCGATGGAACGCTTCGCCCGCGCAGCCTCGGCGATGCGCTCATCACCGACCCCAGCGCCGCCGCGGCGCAGGCCCTGTCGATGCTCGAGAAAGGCGGGGTCACGACGGTGGACGGGCCGTTCATCACGCTTCAGGTGGAGACCCTCTGCATACACGGCGATACGCCCGGCGCGGCGGAGATCGCGCGCGCGGTCCGCGAAGCGCTCGGCCGCGCGAACGTGAAGATCGCCTCACCTCGATCCTGAAAGCTCCGCGCGTCGTTCCCTTCGGCGACAGCGCGCTGCTCGTCGAGCTCGGCGACCGCGTGAACGCCAAGCTCGTCGAACGCTGTCGGGCGCTCGCCGAGGCATGGGAAGATCTCGGTCACGGGCCCGCGGTGCCCGCGTATGCGTCTGTCCTCGTACGCTTCGATCCGCGGCGCCTCGATCCGCTCGAGGCTGAGCGAGGCGTGAGCGACGCACTCGCGCGATCGACCGAGATCGAGCCGACGAACCCGCGGACGGTCGAGATACCGACGCGCTATGACGGGCCAGACCTCGCGGAAACGGCAAGCGCTTCGGGGGTCGATACGAAGACGCTCGTGAGGCTACACAGCGAGCGTGACTACGTCGCGTTCTTCCTTGGCTTCCTGCCCGGATTCGCGTACTGCGGGACGTTGGATGCGCGGATCGTGGCGCCGCGGCTGGCGCGGCCCCACGAACGCGTGCCCGCCGGATCCGTCGCGGTCGCCGACGGACAGACCGGCGTCTATCCATTCGACTCACCCGGCGGGTGGCGGATCCTCGGATCGACCGACCTCGTGATGTTCGACGCGGCCCGGGAACCGCCCGCGCTCATTCGCCCAGGCGATCGCGTGCGATTCGTCCCCCAGTGATCCGGATCCATGCGGCGGGTGGCCGCGCGACGATCCAGGACGCCGGCCGGTTCGGCCACCTGCGCGAGGGACTCCCGCCCTCGGGGCCCGCCGATCCGAGCGCGTTCTTTGCCGCGCAGTGGCTCGTCGGGAACGACGGATCCGCGGCGGCGATCGAAGTCGTCGGCTCACCGTTCGTCTTCTCCTGCGAGGATCGCCGGCTCATCGCGGTCACCGGACGCGAGGTCGCGCTGCGATCGCGAGACCGACTTCCCGGATGGACGGCGGCGTTCGTCCGACCGGACGAGGAGATCACGGTCATCGCGTCCGAGCGCACGCGCTTTGCTTACGTTGCGGTCTCCGGTGGGATCGCGACCGAGCCCGTCCTCGGGAGTCGCGCGACATACCTCCCAGCCGGCCTCGGTCACCTCGTGCGCACCGGCGACAGCTGGCCGCTCGGCCCCGCCCGCGTCGACCCCACCGGAGCGGGCCGTACCGCGAAAGCGCCCGAGTACCAGGACGAATTCGTACGCGCCATCACGGGCCCCCACGTCGAGCGTTTCACCGACCAGGAAGCGGAGGGGTTCTTCTCGTCTCAATTCATCGTCGATGCGATGAGCGACCGGATGGCGACGCGCCTATTGGGGAATCTTGTCCGATCGCGTGGCGGCGAGATCCTGACGTGCGGGGTCATCGCGGGCGCGGTGCAGGTCCCGTCCGGGGGACAACCCATCATCCTGTTGGCGGAGCATCAGGTGACCGGCGGTTATCCGGTGATCGCGACGGTCATCACGGCGGATCTCGGGCGCGTGGCTCAGCGTCTTCCCGGCGAGCCGCTTCGTTTTGCCCGAGTCGAGCGAGACCGGGCGACGGATGCTCTGCGCGGCGAGCGCATGACGTCAGGGCCGAGCGCGTGACGCAGGGCGACGATCTCCAGCGCCGCGTCCATCGCCTCGGCGCCGACGTTCCGCTCACGACCGGAGCGAGCCTGCGCCTGCTCGACGTTCTCGCAGGTGAGGATGCCGAAGGGGATCGCGACCTCGAGTCTTGTCGCGAGATCCGCCAAAGCGCTCGCCACCGCGCGGGCGAGCACATCGAAATGCGGGGTCTCTCCGCGTATCAGGCAGCCAAGCGGCACGACCGCGTCAAAGCGGCCGGTGGCGGCGATCGCGGCGACTGCGGGCGGAAGCTCGAACGAGCCGGCGACCTCGAATTCCTCGACTTCCGCCCGGAGCGCCAGCGCCCGGGCGGTCGCTCCCTGTGCCAGGCCACGGGTGATCTCGTCGTTCCAGCGGGCACGCACGATCGCCACCCGGGCGCCGACAAACCCGTTTCTCACTCTGGCGGGCGACTTCCCACGCAGCGACACTTGGCGCAATCTAGCCCACGTATGACGCCCCTTTGGGCTGCCAGGTGACCGAGGAAGTCGACCCACGCCTTATCGCTCTCGGGCTGGTCCCGGCACCGCCGGGCTGGCGAGAGCAGCAGGCGCACCAGGCGTTCGCCGCGGAGCCAGCCGCCCCGAATCCGTTCGCCACAGCAGCGCCGCCCGCACCGCCCGCGGCGCAGGTGCCGACGTCGGCCCCGGCTGAGATGTTCCCCGGCATGGGCAAGTTCACCGGGATGCCGGCTGAGACGGGCCAGCCAATATGGGAAGTGCCGGCACCCGTCACGCCTGCTCCCGCGCAGCCGCAGTGGACCACTCCACAGTTCACCGCGCCGGCGGTTGAGACTCCGCCCGCTCCGCTCGCGTTCGTCGCGCCGGCCGTCGCGGCCCCGGTCGCGCCTCCCATGCCGGAGGCACCGCTCCGCGAGGCGCCGCCCCCGCTGCCGCCGCTCGCCGCCGCGATGCCCGCCCCCGCAGTAGCCGTCGAGGCGCCGGCGCTTCCCAAGAAGCGCGAGAAGGCTCCGAAGGAAAAGAAAGAAAAGAAGGAGAAGGCGCCAAGCGTCGCCAAGGCGCCGAAGGCCCAAAGGGCCGCGGCGCCGGCAAAGCCGCGCTATCAGCTGCCGCCAAGTGGAGTCTTGCTGCGCGGTCCAGTGGTCATGGGTTACCCGGAGAAGACGCTCCAGATCACGCTCGAGCAGCTCGGCTTTCGCATCAACGCCAGGGAATCGATCGAGGTCCCATGGGGCAACGTCAAGAAGATCGAGTCGCGGCGCGGACGCGTTCTTGTGCGCGTCAAGAACGGGCGCCCGATCGCGTTCGGGATACCGGTCGAGGGTGTCTCGGAGCCGATCCTCGCCGGTCCGTTGTCCCGAGTCGTGAAGGAAGCGAGCAGCGGAAACCTCGATCTCGCGGGTAGCGCTTTCCTCGAGCTTCAGAACGCGACCGATTCTCTTCGCGATCGCTTCCACGACGAGGACGATCCGCTGATCCCGACGGTCGTTGGCCTCGTGTTCGTCCTCGCCGGACTCACGGTGAGCGCGCTGCTTCCGGACATCCTCGCGATCGCGACGCGCACTCCTGTCGGGCCCGGCGCCTACCTCGTCGACTCGCCGCTCGCGCTGATCGATCCGCGGATCCTTGCCGCCTCGTTCGCGGCCGGAGCGATGCTCGCAGCCGGCGTGGTGCGTGTGGCGATGGGCAAGGGTGCGACCGCCTGGGCCCGCGGGACCCTGCGTGGCTGGCACGGCGGAGGTCGACGAATCGTCGACCTCGCCTCCCGCGGTCTTGCCGCGATCGTGCTGAGCCCTGCGCTCGCCGCGGCGCTACTCCTTGGATCGATCGTGCTATCGCTTCCAAGCACCCGGGTTCAGACGGTCATCGACCAGAGCGGCTTCCACTTGATGTCGGCAGTGCCGTTCTTCGACGACGACCGCGCGTGGTCGACCGTCACGAAGATCGATACGGTGCCAGCCCCGACACAACAGCACTTCGAAGGAATAGCGGTCGTCTTCACGTTCAACAATCGCTCGCCGGTCTCGACCCTCGATGGCCACCTCCGCGGCGGCACCGACAAGCAGCTCTTCGACGCCGCTAACAAGTGGTGGGAGGACGCGCGCTAAGGACTAGCCGCCAGCTCCGGCGTTCGACGCCGACGCGGCGGGTCCTGTCCCGGGTTCGGGGTTGCGCCCGAGCCTGCCGGTCCGCTCCCCACCACAAGCATGAAACGCGCGGCGGCGCGGCCGGCCGACGGCTCGTACGCAACCCGCTCACCCGTGCCACCCGAGCGCATCGGCTGCGAGCCAAGTGACGCTGCTAGTCCTTGCTGTCGATGACAGTGAGGAGATGCCCGAGCTTGGTGCGTTTCGTGGCTAGATAGCTTCGGTTCGTCGCCCGCGGGGGTATCTCGATTGGCACCCGCTCGATGATCTCGAGACCGGGATAGAGCGAGACGAGCTTGTGCGGGTTGTTCGTCAGGATCCGAGCCTTCCGCACTCCGAGGTCCATGAGGATCTGCACGCCGATTCCATATTCGCGCTGATCGGCCTTGAAGCCGAGCCGTTCGTTGGCCTCGACCGTGTCGAGACCCTGATCCTGCAGCGCGTACGCGCGAAGCTTGTTCATGAGTCCGATGCCGCGGCCTTCCTGTCGCAGATAAAGGAATACGCCGCGGCCTTCCTTCGCGATCCGTGAGAGCGCCGCCTCGAGCTGTTCGCGGCAATCGCAGCGTTGCGAGCCGAAGACATGACCGGTGAGGCATTCAGAGTCGACGCGCACGAGGATCGGCTCTCCGTTCGTCACGTCGCCCATCGTGAGTGCGACGTGCTCGGCCTCGGTGTTGCCCACGCGCGCGCGATAACCGTGGACGGTGAACTCGCCGTACTCCGTCGGCAGCTTCGCGGTTGCGACACGCTCGACGAGCTTCTCGCCGGCCATCCGGTGAGCGATCAGGTCCTTCACCGTGATGAGCCGCAGACCGTGGCGCCTGGCAAAGCGTTTGAGCTCGGGGACGCGAGACATGGAGCCGTCGGGATTTGTCATCTCGCAGATCACCCCGACCGGTGCGAGGCCGGCGAGCCGGCAAAGGTCGACCGCGGCCTCGGTCTGCCCAGCGCGAACGAGCACGCCACCCTCCCGTGCCTGGAGCGGGAAAATGTGTCCGGGCTTGACGAGGTCGTGCGATTTGGTGGTGGGATCGGCGAGAAGCCGGATCGTCCTCGCGCGGTCCGTCGCACTGATGCCGGTCGTGACGCCGTCGCGAGCGTCGACACTGACGGTGAACGCGGTGCCGAGGCGGGCCTCGTTGCGCGAGACCATTTGTGGAAGATCGAGCTCATCCAGGCGCTCCACGGTCATCGGCACGCAGATGACGCCGCTGGCGTGTTTACGGATGAACGCCACGTTCTCGGGGGTGCAGAGCTGCGCGGCCATCGTCAGGTCGCCCTCGTTCTCGCGGTCTTCGTCGTCGACGACGATCACCATCCGCCCACCGGCGATATCGCGAATAGCTTCTTCAACGGTCGCGAAGGGCCCCTGGCGCGACGCGACCAGCTTCGGTCGCACTGCGGCCCTCGGAGATCGTGCCTTCATCGCTTCAAGTGTAGGCGGCGGTTAGCGTCTCCCGACCAGGCGCTCGACGTACTTGGCGACGACGTCGCTCTCGAGATTCACGACATCGCCTTCACGAAGCGCGCCGAGCGTGGTCCGCTCCGCGGTGTGTGGGATCAGCGCGATGTCGAAGGAGCTCCTCCCGAGCGCGGCGATCGTGAGCGAGACACCGTCGATCGTCACGAATCCCTTCATGACGAGATAGCGCGCGAGCGCCTTCGGTAGGGCAAACCGCAGGCGCGCAGCACCGCCACCCTCTTCTTTTCGCGACACCAGCTTGGTCGTCGTATCCACGTGGCCCTGGACGAGATGTCCACCGAGCGCGGTGGAAGGTGTGGCCGCGCGCTCGAGGTTCACGCGCGTGCCACGCATCGCTTTGCCGAGCGTCGTCCGCGCTGCTGTCTCGGCAACGACGTCCACCGCGAAGTGATGATCGTCGCGCTCGACGACGGTCAGGCAAGCACCGGCTACGTTGACGCTGGAGTCGACCGTGAGATCCTCGACGACTCGCGTCGAAGCGATCTCGAGGCGCGACCCCGATGAGGTCGTCGATGCGTGCCGGATCGTGCCGATCTCCTCGACGATGCCGGTGAACATCTAGGCCAACGTCCCCTCGACCGCAACGTCGTCGCCGAGACGACGAACGCGGACGTCGTGAAGATCGGCGGCGCCAGCAACGCCGTCGAAGGCAGGCGGGCCTTCACCTCCGGCGATGGGCGAGAGAAGCAACAGCAGGCGATCGGCGAGCTTTGCGCGGACCAGCGCTCCAGCGACGCGCGGTCCGGCTTCGGAGAGCACGGTATTGACGCCGTTCTCGCCGAGCCAGCGAAGGACCGCGCCAAGGTCCAGCCCGCCGTCAGCGCGTGGCACGGTCGCGAGGAGGACGCCCGCGTCGCGAAGACGGTTCGTCCGCCGCGCGTCGGCGTCGCGTGCGACGAAGATCATCGTGCGCTGCGGATCCTTCGCGCGCACGACCTTCGCGTTCGCCGGCGTCCGGGCGTCGGTGTCGACGATCACGCGGAGCGGGTCGCGACCCCTGATCTCGCGCACCGTCAGTGCGGGATCATCGGCGATGACCGTCCCGACGCCGACGAGGACCGCGTCGAAACGGTCGCGCAGCTTGTGCACCTCACGCAACGCCGGCTTCCCCGACAGGTAGCGCCGGCCTTTCACCGCGGCCCGGCCGTCCAGCGTCGTCGCCATCTTCACCAGTACATGTGGCCGGCCTCGCGTCACCCGCGAGATGAAGCCGGCGTTCAGCCGCTCGGCCTCCTCGCGCAAGACCCCCTCCGTGACCTCGATGCCCGCGGCACGAAGGGCGCGGATCCCGCGGCCGTCGTTGCGTGGGTCCGGGTCGCGCATCGCTGCGACGACGCGAGCGATCCCGGCCTGGCGGACCGCATCGACGCAGGGCGGCGTGCGGCCGTGATGGACGCACGGCTCGAGCGTCACGTAGAGCGTCGCGCCGCGCGCGCCGGCGCCCGCCTTCGCGAGGGCGTTGACTTCGGCGTGCGGTTCGCCGGCCGCGTGGTGGTAGCCCTCTCCGATGATGCGATCGTCCGCGACGACGATCGCGCCGACCATGGGATTCGGACTGGTCCGGCCGGCAGCGCGCGCCGCGAGGCGCAACGCCCGTCGCGTGTATGCCGCGTCGGACTCCTCGCTCACGGCTGGTAGTCTGCGGCCTCACCGATGGCTGTCCTCCAGATGCCGAGCCCGACCAACCCCGGCCACGAGCTCCTCCAGTCGGCTCTCGCTCAGCTCGACCGTGCCGCGAAGGCGCTCGGGCTCGACGCCGGACTGCATCGCTATCTGCGGCAGGCCGAGCGGACGCTGATCGTCGCATTGCCGGTGACGTGCGACGACGGCCACCTCGAGGTCTTCACTGGCTACCGCGTGCAGCATTCGACGGCGCGCGGACCGGGTAAGGGCGGCATCCGCTTCCATCAATCGGTGACGCTCGACGAGATAAGCGGCCTCGCGATGCTCATGACCTTCAAGTGCGCGGTCACCGATCTGCCGCTCGGCGGCGCCAAGGGCGGGGTCGCCGTCGATCCGCGCCGGCTCTCGAGGAACGAGGTCCAGCGGCTCACGAAGCGCTACACCGCGGCGATCCTTCCCATCATCGGGCCGGAGCAAGACATTCCGGCACCCGACGTGAACACCGACGAGCAGACCATGGCCTGGATCGTCGACACCGTCACGATGATGACCGGCAAGCATTCGCCCGAGGTCGTGACGGGAAAGCCCGTCGACCTGGGCGGCTCGCGGGGCCGCACCGAAGCGACAGGACGCGGCGTGGCGTTCGTCACCCTGGAGGTCCTGCGCCGGCAAGGGACGCGGCCGGACGCGACGCGCGTCGCGGTCCAGGGCTTTGGCAACGTGGGGAGCGTGACGGCGAAGGCCCTCGCGCAAGCCGGATGCAAGATCGTCGCGATCTCCGACGTGAGCGGCGGCTACGCATCGGCGGCGGGAATCGACATCGAGCGCGCCATCGAACACGCGCGGCGCAACGCGCAACGGACGCTCGAGGGCTTCGGCGGAGTCTCGCGCATCTCGAATGCCGAGCTGCTCGCGTCGGACGTGGACGTCTTGATTCCGGCGGCGCTCGAGGGTCAGATCACGGGCGAGAACGTGAGCGAGATCCGAGCTCCGATCATCGTGGAGGGCGCGAATGGCCCGGTGACCGCCGAAGCCGACCGCATGCTCGCCGATCGCGGCGTGCTGATCGTGCCGGACATCCTCGCGAACGCCGGCGGCGTGGTCGTCAGCTACTTCGAGTGGGTCCAGAGCCGCGCGCAGTTCTACTGGGAGCTCGAGGAAGTGGAGACGAGGCTCGAGATCTACATGCGCCGGGCGATGGAGCTCGTCCTCGCCAAAGCGAAGGCGTACGACTGCCCCCCACGCGAGGCCGCGTTCATCGTTGCGGTCGACCGCGTCGCCAGCGCGATCAGCAAGCGGGGGATCTTCCCGTAAGCCTATGCCACCACCGGTCCGCTACGCACAAAGCGGGGGCTTGCAGATCGCATATCAGATTACGGGTTCGAAGCCGGTCGACCTCGTCTGGACGACTGGGGCCTCCTCCAACCTTGATCTGTTCTGGGAGCAGCCTCTATTCATCAGGCTCTTCGAGCGTTTGGCTTCGTTCAGCCGCTTCATCATCTTTGACAAACGTGGCACCGGCCTTTCTGATCGGCCCGACCACCTCGCCACTCTGGAGGAGCGGATCGACGACATCCGGGCTGTAATGGACGCGGCGGGTAGCGAGCGGGCGCACATCCTCGGGGTCAGTGAAGGCGGCTCGATGGCGATCCTCTTTGCAGCGACCTATCCCCAACGGACGCGCTCGCTCATCCTGCACGGGACGATGCCTCGGTGGTCGTGGGCGCCAGACTGGCCGTGGGGCGAGAAGCAGGCCGAAAACGAAGAATTCTGGCGCGACCGCGCGAAGCACGACTTCGAGATCGACTTCGCGGGTCAGACGTGGCGCGAATGGGCTGGAGACGAGCTTTGGGACGATGCAGCTTTTTGTGAGTGGTGGGCACGATTTCGTCGCTCGGGTGGGACACCGGCCGCCCGGAAGGCGCTGGATGACATGAATCTCTTGCTCGATGTTCGTCCGGTGCTGCCAGCGATTCAGACCCCGACGCTCGTGACCATCCGCGAGAACGACCCGGTCGCACCTCTCGATGCCGTCCGGACGTATTCAGCCCAAATCCCGAACGCCACGCTCAAGGTCTTTCGGGGGCGCGGTCATCTGCTCGGAGGTGTCTGGGACGAATGGGCAACCGCGGTCGAGGAGTTCATCACTGGGAACACGAGGGTCGTGCCGACAAATCGTTTCCTCGCGACGCTCGCCGCAGCCGACATCGTTGGTTCGACGCAGCTGATCGCGAGGATCGGAGACCGCGCGTGGCGCGACACGCTCGATCGCCACTATGAGCTCGCCGCCTCTCGTCTGGTCGCCTATGGCGGCGTTGAGGTCGATCGTGCTGGCGATGGGATGCTGGCGCGCTTCGATGGGCCGGCTCGCGCAATTAGCTGGGCCCGCTCCGTCTTAGGCGAAGACAAAACGATCGGACTCGAGACTCGCGCCGGAATACACACGGGGGAGATCGAGCTTGCTGGGATTGCCGTCCGGGGAATGGCTGTCCACATTGCCTCTCGCATCAGCGCGCTCGCCCTCCCAGGCGAGGTACTCGTGTCCAGCACAGTCCGCGATCTCGTCGCCGGTTCGGGCTTTGACTTCGTCGACCGCGGCCTGCACGAGCTCAAAGGAGTTCCGGAAACGAAGCACGTATTCGCCGTGGCTTAGCTATGCGCGGTTGCATAATTATCCATGACGCCGCATAATCTCTTGATGCCCACGAACGTCGCGATCGTCGGAGCAACCGGGTATGCCGGCGGCGAGCTCGCCCGACTCGTCCTGCGTCACCCGGAGGCGCGACTTGTCGCCGCGGTCGCGCGCTCAGGCCAAGGCGAGCCACTGCGCAAGCTCCAACCGCACCTGCACGCGGCGCCCGATTCGCTCGTGGTCGGCTCCGACGTCGGCGACGCTGAGGTCGTCTTCACCGCGCTTCCTGCGGGTGAGGCCGCGAAGCAGGCCGGTACGTGGCTCGACGAGGGCCGCACGGTCATCGACATCGGCTCCGACTTTCGCTTGCGGGATCCCGTGCTCTACGAGCGCTGGTACGGTTACACGCATCCCGCGCCCGCGCTCCTCGCCGAAGCCATCTACGGCCTGACCGAGCTGGCCCGCGATCGGATCCGCGGCGCGCGACTGATCGCGAACCCGGGCTGCTATCCGACCGCGGCGCTCCTCGCCCTGGCGCCCGCGCTGAAGGGCCGGCTCGTCGGCGACGAGATCATCGTCGACGGGAAGACGGGCGTCTCGGGCGCGGGCCACAACATCGACGAGGCGTATCTCTTCGGCACGATCGACGAAAGCGTTCGGCCGTACGGTCTCCCGAAACACCGGCACACGCCGGAGATCGTCCAAGAGGCGGCAGCGCTGCTGGGCGCCGCGCCGAAGCTGACGTTCACGCCACACCTTGTCCCGATGACGAGAGGCCTCATCGCGACCTGCTACGCGCCGCTCAGCCGCGGCGCGACAGCGAAAGACATCGCCGATGCCTACGCGCGCGAGTACGCCGAGGAGCCGTTCATCCGGGTCACCGACACCTACCCCGCGACGAAGGCGACTCTTGGCAGTAACTGGTGTCTCGTGCATGCCGTGGTCGACGAGGCGAACGCGCGGCTCGTGACCTTCGGTGTGCTCGACAACCTCGTGAAGGGTGCCGCGGGCTCGGCGCTTCAAAACTTCAACGCGCGCTTCGGCTATCCCGAGACGATGGGCCTCGAAGCGCTTCCACTGTGGCCGTGACCGCGGAACCCATCGGATTCCGCGTCGGCGCGGCGATGGCCGGAGTGAAGACCGGGAAACGCGAACGCTTGGACGTCGCCCTCGTCGTGTCCGACCGCCCCTGCACGGCTGCGGGCGTCTTCACGACCAACCAGGTCATCGCCGCGCCCTGCATCGTGACCCGGCGTCACCTCGAGCGTGGCGCGATCCGCGCGATCGCGGTGAATTCCGGGATCGCCAACGCGTGTACCGGCGACCAGGGCGAGAAGGACGCGATCGCCATGGCTGAGGCGGCGGCGAAGGTCGTCGGATGCTCGCCCTACGAGGTCGCGATCGCGAGCACCGGTGTCATCGGATGGCCCTTGCCGGTCGACCGCATCGCGAAAGCCTTCGGAGAGATCGAGCTTCGAGAGAACAACTGGAACGAAGCGGCCCGCGCGATGATGACGACCGACACCAAGCCCAAGTCGATCGGCGTCACGCTCGACCTCGGCGCCGGCGTCGTCCGGCTCCACGGCATCGCGAAGGGCGCGGGGATGATCCACCCGAACATGGCGACGCTTCTCGCGTTCGTCATGACCGATGCGGAGATCGAGGCCGCTGACCTGCGGCGGATCGTCGCGGCTGCGGCGGACGCGAGCTTCAACGCGATCAGTGTCGACGGCGACACGAGCACGAACGACACGCTTCTGCTCCTCGCAAACGGTGCCTCCGGCGTGAGGCCGCGAGAGAGCGATCTGGTGACGTTCGAGAGCGGCGTTCGCGGGCTATGCGAGATGCTCGCCGGCGCGATCGTCGCCGACGGCGAGGGCGTCACCCGCGTCTTCGAGGTCAAGGTCAGCGGCGCGGTCTCCGATGCTGACGCGCGGCTCGCGGCACGAACGATCACGACCTCCAACCTCGTCAAGACCGCGATCCACGGCGCCGACCCGAACTGGGGCCGCATCCTCGCGGCGGCCGGGCGTTCGGGTGCGAAAGTCGACCAGAGCCGCGCGACGGTACGCATCGCCGACATCGCGGTGTTCGAGCGCGGAAAGCCGCGCGCGTTCGACGCGGACGCGGTCCGCCTCGTGTTCAGCCAGAAGGACGTCGCGATCGGGGTCGATCTTGGGGTCGGGCACGGTCATGCCCGCGCGTGGGGGACGGATCTCTCCGAGGAGTACGTGCGGATCAATGCCGAATACACCACGTAGCGACGTGCTCGTCGTGAAGATCGGCGGCTCAGTCGGGGTCGCTTCGCGCCCAGGGGCCCCTGCCCCTGCCGACGATGCCGCGATCGATGCGCTGGTCGGTCTCGCCGACGGCGGCCATGGTCTCGTCGTCGTGCATGGGGGCGGTCCGCTCATCGATAGGTGGGCCGAACGACTCGGACTCACGACGACGTTCGTGCGCGGTCTTCGCGTGACTGACGAGGGAACGCGGGACCTCGCCCTGGCCGTCCTCGGCGGGCTCGCCAATGGTCGGGTCGTCGCGGCCCTCCTCGCGCGCGGAGTGCCGGCGGTCGGGCTGACCGGGGTCGACGGTGGGATCCTGCGCGCCGAGCGCGAGTCGGAGGACCTCGGCCTGGTCGGGCGAGTGACGCTTGTTGACAGCTCGCTGCTCGAGGAGCTTCTGGAGCGCGGCCGCGTGCCGATCGTCGCCCCCGCGGCTCTGGCCCGCGACGACGGAACGATCCTCAACGTGAATGGAGACGCAGCCGCCGGCGCGATCGCCGCGAGCATCGGCGCGCGGCTTCTCGTCTTCGTCACTGATGTTCCCGGTGTCCGCGCGAAGGATGGCCGGGTCATCGAGCGGCTCGACGCCGACCGCGCGCGCGAGCTCGTCGATGACGGGACGATCGAGGGCGGAATGCTGCCCAAGGTCGAGGCCTGTCTCATGGCCGCCGCCGCGGGCTGCCGCGCGGCGATCATGGCGACCGCGGGCGTCGATGCCATCGAGCGCCTGCTCGGTGGCGAACAGGTGGGCACCGTCTTCGAGGCAGCGGCGTGAGAGAAGCTCTTGCTCGCAAGCACCACCGCCAGCAGGCGCTGCTGCGCGCGGTCCAGCGCCAGCATCTCGCGACGCAGGGCGACCTGGTGCGCGCGCTGCGGGCCGCCGGTTTCGCGGCGACGCAGGCCACGGTCTCCCGCGACATCGTCGAGCTCGGATTGGTGAAGGTGGCTCGAGACGGTACCCACGCGTACGCCCCGCCGAGCGCGGCGACGCCGGGTGGCGGCATGGAAAGGCTGCGCCGGTTCTGCGAGGACTATCCGGTCGAGGGCGCGATCGCAGCGAACCTCGTCATCTTGCGCTCGCTCCCGGGCACCGCGAACGCACTCGCCGCCGCCCTCGATGCGTCACGCCTGGACGAGGTCGTCGGTACCCTCGCGGGCGACGACACGGTCTTCGTCGCGGCGTCGACGGAACGGCACGCGCGATCGCTGCTGGGTCAGCTGATCCCATTCGGGATCGCGCGCAAGGAGGGCAAGTGAAGCGGTACGAAGGCGAGACGTGCGTGCTCGCCTATTCCGGCGGCCTCGACACCTCGGTCGCGGTCGCCTGGCTGCGCGAGACGCTCGGGTTCGAAGTCGTGACGTGCACCGGCGATCTTGGCGCGACCGGCGATCTCGGGGCGGTCCAGCGCAAGGCGATCGCGAGCGGGGCCCGTAAGGCGATCGTCCAGGACGCCCGCGACATCTTCGTGCGCTACTTCGTGTGGCCGGCGCTGCAGGCGGGTGCGCTGTACGAGGAGCGCTATCCGCTCGCGACGGCGCTCGGACGACCGCTGCTCGCGAAGCTGCTCGTCGACGCCGCCCGTTCCGAGAACGCGCGTTTTGTCGCGCACGGCTGCACTGGCAAGGGCAACGACCAGGTCCGCTTCGACCTCGCCGTCGGCGCGCTCGCGCCCGATCTCACGGTGATCGCGCCCATGCGCGGCGGGATGAACATGACCCGCGAGGAGGAGATCGACTACGCGCGCAAGCACGGCATTGCGGTCGAGGCCACGAAGAAGAGCCCATACAGCGTCGACGAAAACCTTTGGGGCCGCTCGATCGAAGCAGGTGTGCTCGAGGATCCGTGGGGTCGTCCGCCACGCGACGTCTACCAGTGGACGGCCGACCCGGAGGAGGTCCCGGCGCCCCCGTACGAGCTCGAGATCTCGTTCGTCGAAGGCGTGCCCGTCGGCCTCGACGGCGAAGAGCAGAGCGGCGTCGACCTGATCAAGACCCTGAACGTCGTCGGTGGAAAATACGGTGTGGGGCGGATCGACATGGTCGAGGACCGCCTCGTCGGCATCAAGTCGCGGGAGATCTACGAGGCGCCGGCCGCGGTGCTGCTCCATCAAGCGCAACGCGCGCTCGAGGCGCTGGTGCTGACGAAAGACGCGCTGCGATTCAAGGCGCGCGTGGCGCAGGAATACGCGGAGCTCGTCTACAACGGGCTCTGGTTCTCGGCCCATCACCAGGACCTCGCCGCGTATGTGCGAAGCACACAGCGTTTCGTGACCGGCGAGGTGCGGCTCCGGCTCGACCGCGGCACGTCGACGGTGGTCGGCAGGCGCTCGGCGCACTCCCTTTATCAGACCGCGCTCGCGACGTACGGCAAGGGCGACGCGTTCGACCACCGGGCATCCGAAGGCTTCATCACGGTCTTTGGACTGCCGCTCCGGACGCAAGCTCGAACGCAGGCGCTCTGGGGCGAGGGAAGCGAGGCCGCCCTCGAGATCCCTCGCAAGGCGCTTACGGCTCAAACAGACAGAGCGAAGCCGCAACGGGCGCGGAAATGAGCGAAGAGAAAAAGCCGCTCTGGTCGGGCCGTTTTGGGACTCCAATTGACCCGCGCGTCCTCCGATTCACCAGCTCGCTCCAGCAGGACAAGCGGATCGCCGCGAGCGATGTCCGGGGGAGCATCGCGCACGCACGGATGCTCGGCCGACAGAAGATCCTGAGCGAAGCCGAGCGGGCGAAGATCGTCGGAGGGCTAGAGCGGATCGCACGCGAGATAGAAGAGGGACGATTCCCGTGGTCTGCTGAAGTCGAAGACATTCACACCGCCATCGAGTTGCGGTTAGCCGAGCTCGTTGGTGACGTCGCCGGCAAGCTCCACACCGCGCGCAGCCGCAACGATCAGATCGCTCTCGACCTGAGGCTGTTCACGATCGATCGGCTCAACGAGCTCGACGCCGCCATTCTCGAATTGGCGCGCGCGCTCATCGACCGAGCGCGCGACGAGACCGAGACGATCATGCCCGGGTACACGCACCTTCAAAGAGCGCAGCCGGTCTCGCTCGCGCACCACCTTCTCGCGCACGTGGAGGCGCTCCGTCGCGATCGCGCCCGCATCGCGGAGGCGCGCGAGCGCGCAGCGACGTCCCCACTCGGCGCGGGAGCGCTCGCGGGCGTGCCCTACGCGACCGATCCAGTCTCGACGGCGCGGGATCTGGGACTCGAGCGCGTGTTTCGCAATAGCGTCGACGCGGTCGCAGATCGGGACTTCGTGGTGGATTTCGTCTATGTCGCGGCGCTCGCGGCGGTCCACGCGTCGAGGCTCGCCGAAGAGATCGTCCTTTGGACGAGCGCGGAGTTCGCTTTCGCGGAGCTCGCCGACGAGCACGCGACGGGCTCGAGCATCATGCCGCAGAAGAAGAATGCCGACGTCGCTGAGCTCGTGCGCGGACGCGCCGGTCGCCTGATCGGCGATCTCACCGCCGTCCTCGCGACGCTCAAAGGTCTGCCGCTCGCGTACGACTCCGACCTTCAAGAGCAGCGCGCGCCCTTATATGACGCCACTGAGGTCGCGCCGGCGCTCGTCGTTCTCGCCGCCACGCTTGGTGGAGTGCGCTTCGATCGCGCGGCGATGCGACGCGCAACCGATCGGGGCATGCTCGGAGCCACCGACCTCGCCGACCACCTCGCGAAACGTGGCGTGCCCTTCCGCGAGGCGCATGAGATCGTCGGCCGGATCGTCCAGGAGCGGCTTGCCGCTGGCAGAGATTTCGACGGGCTGACCCTGGAGGACCTGCGGCGCCATGACAAGAGGTTCGAGGGGAGCGCGCTGGATGAGATCAAGCCCGAGCGGTCCCTCGCTGCGCGCACCTCGCCAGGCGGCACCGCTCCGGTTCGGGTCCGAGAAGCCCTCGCCGAGGCCGAGGCGGCGCTTCGTTGAGCGCCGCGATCCGTCCCGCGCGCGTCGAGGACGTCGAGGACATGCGCGCGCTCATCGCGCGTTACGCGGCCGATGACCGCATGCTCGTACGATCGCGCGACTTCCTCCTCGAGCATCTGCGCGACTTCGTCGTCGCACAGGACGCGACCGGCTTTCTCGGCTGCTGCGCCCTCGCCGTGCTGACCCCTGATCTCGCGGAGGTCCGCTCGCTCGCTGTGACTCCCGAGGCATCCGGTCAAGGCATTGGGAAGGCGCTCGTGCTCGCATGCGTTGCCGAGGCGCGCCGCCTGGGTCTGCGGCGCATCTTCGCGCTCACCCTCGTGCCTGAGTTCTTCGAGCGGTGCGGATTCGTCCTAACGAGCCTCGGCCGCCTGCCGGAGAAGAGCGCTGCCGAGTGCCCGGTCTGCCCGAAGCGTTTTGCCTGCGACGAGCACGCGATGCTGCTTCATCTCGATGGGACTGCTCCGCTGCCGCTCACGCCGAACGAGCCTGTCGGATACACACGACTCTTTCTTGGCAGGGAGCCAGAACGATGAGCGTCACCGTCGGTCCAAAGGGCAAACGTGGAGCGGAGTTCCCACCCGTCGCCCGTGCCCTCAGACCCGCGGAGCGAAGACCGGGTTGCCGCGACGGACGACCCTCGGCTGGTTCACCGACGACCGCCCGGGCTCGTGGATCGTGGTGGGCTCGAACGGCGGTGCCGCGGCGCATCCCGCATGGGTCATCAACCTGGTGCGTCAGAAGATCGTCGAGCTCGCGCCTCGCTACGGGAAGTACACGGAGCAGACCGATCGCGTGATCCCGGTCATCCGACTCGTCAGGACGTGAACAAGCTTGCGCGCACGTTGGCCGCGGGTTTCGATGCGCTCGCGATGGGCTATCTCGCGAGCACCGAAACGGCCGGGCGGCTTGATGTGAGCTTCAATGAGTACGTGCTCTGGGGCGCGGTCGCCGCCGCCGCGCTCTGCGCCCTGATCACCTTCCTCGACAAAGCCCCCGAGATCGCGTGGGTCGCCATCGGTTGGGTGCTGATGGGCGGACTCTTGACGCGCGACAGCCCGCATCTCGGATTCGTTCTGCTGGCCATCGCGCTGATGCCGCTCGTGCCGCGGCCGCGCGCATCGCTCGCGCTCGGTCTCGGTATCGCCGCGCTCGCCGCGGTCGCGTCACGCGTCGTGCTCGCCGTCGCCCTCTAACATCCAGGTGGCTTGACCACCCGGCCCACGGTTCGCGCAGCGAATGGCATCGTCGCGAGCGGGCATCACCTCGCCACATCAGCGGGTCTCGCCGCACTGCGCGAGGGGGGCAACGCGGTCGATGCGGCAGTGACGGCGGCTGCGGTCTGCGGAGTGGTGATGCCGCACCGCACCTCGTTCGGCGGGGACGTCTTTGCGCTCGTGTATGACGCACGGTCCCGGGAGGTCAGCGCCTACAACGGTTCCGGTGCCGCCCCGCGCTCGATCGATCGCGAGCTGTTCCGGGCGGGCTTCCCAACGCAGGGCGGCGCCCTCGCGACAGTTCCCGGTGCGATCGCCGCGCTGGTCGATCTCGCAAACGAGCATGGTCGCCTCGGGCTCGACCGCGACCTTGCCCCGGCGATCGCGTACGCCGAGGGTGGCTTCCCGGTGAGCGATGTGCTCGCGGAAGGCATGGCGGAGGAGGGCGAGCGCCTCGCCCTCGATCCTGAAGCTACGCGGATCTTCGGCCCGCGCGGCCGCTGGCCACAGGCCGGCGAGATGCTCCAGCAACCGGACCTCGCCGCGTCGTTGCGCGCGATCGCACGGGACGGAGCCGACGTGTTCTACCGTGGCGATCTCGGCGCGCGCTTCGTCGAAGGCATCGCCGCGATCGGTGGCGCCATCGACCGAGGCGATCTCTCGGCCCATCGCACGGATCACCCCGAGGCGATCGCGATCGAGTACCGAGGACTGCGCGTGATCGGCCAACCGCCCGTCTCGCAGGGTCACATCCTTCTCGAGGAGCTGGCGATCGCGGAGGGCCTCGATCTTCGCGCGATGGAGTGGGGAAGCGCGGATCTCGTTCACCAGATGGTGGAAACGAAGAAGCTTGCTTTCGCGGATCGCGATGCTTTTGCGGGAGATCCCCGACACGTCGAATTTGATCCGCGCCGGCTCCTCGCCGGTGAATTCGTTGCGAGCCGCCGGCGCGCCCTCGCCGGGAAGGCGACGGAACGAACCGAGGCTGGTTCGCTCATGACGCCCGCCGACACCACGTACCTTGCCGTGGTCGATCGTGATGGGAATGCGGTCTCGCTGATCGAGAGCGTCTTCAGCGCGTTCGGCGCGGCGGTGATCGTCCCGGGAACGGGTCTGCTGTTGAACAACCGGCTGACCGGCTTCGCGCTCGATGCTCGCTCCCCGAACGCGCTCGTCGGCGGCAAGCGTCCTGTGCACACGTTGAACACGGTCATCGTGCTCGATGGATCCGCGCCACGTTTCGTGTTTGGTACGCCGGGCCGCCACGCGCAGGTGCAGACCAACTTCCAGCTCGCCGTCGCGCTGATCGACTTCGGTATGGACGTGCAGCGCGCGATCGAGGAGCCGCGGTGGTTCCACGAATCGGGCCGAACCCTGAAGGTGGAGCGCCGGTACCCTGAGGCGGTGCGTCGCGCGCTCGCGACGAAGGGGCATGAGATCGCCGTTCTCGACGACTGGGCAGCGGTGACCGGTGGCGCGCAGGCGATCGCGATCGAACCGAACGGCGCGTTCGCCGGGGGCGCCGATCCGCGCCGCGAGGGCCAGGCCGCTGGGTATTAGCGGTTGGGGGGCGTTGCCCCCCAGCCCCCGAGCTCTCAGTGTCGCTCTCGCGCTCTTCGTGATTCTTGCGGCCGTCAGCAGCGCCTGTACACCAGGCCCGCCCTCGCCCGAGCCGGTCGCGCGGCAATACGCCGCCGCATGGGAGAAGCGCGACTACCAGACGATGTGGTCGCTCGTGAGCGACGACGCGAAGGCGCAGGTCACGGCAGCGGGTTTCGTCGACCGTTTGCCACGCATTGCGGACGAGATGACGCTTCGCTCCCTCGAGGCGAAGGCCGGGACGGCGACGCACCCTTCGCTCGCGAGCGGCTCGCCGGATCCGCGGAAGGCGACGGTTCCGCTCTCCGTAACATTCCGTACCGAGCGCGTCGGCGACTTCAGGCGCGAGACCCCGCTGCCGATGGTGCTTGTTGGCGAGGCGGACAAGGCTGTCTGGCGCATCGCGTGGACGCCCGAAGCGATCCTTCCTCACCTCAGCGCAGGGCGGCTCGTCCGGATGACCCGAGTCGACACCTCTCGCGGGCGGATCCTCGCGCGCGACGGCACCGAGCTCGCGACCTTCGTCGAGGCCGGCGTCGTCGGCGTCGTCACGGGGCAGATCCGGTCCGAGGCCGGGCTTCTGGCGTCGCTCTCATCCGCGCTCGGCATGAAGCCCGAGGACATCAAGGCCAAGTACACCCAGTCGTGGGTCCAGCCCGATCTCTTCGTTCCGATCAAGGTCGTTCCAGCTGCTCAGCTCGATACGCTTCGCGCGAAGCTTTCGGTCATCGAGGGCGTGCAGGTCCAGGCCACACGCGTGCGCAGCTATCCGACCGGTCTCGCGTCGCAGACGCTGGGGTACCTCAGCCAGGCCGACGACGATGAGGCGAAGGCGAAGACCGCGCGCGGGGTCGAGGCCGGCGACCTTATCGGCAAGAAGGACACGGGTCTCGAGGCCACGCTCGACGACGAGCTCGGCGGGAGCTACGGGTTCCGCCTTGGCATCGTGGAGGCGGACGAGCGGCCGGTCGAGACGCTCGCGGAGACCGCCCCGGTGCCTGGCCGCGACGTTGTGCTCTCGCTCGACCCTAAGCTCCAGCGCACGGCCGAGAACACGCTCGGCGACAAGAAGGGCGCCATCGTCGCGGAGGATCCGTGGAGCGGCGAGATCCTTGCGATCGCCAGCCGCCCCTCGTTCGATCTGAACGCGTTCGTGTCAGGGGACGCCGCCGCGATCTCCCGCTACTCCGCCGACCCGAACCGCCCGTTCTTCAACCGCGCCACGTTCGGGCAGTACCCAACGGGCTCGTCGTTCAAGCCCGTGACGAGCGCCGCGGCGCTGCGCAACAACGTCTACAAGTGGGGCGACAGGATCGACTGTCCGGCGGTATGGACCGGGTACGGAGCGCAGTGGGCGCAGCTCAATCACGAGACCACTGCGCTCGGTCCCATCGACCTGCGCACCGCTCTCGCACGGAGCTGTAACACGTTCTTCTACGAAATCGGCAAGCGTCTCAACGACAAAGATCCGAACATCCTGCCCAACGAAGCCAAGAGCTTCGGCCTCGGGAAGGCGACGGACATCGATTATGTCTTCGAGGCCGAGGGCCTCGTGCCGAGTCCCGACTGGAAGAAGCAGCACTTCGCAAACGCGTCGGATCAGGTGTGGAACCCGGGCGACGCCACGAACCTCGCGATCGGGCAGGGCTACCTCCTAGCCACGCCTCTCCAGATGGCCAACTACGCGTCGGCGCTGGCAAACGACGGGATCGTGTGGAAGCCTCGTCTGGTCGTCGAGCTTCGTGATCGTGACGGGAAGACGGTGAAGACGTTCCCGAAGACACAGGCCGGCGCGGTGCAGAGCATTCCGACCGACCTTTCGCTCATCCGTGACGGCATGCACGCAGTGACCACGGATCTTGACGGAACGGTGTCATCGGTGTTCCGCAGCTACTCGGTCACGACCGCGGGGAAGAGCGGCACAGCCGAGACCGCCGCCGCCGGCAAAGTGGACGCGTGGTTCATCGGCTTCGCATCGTTTGAGCAGCCATCGATGGCGATCGCCGCGGTGCTGGACGAGTACACCGAGCGGCCCGGGGTCTTCGGATCCGTCGATTCCGCCATCGCCGCCAAGGCCGTTTTCGCGGCGAAATTCGGGGCGCCGTGAGGCTCGTCCGTCCTCGCGGCTAGACTTTTTCGCATCCCAACGCTGACTGAAGCCCCGGCTACGCGTCGCCTCGATAACGGGCTCGTCATGTACGCCCTCGAGGCACGGCACGCACCTGTCGTATCGCTCTGGGTGTGGTACCACGTCGGCGGGCGCAATGAGGTCCCGGGCACGACGGGCATGTCCCACTTCCTCGAGCACATGCTGTTCAAGGGCACGCCCGGACACCCGAAGGGCGACCTCGACCGGCTCCTCGCGCGGTACGGGGCGATGTGGAACGCCTTCACGAGCGAGGACGTCACTTGCTACTTCGAGACGGTGCCGCGCGAGCGGTTCCCGGTCGCGCTCGAGCTCGAGGCGGACCGCATGCGAAACGCGCTCATCTCGGTCGAGGAGACCGAAGCCGAGCGGACGGTGATCGTCAGCGAGCGCGAGGGTCTCGAGAACGATCCGTCGTTCCTGCTCGGCGAGCAGCTGCAGGCGGTCGCGTTCTCGCGGCACCCGTACGGTCAGGGGGTGATCGGCAGCAAAGAAGAGATCAGGCTCATGACGCGCGACGGGCTGTACACCCACTACCGCAAGCACTACGCGCCGAACAACGCGTACGTCGTCGTCGCGGGCGACGCCGCGGCGAACGAGCTGCTCGATCAAGCCGCGAAGGCATTCGCGAGACTCGACGCGGAGGTGCCGGTCGAGCCGGCGAAGGCGCCCGAACCGCCGCAGTACGGGGAGAAGCGTGTCATCGTGCGCCGCGCGGGCGGTGCCCTGCCGATCATCCAGATCGCGTTCCACTCCCCGCGCGCGACCGATCCCCGCGCGCCCGCGCTTTCGGCACTCAGCGTCGCGCTCGCGGGCGCGACCGCCGGCGGCGGTGAGAGCGCATCGGGACGGTCGTCGCGCCTCTACCGCGCGCTCATCGACTCCGGACTCGCGACCGACGTCGACGCGACCTACACGCTTCGCAAGGATCCGTACCTCTTCGTGGTCGAAGCGACGCTGGGCTCGGGGTCCACGCACCAGCAGGTCGAGCGCGTGATCCTCGACGAGCTCGCTCGTATCGCTGACCAGCCGCTCGAGGCCGACGAGTTCGCGCGCGTCCGCCGTCAGCTGCTCTCGGCCAGCGCTTTCATGACTGACACCATCACCTGGCGGGCATACCGCTTGGGTGAGGTGCTCGCGACTGGCGCGGCGACCTCGCTTGCCGAGTGGTACGACCGGCTCGCAGCCGTCGCTGCTGAGGACATCCGCGCTGCCGCGGAGTCGATCTTCAAGGAGCGGAGCCGCGTCGTGGGCTGGTTCATCCCCGAAGAGCCTGCCTGATGGACATCGTCCGCAAGCGTCTTCCGAGCGGCCTGCGTGTCGTGGTCGCGCCGATCGCCGGCCTGCGCTCGGTCGCCGTACTTCTCGCGATCGAAGCCGGGCAATGGTTCGAGCCACGCGGGCGTCCGGGCATCGCTCGTCTGACGGCGCAGGCGATGCTGCGCGGCACGACCAAGCACGACTCCAGGAGCTGGGCCGACGCGCTCGACGGGATCGGCGCGGCGGCGCGACTCGACGTCGGCTCGCACGCCGCGACCTTCAGCGCGCAGTCGCTCGGCGCCGATTTGCCGACGCTGCTGGCGATCATGTCCGAGGCGGTCATCGGCCCTGCCTTCGTCGTCGACGAAGTTGAGCTCGTCCGCCAGCAGACGCTGGCGCAGATCGAGGAAGACGCGCGCAACACTCGCGCGGTCGCAGAGCGGGTGTGGCGCGAGCTCGTCTACCCCGTCGGGCACCCGTTCCGCGCTCGCGCGATCGGCGATCCGGAAGTCGTACGCGCCGTGACCGCCGAGGACCTGCGCTCCCAACACCACGAGGCGATACGACCGAAAGGGGCCGTCCTCGTCATCGCTGGCGGCGTCGAGTCGGCCGCTGCGGTCGATGCCGCCGGCCGCGCATTCTCCGGATGGGACGGCGCGGCAAGCGATGGGCGCGCGGTGCGCGAGGTCGCGCTCGCCGGAGCGGTCAGGCGTCTCGAGGTCGTCCCCGACAAGACCCAGAGCGACATCATCATCGGCTGGCCCGGTCTTCCACGGAACGATCCGCGTTTCGTCGCGGCGCGGGTGACCAACATGGTCTTCGCAGCGGACACCTTCGCGAGCCGCGCGGGTCACGTCGTCCGCGACGAGCTCGGTCTCGCCTACTACGTGTTCAGCACCATCGGAAGCTCGCGCGGCCAATCGCCGTGGACCGTCCGGATGGGCGTCAACCCGACGAACGTCGAGCGCGCGATCAGCGTCGCTCTCGACGAGCTGCGCAAGATCCTCGACGGCAAGGTCGCGCCCGAGGACCTCGAGCTCGCGCAGGACAAGCTCGTCGGGGAGCTCGACGTGGCGCGCGAAAGCCCCGGTGGCGTCGCCTCGCTCGTCCTCGAAGGCGAGATCTTCGACCTCGGGCCCGACCACCTCGAGCGCTACCCGAGCGAGCTGCGCGCGGTGACGCGCGACCAGGTCGTCGAGACCGCGCGCTCGTTCCTGCCGCCCGAGCGCTCGGCGGTCGCGATCGCGGGACCGCCGCTTCCCGGCGCCGCTTGAGCTTTCCGCGCGCGACGCTTGCACTCTTGGACCGCGCCCGCGAAGTCGACATCGAGACCCGCTCGGCGAAAGGGGTGACGCACGGCGTGCCGATCTGGATCGTCGTCGACGGTGACGACGTCTTCGTCCGGACCTACCGCGGCAAGACGTCGCGCTGGTACCGCGAGCTCCTTGCCCGCCCCGGCGCGATCCTGGCCGATGGCAAGCGCGTACCCGTGCGAGCGGAGCGCGCCGTCGACGCCGATGCGTTGCGGCGCACTTCGGACGGCTACCGGAAGAAGTACCCGAAGAGCGGCTCGCTCGACTCGATGCTGCGCCGCTCGGTCCTCGACACGACGCTGCGGCTCGAACCGGCCTAGGTTCGTCCTTTCGCCTTACTCCGGAAGGCGCACGCGATGGCCGAAGGTCTCGACGATGCGCTCATCCGCAAGCGCGGCGACGAGGTGGGGGACGCGAGGGTCGCCGATAAGGCGACGCAGCTCCGCGACCGTGTGCGGTGTGATCGTCAGCGCACGGACGATCGCGCCGCGGATACGTCGATCGCTTGCGGCAAATGACGATTGCCGCGGCGGATGCGGCTCCGCGGCCCCGCGGTAGCGACAGACCGGCCGCAGGGGACACGCCGCGCACCGCGGCTCGCGCGAGCGACAGAAGATCGCGCCGACGTCCATCAGCGCGTGATGCCACTGGGCGGCTCGCCTTCGCGGCATGAGCCGCATGTCGATCGCCACCGCCTCGCGTTCGGTGGCCGCCCGACCCAAGATGGCGCGTCCGAGCACTCGCCGGACGTTCGTGTCGGCGAACGCGACGGCCACCCCGTGAGCGAAGCACGCGACGGCGCCCGCCGTATACGCACCCACTCCGGGAAGGGCGTCCAAGTCCTCGATCGCCTCGGGAAGGCTTTGCGGATGGAGCCCCGCGATCGCGTGAAGATCGCGAGCCCGACGGTTGTAGCCGAGTCCCGACCACGCACGGAGCACGTCGCCGAGCGAGGCGCGCGCGAGCGCGCGCAGCGTCGGGAAGCGTCTTAGGAACCGCGCATACGCCTCGATGACCCGGCTGACCTGCGTTTGCTGGAGCATGACTTCTGACACGAGGACCGCGTACGGGTCACGGGTCCGGCGCCAGGGAAGGTCGCGCGCGGAGCGCCGGTACCAGGCGAAGAGCCGCCTCCGAATTGCGCTCCGGAAGGCCTCGGTGTCGTACAATGTCCCGCACAGAACAGTACGCCCGGCAAAGTGCTGAGGGCCCTCGGGCCTTCAGCGCTTTCTAGTTCTAGGGCGCGTGCGGCCAGAGGCCGCGCGAGAGCGGAGGCTCCGTTGAACAACCTGGAGAAGCCTGTCTACGTCTCCGCGGAAGGGCTCAAGAAGATCCAGAGCGAGCTCGAGACGCTCAAGACGAAGGAGCGCCAGCGGGTCGCAGAGCGCATCCATGCCGCCATGGAGTTCGGCGATTTCACCGAGAACTCCGAGCTCGAGCAGGCCAAGAACGATCAGGCCTTCCTGGAAGGCCGCATCATGACGCTCGAGCAGATGGTCAAGAAGGCCGTGGTGATCGATGAGAGAACCCACCACGACCAGGTCGAGATCGGAAGCCACGTGATGGTGGAAGCGGATGGACAGAAAGAGCAGTACGTCATCGTCGGTTCGGCGGAGGCGAGTCCATCGGATGGACGCATCTCCAACGAGTCACCGGTCGGCCGCGCGCTCATGGGGCACCGCGCAGGGGAGACGGTCCGGCTGGTCGTTCCGGCCGGCGCGGTGGAGATGAAGATCCTCGCCGTCAGTTGACCTCAGGTCACGTCGCGGCCTTCTGGGCCGACGAGGAGGCACGTCTCCTCGATCCCGCAAGGCCGCACGTCGTGCGCGACTCGAAGACCCCATCGGGCGCGGTCCCGATCTCGGCGCTGCGCGGACCGGTGATCAGCGACGCCCTGACCCGCACGTTCCGCGCGCACGGCCTCGACGTCCGTTTCGTCTACACGATCGACGACTACGACCCGATGGATTCGCAATCGATGCGCGAGAAGGCCGGGATGGCCGAGCACATGGGCAAGCCGCTCTGCACGATTCCATCGCCCGATCCGAGCGTGGCGCCGGATTTCGCCGAGTACCACGCCGCCCGCTTCATCGCGCTCTTCGCCGGGCTCGGGATCACACCCGAGTTCTACCGGATGCGTGATCTGTATCGCTCGGGCGCGCTCGACAAGCAGATCGATCTTGTCCTCCGGAACGCCGAAGCGATCCGCGCGATCCACAAGCGGATCGCGAACGTCGATCACGAGGCGGGCTGGCTCCCCATCTCGGTCATCTGCGAGAACTGCGGACGCATCGGGACGACGCTGGCTACCGATTACGACGGAAATACAGTCGCCTATGTCTGTCGGCTGGACTACGTCGAGTGGGCGCAAGGCTGCGGGCACGGCGGCCGGATCTCGCCGTTCAAAGGAAGCTCCAAGCTCCTCTGGAACGAGCAGTGGTGCGCGCAGTGGGACCATTTCGGCGTCACGTACGAGGAGGGCGGCAAGGATCTTTTGACCGCGGGCGGCTCGCGCGACCGCTCGAATGAGATCTACCGCGAGGTCTTCCGCAGAGAGCCGCCGCTCGGGCTGGCTCACGAGTTTTTCCTGTTCGGCGGCAAGAAGATGGCGACGTCCAAGGACATCGGCGCGAAGGCCACCGATCTGGTCGCGATCTACCCACCCGAGCTCACGCGGTTCCTGATGCTGCGGACGCATCCGAAGCGGCACATCGAGTTCGATCCGGCAGGGATGACGCTGCCGCGCCTCATGGACGAATACGACCGCTGCGCCGACGACTACCTTCGCGATCACATGACCGACTTCGCGAAGACGTGGCGGCTCTCGCAGGTATCGCCGGATCCATCGCCACCACCCGCGTATCGCGCGCGTTTTGGGACGGTCGCGAACTGGCTGCAGATCCCGAGCATCACGCCTGAAAAGGAGGCGGGCCGCGAAAAGGCTGCCGCGCTCGACGATCGGGAGCTCCGCGATCTCCACGTTCGCATCGAGCTCGCGAGGCAGTGGCTCGACCGTTGGGCACCGGAAGAGGCGAAATTCTCGGTCAGCCAGACCGTGCCCCAGATCGAATTCACCAAGGACCAGCGCCGGTATCTCGTCGAGATCAAAGAGCTGGTCGGCAAGGTCCGCGACCCCGAGGAGATGCAGAACCAGCTATACGAGTACGCGAAGAAAGCGGGTCTCGTGAACGAAGAAGGCAAGCCGAGAAGGGACGCGTTCGCCGCGATCTATCTCGCGTTCATCGGCAAGCCGATCGGGCCGCGGGCCGGGATGCTGTTGACATCGCTCGAGCCGGAGTTCGTGCGTCGCCGGCTCGACGCGGTGGCCATCCCATGAACGGGAAGCTGCCCGTCACGATCATCTGGCACATGCACCAGCCCTACTACAAGCATCCGCAAACGAGCGAGTTCGTCCTTCCCTGGGTACGGCTCCACGCATCGAAGGATTACCTGCACATGGCGCGTCTGCTTCAGGAGTTCCCCAGGGTGAAGGTCAGCTTCACGATGGTGCCAAGCCTGCGCGACCAGCTCGAGGACTACGCCCGCGGCGCCGACGATGAGGACACTCGCCTCACGATGCTCACCGTCGAGGGCACGCTCAATGGCGAGGAGCGTGAGCACATGCTCCGCCGCTTCTTCTCGATCCATCACGGCAATGTGATCCACCGGTACGCCGAGTACCGGCGGCTCCTTCAGCTCGCGATGGCAACCGGCGACCGCCACGAGCTCCTGTCGGACGATTACTTCATCGACCTCGCGCTCTGGTTCAACCTGGCCTGGATCGATCCCGACGACATCCGTTCGGACCAGCGCCTGGTCGAGCTCGCCGAGAAGGGTCGGCGGTTCACTCGCGAGGACGTGCGCTACGTGATCGGCCGGCAGCGGTTCATGGCCTCAGGTGTGCCGCACCTCTATCACCGCCTCGAGCGCGACGGACAGGTCGAGATCCTCACCACGCCCTACTACCACCCGATCCTCCCGCTCCTCATTGACGACCGCTCGGCCCTGCGCGCCGATCCATCCGCGCAGCTTCCCGAGCAGCCGTTCCGCTATCCGGACGACGCTGCGTTCCAGCTCGAAGAAGCCGTCGCGTCGCACGAACGGGCCTTCGGTGTGAAGCCCAAAGGCGTGTGGCCGTCGGAGGGGGCGGTCTCTCCGGAGACGGCGGACGCGATCACCAAAGCAGGTCTTGCGTGGTTCGCCTCGGACGAGGGCGTGCTCGCGCGGTCGGTCGACGTCGAGCTGAAGCGCGACGAAGTCGGAGCGCTGCTCGAGCCGGGTCTGCTCTATCGGCCTTACCGGCTCGCGAATGGCGCCACCGCGATCTTCCGCGACCGCGAGCTAAGCGATCGCATCGGCTTCGTCTACGGCGACATGAAGCCGGAGGATGCCGTCGGCGACATGATCGCCAAGCTCGAACGCGCGCGGGAGCGCCTTCCGAACGAGGGCGGGCCTTACCTCGCCTCGATCATCCTCGACGGCGAGAACGCGTGGGAGCAGTACCCCAACAATGGCAATGACTTTCTGCGCACGCTGTACGGAAGGCTGCAGGCGGACGAACGATTCGAGACGGTCCGCGTCTCGGAGTTCCTCGAGCGGACACCCGCGACGGTCGAGCTGCCGCGGCTCCATACCGGATCGTGGATCGAGGCGAGCCTGCGGGTCTGGAGCGGCGAGCCCGCGCACGCACGGGCCTGGGGGGCTCTCGAGCGGACGCGTCGCTTCGCTCAGGAGCAGTGGGGCGCGCTGCGTCTCATGCCCAAGAGCGTCCGGCAGCCGCTCATGGTCGCGGAAGGGAGCGACTGGTTCTGGTGGTACTCGAGCCGCAATTCGTCGCCGGAGGACGCGGTCTTCGACGAGCTCTTCCGGGCGAATCTCGAAGTTGTCTGGTGGTACGCCGGCGCGGAGCCGCCCGACGACATACGCTCGCCGCTCATGGATCCCGCGCGAATCGCCCCCGCTCCGCAGCGGTCAGGCGCGATGCTTCCCGGCGGTGGCGACCGGTATGGCTAGCGCGGGGCGGATCGTTCCGGGTGGTCTCGGGTATCTGCGGCCGCCGGGCACGATCGAGCTCGCCGCGTACGGCGTCGACCTTCGCGGCAAGCGCGTCGCCGATATCGGTGCCGGCGAGGGCCGGCTTGCGCTCGGCGCGGCTGCGCAAGCGGCGACGGTCCTCGCGGTCGACCCCGACCGTTCCGCGCTCGCGCGCGGCCGCGCCGAGGCGAAGCGTCTGAGGCTCCGCAACGTCACGTTCCGCGAAGGCGCCGCGCAGCGTCTGCGCATCGAGGATCGGTCGTTCGAGGTGGTGATCTTTTCGTGGACGCTCTGATGAGTGGTCCACAAGGGCATGGTCGATGCCCTCGAGGAAGCGCGCAGAGTTCTCGTCGATCGAGGGGTGCTCGTCGACGCGCGGCCTGACTCGCGCGTGACCGCGCGCGTGCGGAAGGGATCGGCGCGCGGTGCGATCATCGGGACGATCGGAAGCCAGCGTCCCACGGTCACGGACGACCGGATGTCCGACCGCGCGGTCGCGGACGTGCTGGGCCGGGGCCTCTTCCGGTCACGCCGACGCGGTCGGCTCTGGCATGCGATCCCCTTCGAGGACCGGCGCGAGCTGCAGGACTATCTGGACGACCATCTGCGCTTTTCGCGTCGCGTTCGCTGGCGCGTGCCGCGCCCGCGGCGCGGCGGCCCGCTTTTCGTCGAGCGCGCGGTCCGTTTCGAGGTGCTCGAGCGGCGATAGCGGTCCGGCGTCGATATTCGCTCTTGATGAATGGCGGCGCGTAGGGCAGATACAGCCGCTGACGCTCAGGCTCCAGGGCGAAGAAGCTCGAAACGAGCTCGCCCGTGCAGCCCCGGCTTCCGCAAAGGCACTCCGCTCGCGCCCCATCGAAGGCGTTGAGCCGGTAGTCGATGGTGATCTCTTGGCCTTTCCGGATCGATCGCCAGGCGAAGACCTTCACGCCGCTTCGCATGGCGTTTGGATCGCAGGCATGGTTGAGATAGCGGCCCGGCCCGAGTAGCACCGCGCTCCGCTCGAAATCGATCTCGCAGAGATGCGCGTGTTCGTCCGCGGAGAGCGATGCGATCGAGGCATTCGGCACGATGCGCCCGTGGCGCCGGCGGAAGATGAATTCACCTCGGCGGAACGAACGCAACGCGAATACGCCCAGGCCTTTCGCGCCCGCATCGCGAACTTCGATGTCGACGATCATTCCGCGAGCGCGAACGCCGTCTCCCACGCCGCCTCGTAGCCGTCGAGCACCCGCGGCCAGACGAAGCGCTTCGCCGTCGCGCGTCCGTCTTCGCGGATCGCCCGGCCGATCTCCGGCCGCGCCTCGAGCGAGCGGTATGTCGCGAGCAGCTCTCGCGGATCCTCGCTCTGCATGACGACGGCGTTGCCGAAAGGCACGGCATAGTCCTCGCCGGTCCGGCCCACGTAGGCGACGCCACCCGAGGCCATTACCTCGAGTCCGACAAGGCCGAACGGCTCCTTCTGCGAGTTCGCGAGCACGCCGTCGGCTGCCTGATACATGGCGCGCAGGCTGCGCTCCGGGACGAAGTAGTCGAGGAAGCAGATCTCCGCGGAGCTCCCGGCGATCGCGTCAGCCAGATCCTTCGTCGTCGATTCGGCGCCGAGCGCGATGCGTTCCACGGCGAGCTGCTGCGCACGGATGCGCGCGCCGACGGTGTCGGCGTAGCCCGCCCGGCTGCCGCGCATGAGGAGGCGGGGCCGCGCGCCCGCGTCGCGCATCGCCGCGACCGCGTCGATCGCCCACAACCAGCGCTTGTCTGGATCGAAGCGCGCCACCTTCACGAACGTCGGTCGGTCCGCGAACGCGAGCGTCAGAGTCCGCGTGTCGGCGGGAGGAAGTGGCTTGAGCCAGCGCTCGGCGATGCCATTGGGCAAAATCGCGGCGTCGATGTCCAGAGCGGACATCTCGGCGCGCATGAAACGAGAGACCGTCGTGATCGATGCGGCACGCCGAAGCAGCGTGAAGTCGATCGCACCGAATCCGTAGGTATTGTTCGCGTTCCAAAAGACCGCCGCAGCCCGCGGACCTCGCGCGCCGAGGATCGCCGAGGTCGCGATGGCCGCGTTCGCGGTCTGCCAGTCCTCGAAGAGCAGGACCGTGCGTCTGCCGACGTCAGCCGATGCCCGTACGACGTCGGCAAGGTGTGGCGGGACCGTGACCGAGAAATTGCGCCACTTGCCGTCCTCGCCGTCGTAGACGTCCTTGGGGTGGTAGGCGCTGATCCACTGGCACCAGCGCTCGTAGATGAGGTGACCGTCCGCGCGCTCCTCGTACGCGGGGAGCTTCGGGTCGCCTACGAAGATATGGCGCACGCGATACCCGCGGTCCACGAGCGCGTCGGCGAGGTCGATCATCCTCGTCGCGAGGCCGCCGACGAACGAGTAACGGTCAGGCCCCTCGAAGGCGACGAGGACGACGTCATACATAGGAGAGCACGGATAATGGCACGCACCTCATGACGCCCATCCAGCGGATCCGGGACGATCCCGGAAAGGTGCGCGAGATGCTCGCGGCGCGCGACTTCGACGCGCCGCTCGAGCGCATCCTCGAGCTGGACAAAGTCGTGCGCGAGCTCAAGGCGCGCAAGGAGACGCTCCAGGCAGAGCGGAACAAGGCAAGCCGCGGCGGCCCGCCGAGCGAGGCGGTCAAGGCGCGAATGCGTGAAGTGGGCGACCAGGTCCGCACGATCGACGGCGAGCTCGCTACCGCCGAGTCCGAGCTCGACGAACGGCTCCTCTGGATCCCGAACGAGATACATCCGAAGGTCCCGCGCGGAAAGGATGAGCACGACAACGTCGTGGTGCGCCAGGACAAGCCGAAGACGCTGGGATTCGAGCCGAAGCCGCACTGGGAATTCGGTGAACGCCTGGGGATCCTGGATATCCAGCGCGGGACGAAGCTCTCGGGTTCGCGCTTCTACGCGCTTCGCGGCGCGGGCGCGGCGCTACAGCGTGCGCTCATCACCTGGATGATCGATCTCAAGATCGCGGAGGGCTTCACTGAGATTTATCCGCCTTCGGTGACAAAGCGGGAGACTCTGCTCGGAAGCGCGCATCTTCCGCACTTCGACGAAAATCTCTACCGGGACGAGGACGACGACGTCTGGCTCGTGCCGACGGCCGAGCCTCAGCTCGTGGGGCTCCATCGCGACGAGATCCTCGACCTCGCGACGCTGCCGCGGCGGTACGTTGCCTTCACGCCATGCTACCGGCGCGAGCACATGAGTGCGGGACGCGACGTGCGTGGCATCAAGCGGGTGCACTGGTTCGACAAGGTCGAGATGGTCGTGCACTGCCTCCCCGAGGACTCCCCGAAATGGCTCGATCGCATGACCGAGCTCGCGGTGGAGGTCGTCGAGAAGCTCGAGCTGCCGGTGCGCGTCACCGAGCGTTGCACAGGCGACCTAGGCTTCACCGCGCTGCGGGGATTCGACGTCGACGCGTGGGGCCCCGCAGCGAACGAGTGGCTCGAGGTGTCCTCGGCCTCGAACTGCGGATCCTTCCAGGCGGAGCGCTCGAATATCCGCTTCCGCCGTGAGGCCGGAGGGAAGGCGGAGCATGTGCACATCCTCAACGCGTCCGGGGTCGCGTTGCCGAGATTGATGATCGCGATCCTGGAGAACTACCAACACGAGGACGGCTCGCTCGAGATTCCGAAGGCGGTTCGCCCTTATCTAGGCGGGCGCGACTGCGTGCGGGTGGGGGAGTTCTCGCTCTAGGCGGTCTGCGCCCGGCCGGTCACGTCGAGCTCGGTGATGCGCCGTTTTGTGCGGTCGACCATGTGCTTCGGTCCGAGCTTCTCGAACACGGTGAGCGCCTCGACGCACTCGTTGCGCGCGGCAGTCACGTCGCCGCGCGCCGAAAGGAGGCGCGCCGACGCGGCGCGGATCTCGGCCGTCGCCACCGGAAGCCCTAAGCGGAACGCGTGCTCGAGCCCTTCGGTCCGACGCGCGTCGGCCATCGCAAGATCTCCAACCGCGCACGCGACCTCGACGAGCGTCGCGGCGATCCCGGCGCCGCACCGGCGGCAAGAATGCGCGGTCGCCGTGGTGTGCGCCGCCGACGCGTACTGGTTCGCACTCTCAAGGTCACCTTGGAGGAGCGCGAGCCGAGCCAGCTCGGCTGTCGCGCGGCTGGCGACGTGATCGCGAGCGGACGAACGCTCCGCGAGCGCCCGCGCTTCGGCGAGTGTGGTGGCCGCACGCGCGAAATCTCCGCGCTCGATCGCGAGACTGCCCATGACGAGCAGCGTCGACGAGGGGTCGGCCGGCTGGGGGCTCTGCGAGACCTCATCGGCGAGAGCGAGTGCGCGGTCAAGCGTCGACTCCGCCTCCGCGAGACGGCCCTCGCCGAAGTAGACCCTGCCGAGCGCGCGGAGCGCGCCGGCCTCGGCGGCCACGTCCCCAAGACGCGACTCCGCGCCGAGGAATTGGTTCGCGAGGTCTTCGGCCGGCTCGAGATCCCCGCGGTCGAGCGCCGCGTAGGTCAACGACGCGAGCGCGCGCGCGAGACCCGAAAGATCGCCGATCGCCATGGCGTGCTCCACGCACCGCTCCGTTGCGCGAAGCGATTCGTCCGCAGACCCGGCGTCCGCGGCAAACTGCACGGCGGCTTCCTCGGCCTCGAGTGCGAGAGCGCGGTCGTTCGCAGCAAGGGCTTCTTTCACGGCGGCGCGGGCGACAATGAGCGCCTCGGCCGGGCGGTCGTCGGAGCGAGCGAGGAACGCCTTTGCGAGCGTGAGCTCCGCGCGCTCGGCTCCTTGCGCTGGCGTGAGCCGGTCGGCATCCGCGAGGTGCTCGGCCGACCGTTGGATTTCACCTTTCCGCGCCGCGAGCTCTCCGGCTCGCCGTCCCAGGGCCGCCCGCAGGACCATATCCGTCGGCCTGGCGGCGATCCCCTCCTCGGCGATCGCGAGCGCGTCGTCGCGGCCGAGCAGACGCGCAGCGTCGCACGCACGCAGCAGGGCGCGCGCCCGCTCGTCCGCGCCACCCGAAGGGAGCCGCCGAGCGAGCTCGGCTGCGACGCCGTAGTGATGGAGCGCATCCCCGAGGACATGGAGCGATTCGGCGCGCTGCCCGGCGCGCATCGCATGTTGGATACCGCGGGCGATGTTCGTCGACAAGGCGAAGTGGCGCGCGAGCAGCTCCGGCTGCTGAGCGGCGACCTCAGGCATCGCCGTTTCGATGACCGAGCCGACGCGTCCATGCAGCTCAGCGCGGCTCACCGCGAGGAGGGAGTCGTATACGAGCTCGCGGAGCATGGTCTGCCGGAAGCGGTAGTCGCCGTGAGCGGTGAGATCCACGAGCCCGCGCGCGAGGAGCCCGGCAAGGCTCGCGTCTACGTCGACACCAGGCCCGGCGATCGCGCGGATGATCGCCGAATCGGTCGCGCGCGCGGCCACCGCGATCGCGTGCAGCACTTGACGTTCGGCGTGCGTTGCCTGTTCGGCGCGCCGGAGGAGCAACATCGGCAGTCCTTCGGGCAGGCCGCTCATGCGGCTCACATCCGCGAGCGGGCTGGCGTCTTCGCGTTCGACAACGACGCCGGTCCCGAGGATCCATCGCGCCGCTTCCTCGATGTATGTCGGATTCCCGCTGCTGCGCGCGACGACGTCGGCGATGGCCTCCTTCGGTAAAGCTCCCGCGGGAAGAAGCGACGCCAGGAGCGTTGCGCAGGACGACTCGTCGAGCGGGCCCAGCCGAAGCTGCAGGTGACCGCGCGCGGTCGTCCATGGGGGTGTGAGCTCGGGTCGGTACGTCGTGATAACGAGGGCCGCGGTGTTGGCGAGGGCCGGCGCGATCGCGGTGAGCACGGCCTGCGATGCCGTGTCCGACCACTGGACGTCGGTGATCGCGAGGATGACCGGCTGCGTCCGCGCGACGCGGAGGATCAGATCTCGGATCGCGCGGTCGAGGAGCTTGCGGCGCGTGTCTCCCGAGAGTGGCGGCAGGGTGAGCCCGTACCCCAAGGCCGCGAGCACCAGCTTGGTGGTCTCGGGCTCGAGACCGGGGAGAGTCTCGGTGATCGTGCGGTGCGCGATCTCAGTTGGTGCGCTCGCGCCGATCGCGAGGGCACGGCGCAGAAGATCCGCGATCGCGCCGTATGCGCGGTGCGAGTCGTACGGCGAGCAGCGCGCGCGTGCGACGCGAGCGCCGAGCGCCCGGGGATCCGCTAACACTTCGTCGACGAGGCGTGTCTTGCCCAGACCGGCTTCGCCCACGATCGAGATGGTCCGACCCTTGCCGGCCAGCGCGTCATCCAACGCGCCGACGAGCTGGGCGACTTCGGCGTCACGTCCCACGAGCGGGGCGCGGCGTCGCGAAGGTGCTGACGCCGCCTCCTCGCGGAGGAGTCGCCATGCGACCAGCGGCGCTGTCTTTCCCTTCGCGGCGATCGGCGGGTGCGGCTCGTAGGCGAAGATCCCCGCCGTGCGCCGGTAAGTCGCATCTCCCACGAGGACCTGGCCCGGCTCCGCAGCTTGCTCGAGTCGTGCGGCGATGTTCACCGCGTCGCCGAGGACGCCGAACTCGCTCTCTTTGTCTCCGATCGCGCCCGTCGCCGCGAGGCCGGTGTTCACCCCAACACGGAGCGCGAGATAACGTCCCGTCCGTTCCGCGATGCGCGCGTTCTCACGCTCGAGCGCACCGAGGATCGCGATTGCGGCGTGCTGCGCGCGCTCGGGGTGATCGTCCTGATCGCCGACCGCGCCAAAGACCGCCACGACCGCATCTCCGATGTACTTCTCGATCAGACCGCCCTGCGCTCGGATCTCGGCGGCGATGGCATCCCATGCCGTACGCATGTTCTCGTGCAGCTCGTCGGGATTGAGCCGCTCGGCGAGCGCCGTGAAGCCGGAGATGTCCGCGAAGAGCACCGTGACCTGCCGCGTCTCGCCTTCGAGAGTCTCCAGTGCGGTCAGCCGGTTGCCGCACTTTCCGCAGAAGCTGAAATCGACCGGCATCTCTGTCGCGCATTTGGGACAGGTGACAGTCCGGGGCATGGGTCGAAGCCTAGTGCGGCGTATGACGCAGTCGGTGTCGACCGAGTGTGCTACGAAGTCCCCCATTCAGGTGAGTTTTGGCGTCCTCGACCCGCGGTGGCGCGGACTCACGATCGGCCTGGTCCTGAATGTCACGTTCGTCGCGTTCGAAGCGCTCGCGATCGCGACCGTCATGCCGCTCGTCGCCGACGATCTGTCAGGGCTCGCGCTCTATGGTTGGGTCTTCAGCTCGTTTCTTTTGGCCGATCTCGTTGGAATCGTTCTGGCCGGAGAGCTCGCGGATCGCTCCGGACCCGCGGTGCCGTTCGGCGTGGGACTCGTCCTCTTTGCGATCGGTCTTCTTCTCGGCGGGCTCGCGCCATCGATGCCGGTGCTCGTCGCGGCCCGGGCGATCCAGGGTTTCGGCGCGGGCGTGATCCCGGCGGTCGCCTATGTCGTCATCGGCCGCACGTACCCGGATTCGTTACGGCCGCGCATGTTCGCGATCCTCTCCACAGCGTGGGTCGTACCGGGCATCGCCGGTCCCGCCCTCGCGGTCGTGATCGCGGAGCGGCTTTCTTGGCGGTGGGTGTTCCTCGGCTTGCTGCCCCTCGTTCTCGTCGCTGGTGGTTTCGCACTTCGCGAACTGCGCGCGGTCCAGGGAAGTCGCCGCGCGCCGCGCCGCGTCGTCCGCGATGCGATCGCGGTCGCGGCCGGCGCGGCCCTCGTGCTCGCCGCGCTGCAAGCGCGCGATCTGGTGCTCACGCCGATCATGCTCGCGGCCGGCCTCACTGTCGGGGTGCCTTCGCTCCGGCGCTTGCTCCCGCCGGGCACGCTCACGGCCCGTGGCGCACTTCCAGCGGCCGTGCTCGCGCGAGGGCTGCTCACGTTCGCGTTCTTCGCGGCCGATGTGTTCGTCCCGCTCACGGTCACCTCGCTTCGCGGCGAAAGCGTCCTCATCTCGGGGCTGGCGCTGACCGCGGGCACAGTCGCGTGGACGAGCGGTGCGTGGATCCAGGAACGGACGGTTCTCGGCGTCGGGCCTGCGCCGCTCGTCCGAATCGGGTTTCTTCTCGTGACGGTCGGCACGCTTGGAATGGCGCTCGTGCTCGGCGGTGCGGTACCCGGTTGGTCGGCGATCGTCGCGTGGGGAATCGCGGGCCTCGGCATCGGGATGGCCTACTCGTCGATCTCGCTCGCGGTGCTTCGGCACGCGTCCGCTGGAAGCGAGGGCGCCACGGCTTCGTCGATGCAGCTCGCCGACGTGCTCGGCAACGCGCTCGGTGCCGGGCTGGGTGCGGTCGCGGTGGCGATCTCGGTCGCGAGTCTCGGCGGGGCGGGGCCGGGCGTTGCGGCGACCGATGGGCTCGCGGTGGCGAGCGCGATCGGCGGGGCCGCGATCGCTGGGCGGCTGCGGGGCTAGTTTTGAAGGAAGATCGGATCAGCGGAGCGGTGCGTGGTCGATCGTGTACACCGCGGCGAGCAGCGCGATCATGAGGATGACCTGCAACGCGAACACCGCGAGCGTCGCGCGCGGTGCCCGTGGAAGCCAGGTCACGGCGAAGATTCCCATGACCAGGAGCTGCACCGGCATGAGGAGCTGGAAGAGATGGGCCTCGGTGCCCTCGTCGGGCTGGGACACCAGGCCGTGGATGGCGACAGACCGAATTCCAAGCGCGAGCAGGAAGACAGGGATCAGGATCGGTATCCACGCGCTCCAGTGGCGCAGCGGCGAGGCTCCGGATGGGAGCGTCCTCTGCATGGCCCGGAAATGCTAGGCCGAGGGCCGCCTGAGACGGTCGATCTGCCTGCGCTCCTTCTTCGTCGGCCGGCCCGAGCCGGGAGGGCGCAGCCGCAACGGCTTCATCCGGGGCGGCGCTGGTGGACTGTGGTCGACGAAGCACTTCGCCGCGACCGCGGCTCCGACTCGCTTGTCGAGGAGCGCCACGACCTCGAGGACTCGCTCGCGCCCGGCGAAGGCCTCGATCCGGTCGCCGACCTTCACCGGCGTCGACGCTTTCGCAGCCACGCGATTCACGCGCACATGCCCGCCGCGACACGCCGCGGTCGCCGCGGTCCGGCTCTTGTAGAGCCGGACCGCCCACAGCCACGCATCCACCCGTGTCGCAGCGCTCTCCGTCACCGTGTCAGCATGACTGAGTGGCGGGTCGCTTCGAGTACGCGGTCGAGGGCATCGGCGACTTCCCAGTGGACCTGCTCCACACGACTGCGCGGACCCGGCGGATCAGGAAAGCGTGTCCGCGATCATGGCCGGGCTCCGCTGGGCGGCGTCGCGTAAGCGATCTCGCGACCCGATCGTCGTGCGGCTCGTCTCAGATCGCGCGCCGACCTCGGAACGGTGGCGCGCATTCGGGTGGACCGTCAAGGTGCCGCCCGCGCCCGACAATCCCAACACCGGCTAGTCGCTCGCGGCGAGGAAAACTGTTGTGGCTTATCGCGTAACGGTCGAGCGGACTACGGTGTGTCCGACGGCCGTCGTCATGGCGGACACGACTTGGCGCGAGTTCCGGGCGCTGTGGCCCAAGCTGCTCGACGAGGTCTGGGCCTTCCTCCGTGCCACGCCCGGCCTGCGCACCGATGGCCACAACGTGATGCTGTATCGGAACAAGGTGTCCGACAGCGAGGTCGCCGTCGAGGTTGGCGTCCAGGTGACTAAGTCCTTCCAATCCAAAGGCCGCGTGGCCGCATCGACGTTGCCCGCGACCGAAGCAGCCACGACGCTTCACGCGGGAACGCCAGCAGAACTCGGCGCGGCGCACTTAGCGGTCCTGGCATGGTGCAGAGAGCAGCGCCGCGAGGTGACCGGCGTCAGATGGGAGATCTATGGAGATCCCGACGCTCAGACCGGCCATTTCGACGTTGCAGTGTTCTGGCAGCTCGCCTAATCGAGTGAGGCTGAGAGCAGGCCAGTTTCCCCGGGTGGTGGCAGAGTCCATCACCTTCGAGCGCGAGCCAACGCCGATGGATGCTTGGGTTGGTAGATACCAAGGTCGCCTCCTCCCGGGAGCCGGATTCTGGTTATCGAACCCCATCGTGCTTCTTGCACCTCCGAGCAACGGACGCCCTTGCTCCCGAGCGCCATGATCTCGGCCTTCAGGTCGTCACACATCAGAAAGAGTTCGTGCCGGTCCTTCGCTTCGGCGGGATGAACCGCCAACTCCGCGGGAGGAAGGGCGAAGATCAGCCAACCGGCACCAGCGTCCACTGACGAGAAGCCAAGGACGTCCCGAAAGAAGGCGCGATCAGCGATTGCGTCCTTGCTGTAGACGATCACGTGGGCACCAAAGACCATCGAACGCTCCTTCTCGCGCGCATGATTCCACGCAAGGCATCGTCCACGCTAATCCCACTGACCAGCGGAACGCGGCTGCCACGTCTTCGCCGAAATGCCGTGGCGTCGTGATGCCACCGGCACCATTGGAAGGTTAGGAGGCGCAGCTCTCTCTGAGTGTCAGTTCGCATTAGAGGCCGTATGTTTATTGGCGTTTGTTGCCTCGGAGGGGTGGCAGAGCGGACGAATGCGGCGGTCTTGAAAACCGCTGAAGCCGCAAGGCTTCCGTGGGTTCGAATCCCACCCCCTCCGCCTTTTTCCCTTGCGATCAGTCCTC
>Ga0209577_10000378_pt1 | contig 45193 bp, 43 predicted proteins | sample GraSoiAngelo_109_FD_185874 | JGI IMG/M metagenome (GOLD analysis project Ga0209577, IMG submission 185874) | Grasslands soil microbial communities from the Angelo Coastal Reserve, California, USA - 14_0903_12_20cm (SPAdes) (version 2) | ecosystem: Environmental > Terrestrial > Soil > Grasslands... | reverse complement strand
CAATCTTCATCATCAGCCAGAGTCGGTGCGCGCATCGCTTGGCGATGGCAGTCGCTTTGGCCTGCGGCTGTCGTATGTTCACGAGCCGGTGATCCTCGGCACCAGCGGCGCGTTGGATAACGCGCGTCGCGACTGCCCTGCCCAGAGCCAGGCCTGCTTCGACGTCGCTCCGCACGTTCGTTCCTGCCCAGACGTGTGAGTCGGCCGCCTGTTGGCCAAGCGCATCGAGCACGGTCGCTGGATATTCGGGGATCAGGGCGGACAACGTTCGCGACGCCGCGCCGGCGATCGCGGCATCGATCGAGGGATACGCGGGCGTGGTGGCAGGGAAGAGGCGAGGCACCGGTGGCGCCGATCGATCGTAGACCCGGGACCAGGCTTGCGCCGCAACCGCGGCGTCATTGATCGCAACCGCCAGATAGGCATAGTCGCGCGCCACCTTTGGTGGATCTTTCGGTCGAGCGGTCAGCAGGCGAGTCGCGATATCGAACCATGGCCTGAACGACGGACTAGCCGACCAAAATGCAGCGCGTTGTATCTGATCGCCGCCTCGATGTGCGGCGACGCTGCGCACCTCCCGGAGCTCTGCTCGAAGCCCCGCCGATCCTTGAGCGGGGGGCGGCGGAACGCGGATCTCGAGTAGAGAGTGAAGAACCCATAGATGTGGCGCGAAGCTGTATCGATTGCCCTGCGCAGGCACGCCGGTGAGCGCCAATAGCAACGCAAACGTGATGACGCGCGATCTCACGAAACCGTGACGGTTGAAATGGGCGAGAAGCCGAGCGGCGGCGTCGAGTGATCGGCCGGGTAGATAGTGATACGGAACGCGTACGTCCCCGGATCGGTCACCGCGAGCGTTTCTTCCATCGTGGTGGCGCCGGTCTTCCAAGCAGCGAAATTGTCAGCGCCGGGACGTTTCACAAAGACATCGAAAACGTAGCCTTTTGGTGTTCGCCCGGGCGCCGACCAAACCACCTGTATGCCGGCGTTTGTACGTGCGACGCGAGGCGCGACCCCGAAGAAGCCATACATCTGGTCGTGGTGCACGACACATTCGAACTGCAGCAGCCCCGCCGGAAGCCCCCCGACCTGATAGTTGACCGTCCTCACACCCGGGAAGATGTCGCCCCGGAAGAGGGCCGGCGGGGTTGTCGAGTAACCGCGGGGACCGACCAGGATCTGAACGTTGTGATTCACTCCTCGATCGCGGTTCGCGAACGGCAACGCGAACGGCCGGCCGCTCGACACGCTGAGGCATTTCTTGTCGAAGGAGATGTGGTGAGCGGAGAGCGAGGGTGGGGCGCCTGGAGAGCACGGCGCATCGATGAGCGGAGCGGATCCTGTCGGTCCGGGCGGCTCGGTTGCTTTCGGAACGGAGGTCGAACAAGCGAAGAGACAAGCAAGCAGCGCGGCGGCCGGTCGCGCGAGCGAGGTGCGTTCACGCTTTAGGTGGCCCGGGCTTCTTGTCATCGGGCGCAAGATGCCGGCACCCGGATATGCAAAACCGAGCCTGAAGCGAGAGCAACGGACTGCTCCATAGGTTCGGTAAAAGACTATGGGAACACTCTTGCTTCATAGGTTCGCGACGGCGGTACTTTTAATCCGGCGGACCGGGTTCGAGTCCTGGGCGGCCCACCGATCACTGTCAGTATTCCGGCCGCGGAAGCGCCGCGCTATCGGTCCCACTCCTCCGGGGATCCCAGCAAACCCCCGGAGGCGGAACCGAACCCTGCGTGTGATCCCGTGTCAGCAGTTCGCCGGCTGCAGAACTGCCAGGACGAGAAGGCACTGCTTCTGCTGCTGCTGCTGCTGTTGTTGTTGCTGCTGCTTGTTGTGACTGCTGCTGCTGCTGCCCTTGCAGTGGCCCGGGGGACCTCCCGGACACTGGAAGGTGCCTCCTGCGAACGAGGCTCCCGGGATTGCTGCGGCGATGGCAAGCGCGAGGATCACGATCTTCTTCCGCATATCTAATCACCCCCCTGTTTTTTCCAAATGCGGCAAGTAATCCCGTACCCGCGCACAGGTCAGACAAACCAGTGAAAGGGAGAAATTTCGGTCATATCGGAACTCTGAAGCTTGTTGCGAGTCCTGGGCGGCCCATTTGCTCTCTACATGAGCCGCTTCTCGAACCAGGCGACGTCCCAGAACCGCCCGAACTTCCGGCCGACCTCCGTGTACACGCCGACCTTCACGAAACCGAAGCGTTCGTGGAGCGAGATCGACTGGTCGTTCGGCAACGCGATCCCCGCGTACGCGCGGTGGATGTCCTCGCTCGCCAGCTGATCGAACAGCGCTCCGTACAAGCTTGTACCAACGCCGACGCCCAGACGGTCGGGGTCGCAGTACACGCTCGTCTCGATGCTCGTGGCGTACGCCGCGCGCGGCCGGAATGGGCTGCTCGTCGCGTATCCGCACAGGAAGCCGTCGTCGTCGGCCACGAGCAGCCGGTGCCGGCCGCCCGTTGAGTAGTGCGAGAACCATTCGCGACGCTGCTCGGCAGTGAACGGTTCGATGTCGAACGTCGCTTGGGTGTGCAGGACGTAGTGGTTGTAGATGTCGGTCAGCCGCGGGACATCGTCGGCGGTCGCCGGACGAACGATCACGTCACGAAAGCGCAGCGACGTCGTCGCCGGTCAATTCCGCGAGCGGCGGCCGCTCCACCTCTTCGAGGTCGAACAGATCGACCCCGTCGGGAGACGCCATCACCAGCGGATGCATCGGGTGGTCCTGGGCGGCGTGAAGGCGACCCCACCCCTCCGCACGCCGGAGGATGGCGCGCGCGATCGCGTAGGCCATCGGCGCAAGCTCGTCGAGCGGCCGGTTGCGGTGCACGCGCGCGCCGAGGTCGACCTGCGCGATGGCGTCGAGGCCGACGACATCGAGGAGATCGATGAGCAAGCCCGCTTCGACGCTGTAGCCGGTGAAGAACGGCAGTTGCATCAACACGTCTCGGCGCCCCGCGTACTCACCGGACAACGGCTGGATGAACCCACCGAGCTCCGGGAAGAGCGCATTCAGAAGCGGGCGCGCGAGGAGCTCGGTGACGCGACCGCCGCCCTTGGGCAGCACGACGCCGCCGTACGCGATCGGCCGCCGATAGAACGCTTTGACGAACATCGTCGCGGGATCGGCGAGCAACGGTGCAAACAGATTCGAGACGAAGTGCGGCTCGAAGTTCGCGATGTCGGCGTCGATCCAGCAGATGAGGTCACCGCTCAAGATCGACAGGCTTCGCCAGAGCGACTCCCCTTTGCCTTTGACGGCGGGGATGGCCGGCAACAGCGCGCGCGCGTCCACCACCGTGGCTCCGGCCTCGCGCGCGATGGCCGCAGTGCCGTCCGTCGAGCCGCCGTCGAGGACGACGAGCTCATCGACAAGATCGGGCATCAGCGCGTCGGCGATGGAGCGGCAGATGCGGCCGACGGTCGCCGCTTCGTCGACGGCGGGGAGGGCGACGCTGATCGAAACGCCCTGCGCGCGCTTCTGCTCGACCAGGTTGTCCGGCAGATCGTCCGCGTGGAACGTGTGCTTCGCGTACCAGCGATGCGCGCGCCGGGTCAGCCATGGAACGTCGTACGCAGCTCGGTCGGTCACGCTCTCCCTCCCGTTGAATGGGCGTGAGGATACGCGGTCGCGGGGCGCTCCGGCCACGCAGGTACCACCACTTCGGGCTATTGAGCACGGCGTTCGGCCACTCCTAGCATTGGGCCCACGCGACCGAACGGGGCGCGCGGGGCTTCGGGGGCCTGCGCGCCCCGTTTCAATCTCAGCGGGGGTGCGCGCGCAGCCGTACCCTGTTCTTCATGGACACGATCACGTGGTCGCGGCTCGAGCGCCTGGTCGCGCGCGTCGCGGGCGACGATCCCGCCGCGTTCTTGGACGCAACGACAACGCAAGATCTGACCGGCCTCACTGCAGGCCGGAGCGTCCTCACATGCATGCTCGACGAGAAGGGTCACGTGCAGGCGGAGCTGCGTGCGACCATGCTCGACGACGGAACGGTGCTGATCGATGCCGAGCAAGCCGCGCGCGAGGCGCTCACGGGATGGCTCGCGAAGATCGCGCCTCTGTCTGGTTGCGAGGTGAGCGACGAGAGCGATCTCTGGACCGTGACGGCACTGTTCGGTGTTCACGAAGCGCCGACGGGTGCGGTGGCGTTGGCGTCCGACTGGGGTCCGAGTGATCTCGACGTTCTGCATGAGGGCGCGACGGCGTTCGAAGGCGCCGAGATGAGCGCGGGTGAATACGAGGCTGCGCGCATCGCTGCCGGACGCCCTCGCTTCGGGGTCGACTTCGACGAAAACACGCACATCGCGGAGACGCCGCTGATCGCGCGTGCGGTGTCCTTCACGAAAGGCTGCTACCCGGGTCAAGAGAGCGTCGCGCGCGTGGAGAACCTGGGGCGCGTTCGGAAGCGTTTGGTCGGCCTGGACGTCGACGGTGGACCTCCGGAAGCCGGCGCCTCGATGACGGTCGAAGGACGAGAAGTCGGCCGGGTGACCAGCGCGGCGACGTGGGACGGGCGAGTGGTCGCCATCGGATCGTTGCGCAGCGAGGTACACGATGGTGCAACCGTTGAGGCCGGCGCGACGCCTGCTACGGTGCGCGCGCTTTAGCGGAACCGCGCGCTGCGCTGCCGTATCCTTGTCTCCGGCTCCCGTCGTCCAGAGGTCTAGGATTCCTCTCTTTCAAGGAGGCGACACGGGTTCGAATCCCGTCGGGAGCACCGCCGCACGCATGGCCATCAAAGGACTCGATAGCCGTTGAGGTCGCATGTCCGCACTTGATCGCATCGGCGATTGGTCGGTGGCTTCCGCCGCCCGTAGACTCCAACCTCGCTCACGCGTGATCGTTCTTCTGAGATACTCGAGCATGTCGTTCTGCGATCGCCGGCGGTCCCGCCGCTCGGGCGGCCAGCTCGTCAACATGGATCGGGACCGAGATGGGTAACAAGGAGAGAGCTGTCTTGGCGGAAACACGGATGCGAAAGGTCGCTAATGGTTGAACGTCTTCACACCCATGGACTAGAGGAACTCTCGTCTGCAGTCCGCTACCGCGAGTACCTATTCGAGCTTATCTCGCCGCACTGCGGTCATCGCATCCTCGAAGTGGGCGCAGGGCTTGGCGACTTCGCAGTGCAGATCGGTGGAGGAAGAACCCTTATCGCAACCGATACGGACGCAGAATGCGTTGAGTCTTTGCGGCAACGCTTTGCCGGGTCACCCAATGTCGACGTCCAGTACCTCGACATACTCAATCCGGGTGAGGTCGGGGTCGCCGCCGATAGCGTCGTTGCGATCAACGTGCTCGAACATATCGAAGATGACGTAACCGCTCTGAAGAACATGGGTCAGCTGCTGTCGCCACAGGGTCGCGTCGTGCTGTTCGTTCCCGCCTACCCAGCTCTGTACGGACCCTTCGACAAGGCGGTCGGTCATGTTCGTCGATACACACCGCGGACCCTTCGCGACTCCGTTGAGAAGGCAGGGTTGACCGTGCAGGAATTGCGCCCGGTCAACTTCATCGGGGGGATAGGGTGGTGGTTCGCGGTGCGACTTGCAAAGGGCACGCGGCCACGGCCTTCCTTGATCAAGATCTACGACCGCGTCCTCGTACCTATCGTTCGATTCATCGAGCGTCGTTTCCGTCCTCCGTTCGGGCAATCGTTGCTGTGCGTCGCCGGCTTCGCTCCGACGGCATCGACAGGAGCACTCGAGCGATAGGACCTTGCAATTCTCGAGCACCCGTCCCTCGCCCAGCCTGACCACTGGTGCCCCATAACCGGCGCAAGTCTGCGGAGAGGAGACGCGCGCGCCTCGAGGCGGAGCGCAAGCAGCGCGCGCGCAAGAACCGTCGGGCGGCGGCCGTCGTCGGGGTCGCAGTCCTCGCGCTCGTTATCGCCCTTGTCGTCGTCCTAACAGGATCGAGCGGCGGCTTCACCGTCCAGTACGTGACGGGCCCGGGCGTGGAGCCGAGCACGCTTCCCGGCATCCTGACCACGCCGGCTCCGTGGCCGATCAACACGCAGGATCTGCCTGCGCGCCTGACCGCGGACGGCATGCCCCCGCTCGGTGCGGTGGAAGGGCAGGTACTTCACATCCATCAGCACATCGATATCTACATCCGCGGAGCTCACACTGTTGTGCCCCCGTATATCGGGATCCGCGTGTCATCGGCCCAGATCCTTTACGCGCCGATCCACACGCACCCCGGCGAAGACGGCATCATCCACGTCGAATCGCCGACGCAGCGCGATTTCACGCTCGGGGAGTTCTTCGACGTCTGGGGCGTACTGTTCACGCCGACGTGCATCGGAAGCTACTGCAACGCCGGGAACGAGCACCTCCAGGTCTTCGCGAACGGCAAGGTCGTGACCGGTAACCCCCGTCAGCTGAAGCTGACCCCACACGAGGAGATCGTCGTCACGTTCGGGACGCCCGACCAGATCCCGAAGCCGTATCCCGTCTCGTACAACTTCCCGACAGGCTTGTGACGATCAGCTGAATAGCATGCGCGGCGCAGGAATCTCGGCCGCGGCACGGAATCCCTCCTGAATGGACCGTCGCAGCTTCCTCCGCCTCGCCGGCTTGTCCGCAGCGGGTGCCGCGATGTCGCCGTCCTTCGCCCGAGCAGCCTCACGCAACGCCCTCTCGCAGCTGGTCAACGGACCGGTCGTCGACCGGTTCCCTCAGATCCAGCACGTCGTGGTGCTGGTCATGGAGAACCATTCGTTCGACAACGTCCTCGGTACGCTGAAGCGACCACACGTCGATGGGCTGAGGTTCCGCCGGGGCGTCGCCGTCGATAGCAATCCGGACGCGAGCGGGAAACCGGTGCGCGCGTTCCACCTCCCCACGATGTGCCAAGACGGCTACCACGTCACTCAGTCGTGGAATGCGTCGCACCGGCAATGGAACCACGGCGCGATGGACGGATTCGTCGTCACGTCCGGCACCGAGGCGATGGGGTACTACACGGAAGACGACCTGCCGGTCACGCACGCGCTGGCGAAGATCTTCCCCGTCTGTGACCGCTGGTTCTGCTCGACCTTGTGTCAGACGTTCCCGAACCGCATGTTCATGTTCGCCGGCACCGCGCAAGGAGCGACGGCTACCGACGTGCAGGAGCGCGCGCAAGCGTCTCCGCCGAAGGCCGGCACGATGTTCGACCGTCTCACTCAAGCCGGCATCTCATGGAAGAACTACATGGGAGATCTCGGTGACTCGATGCTGTGGGGTCCCACGTACTTTGCCAAGAACGCCCCGCACGTAACGTCGGTGGCCGAGTTCTACATCGACGCCGCCGCGGGGCTGCTCCCCACGGTTTCAATCATCAGCCCGGAAGCCGAAGAGATCTCGGAAGAGAACCCGCAGAACATGGCGATCGGGGAAGCGTTCGTGTGGTCGATCGCCAACGCGGTGCTCACGTCGCCGCTGTGGTCGTCGAGCATGCTCGTGATCACGTACGACGAGCACGGCGGCTACTACGACCACGTTCCGCCGTTCGCCGTCCCCAACCCGGACGGCACACACCCGAACGTTCCCAACTACGCTCCGGACGACTACACGCTGAGCGGCTTCCGCGTCCCGTCGATCGTGATCTCGCCGTGGGCGAAGCGGGATTACGTCTCGCACGTTCCGCGGGAGCACACGGCGATCCTGGGGTTCATGGAGAAGAAGTGGAACCTGCCCCCGCTCACGCGGCGAGATGCGGCGGCCGACGACCTGCTCGACATCTTCGACTTCAAGAGGCCTTCATTCCTGAAGGCGCCCGGCCTGCCGATGCCGGACGTGCTGGCTCCCACGGTGAAGTGCATCCAGGCCGGGCAACGGCCGATCGCGGTCCCCGGCGCTTAGATCTTCAGCGGCCGGATCGGGGCCAGGATCGCATTCGGATCCTCGCGCCATATCTCGGGCTGAACGTCGATGTACAGCTCGATCTCGTTTCCGTCGGGATCCTCGATGTACAGGCTGTGGGTCACCGTGTGGTCTGCGGTGCCCCCGACGCGCGCGCCGGCCTCCAGTAGCTCGTTCATCGCCTGCCGCAGCTCCTCATCGGTCGTCCCGATCTTCAGACCGAAGTGGTACATCCCGACGCGACGGCCGGCCGGGATCGGCGTTGCGTTCTCGCCGACTTCGATCAGCAACAGCTCGTGATGCGTGCGCCCCGAGGAGAAGGCCACGGCCGGCATGCCCGTCATCCCGGCGACTTCTTTCCACCCGAGGACGTCGCGATAGAAATGGCGCGAGCGCTCGAGGTTCCTTACGTACAGGACGAGATGACCCAGCTCCTTGACCTCCATCGATCCACCTCTCTTTGGTAGCCCCACTAGAACGATAAGGCGGGCCCTACTTCTTTCCGAGACCGTATCGTGTCTGGATGGACGGCGAGCAGGCGGTTCCGCAGGCGCCCCGGCGCGCGCGCGGCGCCCTGCGCGCGATCGCCGTCGACATCACCCCGTTCAAGGTTTCCCGCGATTACCGCCGGATCTGGTGGGCGGAGCTGCTGTCGCAGGTCGGCTCGCAGATCACCGTCGTCGCCGTGTTCATCCAGGTGTATCAGCTGACCCGCTCCCCCGCCGCGCTCGGCGTCGTCGGTTTGGTTCAACTCGTTCCGTTGAGCATCGCGACCATCGTGGGCGGTCCTCTTATCGACAGGCTCGACCGCCGCAAGATCCTGCTCGCCACTCAAGCCGGTCTCGTCGCGATGTCGGCGACCCTTCTCATCGGGTCGACGCTTCACAGGACTCCGCTCTGGCTCGTGTACCTCCCCGTCGGTCTGGCCGCGGGGTTCTCCGGCATCGGATCTCCGACGCGCGGTTCGATCGTGCCGAACCTCATCCCGATCGAACTGCTGTCGTCGGCCGTCGCGCTGAATCAGATCATGTGGAACGCGGCGATGGTCGCCGGCCCCGCCCTCGGCGGCATCATCGTCGCGACTTCGAAAACACACGGCTTGACCTACGCGTACGCGGCCGACGTGGTCTCGTTCGCAGCGACGATCTACGTCACGCTGCGACTGCCGGCACAGATACCGAAGAACAACGCCGAGCAGCCCTCGACCGGCGCGCGCGCGATCCGAGACGCGTTCACGTTCCTCAAAGGCAAACGCGTGTTGCAGGCGACGTTCGTCGTCGACCTCGTCGCCATGATCTTCGGTATGCCGCGCGCGCTGTTCCCGATCCTGGCGGTGAAACAGTTCCACCGCGGCCCCGAGATCGTGGGGGCATTGTTCTCCTCGATCGCGGTGGGCGCACTGATCGGCGCGTCGACGGCGGGTTGGGTAACGCGTATCCGCCGCCAAGGCCTGGCCGTGCTGGTTGCGGTCTCGATCTGGGGAGGATGCATCGCGCTCTTCGGCGCCATCCACGTGCTTGCCCTCGCCTTCATCCTGCTGGCTGCGGCGGGCGCGGCCGACGTGATATCGGCGGTGTTCCGCGGGACGATCCTGCAGTCGACAGTAACGGACGCGTTCCGGGGGAGGCTGACGGCCATCCACATCCTGGTTGTGACCGGTGGCCCGCGGCTCGGCGATCTCGAGGCCGGCTTGGTCGCGAGCGCGTTCACACCAACGATCTCCGTGGTGAGCGGAGGCTTCGCGTGCATCGCAGGGGTGCTCGTGATCGGGGTCTTGATGCCCCAGTTCACGCGCTATCGGGTGGGCGGGCCGGCCGCGCAGAGCTAAGAACTTCGCAATCCCTCCGCGGAGTTGGTCCGTATCCCTCGTGATGACGCGCGCGCGGCGATGGAACCGGAGGGGAGTTCTCCTCGCGTTCATATGCGGGATCAGTTCGATCGCACTCGGCGGCTCGGCGGTCGCCGCCACGAGATCCGTGTCGATGCAGAACATCGCGTACAACCCAACCTCCGTGACCATCCATGTTGGGGACAAGGTCACGTGGACCAACAACGAGACGGGCTTGTACGCGCCTCAGCACACGGCCACCTCGGACGACGGCCACACCTTCGACTCCGGGTTTCTCAACCCGGGGCAGAGCTACTCGTTCACGTTCACCAAAGCGGGAAAGTTTGCCTTCCACTGCAACGTTCACTCGAACATGCATGGAACGGTGACGGTCATCGGCTCCACGCCGTCTTCGTCTCCGTCTCCAACACCGACGCATACGCGCCCGAAGCCGACCGCGACGGCGACGGCCAAGCCGGTGGTTGTGCCCGCGTCGCCAACTCCCACGTCCTCGGTGAAGCCGTCGCCTCGCGCGTCGAAGACACAAAGGCCCTCTGCAACACCCAAGGCTCACGTCACCCCTTCCGCGTCGGCCGGCCGTGTGGCCGCTGCTGTCGGCTCGTCGTCATCGAAGGGAAGCGGAGCCGTGTACGTGTGGGCTGCCGCCGCACTCGTCGTCGTCGCCGCAGCTGGAGCGCTGTTGCTTCGCGCGCGCAAAACGCATCGGTAACGCACACGTCACACACGTTACGTCGCGTTCGTAAGCGCGTGAATTAGTGCCCCGCTACCATCCTCCCCGATGGTGAGGCGAACGGCCAAGATAAAGAGTCAGCGCGCGCGGCGCGTCAGCGCGCCGTTCCTACTTGCGGCGCGGCTGCTCGACATACGAGCAACGCATCGTGCGATGCTCGAACGATTCGCGAAGCGTGGTGCGATCGCGATCATGTTCACCGATATCGTCGACTTCACGAAAGCAACCGAAGCCGGCGGCGACAAGACCGCGACGAAACTACTCGACGCGCACGATGCGGTGGTCGAGACACACGTTCGGCGCGCGAAAGGCCGGATCATCAAGTCGCTCGGCGACGGCTCGATGGCCGTGTTCAACGATCCCGCCGATGCGGTCCGGGCCGCGGTCGGGATCTTGGAGTCTGTGCGAGATCTTCCCGCCATACGTGGGTGGATGCTCCGCGTTCGGATCGGCATCGACGCCGGCAAGCCGAGCAAGCGCGGCGACGACTACATCGGCCACACCGTGAACCTCGCGGCACGCCTCACGCGCCGCGCGCGTCCCGGGGAAGCGCTGGTCACCGAAGCGGTTCAGGCATCGCTGAAGAAGCTCGACGGCGAGGCGCGTTGGGAGAAGCTCGGCGAAGTAGCGCTGAAGGGGATGGCGACGCCGCCGAAGGCGTGGCGGTTGCGGGTCGGACGTGCGCGCCGGAAGCCGAAGGCTAGTGCGTCGCGAAGAACCCCAGCACGGTCTCGTTGAAGCGTTCCGCCTCTTCGAGCTGGATCGCATGCGCCGACTCGAAAACCTCCAGCCGTGCGCCGGGGATGAGCGACGCAACCTCCGCGGAGAGCTCCGGCGGTACGAGGATGTCACGTTTCCCCGTTAGCACGAGGGTCGGCACGTCGGCCGCTCCGAGGCGCGCGCGCACATCGTGCGCCTCGGCGGCGTCCAGCTGACGCAGGTATCCCTCGAGCGGCGTCTCGGCCATCGTCTTCTCGATCACGTCCATCAAGCCGGGCGAGTCCTGGAAGAGGGATGGGGAGAAGATGAAGAGGGCGCGGAACCGCACGAGCGCCTCGACGCCTTGCGAGTTCAGGATGTCGAGCTGGAGCGCTCGGAGGCGGGAGCGCCAGACGCTTGGGCCCGCCCACGTGGATCCAAGCGCGAGCGACCGCACGCGCTCGGGCGCGGCCAGGACCAGCTCTTGCGCGATCGCGCCGCCGAGCGACACGCCCAGCACGCGCGCGCGTTCGATCCCCTCAGCGTCCATCACCGCGAGCGTGTCGGCCGCCATCTGCTTCGTCGTGTACGGACCGGCAGGCGTGGACGACTTTCCGACGCCGCGGTTGTCGATCAGTACCAGCCGGTAGCGCTCGGCGAACGCCGTCGCTTGCATCGCCCAGCCGCGCAGGTCGGCACCGAGCCCCATGATGAGCACGAGCGGATCGCCCCCGCCGCTCGTTTCGTAGTAGATCTCCGCGCCGTCGGCGCCGAGGCTCGGCATCTAGCTTGCGCGCGGCTGCTCGGCCGCTTTCCGGAGCTCGACGAGAGAATCGCGGAGTGCGTCGGCGAGGCTCCAGATGTCGGGCATGAGCTCGCGGCACGAGACGATCCCGAAGTTCATCGCGCCCACGTAGCTCCACACGGTGATGTTCAGACCGATGCCTTCCAAGATCGGTCCGACCGAGGAGAGCCCCTCGAGGCGCGCGCCGACGATCTCGAGCGGGCCCGGCGGCCCGGGAACGTTGGAAACGACGAGGTTGATGGGCGGGCGATGGCGCGACGCCCATCCCTTCCGGGAGTACAGGCGCATGAACCACGCGAAGGGTCGCGGGGGCGTTCGTTGAGACCAGTCGGCAAGCATCTCGGTGCCGAGGATGTTGTGCACGACCTTGGCTGCTTTGGTCACTTCCTGCACCGCCTTCAGGCGCGCGACGGGATCGTCGAGGTCGGTGCGGAGCGACACGAACATGTTCGAGACACGGTTGCCGCCGAGGCGCGTCTCGGTGCTGGTCGAAACCGGAACGCCGGCGATCAACGGCTTCGCCGGCAACTCTCCTCGGTCCGAAAGATAACGACGCAGCGCGCCCGCGCAGACGGCCAGAACGACGTCGTTGACGGTAACCCCAAACGCCGATCGCACCGCTTTCACGTCCGCAAGTGACAGCGTGGTCATCGCGAACGTTCGGTGCGGGGTCAACGATGCGTTGAACGAGGTCCTGGGTGTTGAGAACGGGAGCGGTGTCTTCACGTCGGACGAGGTGCGGTGCCGACGCAACGCGGTCAGGGCCTCGAACGTTCGCCGCAGCAGGTTGGGGAGCCCGCGAAGGTCGCGGCCGAGGTCGGCGACGGCGTCGAACAGCAGCGTCTTGTTCGACGGGATGCGTTCCGGTTTCCACGAGGAGCCGGGAGAGGGCTGCTCGGGCACGGTCTGCATCACATTCGCGAGCAATGCGGCTGCGGCGAGGCCGTCCGCGATCGTGTGATGCATCTTCGCAACGAAGCCGACCCTCCCATCTTCGAGACCCTCCACGACCCAGATCTCCCACAGCGGATGCCCGCGGTCGAGCGGCCTGCTCGCGATGTCGGAGATCATCTCGCAGAACTCATGCGGGCCGCCCGGTGCTGGGCAGCCGACACGCCGAACGTGATAGTCGATGTCGAAATCTGGGTCCTCGATCCACACTGGATGGTGCACGCGCAACGGCACCTCGACGATCCGGCGCCGGAACGGCGGGAGCAGATGGATCCGCGAGGCGAGGACGTCTTTCACGGCTTGGAACGAATACGGGGGTGTCGAGCCGGCCGGATCGACGACCGCGATCTTCAGCGTGTGCATGTGCGCGGTCGGCGTCTCCATGTACAGGAAACCCGCGTCGAGACCGCTCAGCCGCTCCACGCGGGGCATCCTTGCACGGAGCCCGGCGCGCGCGCCAGGCCTTACAACAAGCCGCTCGTCTGCAGTGCTTCTTGGACGAAGCCGCCCACCTCGCCGCGCCACATGAACGCGACGTGGTTCGAGTTGAACCATGCGATGCGCGGCATCCCCCAATGGAGCCACAGTTTGTGGGCCTGGGCCGGCGTCGCCATCCGGTCGGCGAGCCCCGCACAGATGAAGAGCCGCTCCGTCGGAACGACCGCCGGCAGCCCGAGCGGCGATACGAGCCGGTGCACGTCTTCGGCTTCTTCGCTTATCAGCCCGTGCTCTTCCGCGCGCTTGCGAAGGTTGCGGGGACCGTGCTCGATGAAGAGGTCGGTGAGGTTGCACGTCGGGAACGCCGAGAGCACGAACGAAAGGTCGGGATCCAGCCCCGCCAGGATCCCGGCGAGGTGCGCGCCCATCGACACGCCGTAGAGCCCGACCGTCGTGCCGCCTTGCGCGCGGATCCAGTCGAGCACCCTCCGCACGTCCCACACCGCTTGCGCGAACCCGTGGACGATGTCGACGAGGTTGTAGGTCATGAACGCAGCGCCCGACAGACGGCCGATCCGTCGCGGTCCGTGCAGAGGCGCGATCGGGAACACCACGTTCAGGCCGAGCACGCGATGCAACCACATCGCGCGGAATCCCCAGAGGTCGACGTACGGATACCCCATCCCGAACGCGTGCAGACAGACGACCCACGGCCGGTCTTGTCCGTAGCGATGGCGAAGGACCCATGCGTGCGCGGTTCGGTTCGCCTCGTACGACAGCCAGCGATCGTGTCCCGGGTCCTGTGCATCCGGTTCGTACCCGCTTTCGAACGACAGATGCTCGAAGCCGACACCGGGGAGGCGCGATCGCGAGATGCTCGGCGCATCGAGGAGCGGCGGTCGCGGGTGGAAGCTCGTCGGATCGGCGATCCATCCTCGCCGCGCGTACAGCTCGTGCGCCGCGCCGACCTCCTTCGTGACGCGTTCGAAGCCTTCCGTCGTCGGCATACGTCCCGGCGTTTTCATGACCGCGACGGTCCACTCGTCGAGGGCGGCGAGTGCGAGCAGGCTGGGCGTCAGGCGCAGCGGTGGGATCGCCGCGCTATCCTGACCCGTCGACCCGTTCGCGATGCGCGCGCGGCGGCCTTCTGTGATGGCGAACCCGACCAGCCGGGGAGCCGGAGTGATCAAACCGCCGACGTACGAGAGGATCGCGGACGCGCCGATCCGGGGGGCGGGCTGCGTCCGACCGGCTTCGGCCATACGCGAATAGTAGTACCTAGGAGCGGCGAAGTGGCGACGTTCAACCTCGCGGATCTATTCGAGATGGTTTGTGACGCCGTTCCCGATCGTGAAGCCGTCGTCTCGGGCGAGCGGCGTTTCACATACCGAACACTCGACGATCGCGCCAACCGCCTCGCCCACCACTTGGCGTCCGTCGGCATCGGCCGCGGCCACCACGTCGGGCTCCAGCTGCTCAACGGAACCGAGTACGTCGAGGGGATGCTCGCGTGCTTCAAGATCCGCGCGGTGCCGATCAACGTGAACTACCGGTACGTCGAAGACGAGCTGCGGTATCTCTACGACGACGCGGACCTGCGCGCGGTGATCGTCCACCGGCAGTTCGGCGAGCGGATCGCGAAGATACAGCCGTCGCTGGAGCTCTTGAAGCACGTCCTCGTCGTCGAGGACCGTACCGACGTCCCTCTGCCCGACGGTGCGCGCGCCTATGAGGCCGAGCTTGCCTCCGCGTCTCCTGCGCGCGACTTCGGGGCCCGCTCCGCGGACGACGTCTATTGCGCGTATACCGGCGGGACCACCGGGATGCCCAAAGGCGTGCTGTGGCGACAGGAAGACATCTTCTTCGCGGGGATCGGCGGAGGGGATCCGCTCCACGCGGGGAACGTCATCGAGCGGCCGGAAGGGCTGCTCGAACGGATCTACGACGTGGGACTGTGCGCGCTGCCGACGCCGCCGTTCATGCACGTGAGCTCGCACTGGCTCGTGTTCTCGATGCTGCTCGGCGCAGGGAAGATCGTGATCGCGCCGGGCGGACGGTTCGACCCGGCGACGATCTGGCGGCTGGTCGGAGACGAGCGCGTGAACGTGCTGGTGATCGTGGGCGACGCGATGGCGCGGCCGCTCGCCGACGAGCTGGAAGCGCGCGCAAGCACATACGACACATCGACGTTGATGGTGGTCGGCTCGGGCGGCGCGGTTCTTTCGCCGGACACGAAAAACAGGCTCACCGCCGTCCTGCCGAACGCGTTCATCGTCGACGGGTTCGGCTCGTCCGAGACCGGAACGATGGGTGCCCAACCGTCGAGCGCCGCCGCCGGCCCTGCGCAGGCGTTGCGGTTCCCACCGAGCGATCACATCGCGGTGTTCGACGAGAACATGCAACGCGTCGTCCCCGGCTCCGGCGTCGTCGGGCGGCTCGCGAGGAGCGGGCACATCCCGCTCGGGTACTACAAGGACGCACAGAAGACGGCGGACACGTTCGTCGAAGTCGACGGCGTTCGCTGGGTGACGCCCGGCGACTTCGCGATCGTCGACACCGACGGCACGATCGTGCTTCGCGGCCGCGGCTCGGTGAGCATCAACACCGGCGGCGAGAAGGTGTTCCCCGAAGAGGTCGAAGCCTCGCTGAAAGAGCATCCCGACGTGTTCGATGCGGTCGTGGTCGGCGTGCCCGATGAGCGATGGGGAGAGCGCGTCGTTGCGGTCGTGCAGCCGAGAACGGCGCGCGCGCCGACGCTTCAAGAGGTCCAGGATTTCCTGCGCGCGCGCCTTGCCGGATACAAGGTTCCGAGAGACCTCGTGGTCGTCGAGAAGGTCGAGCGGCAGCCCAGCGCGAAACCCGACTACCGTTGGGCTCGCGAGCGCGCGGTGGAAGCGCTCGCCGGAGGACCGTCATGAGCGACGCGGTGCATCCGGGCGCAGGACGCGACCCGGCGACGATCGAGCGGTACCAGAGGCTGCTCGAGATCTACGCCAGCTACTACCGGCCGGAGGTTCGAGGTTTCGAGTCATTGCCGGAGAAGGGCCCGTTCCTCGTCATCGGGAACCACTCCGGCGGCGCGACACCACCGGACATGCCGATCCTCATGTCGGCCTGGTGGCGGCAGCGCGGCGTCGAGGAACCCGTCTACGGCCTGTTCCACTCCTTCTTCCTCGGGCTTCCCGGCGTGCGCGATCCGCTGACCAAGTTCGGCGCGCTCGAAGCGGGGTGGGACGCGGCCGAAACGGTGCTGCGCGACGGCGGCATCGTGGTGGTTTATCCGGGCGGCGATCACGAGGCGTTCCGCCCGTGGAACAAGCGGAACGAGATCGACTTCGCCGGGCGCACCGGCTTCATCAAGCTTGCGTTGCGGACCGGCGTTCCGATCGTGCCGGCCGTCACCCACGGCGTGCAGGACTCGATCATCGTCTTGTCGCGCGGCGAGGGCCTCGTTCGCTACATGCCGCACTTGAAGCGATGGCGGCTGAAGGTCATGCCGGTGATGGTCGGACCGCCGTGGGGACTGTCGTTCGGGCTCCCGACGCTTCCCTTGCCGGCGAAAGCGACCGTGCAGCTCGGGCCTCCGATCGACCTTCGCGTCGAGAATGGTCCCGAAGCAGAGCATGACGAACCGTACGTGCGCGCCTGCTACGAACGCGTTACGGGGCGGATGCAGTCGACGTTGGACCGGCTGGCGAAAGAGCGCGGTGGTGCGCCGTGGCCGGTCTCACTCGTGCGGCGATAGCCGTTATTTCTTTGCCCTCGAGCGGCCCGCCGAACGGGGGACCGGCGATCGGTCGCTAAGCGCGCGGATGTCCTCGAGCTTGAAGGGCTCCGGCGCCTTGAACTGCTCGTAGTTGCAGTCCTTCGGATCTTTGTCGGGGCGCCAACGCTTGAACGTCGTCCCGTGACGGAATCGATAGCCCTGCAAGTGATCGAATGCGACCTCGCACACGAGCACCGGGTCCAACGACACCCAGGACAGATCTTTGCCCTGGTTCCATCGGCTCGGACCGCCCGGCCCCCACTCGGTGTTGAAGCTCTCGCCACCCTCCAACGGCTTCACCATCTCGAGCAGCTTGACGCGCTCGGGAGCGCGGAACGACGACGTGAACCCGACGTAATTCAAGTTGCCGTCGTCGTACAGCCCGAGCAGGAACGAGCCGAGCCCTTTTTTGTTCTTGGCGAGGCGATAGCCACCGACCACGACGTCGGCGGTCCGTTCATGCTTGACCTTGACCATCACGCGCTTGTCGGGCACGTACTTGAGATCGCGCTTCTTGGCGACGACGCCGTCGAGGCCTGCACCCTCGAACCGCTCGAACCACCGCTCCGCTTCTGCGGGGTCGTCTGTCTGCGGAGTGACGAAGCATCGATCTCGAGGCTTCAGGACCTCCACCAGCTTGGCTCGGCGCTCTTCAAAGGGCTGCTCGCGAAGGTCTTCGTCGGTTGCTAACAGGTCGAAGGCGACGAACGTTGCAGGGATCTCGGCGGCCAGCTTGCGCACGCGCGATTCCGCCGGATGGAGGCGGAGCTGCAGCAGCTCGAACTCGAGCCCGTTCTCGCCCGGAAGGATGATCTCCCCGTCGGCGACAACGCGCGCCGGGAAGGCTTCTTTCACTACTTCGACCACTTCGGGGAAGTAGCGCTCGAGCGGCAGCTCGTTGCGGCTGCCGATGTGTACACGATCACCGTCGCGAAAGACGATCGCGCGGAACCCGTCCCACTTCGGCTCGTAGAGCCAGCCGTCGCCGCGGGGGATCTCGCGCTGCAGGGCCGCGAGCATCGGCTCGATCGGGGGTTCGATGGGGAACGACATCGCCCGATCGTAACGGGCGTGCGCGCGCGTCCGCTTAGCCGACGAGCTTCCGACCGCCGCAGTCGATCTTGTAGTTCCAGAGATCGGCCCCGGCGAACTGGACCCCCAACGGAAGCGAAGACATCGCGCTGTACAGCGACGTGTCCACGGCTTGGAGGACCGGATTGACGATGGCCGACACGCTGCTCCCCGAGACGGTCAGGACGCCCACGCTCATGTTGATCGAAAGGCCGCTCGTCAGCGAGTCGGTCGTGATGGTATTTGAGCCGACCGATCCGCTCCGCGTGTAGGCACCCGGGCCCAAAGTGATGGACTGACCGTTCAGTCCCGCGATGCTCATGTTGTTGCTTGCGGTGATGTTGATCGGGATACCCAGCACGGTGCCTGATGCTAGCGTTGCCGGACTGACGGTCGCCGGCGCCGACGTATTCGTGAACGCGCTGTCTGGCGTGACTTGACCGACGTACATGGTTACGGCGCTCGTGTTGACGCCCAGCGTTACCGTGTCGTTCGAGTTCGTCGATACGCAGGAGATGCCGTTGATCGTCGCAGTACCGCCTGCTCCCTCTGAATACATCTTGAGCGTGAGCGGGACGTTGACGCACGTCAGGACGAGACACAGCCTGAGCGGATTCGTAAGGGTCATGTCGAACTCGGTGCGCAGCTGCGCGGTCCGGGGGGTCGACGTGCCGACACCGCCATAGCCTTGCTTCGGCGATTCGATGACGGTCGCCTTCATGTTGATGCTGACCACACCGGGGACGGTGATACCGAGGTTGTCTACCTCGATGAAGGCGTCGTTGTTGGCGAGCTCCGCCGTCGCACCGACAAGGTCCAACAGGTTCGTGTTCATCGCCGCCGCGGAGTTGTAACCGCCGGAGGCGTCCAGCAGGTCGCCGAACTTGAACGACGGGGATGCGGTCGCGGCCGCGGCCAACGTGTTCAACGCCGTCGCAGAGGTCGCGTCGCCCTTGTTGCTCATGACGGTCGCGGCCGCCAGCAGGAAGTTCTTATACGAGACCTGGGTGTTCGCGATGCCGCTGGCCGATCCGATGCCGAGCTGCGTGAAGAGGTCGCCGTAGTTGATCGTCCCGCTCGCCAGACCGCCGTACCCCAGAGCCGTCACGCCCGCGGAACCCGAGCACGTCCCGCCTCCGTTACCGAGGCAGAACAAGATCTTGTCGAGCGGCGTAGCGTTCGACGTGCTGAAGCGGCCGATCCACGTCCCCATCCCGATGTGCGCCTTGGCGTCGCTGGTCGCCGTCGACGTCGCCGTCAACAGGTCGGAGCCGGGCATGAACGAGAACGGCGCGGTCGTCGTCACCGTCACCAGGACGGCGTTTGCCGTGGAAGGATCGAGCGGCGCCGCGGTGCAGTTGCTCAGCATGGTGAACACCTTCGTCGTCTGGTCGACGGTCCCGAGCTGGATGCTGAGCGAGCTCCCCGTGGCCGAGTAGTTGAAGTTGTTCCTCGTGGCCGCGTGTTGCGCGTACCCGAGCGCCTGCGCACAACGGGTCTGAGAGCCGTCGCGAAGGTCGTTGAGCGCGCGCACGGCGTCCAGGCTGGCCATGTCCGCGACGCCCTGAAGCTGACGCTTTGTCCACACGGTGTGACCCACATCGATCGCCATGGCGGCGGCGGCGATGACGAACGCCAGCGACAGCGCCGTCATGATCGCGATCGCGCCGCGCTCCTCCTTGCGCAACCGTTTGATCAACCCAACTCCACCGTGGAATCCGCGCTGACGGTCGAGGGCATCAACCCTCCCAAGAACGCCGTCGGTATGAGGGGATGAGACGAGTAGTCGTAGCTGATCGTCACGTGGATGCAGCGAAGCGACAAGTCCGACGGGCAGCTGATCACCTCTGCCGTGACGGTCGCGTGGGTCTTCGCCATCGAGAACGAGATCTGGTTGCGTGCCGTCGTCTCTGCGTAGTTGATCAGCTGAGCGTCGGTCGATGTGGTCGGCTGCGAGATGGTCGCGCGCGCGGCTTCCGCGGACGCCTGCGAGAGGTTGTGGTCCAGAGCGAAGACGAACCCGTAGCTCAGCATGCCGTACAGCAGCAGCAGCAAGAGCTGCGCGACGATCGCGAACTCCAGCGCCGCGACGCCGCGCTCATCTTTGAGGCGGCCGCGCACGTGATGCCGGAGGCTTTTCAATGTCCGTGATGGAGGATCTGGTGTGAGATCGACATGACGGCCGGTCCGAGCACGATGACGAATAGAGCCGGGAGGATGAACATCACGAGCGGGAAGATGATCTTCACCGGAAGCTTGCCGGCCCGCTCGCGCGCCCACTGCCTGCGCTTGAGCCGCATCTCATGCGCTTGCGCGCGCAGCACCCGCCCGATCGGCATGCCGAGCGCGTCCGCCTGCACGAGCGAAAGGACGAAGTTCGAGACGTCGGGGACCTCGATGCGCGCTTTCATGTTCTGTAGTGCCGTCCTGCGCGCGACGCCGAGCTCCATCTCGCGGAGCATGCGGCCGAGCTCATGGGCGAGCGGCGTGTCGAAGTTCTGACCGACGACCTCGATCGCGCCTTCCAGACCGACCCCGGCTTCGACGGAGATCGCGAGCAGGTCCAGGATGTCGGGCAGGTCCTTGCGGATCTGCACCTGCCGCTTCTCGCGACTCTTCTGGAGGATCTGGGTCGGAACGAGCCCGCCCAGCGCACCGAAGATCACGACGGAACGCACCGACCCGGTGCTGCTCCATCCGGCCGCCAAGCCAAGGACCAAGCCGAACAGCACGCCGCCGGCCAGCGTTACAACCTGGATCGCGATGAACTCCTCGGGCGTCATGCGCTCGTTCAGCCCGGCAACGATCAGCTTGCGGCGCAGCCGCTCCTGATAGTTGCTCGGCAGCAGCGACTTGACCAGCCCGATCGCGCGGGTGCCGACGGGCTGAAGCAGCCGCGCGAGGAGCGGCATTTCCATGCGCTCGGTGAGCTCGTCGACGGGAACGTCCGTCCGGTCGAGCTCGCCCAGCACTGCGTCGATATCGACGAGCGGCCGAGCGGTCGCGCGCACGAGGACGGCGATGCCGGAGATACCCAAGAGTGCGCCGAGAGCGATGGGCAACAGGCTCATCAGACTTCGATCCTCGCGAGCTTCTTGATCATCGCCATGCCGAAGAGCACGGAGATGCCGGCGATGCACAGGGCCACCAGTCCGCCGCCGTGGAACATGGGCTTCTCGTAGTTCGGGTTGAACGTCTTGATGAGCATGAACTCGAAGACGGGCAGACCGCCCAGCACATACGCAGAGAGCCGGCCTTCCGCCGTCAGCACTTGAACCTCACGCCGGATCTCCTCACGCGCGCGCATGAACTCGGCCAGCGTCATCAGCAGCTCCGCGAGCTTGCCGCCGACCGTCTGGTGGATCCTGATCGCCTGCACGACCCACGCGACGTCCGGGATCTGGAGCCGCTGTGACATCCGGTCGAGGGCGTCGAGCAGCGGGTCGCCGAGCGCAGTCTCGGCGAGGACGCGGCCGAACTCTTCGCTCAACGGCGGTGCGGCTTCCTCCACCATCATCTGGATCGAGGGCTGGAACGTGTGGCCGGCTTCCAGCGACGAGGCGATCAACGACAAGGCTTCCGGCATCTGCGCTTCGAATGCCTTCCGGCGACGCGACACGCGGCCGACGACGATCAACCGCCAGGCCGCCCACACGATGATCATCGCGATCATCACGGCGACGACGATCTGAGCCGAGATCAGCCAGGCGATGAGGCCGCCGAAGAAGGCTGCTCCAAACGTTAGGAGAACGTATTCGCCCGGACGCAACGCGATACGCGCGCGCGCAAGCTCGCTGCGGATCTTCTCGATCAGGTTGAGGCGCTCCAGCGCGCGGTTCGTCATCTGGATGCCGGGCTCGATGAACGGAAGGAGCGACGCCGACTTCTCGGCCGCCGCGACGTCCTGTTCGCCGTACGGCAGGTCCAAGATCGCGGCGATCTCAGCCACGCGCTCGCGCGCGCGCATCAGGACGGCCACGCAGAGAACCGCGAGACCGGCGCCGACGGCGAGAGCGGCGAGAAGCGCCGTCACCGGCGGCGCCCTCTCGAAAGCATCCCAGGCCGAGCCGGCGCTCCGATCCGCACCGCGCGCTCCGTGCCGGTCCTTCCCGGACGCTGGAACATCTTCGCGGGGACATCGATGCCGGCGTTGACGAGCTTCTCGGCGAACTTCGGCCGGAGGCCGGTGGGTTCGAGCTCGCCAACCTGACGCCGGTCCGACGTGAGCTGCGTGTGGAACTTGAACACTTCCTGCAAGAGGATGACGTCGCCTTCCATGCCTTGGATCTCCTGGACGCTCGTGACCTTCCTCGTTCCATCCGGCTGGCGCTCGAGCTGCACGATGACGTTGATCGCGCTCGCGATCTGCTCCCTGATCGCGCGCATCGGCAGCTCGAATCCCGCCATCAGAACCATGGTCTCCAAACGGGACAGCGCGTCGCGTGGTGAGTTCGCGTGCACCGTCGTGAGCGAACCCTCATGACCGGTGTTCATCGCCTGGAGCATGTCGAGCGCTTCCGGGCCTCGGACCTCACCGACGACGATGCGGTCGGGGCGCATGCGCAATGCGTTACGGACTAGGTCCCTGATCCTGACCTCACCGCGACCCTCGGCGTTCGCGGGGCGGGCTTCCAAGCTCACGACGTGCGGCTGCTGCAGCTGAAGCTCCGCCGCATCCTCGATCGTGATGATGCGCTCGCGCTCGGGGATGAAGGACGACAATACGTTGAGAAGCGTCGTCTTACCGGTGCCGGTGCCGCCCGAGATCAGCACGTTGAGCTTGCCGCGAACGGCCGCCTCAAGCACGTGCACGAACTCGAGCGAGAACGTTCCGAAGTTGACCAGATCCTTCGCCGTGAACGGATCCTCGGCGAACTTCCGGATCGTCAGCACCGAACCCCGCAAGGCGAGCGGCGCGATGATCGCGTTCACACGCGAGCCGTTCGGCAAGCGTGCGTCGACCATCGGCGAGGATTCGTCGACACGGCGCCCGACGCCTGAGACGATCTTGTCGATCACCTGGCGGTACTGCTCTTCGTCTGCGAAAGCAAGATCCGTCTTCTCGAGCAGCCCGTTCCGTTCGATAAAGATCTCGTCGTGGCCGTTGCACATGATCTCGGTGATGCTCGGATCGGCCAGAGGCGCGTCCAGCGGGCCGTAGCCGAGCGTGTCGCTCATGACTTCCGCGAGGAACCGCTGACGTTCGATCGGGGAGATGCGCACTTCCTCGCGCCGGAGGATCCGGTCGAGACACGCCTTCACTTCTTTCTCGAGCGACGGGCCTTTCAGCGCCTTCGGGCCCGACAGCTTCGGCCCGATCTCGGCCAAGACGAGGTCGCGTACCTTGCGTTTCGCGTCGCTCCACTTGTTGGGGCCCTTCTCGGGCGCACGCGCGGGGCGTTGACCGTTGCTCTTGGCAACGGGAGCCGGCTCTTCCTGCCGGCGGGTCGACTCCCTTTCGGCCGCTTCGAGCGCGGCGAGCTTGTCGGACAGCTTCATCGAGCCGACTCCGTGATCTGCACCAGACGGCGCTTGAAGAGCCGGCTCAGCGATCCGATCTTGATGCCCGAAGCGGCCGGCGACTCCTCGAGGCGCCTGCGCGCGTCGGGCGGCAGGAACTCGGTGAGTCCGGACGCGATCCGCTTCGCGATGTCTGCATCCGGCTGCGCGGCGAGGATCGGCTTGCCGAGGTTCACCGAGCGCGACACTTCCTTCGCGTAGGGAAGCGTCGAACGGAATCCTTGCGGGAACAGCTTCGTGATCTGCTCGACGTCGATGCCCACGTCCTTCTCCACCTTGTTCATGATCAGCGAGACGTTGTCGGACGAGATGCGGAGCTTCTGCAGGGTCTGGAGGAACAATCCGAGATTGCGCACCGACGGAAGGTCGAGCGTCGCCATCACGAACAGGTGCTCGGAAAGGTCGAACGCCGCGAGCACCGTCTCCGCGAGCGCCGTCGGTGTGTCGACGACGAGGTAGTCGTAGTGGGTCCGTAGAACATCGAGGATCTTCGTGACCTCGGTCGGCGTGATGCGGTCTGCCTGGGAGGGCTCTTTCGGCGCCGGGAGGGCCCAGAACTTGTCCTCGTACTGCACCAGGTAGTCCTCGATGTGCGTCGTGAGGTCGACGTCCTCGTCCTCGTGGCTCAAGACGTCCGCGATCGTGTAGCTCGGCTGCAAGCGCAGGCTCGTCGTGATCTCACCGAACTGCAGATCGAGGTCGACGAGCGCGACGCGCGCGCTTGAGTTCTGAGCGAGGAACATCGCCAAGTTCGTGGCGTAGAACGTCTTGCCGCAGCCGCCGGTCGCCGAGCACACGGTGAAGACGCGCGCGTTGCGCGTCTGCGGAACCGCTTCGGCGGGCTGATAGATCGGCTCGTACACCGTGACCGCTCCGATGCGCAGTGACATCTCGAGCGCGCGCTTGAGCGCCGCGCGGAGGCTCAGGTCGTCGACCGGGTAGTCGACCATGTCGACGGCGCCGACCTGGACGATCTCCCGGAGCGACGCGTCCGGCTCGTTCTGGAATGCGACGACGATCGCGGTGCCCGGCTGCTCGCGGTGGATCGCCGCCAGCCGACGGAGACCTGCGCGCGTCCCGAGCGAAGGCCCGGCGACGAGAACCGAGAAGGGACCATCGTGCTCCTGCACGTGATCGATCGATCCGATCTTCGTGCACGAAACAACTTCGGGGTCGTTCGGAAGCTCTTCGGCGAAGGAGCGGATCTGCTCAGCCAGCTCTTCGCTGCGGTCGAGAACCAGGATTTTGGCCACGGCTACCTCAGGTCGTTGGCGTAGCTCACGCCGCTGGTGGAAGAGGGCTTCGCTTGAGCCGGCACGAGGGCGGCCCACATCGATTCGAACTTCGCGAAGAAGATCGCGCGCTCGGCATCACCCGGCGTGAGCGCGACCAGGAGCGTCGGGTCGCCGCTCCCGTCCGCCGCGACTCCGGTGACGTCCAGGACGCGGACCTTGGATAGAACTAGCTTCGCGTACGGCGGGGTCAAGCCTTTGATCTTGTCGCCGCTCTTCACCGTCGCGTACAGATTGACGAGGTCCCCGGGCGCCACGTGTCCCGCAAGCCCGGCGACACTGTCGAGCTTGACCGCGACGGCGCTAAAGCCGTCCGGGATGACGATCGGCACGGTGGTCGGTCCGACCCCCGCGGCGTGCACCGTGGTCCCGACGGGCGCCGACTGCGTCGGCGCCGGCCCTGCGGCCGGCGCGGCCTTCTTCGAGTGAAGCCCGAGGAACACGAGACCGGCGCCGATGATGAAAACCGAAACGCCGATGATCGTCATCTGTGTTGAACGCTTTGCGGCCATAGGTCACTCGCTCCATTCCACTGGGCTGCGTGTGTTAGTTCGGCGTCCAGTGGGGTCTGCATGTATAGCGATTCCGAGTCATTTTGTTGGTAGCCAGCACCGGCTAGAGAACGCGAAACGAGATGCGGAGGGACCGGACGAGACGGACGGAAAAGCGCTAAAGCGAGCGCAAGATCGCGCGCGCCGGAGCACCATCGCCGCCGAGGATCTTCAGCGGCAGCACGGATAGCTCATATGCGCCAGGCTCGACCGCGGAGAGGTCGAGCCCTTCGAGGATGATCACCCCGGCCTCCAAAAGCGTGACATGCGTGGGATGTCCGGGCGTGCCCTTGCGCTCGATCGAGAGGAAATCGGTCCCGACGAGCCTGATGCCTCTATCGATGCACCAGCGCGCGCCCTCGGGTGTCAGCGAAGTGTACGTATCGGGGAAGCGAACCGGGGTCCGCCCCCACAACTCGGAGTTCGGAGTCCGGAAAAGGATGCGTTCCGTCCCCGCGGGTACGGCAAGCGCGTCCATCTCTGCCGGCGTGATCGACGGTCCGGCGTGACGGAGGTCGGCCACGAGCGCGGGGCCGACGAGCACCGTGAGGTCGAGCGCTTCGGCCGTCCGGCCACCGTCGATGAAGTGGAAGGGTGGGTCGACGTGGGTGCCGGTGTGGGTTCCGAGCCGAAGCTCGGACACATTGGCGGGATCGCCCTTCGCGAGCCGCCTGGCCGGGTCGACTTCGACGGGCGGATCCCCCGGCCACGTCAGCATGTCGGGTCCGATGCCGAGCGAAACGTCGTAAATCACTACTGTTCCTTGACGACCGCGTGACCGCCGAACTCATTCCGCAGCGCCGCGATCATCTTCATCGCGAAGGAGTCATCCTGTCTGGACGAGAAGCGCGCGAAGAGGGACAGAGCAGTGATCGGAGCCGGCACGTTCTCTTCAATCGCTTCGAGAACGGTCCAGCGTCCCTCGCCGGAGTCTGCGACGTACCCCTTGATCTGCTCGAGCCCGGGGTCGGCGGCCAGCGCGCGCGCCGCGAGGTCGAGAAGCCAGGAGCGGACCACGGAGCCGTTCCGCCAGACCTCGGCGATCTGGTGCAGATCCAGATGGGGATACAGCTGCGAGCCCTTCAGGATCTCGAAGCCCTCTGCATACGCTTGCAGCATCCCGTACTCGATCCCGTTGTGGATCATCTTCACGAAATGACCCGCGCCCGCCGGACCGACGTGCGCGTACCCGTTCTCCGGCGCGAGGGTCGCAAGGAGCGGCTCGATGCGGCGGAACTCGCTCTCGATACCGCCGACCATCAAGCAGTACCCCTCTTTCAGACCCCAGATGCCGCCGGAGGTTCCCGCGTCGAGGAAGTGGATGCCACGCTCGGCAAGCTCGTCGGCGCGCCGCATCGAGTCGCGGAAGTTGGAGTTCCCGCCGTCGATCACGACGTCGTCGGGTTCGAGCAGCCCTGCAAGCGTCTGCACTGTCTGTTCGGTGGCGTCACCGGCCGGCACCATGATCCAAACGGCGCGCGAGGCCGACAGCTTTGCGGCGAGCTCTTGCAACGTGGCCACCTCGGAGACCGCGGGGTCGTGGTCGTAGCCGATCACGTCGTGGCCGCCGTGACGCAAGCGCTCGGCCATGTTGGCGCCCATGCGTCCGAGTCCCACCATCCCGACCTGCATCGGAGCCTCCCTCTATTTCAGTAGGTGCCAGCGGCTCGGCGTGATGAGCACGTCGGCCTTCTCGGGTCCTCTCGATCCCGCCGGGTACTGCTCCACGCGCAACGGAGCGTCGAGGATCGGCGTGACGATCTCCCAGGCGCGCTCGACCTCGTCCGCGCGCGTGAACAGCGTGTGATCACCACACATCGCGTCGTGTATCAGCCGCTCGTAGGCCTCGGTCTGCTCGACGCCGAACGCGTCTGAGTACGTGAAATGCATGTTGACCGTCCTCGGCGTGAAGCCGGGACCCGGCTCCTTCGCTTGGAACGTAAACGTGATCCCTTCCTCTGGTTGCACGCGGATCACGAGATGATCCGGCGGCGGCCCGTCAACGTCCATCGTGTGGTAGAGCCCCGTTGGGACGTCCTTGAACATGATCGTCAGTTCGGTAGCGCGCCGCCCCAATGCCTTTCCGGTGCGGAGGTAGAAGGGGACACCGGCCCAGCGCCAGTTGTCGATGTGCGCGCGCAACGCGACGTACGTGGGCGTCTTGGAGTTGGGATCTACTCCGGGCTCTTCCCGGTACGCGGGCAACGACGTGCCGCCGATCTTCCCCGACGCGTACTGGCCGAGCACCGTCTCATTGGGCGAAAACGGCCGGACGGCGCGCAAGAGCTTCACCTTCTCGTCACGCACCGCTTCCGGTGCCAGCGACGCCGGCGGCTCCATCCCGAGGAACGACACCAGCTGCAGGATGTGGTTCTGGACCATGTCGCGGATCACGCCCGCTTCTTCGTAGTACCCGCCCCGCTGCTCGACCCCGACCTCCTCCGCGACCGTGATCTGGACATGGGCGATCGCGTCGCGGTTCCACACGCGCTCGTACAGCGTGTTGGCGAAGCGGAACACCAACAGGTTCTGAACAGTCTCCTTGCCGAGATAGTGGTCGATCCTGAAGACACGACTCTCGTCGAAGACTTCGTGGACCTTTTCGCTCAGCGCGCGCGCGCTCGCAAGGTCGCGGCCGAACGGCTTCTCGATGACGATCCTGCGGTCTTCGGCTTTGGGACATTCGCCGATGCGGTCGATGATGACGGGGAACGCCGAGGGAGGCGTGGCTGCGTAGTACAGCCGGCGCCCTTCGGTGCCTCTCGCTTCGTCCAGCTCGGAGAGGTGATCGTGCAGCGGGTGGAACGCTTTCTCGTCGTCGAACGCCCCGTAGCGGTACGTAAGACCCTCGGAGAACGGTCCCCAGTATTGGTCCTCGACTGATGTTCGGCTGAACTCTTCGAGTGACTTACGCGCTTCTTCCCTGAACTGTTCGTCCGTCCATTCGGTACGTGCGTATCCGACGATCGCGAAGTGTTCGGGCAGCATCTTTTCTCGGAACAGGTTGTACAGGGCGGGGATGATCTTGCGGTGCGTGAGGTCGCCCGAGGCGCCGAAGATGACGATGATCTGCGGATCCGGGACTGCCGGCTGCATGGCCACATCCTAGTAACTTGGCCGATGGGCCGACGGGCGACGCGCGCGCATCAACCTGGTAGGAACTGAGTGTGGAACGAGACCTCCGCCGCATCCTCGTGATCCAGGCGCTGCGCGCATTCTTGTACGGCTTCGGCAGCGTTCTGATCGGCACGGTGCTCGCGTCAGAAGGCTTGGGCAGTTTCGGTATCGGCGCCGTCCTCACGGCGATGCTCGCCGGGATGGCGATCGCGTCCCTCATCATCGGCCGGCGGGGGGATCGCATCGGCAGGCGACGTACGTACGCGCTGCTCCTTCTCGTGATGGGGGCGGCGGGCACGGTCTTCGCGCTGACGCGCTGGGTCCCGGCGCTCATCCTTGCCGCGCTGACGGGGACGCTGTCGACCGATCCCAACGAGTCGGGTCCGATCACTTCTATCGAGCAAGCGATGATGGGGAGCGCGCCTCTCAAGGCGCGCGCGCGCGTTTTCGGTCGCTACAACGCGGTCGCGTACCTGGCAGGCGCGGTGGGTTCGCTCGCCGCGGGAGGCCCGGCGGCGTTCAGGAAGCTGTACCCGGCGTTGCCGGCGGATCAGCGGTGGCTCCTCGTGTTCCCCGTCGTCGCCGTTGCGTGTGCAATCCTCGCGTGGAAGATGTCCCCCGGCGTCGAGATGGACGACCGGCGCGACGTCCGCCTCTCGGACCGCTCGCGCAACAACGTGCGAGGTCTCGCGGCCCTCTTCTCCCTTGACTCCTACGCAGGCGGATTCGTCGTGCAGACGTTCCTCGTCTACTGGTTCCACCGGCGTTTCGGCGCGACGACCGAGCAGATGGGTCTCGTGTTCTTCGCCGCCGGCCTGCTCCAAGCGACGTCGTCGGTCGCGGCGGGCCGGCTCGCGTCGAAGATCGGGCTGCTCAACACGATGGTGTTCACCCACCTTCCGTCGAACATCCTTCTGATGGCGGTGCCGTTCTCACCCGTCTTCGCCGGATCCGTCGCGCTGCTGCTCGCGCGCTTCGCTCTTTCGCAGATGGATGTCCCGGCACGACAGGCGTACGTCGTCACTATCGTCGATCCGTCCGAGCGGACGGCCGCTGCGGCCTACACGAACACCGCGCGCTACATCACGCGTCCAGGCGGTCCCGCGAGCGCGGGCGCGCTGTTGCATGTGTCCGTCTCGGCCCCGTTCATCGCCGCAGGGGGGATCAAGATCGTGTACGACCTCGTGCTCTACGGACGGTTCCGCGCGGTCGCGCTTGCGGAGTCGCGCGACTAAGGCGTCGCCGATGCAGACGGGCTGGGCGACGGGCTCGGCGGAGGAGGCGGTGGCGGAGGCGTGTAGGTCGGCAACAAGCGGCGTCCCCAGACGAACCGGCTGTACCACCACGAACCGCTGCCGATGAAGTCGACCGACACGCCACCGCGGCTTCCCGACGAGTGCACCATCCAGCCGTTGCCGAGATAGATGCCCGCGTGATCGACGCCTTGCCAGCCCGTGCCCTGGCCGTCGGTATTGAACCCGAGCAGGTCCCCCGGTTGCAGCTTTGAGTAATAGATCCGGACCGGCGCGTCTCCGGTCATCGCGGCTGCCCCGCGCTCGAGGAGCGACCAGCCGTAGTAGCCGCGGATGCTGGTGTTGTTCCACGTGCCGGCCGGCGACTTCAAGAGCCACCACGCGAATCCCGAGCAATCGAACCCGCCTTGCAACTGGGTCCCACAGCAGTACCCGGAGCCCGTCGGCTTGTACCACTCACCCGCATAGACGTACGGATATCCGGCGTACTTGAACGCGAAGTTGACGACTTGCTTCTCGATGTCGCTCATCTGCGGCAGGACGATCTTCGAGTACGACTGGATCGAGCTGAGCTCCCATTGGCTGAGCGTCTTCGCCTGCCACAAGGCGTACGCGAGGAAGGCGCGCGAAACCGGTGAGCCCGCGAGCACCTCTTGCTTCTCGAGCGCGCTCGGGTAGTTGAAGTTCAGATGGAGCTCGTTCGTGATGATGTAGTACCCGAACCACGACGTATGGGCGAAGCGATACCCGTCGCTGGACGAGATCTTGTTGAGGCCGGCCGCGACGCCGTTCAATCCGAGGGCGAGCACGAGCGCTCGGTCCAGCACGGCTTTGCTCACCGTGCCGGTCGCAACGAACGCGCCGTTGATAGGCGAGAGCCAGCCTTTCTTCACGGCGATGTTCGCCACCTTGTACGCGTAGCCCGGCGACGTGGCCGGCAGGTCGGTGAACGTGATGGACGGATCCACAGGCTCGCTCGGCGCGAATGCCGCCGTGAACGCGCGCGCGAGCTCGAACCGCGTCGACAGCTGATCAGGGCGGAACCCGTTGCTGTAGGGCGTGATCCAGCTTCTCGACGTGACATATTGCACGGCCGAGTAGGCCCAGTGGCTGGTCGGGACATCGGCGAAGGTCGTCGCCGATGCCGGCGGCACGATCGCGGTCAGGAACCCAGCGACGGCGAGCGAAATGACGAGAAGCTTGCGCAGGATGATCTCCCTCCGGACATATCTATCGGCCGCGGGGAGTGGTCTCTTGACCGGAAAGCCCTGGTAGGGGGCCTTGATCCTAAAGGCCGGCTCGGATCAGCCCGGCTGTTTCGATCATCTGGTCCTCGTCCCGGTACTTCTGCCTCGGCCAGAAAAAGCCGCGCAGGCCATCTTTCCGACGGCGAGGGACCACGTGTGCGTGTAGGTGCGGCACGCTCTGGCTGATCTTGTTGTTGATCGCGACGAACGTGCCGTCGGCTTCCATGCCGACCTCGACGGCGCGCGCGACCCGCTGCACCGCCGCGAAGAACAGCCCGAGCAGGTCGGCGGGCAGGTCGGCCAGCGTCTCGATGTGCGCGCGCGGCGCGACCAGCGTATGCCCCAGGAAGACCGGCCGATGGTCGAGGAATGCGATCACGACGTCGTCCTGGTAGACGATGTGCGCCGTCACCTCCCCCCGGGCAATGGCGCAGAAAACACACGGCTTATCGATGACCGCTCCCCTCACGCGCGCGCATCTTCGATTCGGTCGAGCAAGCCGGTCAAGGCTACCCTTCGGTCGTGGAACCGATCGGACTCGAGCCGCGCGCGCGCGCCCACCCCGACCACATCGCGATCGTCGCCGGAACGCGCCGGGTAACGTTCGAGGAGCTCGACCGTCGCGCGAACCGCGTCGCACGCGCCCTCCGCACGGCGGGCATCCGCCCCGGCGATCGCGTCGGCTGCTCGTTGCGGAACCGCGTCGAGTTCTTCGAGGTCACGTTCGGGGCCGCGCGCGCCGGCGCCGAGCTGGTACCGATCTCGTGGCGCGCGAAGGACGACGAGGTGACGTACCTGCTCGAAGACTCGCGTGCAGGGCTGCTCGTCGCTGAAGAAGGCATGCATGCGCCGGTTCGCGTGCTTCACGCCGGCGACGACTACGAGGCTGCGCTCGGCTCCGAGAGCGACACCCCGCTGCCCGACGCGCCCCCGGTCGCGCCGCCGTCGATCCGCTTCTACACGTCTGGAACGACGGGGCGGCCCAAGGCCGTCGAGCGCGCGCGCTCGACGGTGGACACCTACCTTGCAGCCGCGCGCGAACACCTGGGTGTGTTTCAGGTCGAGCAGCCCTCAGAGATCCACCTGTGCTGCGGGCCGCTGTACCACAGTGCGCCGCTGGGGTTCAGTGACTACGCGCTGCTGATGGGTCAAACCGTCGTGCTGATGGAGCGGTTCGACCCGGAAGAGTTCCTCCGTCTGATCGACGCCAAGCATGCGACGTGGTCGATGATGGTGCCGATCCATTTCGTGCGGCTGCTCGCGCTTCCGGTAGATGTGGGCGCGCACTACGACATCACATCGATGCGACGGATCATCCACGCCGCTGCTCCGTGCCCACCCGACGTGAAGCGTCGGATCATCGAGATGTTCGGCGACGACGTCGTGTGGGAGTTCTACGGGATGACCGAAGGGCGAGCGACCGTCATCACCGCCGAGGAGTGGCTCCGGAAGCCGGGCAGCGTCGGCCGGCCGATGCCCGGCGCGCGCGTGAAGATCTTGGACGAAGCCGGACGGGAGCAGCCGCCCGGCGAGACCGGACTCATCTACGTGTCGACGGGCGGCCGGTTCACGTACGCAGGCGCTCCGAGGAAAACCGCAGAGGTCTGGAACGGCGATTTCTTCAGCGTCGGGGACATGGGCTACGTGGACACCGATGGGTACCTCTTCCTGACCGACCGGCACCAAGACATGATCATCTCGGGCGGCTCGAACGTGTATCCGGCTGAAGTCGAGGCGGTATTGCACCTGCATCCTGCGGTCGCAGACGTCGCAGTGATCGGGATCCCCGACCCCGAGTGGGGCGAAGCCGTGAAAGCGATCGTCGAGCCGCGCGCGCCCGTCGACGCGTCGGAGCTCATCGAGTTCTGCCGCGCACGCCTCGCGCACTACAAGTGCCCGCGGACGGTGGATCTTGTCGAGCGGCTGCCCCGCGAGCCGAACGGCAAGGTCCGGAAGAGAGATCTGCGCGCGCCGTACTGGGAAGGGCGCGCGACGAAGATCTAGCTCAACAACTTGTAGTGGCCTCGATCCGGTCGGTTACACTACGGCGCACAAGCCCACGTGGAGCAGCCTGGAGTGCTCGTCACCCTGTCAAGGTGAAGGTCGCCGGATCGAAGCCGGTCGTGGGCGCATAGGGGCCTGAGCTGGTGAAATACAGCGCGACGCGACATGGACCATGAGATCCCGTCGCGGGCGCAAATCACATGGGCTTCGTGTCATGGGTCGTCGGTACTCTTGAATCCATGCGCTGCGAGTACTGCGGACGGATGAACCGATCCCCTGACCCATGGTGTTGCACCCGATGCTTTCGAGGACTGCTTTACGATTTGGCCCGAGCGCCGAAACGATGCCCGAATTGCGATCAAGAGTTTTTCGTGCCGGCGACTTGGAAACGAGTTCCCACCTACTGTTCGCGATCCTGTTCGCGCAGCGCCTACAACAGGGCCCATTTCGTCGGCGCACTGAACCCTCGGTGGCGTGGCGGCCGCGTTCTCTCGTACGGATCAGGCTGGAAAACCATCAAGACTGAAGTGCGCGAGCGTGATCAGGTCTGCCGTGCTTGCGGGAAAACCCCTGAACACAACGGGCGCGCGCTCGACGTTCACCACATGCAACCATTTCGGTTCTCCGGCGACAACTCGCTCGAAAACCTCATCGCACTCTGCCGATCGTGCCACATGCGGGCGGACGATCATGGGCGCGCCGGTTCGGCGAAGTTCCTTCACAACCCCACCCCCAAGCGCCCCACGAAACGCGAGATCCGCCGCCTCAAACAGCTCATCCGTGAAGCCGAACGCCGCGCGCTCCGCCGTGCGCACCAACGGGACGCACTGAAGATGCACGAAGCGGGTGCAAGCCTGCGCGAGATTGCGCGCGTGCTCGGACTCTCGCATCAGACGGTCTTCAACTGGATCAGAGGGATCCATCGGGTTGAGGAGTCGGGAGCCCCGTACCAAGCTCAACGGCCGCGCGCGCACCGCCGTCCACTCGGCCGGCCCTTGCTATCCTGTCCGTCGCTCCGGCCAGGTAGCTCAGTTGGAAGAGCACGGGTCTGAAGAACCCGGTGTCGGCGGTTCGATCCCGTCCCTGGCCACTTTTCTTGCCGAACATTCTGGCCGACGAAGAACCCCAGAAACGTCGACGACCGCGCTCGCGCGCGGTCGCGGACTCCTTACCGCTACTTCGTTGGGTGGATCACCACCCGGAACCCCTGTATCAACCGTTCCGGGTGGCGACACCCTCGAGAAGGCTCATCACTTCGGACTCACGGTAGCGGCGGTGTCCGCCCAGGGTCCTGATGGAGCTGAGCTTGCCTGCCTTCGCCCAACGCGTGACCGTCTTGGGATCCACGCGGAAGAGGGCAGCGACCTCAGCTGGTGTGAGAAGCGTCTCGCCAGACGACTGGTCCCGCTTCATGTACTTCTCCTCCTTTCCGAAGCGGCCCGGCGTGTCCGACGTGCCGCGTTATGTCTGTACTGTTCCTCAATTAGCATCGAGCCTGTACCCCTTCGCCGCCAATGGCCCGTTGTGACGGTTTTCTGGCCACCCACCGTGTCCAGTCCGTACGTTTAGCCCGCGTGCTGCGTTCGGTCCTATTTACAGATTATCGGCAGTCTTTTCTCCAACTTGACCGAATAGCGGCATCCCTTGACCTGGGACGTCCTCCCATCTCCATACCCTAAACACCACGGCTACCGACCTCGAACCGCCATGCGATCGGCCACGCAGAACGCAGGACGAGCGGGCTCCCGCGTAGTCACAAATGACTAGCCACGGCCCTTGAAACCCCTGAGTACGATTGCCACATGGGCGTCTTCGACCGGCTCGGGGCCGAGTACGAGCAGATCGTCTTCGGCCACGATCCCGACGCGGGGCTGCGAACGATCATCGCCGTGTATTCAACTGCGCGCGGCCCGGCTCTCGGCGGCACGCGGATGTGGGCGTACCCGAACGAAGACGACGCGCTGGCCGACGCGCTTCGTCTCGGGAAGGCGATGGCATACAAAGCCGCCTGCGCGGACCTTCCGCTTGGGGGCGGTAAAGCCGTGATCATCGGGGACGCTCGACGGGACAAGACGGATGCGCTGATGCGTGCGTACGGCCGTCAGGTCGAGCGGCTCGGCGGCCGGTACATCACAACGGCCGACGTCGGGACGACCGTGAAAGACCTCGACGTGATCGCAGAGACCACTCGCTACGTGACGGGAACCTCCGGCGGGTCGGGCGACCCCTCTCCGGTGACGGCGCACGGCGTCTGGCACGGTCTGCGCGCCGTCGCGGAAACCGCCTTCGGTGACGCCGCCCTGACCGGCCGGCACGTCGTGATCCAAGGCGTCGGAAAGGTCGGCTCGGGTGTCGCGCGCATGCTCAAGCAAGAAGGCGCGCGCCTGACAATTGCCGACATCGACGCAGAGGCCGCACGGGCGCTTGCCGACGAGATCGGGGCCGACGTCGTCGGCGCATCCGAGGCGCTCGAGGTGCCGTGCGACGTCCTGTGCCCCTGCGCGCTGGGGCCCGTCGTGACGGACAAGACGATCGGTTCGTTCAAGTGCGCCGCGATCGCTGGAGCGGCGAACAATCAGCTCGAGCAGCCTGCCTTGGCGCGCGGGCTCGCGGAAGACGGCATCCTCTACGCGCCGGACTACGTGATCAACGCCGGCGGCTTGATCAACGTCGCAGACGAGCTTCACGGTTACGACGCTGCACGGGCGCGCCGCAAAGCGGAATCGATCGCCGACACGCTGCGTGAGATCTTCCGCTCCGCGGAGTCGGAAGGGATCACACCGTCCGAAGCTGCCGACCGCCTGGCGGAGTCGCGCATCGCAGCCGCCGGCTAGCAGCCAAACTTTCCCAGGACATATCGTGCCGTCACCTTTCTGCTCATCCCTTGCTCATTTTCTCGCTACCGGGTAGGACAAGACGCCGAGCCGTTTCATCGAAGGAGGGGGAGCACATCGAGGGCGATCCCGCCCGCGGCGTATCGGAACGTTCGAAGCGAAAGGAGCCCCGATGAGAGGAAGAGTCATTTCCATCATCGCGATCTGTGGCGCACTGCTCTCGCTCGGTATCGCACAAGCGCTCGGATCGTCACCCGGTTCGGTCTCGGCGACGGACATCCAAACGGGCGCAGTCGGATCGCGCGCAATCCAGGACCGGTCGATCCAATACGTCGACATCAGCAGGCAGCTTCGCGGCGACCTTGAGGTCCAGGGGTTGCAGCGCGGCCGAACGGAGCACGGTGTCATCGGCGGAGACTTCCCGGCGATCCCGACCGGTCCGTCGACCGAATGCCCGAACAACTGCTCCTGGGCGGGCTACGCGAGCCTTCCGTTCAAGGCGGGGACGGCGTTGACCGACGCGGACGTTCTCGTTGACAACACGACCTGGGTCAGCGGAGACACCGGACAGACTCAACCGGTCCTGGACTCGAGTGAATCGGGCAGCCCCGCCGCCTGCACCGGGTCCGTTGCGAACCCGACCGCGCCAGCCGGCAAGGTGTGTATCTACATCGCCGGCGGAGACAACGCGGCTGATGTCGCCGGCTATTCGGTCGTGCCCGGATCAGGAGGCAGCCCGTACGGATTCAAGCTGCATTGGGTCTCGACTGGTCCCGGAACCGCGAACAACACGTTCATCGACGCTGTATGGGCGTACACCGCGCCGTAACGAATCTCGAAGCGTGAGGAGGGGATCGAGCGATCCCCTCCTCTGTTTCGTCACCCTTGGGGGAGCATGGACCCCAAGGTAGGCTACGCGCATGATCGACAAGGACCCGAAGAAGATCGCGCGCGGGATCCTGCGGAACGCCGCACAGAAGGAACCTCCGACCGACCTCGCGCGCATCCTCGCCTACCTACGCATCCATCACGAGCGCCCGTGGCACCTGTCGCAGGACGTGTGGGAAGGGCTCGGCCGGTCGGCTCGTGGCCGAACGCGATTCAAGACGGCCGGCAAGCCATCGGGCCCCAACGGACGTTGGAAGCTCGCGCACGAGATCGCCCATCACGTGCTGCACGGGGCCGTCCCCCACTTGCGCGCCGGAACCTGGGAGACGCACGAGCTCGAGTACGAAGCCGACTTGCTGGCGGCGGAGCTGCTGATGCCCGACCCGTGGCTCGCGCGCGCCGTGAAGAAAGCCGAGAGCGAGCATCAGCCGCTCGATCTGGAGGACCTTGCTCGGACGTTTCAAGTGGGTAGACAAGAGATGGAGAAGCGGCTTCGCCAGCTCGATCTCTTCCGAGGAGAGGTCCTCGGACGCATGTGACGGTGCTTTCGTTGACGCCAACGGATCGGCGCTGCGACCATGAGACGAAGGAGCGGCAAACCCGCGCCTCGTTCGAGACGATGAACGTCCTCCGGCGATCCCGGCGGGCGAGGAGGAACCGATGAAAGGCTTCGTCGACCCCGGCTCCGTCTCGACCGAATCGGTTCAGGTCCTGAAGCCGGACGGCACGCTCGTGCCCGATCACGGCTACGACATCGACCTCAAGGAGGAAGACCTCCGCGAGATCTATCGGGTGATGATCCTCACGCGCAGGATCGACCAAGAATCGACGAACCTCCAGCGACAAGGCGAGCTCGGCGTCTACACGCCGGCGCTCGGCCAAGAAGGAGCGCAGGTCGGCGCCGCGTACGCGCTGGAGCCGCAGGACTGGATCTTCCCTTCCTATCGCGAGCTGGGGTTCGCGATGCTCCGCGGCGTGCAGCCGTCGCACATCCTTCACTTGTTCCGCGGAACGTGGCACGGCGGCCTGTTCGACTACCGCGAGTATTGCATCGCACCGTACGCGGTTCCCATCGCCACCCAGACGTTGCACGCGGTCGGCTTCGCGACCGGCGCGAAGATCGACGGCACCAACACCGTGGCCATCACGTGCTTCGGCGACGGCGCGACGTCGGAAGGCGACTTCCACGAGGCGTGCAACTTCGCCGGCGTATGGAAGACACCCGTTGTCTTCTTCTGTCAGAACAACCAGTACGCGATCAGTGTCCCGCTCGCGAAGCAGACGGCGGCGCCGACGATCGCGGTGAAAGCGCTCGGGTACGGTTTCCCGGGCGTTCGCGTCGACGGGAACGACGTCCTCGCGTCGTACGTCGTTACGCGTGAAGCGGTCCGGCGCGCGCGCCGCGGCGAAGGCCCAACACTGATCGAAGCCGTCACATACCGGCGCGGTCCACACTCCACCGCCGATGACCCGAGCCGCTACCGCACAGACGAAGAGCTCAACACGTGGGAAGCGCTCGACCCCATCGCGCGCTTCGAGAAATATCTCGAAACCGAAGGCGTGCTTACGGCAGAGTTCAAGGAGCAGTGCGACGCCGAGGGGCGCGAAGCTGCGTCGAAGCTTCGGAAAGAGATCGTTGGGGCGGGGCCGCTCGACCCGAATCTGCTCTTCGAGCACGTTTATGCGGAACGCACGCCGAACCTCGAAGAGCAGTTCGCACAGTTCAAGCGTGATCAGGAGGGCCAGTAGTGCCGACGATCACGCTCGCGCAAGGTCTGAACGAAGCCTTGCGCTATTGCATGCAGCGCGACGATCGCGTCGTCGTCATGGGCGAAGACGTGGGGAAGGCCGGCGGGGTGTTCCGCATCACCGACAAGCTGCAGCAGGAATTCGGTGAACAGCGCGTCATCGACACGCCGCTCGCCGAGTCGGGGATCGTCGGAACGGGCATCGGGCTTGCGATCTACGGATTCAAGCCGGTGTGCGAGATGCAGTTCGACGGGTTCACGTACCCCGCGTTCGAACAGATCACGTCGCACCTCGCGAAATACCGGTCGCGCACCATGGGGAAACTTCCGCTGTCTGTCGTCGTCCGCATCCCGTATGGAGGCGGCATCGGTGCGGTCGAGCACCATTCCGAGTCGCTGGAGGCGTACTTCACCCACACCGCCGGCCTGAAGGTGGTGACGCCGTCGACGCCGTCTGACGCGTTCGCACTCTTGGTCGACGCGATCGAAGATCCGGACCCGGTGATCTTCCTCGAGCCGAAGCGCCGCTACTGGATCCGCGAAGATGTCGAGCTGCCCGTCACGAACGGCGATCGCCGGAAAGCACGGATCGTGCGCGAGGGAACCGACGTGACGATCCTGACCTACGGCCCGAGTGTTCGAACGGTCGAGGATGCCGCGGAAGAGGCGGCGAAAGACGGCGTCGCGTGTGAAGTGATCGACCTCCGCTGGCTGAACCCGCTTGATCTGGAAACGATCATGACGAGCGTCAAGAAGACGGGGCGCGCCGTCGTCGTGACGGAGGCACCGATCACGGGCTCGTTCTCGGCTGAGCTTGCCGCGCGCATCGCCGAGGACGACTTCCTGTCCCTGCACGCTCCGGTGATCCGAGTCGGCGGCTACGACATCCCCTATCCCCCGGCGAAGGTCGAGGATCTGTACTTGCCCGACCTGGACCGTGTGCTGGACGCCGTCGATGCTGTATTGAACTACTGATGAGCGCGCGCGATTTCAAGCTGCCCGACCTCGGCGAGGGACTGACCGAGGCCGAGATCGTGCAGTGGCTCGTGAAGGAAGGCGACACGATCGAGCTGAACCAGCCGATCGTCGAAGTCGAAACGGAGAAGGCGCTCGTCGAGATTCCGTCGCCCTTCGCCGGGACGGTCGAGAAGATCTTCGGCGAGGTCGGCGCGAAGGTTGCCGTCGGCTCGACGATCATCACCGTCGAAACGACGGACGATGCGCCGAAGACCGGCCGCAAAGAGGTCCTGGTCGGGTACGGGCCGGAAGAAGGCGGATCGAAGCGGCGCAAGAACCGCAAGATCGGCCGTCGCGAAGACGAAGCACCGGACCAGCCCGAGCAGCCTGCGCGCGCGCTGGCGACGCCGCCCGTGCGCAAGCTGGCGCGCGATCTCGGTGTCGATATCGACGCCGTGAACGGGTCGGGCAAAGAAGGCCGCGTGACACGCGAGGACGTGCTCGCGGCTGCAGACTCGACCACGAAGGAGCCTGCTGCAGAAGAAGCGGCCGAGGTCATCTCGATCGCGCCGCCGGCACAGATCAGAGCGGTCCCGGATCAAACGGAGGAGCGCATTCCCGTGCGCGCGATCCGCCGTTCGATCGCCGAGAAAATGGTGCGGTCGGCGTTCACGATCCCCCACGTCGCTGAGTGGCTGCAAGTGGACGCGAGCGAGCTGATGAAGCTCCGGACCGACCTTCAAGCGTCGCCCGAAGCCAAGGAAATGAAGATCTCGCCGCTTCCGATCATCGTGAAAGCGTTGCTCGCCGCGCTTCGGAAGCACCCGCTCGTGAACTCGTCGTGGGATGACGAAACGAACGAGATCGTCGTCCGGCACGTCTACCACATCGGCATCGCGACGGACACCGAGCGAGGGCTGCTCGTCCCGGTCGTGAAGAACGCCGACCACCTGAACATCTTCGAGCTGTCTCGCGAGATCACCCGCCTCGCTGCGTCTGCGCGCGACGGCAAGATCGGCCCGTCGGACTTGACCGGGTCGACGATCACGATCACGAACGTCGGCTCGTTCGGGATGGAGTCGGGGACGCCGATCATCAACCACCCCGAGGCGGCGATCCTGGCTCCGGGCGTGATCGCGAAGCGGCCCTGGGTCGTCGAAGGCCAAGTGGTCGTCCGGGACGTGATGACCCTGGCGCTTTCGTTCGACCACCGGGTCCTTGATGGGGCCGAGGCGGGTCGCTTCCTACGGTACTTGGGCGACTTGATCGAGAAGCCGGCGCGCCTCTTCGGCGTCCTCTGAAGGTCGCGCGAACATTGGTCAAAGGGGGGCGACCAGCCCCCGCTCTGCTTCGAATGCCGGCGTTGCCGGTTCTGGTATAGGCGGAAAAGCCCCTTTTCAAGAGACCTTTGTCCCGGTTACACTCCCCGTGCTTGGCCGACTACTGGGAGAGGAGAAGCGCCCAGTACTGGCCGCGGGCGTCAAGGAGGCGCTCTTTTTGGGGCCTCGGGCGGTCCGTTCTAGGGGGGCATATCCCTCTTTGGCGACCTTCCGGGCAAAAGGGGGATCAGGAGAGGAAATTCGGTCATCGCGTCTCGCGGTGGCCTTTGCTTTCGGCCTCAGCTGCGTGCTCACGTCTGCATGCGCCTTTGCACAGCCGAGAGTTGGCAGGACGCGCTAGTTCACGGCATCAGGGGAGCGCGGTGGTATCCGCGCAAAATGGGGGGGCAGATGAAGATTCCAGTTCCGACGCGATCTTGGGGACGTATCTCCTTGGTCGCAGCCGTTGTGATCACAACGGCGATCGTTTTCGCTTTTCCGAGCCTAGCGACACCGGCTCCGACTCCGATCGCTCAGACCCAGTTCGAATCGGCGGATGGGAACTTAACGCTGGACGGGCTCAACAACGTCGCCGGGGCGGCGTTTACCGAAGACTGGTGTTCCCAGACTCTCGCGAACCTGGACGCCCAGACTCCAGCTTCGAAGACGGATGTTTGCCAATCCGGAGACTTCGCTCCGAATCTCACGGTCGCTGACGACAAGCCCTCGGGGTCCTCGGACGATTCTCTCGGACAAGGCTCAAAGGAAGATGACACCAATCCGACGGTCGTCTCGGGCTCCATCCCTCCGAACAAGAGCGACCTCAGTCGCTTCATGACATCCCACGAAAAGCATCAGGTGAACATCGGAAGCATCGAATCTCCAACGCTTAGGAACGACACCTTCCTCTACCTGGCGTGGGAACGAACGAACGTGTTGGGCTCGGCGAACATGGACTTTGAAGTTAACCAATTGCGGTGCGAGCCCGGAAACGCTCAACTCACCCCTCCGCAGCCGACGAACTGCGCGGGCAACGGTGTCACCCCGGTGCGTTCGCCTGGAGACGTCCTTGTTCGGTTCGACTTCACGAATGGCGGGGGTAACCCGGTTCTTTCGTTGGACAAATGGATAACGACGGGAAATGCGAGCCAGTGTCTGGCGAACAATGCCCTTCCTTGCTGGGGCGTTAACACGACGGATGACAACCTTGACGGCGTTATCGACCAACAGATCGACCTAACCGCCGCCGGCTTCGCCAACGGGCAGGTCTTCAACCCGGCGCCGCCGCCGAACAAGAAGACTCCTCCGACAACGACGCTTGAGCCCATCCCGCCGAACGCCCCCCGTCAGCTTCTGGGGCTCACGTTCGGCGAAGCGGGCGTGGACCTAACGGCCGCAGGTGTGTTCCCGGTGAACCAATGCTTCAACTTGGGGAGCGCGTTCTTGAAGAGCCGTTCATCCGCTTCGTTCCCCGCCGAGTTGAAGGACTTTATCGCTCCCGCTCCGCTCAACATCACGAACTGCGGAGACGTGAGCATCCTCAAGACGGATGGAGCGGCGACACCTAACCCGGTATCGGGCGCAACGTTCACCCTCTACAACGACCCGGGCACGGGCGTGAACGCCGATTTCACCTACACAGACGGCGCAGGGGGCACGACCGGCGTGTACGACCCGGGCGTCGACACGGTCACCCTCGCCAGCACCGGCCGCACGTGCACGACCAACGCTCTGGGCCAGTGCGTCGAGAACGCGACGGGGGCAACGTATCCGCCTTCATTCAGCAACGTGCCGTTCGGCTCGTACTGCGTCGCCGAAACTACAGTTCCTGCTGGATTCAGCGGACCGGACAACTTCTCATGCTTTAATTTGTCCGACGCGAACTCGTCCTTCACACACACGTTCGTCGACCCTCCGCTCTTCAAGGTGATCACGGTCGTGTGTCGCTTGGGGACGACTCCGGCGCTCTATGCCAGCAAGGTTTCCTACGACGGGGCTGCATTGCCGGGAAGCAACAACACCCCGACGACCATGCCGACTGGTATCGACGCGGCGAAGCTTTGCGGGCTAACAGGGACCTACACGCACTCCGATGCAGGAGTGCCAAAGGGGGCGCACTCCTCATCAATAAGCATCCCATAAGTAGCTGAAAAGCAAAGAGGGGCCGGGATACCGGCCCCTCTTTTTTTTGACCGGTGGTTAGGAAACACTGACCGAACACGTTGAATATACGGTCATGTTGTGCTTCACGACTCCAGAGAAGGCGTACGACGTCGTTCCTGGGTTCGATGAAGCTTCCGAAAGATTGAAAGTTCCGTCGGGCGTACCGCCCAGTGGGTACCCGACCGTGCCGCTCGAATCTGTGATCCACAGGTTGATAGGAGTATCGGTCGGTAAACCGGAGACGCTGACCACGTATCCCTCGCCGACTGAAACCGCACTCGGGTTGACCGTGCACGGTGGGTCACTCTTTCGCGGCGAGGCTGCCCGAGCAACCTGAGCAGAACCAATCAGCAAGGTCGCCACGATCATGACTAGCGAGATGCGCTTCATTTGTTCACCCCCTCATCGGGGTCGCTAATAACCCCGCTATTGGGCGCTGCTGTCGGCGAGGTCGGAGCCCGCGCTGCTTGGCTCGCGGCTGTTTGCAATGAGGTCCGTCGAAACTCCCCCAGACTTCGCCTCTCCCAGGTTCTCTATCGGTCTCGGCATGCACCCTCTTGACTACTTAGAGTGGTTAGAGGCAACCCTGGTTTTATTTACAAAACTCGAACGTATGTTCTAGACTGCCCAGGTCATGGGCCAACCCGACCAACTGTTCGAAGTCGCGCGTCACACGTTCGACACGCCGGAGTTCCGCGGCATCACGTTCATCGAGGCCGAGGCGAAGACGATCATCAACCACGTCCCCGGCAACGCGATGCCGTTCAGCTGGACGATCAACCCGTATCGAGGCTGCTCGCACGCGTGCACGTATTGCTTCGCGCGCGTCACGCACACGTACATGGACATGAACGCGGGCGCGGACTTCGAGACGAAGATCGTCGTCAAGATCAACGCGCCCGAGGTGCTGCGCGCGCAGCTCCGATCCCGGCGCTGGCACGGCGACCACATCGCGATGGGGACGGCGACGGATCCGTATCAGCGCGCCGAAGGCCGTTACGGGCTGATGCGCGGAATCATCCAAGCGCTGACCGACTATCGCAATCCGTTCTCGATCCTGACGAAGGGCACGCTGATCCTTCGAGACCTCGACCTCCTCATCGAGGCATCGAAGGTCGCCGATGTTTCGACGGCGTTCTCCATCGGCACGCTCGACGAGGATGCGTGGCGCCTCAGCGAGCCGGGCACACCACACCCGCACGCGCGCATGGACGCGGTCGCCGCGTTGAACGACGCCGGCATCCCGTGCGGCGTGATGCTTGCGCCGATCCTGCCCGGCATCACCGACGCTCCCGAGAAGATGCGCGCCGTTGTCGACGCTGCGATCGCAGCGGGAGCAACGCACATCTCACCGATACTTCTTCACCTGCGTCCGGTCGTCCGCGAGGAGTACATGGGGTGGCTTCAGGCGAGCTACCCGGCGCTCATCACGCGCTACGAGCAGATGTACGCGCGCTCGGCGTACGGCCCGAAGGAAGACAGGAACGCGCTCGGCAAGACGGTCGGCAAGCTGATCGTCGCTGCCGGCGGGATCAAGCCGCGCGCGCACATCGCAGCGCGCTTCGCCAGGGAGCGGAAGGCGAAGGGACCTGCGAAACCGAAACAGCTGACGCTGATCTAGCGCCGCACCGGCAGCGCGACGGTGAACGTCGTGCCTTTGCCGAGCTCGGAGTCAACCCACACCCGGCCGCCTTGCGCGATCACGAGGTTGTGGACGATGTAGAGGCCAAGGCCGACGCTCGAGTGACCGCGCGCGTTCGACGCCTGGCGGAACCGATCGAAAACCTGTGGAAGCTCGTCGGCGGCGATCCCCATGCCTTCGTCCGCGACCGTCAGGAGGACCTCGCCGTCGCCTTCGGACACGGCAGCTCGAACGACCGCGTTCGGTTCGGAGTACTTCAGCGCGTTGTCGAGCAGGTTCGTGACGATGTGCTCCATCGCCGCCGGATCCCCGAAGAGCCCGAGCTCGCGCAGCGAAAGGTCGGTCTCGATCGTGCGCTGCCGTCCCGTCCCCATCTCGCGCGCCACGGCTCGAACGATCCCGCTCAGGTCGACCGGAACACGCTGGAGTCGCCCGAGGCCGGCTTCCACGCGCGTCGATTGCAACAGGTTCTCGATCAGTCCGAGTATGCGAT
>Ga0209577_10000376_pt1 | contig 45390 bp, 49 predicted proteins | sample GraSoiAngelo_109_FD_185874 | JGI IMG/M metagenome (GOLD analysis project Ga0209577, IMG submission 185874) | Grasslands soil microbial communities from the Angelo Coastal Reserve, California, USA - 14_0903_12_20cm (SPAdes) (version 2) | ecosystem: Environmental > Terrestrial > Soil > Grasslands... | reverse complement strand
AAGCCGCGCACGGCGCCGCCGAGGTCCGCGCCGATGTTGCGCAGCTTCTTGGTGCCGAAAATCAGCATCACGATCACCAGGACGATCAGCCAGTGCCAAATGCTGAGCGAACCCATACGCGTCTCCTCCTATTTTCTCCTCTGCAGCATCGGACCGAGAGGCTCCGGCCCGCCAAGGACGTGCATGTGGAGATGATACACCTCCTGATGCCCCACGCGCCCGGTGTTGATGATGCAGCGAAAGCCGTCGGCTGCCCCTGCCTTGCGCGCCAGCTCTCCGGCGAGCGCAAGCATCTTGCCCAGGGGCCGCAGCTGGCTCATCCCGGCCTCGTACAGCGAGGGCACGTGCTCCTTCGGAACGATGAGGAAATGCACCGCCGCCTGCGGCCGGATGTCGTGGAAGGCGAACACGTCGTCGTCCTCGTAGAGTTTCTTCGCCGGGATCTCGCCGCGGGCGATCTTGCAGAAAATGCAGTTCGCGTCGTTCATTTCTTTCTTGCGGCTTTCTCGTCGATGCCCGAGATGCCCTCGCGGCGGTGCATTTCGGCGAGCACGTCGCCGGGGCCAAGGCCGTGGCGCGCGAGCACGATCATGCAATGGAACCAAAGGTCGGCGGTCTCGCGCACCAGCTGCAGGCTGTCGCCGCTTTTTGCCGCGAGCACCGTCTCGGTGGCCTCCTCGCCGATTTTCTTGAGCAGTGCGTCCTCGTCTTGCGACAGCAGCCGGGCGACATACGAGGTCTTTACATCTGCGTGCTTTCTCTGTTCGATCGTCGCAGCGATGCGTTCGAGCGTTGCGGTCAGTCCAGGTTTCATTTGGGACTTATATACTCAACTCCCGAACGGGAGTCGGTACATGTTTTCGGGCGCACGCTCATCGTAATCCGATCACGTTAAGCGCCCCCGCGCCAATCCCGGCGCGGAGAATGTTCAGGCTGGCGTTGTGGTCCCGGTCGATCACCAGGCCGCAAGACGGACACGTATGGGTCCGCACGGCCAGCGATTTCGGAACCAACTCTCCACAGCCCGAGCATTTCTGACTGGTATTTCTCGGATCGACTCGAACCAGGTGGCCACCAGCTTTTTCAGCTTTGTAGTCAAGCATCGAGACGAACTTTGACCATGACGCGTCCGAAATCGAGCGCGCCAAGGCCGGATGACGAACCATGTTCGAGACTTTCAAGTCCTCGACCGCGATCAGATCGGCGCGCTTTATCAGCGCTGCCGACTGCTGATGCAGCCAGGTGTTGCGCGTGTCCGCGATCTTGCTGTGCAGTCTCGCTACTTGGGCGCGCACCTTCCTGCGGCCGTTGCTGCCGCGCTTGCAGCGGGACAGCGCGCGCTGACGCAGGCGCAGTTCTTTCTCTGCGCGCCGTGCGATGCGTGGATTCGGGATCACAACGTTATCGCTGCAATAGGCGAACACCTTGAGTCCGAGATCGACACCTACCGCGCTTGCAACCGAGCGCCTCTCTGCAGCTTCTACGGCAACCGCCAAGCAGACATGCCAGCCGCGCCGGTCACGGCGGAACACGCACGAGCGAATGTCCGCGCCGTCGGGCAATGAGCGATGTAAGTGCAGCTTGAGTCCGCCCGGCATGCCAGTGAAGCGCAGCCTTTTACCGTCGAACCGAATGCCGCTGAATTCCGCGAAGCCGAACGCTTCCCATCTACTCTTGCCACGGAATCGCGGAAATCCTGCCAGTCCATTGCGCGCCTTTAGGCGACGGAAGAATCCACTAAACGCATCATCCAGCCGCTTGAGCGTCCAACGCTGCAAGTTCACCGGCAGCTCGCCCATGTCGGGTAACTCGCGACGGCATTGCGTCAACGCCTTGCACTGGTCGATGTAGGTACGGGTCTTACCGGTCTTACTGTAGCAGTCGATTCTCTCCTGAAGCGCTGCGTTGTACAACTGGCGCTGCGCCTCGCAGAGCCGCTCCAACACCCGGTGCTGGCTCTTCAACGGCAGTAATCGATAGCGGTACGTCAGGATCACGAGCTGTCCTCGCTCATGGGAGTTAAGTATGTATGTCCTTTTCATTTCTTGTAGATGAGCGACGGATCCTTCAGCACCGGATCGGTCGCCACCCACCTCCCGTCTTGCAGTTTTCTGAAGAAGCAGCTCTCGCGGCCGGTGTGGCAGGCAATGCCGCCCAGCTGCTCCACCCTGAGCAGCAGCGCATCGGCGTCGCAGTCGATGCGCACTTCGCGCAGCTTTTGCACGTGGCCGGATTGCTCGCCCTTTCGCCAGAGCCTCTTGCGCGAGCGCGACCAGTAGACGGCTTCCTCGCTCGCCACCGTCTTTTCCAGCGCTTCGCGGTTCATCCACGCGACCCCGAGCACCCTGCCCGAGGAAAAATCCTGCGTGACCACGGGAACGAGCCCCTGCTCGTTCCACGGCACCTCGTCGAGCCATTCGTTCACAGGCGGACCTCGATGCCGCGGCTGCGCATGTGCTCTTTCGCCTGGCGCACGGTGAATTCGCCAAAATGGAAGACGCTCGCCGCGAGCACCGCATCGGCATGGCCTTCGCTCACGCCTTGGGCGAGGTGCTCGAGGCTGCCGACGCCGCCTGAGGCGATGACCGGCACGCCGACCGCGTCCGACACGGCGCGCGTGAGCTCGAGGTCGAATCCGTCGCGCGTGCCGTCGCGGTCCATGCTGGTGAGCAGGATTTCCCCCGCCCCCGCGGCCTGCATGCGCCGCGCCCATTGCACGGCGTCAAGGCCGGTCGGCTTGCGCCCGCCGTGCGTATAGACCTCCCAGCCGGCGCCGGCCCTTTTCGCATCGATCGCGACGACGATGCATTGATTGCCGACGACGCCTGAAGCTTCGCGCACGAGCTCGGGGTTGTGCACCGCGGCGGTGTTGATCGAGATCTTGTCGGCCCCGGCGTTGAGCAGCCGCCTCACGTCCTCGAGCTTGCGCACGCCGCCGCCCACGGTGAGCGGGATGAACACGCGCTCGGCGACCGCCTCGATGACCTGCAGCAGGAGGTCGCGCTCGTCGGAGCTCGCCGTGATGTCGAGAAAGCAGACTTCGTCGGCGCCCTGCTCGTCGTAGCGCGCGGCGATCTCGACCGGATCGCCGGCATCGCGCAGGCCGACGAAGTTGACGCCCTTCACCACCCGGCCGGCGGTGACGTCGAGGCAGGCAATGACGCGCTTGGCAAGTCCCATGGCTCTAGTCCTTGCCGAGCGCCTTGTCGGCGCTCGCCTGGGCCTTCTTCAAGTCGAGCTTGCCCTCGTAGAGCGCGCGGCCGGCGATCGCGCCGATGATGCCTTCGGGAACCAGCCGGCTGCACACCGCCTGCACGTCCTTCAGGCTGTTCAGCCCGCCCGAGGCGATGATCGGCGTCTTGATGGCCTGCGCGAGCCTGAGCGTCGCCTCGATGTTGACCCCGCTCAGCATGCCGTCGCGGCCGATGTCGGTGTAGATGAGCGCCTCGATCGCGAACTCCTCGAATTTCTTCGCCAGGTCGACGACATCGTGGCCGGTCATCTTCGACCAGCCCTCGACCGCCACCTTGCCGTCCTTGGCGTCCAGCCCGGCGATGACGTGGCCGGGAAAGGCATAGCAGGCGTCGGACAGGAACCCCGGGTTCTTCACCGCGGCCGTGCCGATCACCACGTAGGTGACCCCCGCGTCGAGGTAGCTCTCGATCGCATCCAAGTCGCGGATGCCGCCGCCGAGCTGGATCGGCACCTGCTCGCCGACCGCCGCGATCATGTCGCGGATCACTTTCTCGTTCTTCGGCCGGCCGGCGACGGCGCCGTTCAGGTCGACGATGTGCAACCGCCGGGCGCCTTCGGCCGCCCAATGCCTCGCCATCGCGACCGGGTCGTCGGAAAACGCCTCAGCCGTGCTCATGTCGCCTTGCTTCAGGCGCACGCAGCGCCCGTCCTTCAGGTCAATAGCCGGGATGATGAGCACGGAAGCTGAGCGCCGCGCCTTTGCAGTACCACTGCGCTCGGGGAGAAATCAGGGATGCCAGTGGACGAAGTTGGAGAGAAGTTGCAGGCCCGCAGACTGGCTTTTTTCCGGATGGAACTGTACGGCAAAAATATTATCGCGGGCAACCGCGCAGGTAAAGGGCATGCCGTAGACGCACGTGGCGGCGCTCACCGCCTCGTCGCGGGGCGCCGGAAAGTAGCTGTGCACGAAGTAAAACCGGCTGCGGTCGGCAATTCCCGCCCACAGCGCGTGGGGCCGGCGCTGCAGCACCTCGTTCCAGCCCATATGCGGAATTTTGAGGCCCGAGACCCTCAGGCGCGGCACGTTGCCGGGGAGCAATCCGAGACCCCGGGTGTCGCCTTCCTCGCCGCGCTCGAACAGCATCTGCAGGCCGATGCAGATGCCGAGGAAGGGCTTGGCGAGGGCCGCCTCGATGACTGCCTCGCGCGCCCCGCTCGCGGTGAGCTGGCGCATGCAGTCGGGCATCGCCCCCTGGCCGGGCACCACGACGCGCTGCGCGGAGCGGATCGCCGCGGGATCGGCGGTCGAGAGCACTTCGGCGCCGGGGGCGACACGCTCCAGCGCCTTCGACACCGAGCGCAGGTTCCCCATGCCGTAATCGACGACGGCAATCCTCAATTAGAGGGAACCCTTGGTCGAAGGCACGCTGCCGGCGGCGCGCGGGTCGGGCTCGGCCGCCATGCGCAGCGCGCGCGCAAACGCCTTGAACATGGTTTCGCACTGGTGATGCGCGTTGTCGCCGCGCAGGTTGTCGATGTGCAGCGTGACCTGAGCGTGGTTGGCGAAGCCCTGGAAGAACTGGTGCACCAGGTCGACGTCGAACTCGCCGATCAGCGCGCGGGCGAACTTGACGTGGTACTCGAGCCCCGGCCGGCCGGAAAAATCGATCACCACGCGCGACAGCGCCTCGTCCAGAGGCACGTAAGCGTGGCCGAAGCGGCGTACGCCCGTCTTGTCGCCGATCGCCCTGGCGAACGCCTGCCCCAGGGTGATGCCGATGTCCTCGACCGTGTGATGCGCGTCGATGTGCAGATCGCCCTGCGCCTCGATGTCGAGGTCGAGCGCGGCGTGGCGCGCCACCTGCTCGAGCATGTGCTCGAGAAACGGCAGCCCGGTCGAGAGCTTCGCCTCGCCCTTGCCGTCGACGTTGAGCCGCACCCGAATCCGGGTTTCCCTGGTGTTGCGGACGACTTCGGCGGTACGCATGTCAAAGCGCTTCGTGGAGGGCGGTGAGCAGTATACGGTTTTCCTCGGGCGTGCCGACCGTGATGCGCAGGCAATTGCGCAATCCCGGATGCAGGTTCTTCACCAGCACGCCTTGGCGCCTGAGCGCTTGATCGGTGCGCTCGGCCTCTCGAACGCGCACCAGGAAAAAGTTCGCGTGCGACGGAAACACCGTCACGCCGGGCAGGCGCTCGAGGGCCGCGCCGAGCGCCGCGCGCTCGGCCCTGATGCGCGCCGCCTGCTCTTCGAGCACCTCGAGGCGCTCCAGCACGAAAAGCGCAGCCGCCTGGGTGAGCGCATTGACGTTGTAGGCCTGGCGCACCTTGTTGAACTGCTCGATCCATTGCGGCCGGCCGGCGAGATAGCCCAGGCGAATGCCGGCCAGGCCGAGCTTGGAGAGCGTGCGCAGGACGACCAGGTTCGGATGCTCGGGGAGGCGCTGCATGAAGCTCTTGCCGGCGAACGCGTGATACGCCTCGTCGAGGACGACGAGTCCCTTGGCGGCGAGAATCACCCGCAGGACGTCTTCCTCCGCGTACAGCGCGCCGGTGGGATTATTCGGATAGGCGATGAACACGAGCCCCGGCGGTGAGCTTTTCATGCGGGCGATGAACGCCTCGGCATCGAAGGAGAAGTCCTCGCGCAACGGCACCGCCACGGCGTTCATGCCGCACAGCGCGGCATTCACGCCGTACATGACGAAGCTCGGCGCGGGATACATCATCGTCGTCCCCGGGCGCGCGAGCGCGAGCGTGATCATGTGGATCAGCTCGTCGGAACCGTTTCCGAGCAGGAGCTCCATGCCCGAGGGCAGGTTCATGCGCCGCGCGATGAGCTCGCGCACGCGCCGCCCCGTCGGCTCGGGGTAGCGATTCAGATCGACGCGAGAGAGCGCTTCGGCCAGCTCGCGGCGCAGCGCGCTCGGCAGCGCGTAGGGGTTTTCCATGGCGTCGAGCTTCACCATGCCCTGCGCCTCGGGAACTCGATAAGCGCTGAGCGCGAGGATCTCCGGGCGCAAGAGCTTCTCGGGGCTCATTTGAATCTCATCTGCGCCGAGCGCGCGTGGGCGCTCAGCCCTTCGCTTTCGGCCAGCACCGCGGCAAGCTTGCCGAGCTTCGCCGCCGCGGCCTGCGACACGCCGATGACGCTTGAGCGCTTCTGGAAATCGTAGACCCCGAGCGGCGAGGCGAAGCGCGCGCTGCCGGCGGTGGGCAGAACGTGATTCGGCCCCGCGCAATAATCGCCGATCGCCTCCGAGCTCCAGCGGCCAAGAAAAATGGCGCCCGCGTGCTTCAGTTTGGGCAGCCAGGCCTGCGGGTCCTCCACGGAGAGCTCCAGATGCTCGGGCGCGATGCGGTTGGCAAGCGCGCACGCCTCCTCGAGGTCCCGAGTCTCGATGAGCCCTCCGCGCGCCTCGAGCGCTGCGGCGATCACTTCGCGCCTGGGCATCTCGCCAAGCAGCCGGTGGATGGCGCTCTCGACCGCATCCAAGTGCTCGCGCTCGGGGGAGACGAGGAGCGCCTGGGCGAGCTCGTCGTGCTCCGCCTGCGAAAAAAGGTCCATCGCCACCCAGTCGGCGGGCGTACTGCCGTCCGAGATCACCAGGATTTCGGAGGGCCCGGCCACCATGTCGATGCCCACCTGCCCGAACACCTGGCGCTTCGCCTCGGCGACGTAGACGTTGCCCGGGCCGACGATCTTGTCGACGCGCGGCACGGTTTGCGTGCCGTAGGCGAGCGCGCCGATCGCCTGCGCGCCGCCGATGCCGATCACGCGGTCGACTTGGGCGAGCGCCGCGGCCGCCAGCACGAGCGGCTGGGGAGCCGGGCTCACCATCACGAGCTCGCCCACGCCGGCGACTTTGGCCGGCAGCGCGCTCATCAGAACCGAGGACGGGTACGCCGCCTTGCCCCCCGGCACGTAGATCCCGACGCGATCGAGTGCGCTCACGCGCTGGCCAAGGCGCGTGCCGTCTTGATCGGTGTAGTCCCAGGAGCTCTGCAGCTGGCGCTGGTGGAACTCGCGGATGCGCTCGCGCGCCTCGCGCAGGGCCTGCGCCTGCGCGCGCGGCAGCGCCTTGAGCGCGCTCTCCAGCTCCTCCCTTGGCACCTCGAGCTCGCTCATCGAGCGCGCTTGGCTGCGATCAAATTTGCGCGCGTACTCGAGCACGGCCTCATCGCCGCGAACGCGCACATCGGCGAGGATCGCGCGCACCGATTCGTGCACCGCCGGATCGTGCAGCGCCGCGCAGCGCGCGAGCCCCGCCAGCTCGGCCTCGAACCCCGCGTCGCGCGTGGCAAGGCGCCGCAGCTTCATCGGCCGGCGGCCCTCGAAAAGGCGTCGATCAGCGGCTGCAGCGCAGCTCGCTTGGTCCTGAGCGCCGCCTGGTTGACGATCAAGCGCGCCGACACCGGCATGATTTGCTCGACCGCAACGAGGCGGTTGGCGCGCAAGGTGTTGCCGGTGGAAACGAGATCGACGATCGCATCGGCAAGACCGGCGAGCGGCGCGAGCTCCATCGACCCGTACAGGCGAATCAGGTCCACATGCACGCCTTTTGCGGCAAAGTGCCCGCGGGTGATGTTGACGTACTTGGTCGCAACGCGCAGGCGCGCGCCCTGGCGCACGGCGCCTGCGTAGTCAAAGCCCTTGCGCACCGCGACCATCATCCGGCAGGCGGCGATGCCCAGATCGAGCGGCTGGTAGAGCCCCTCGCCGCCGTGCTCGCGCAGCACGTCGAGCCCGGCGACGCCCAGATCCGCGCCCCCGCGCTCGACATACGTCGGGGTGTCGGAGGCGCGCACCACGATCAGCTGCACGTCGCGCCGGTGCGTGGCGAGCACCAGCTTGCGCGAGCCCTCGGGGTCGTGCTTCGGCCCGATCCCGGCGCGCTCGAGCAGCGGCGCGGTCTCCTCGAAGATGCGCCCCTTGGATAGCGCGATGCTGATCTGGGCCATGTGCAAAACGAAAAAGGCCCCGAGGGGCCCGATAAGACTCTGAATTTTACCGCAATTTCACGCGATGCGCTCGATCCTGGCGCCGAGCGCGGCAAGCTTTTTGTCGAGCGCCTCGTAGCCGCGGTCGAGATGATAGATGCGATCGACGACGCTCTGGCCCTCGGCCACCAGGGCGGCGATGACCAGGCCCGCCGATGCGCGCAGATCGGTCGCCATGACGCTAGCGCCCTGCAGCCGCTCGACGCCTTTCACCACGGCCGTGTTGCCCTGGATCGAGATCTGGGCGCCCAGCCGCTGCAGCTCGAGCGCGTGCATGAAGCGGTTCTCGAAAATGGTCTCGGTGATCAGCGCGGTGCCGCTCGCGATGGTGGCGAGCGCCATGAACTGAGCCTGCAGGTCGGTCGCGAAACCGGGGTAAGGCGCGGTGCGCAGGCTCACCGCCTTGGGCCGAGCGGCCATTTCGATTTCGATCGCGCGATCCGCGACTTCGATTCTCGCGCCGCATTCGCGCAATTTTTCCAGCGTCGCATCGAGCGAGTCGGGCGCGGCGTCGGTCAGCCTCACCTTGCCGCCCGCGGCGGCGGTGGCCGCCAGGTAGGTGCCCAGTTCGATGCGATCGGGCATGACCCGGTGCTCGGTGCCGCGCAGCGAAGCCACGCCAACGATGCGCATGACGTCGCTGCCTGCTCCCTCGATGCGCGCGCCCATCGCCGACAGGCACCTCGCAAGGTCCACCACCTCGGGCTCGCGCGCCGCGTTCTCGAGCAGCGTCTCGCCCTGCGCGAGCACCGCCGCCATGAGCAGGTTCTCGGTGCCGGTCACGGTGGCGAGATCCATCACGATGCGCGCCCCGCGCAGCCGCTTGGCGCTCGCAAGCATGTAGCCATGCTCGACCGTGATCTTGGCACCCATCGCCTGCAGGCCCTTCACGTGCTGATCGACCGGCCGCAGGCCGATCGCGCAGCCCCCGGGAAGCGATACCCTGGCGCGAGCGCAGCGCGCAAGCAGCGGCCCGAGCACCAGCACCGAGGCACGCATGGTCTTCACCAGCTCGTAGGGCGCCGTCGGGTCGCGGATCGCGCCAGCGCGAAGCGTCAGCTCGCCGTCGGCCGGACGCTCGACCTCCACGCCCATCTGGCGCAGGAGCTTCGCCATCGTCGAGACATCCACGAGGCTAGGCACATTGGCGAGCGCCACGCGCTCATCAGTGAGCAGCGCCGCGCACATGATCGGCAGTGCCGCGTTCTTCGCGCCCGAGACGCGCACCTCGCCTTGCAGCGCACGCCCGCCGGTGATGCGCAGCTTATCCACCCGAAGTCCACTCCTCGGGCGTGAGCGTGCGCATCGAAAGGGCATGGATTTCCTCGCGCATGCGCTCGCCGAGCGCTGCGTAGACCAGCTGGTGGCGCTGCACGCGGCTCCTTCCCGCGAACTGCGCGGACACGACGAGCGCCTGGAAATGCTCGCCGTCGCCGAGCACTTCGACATGCTCGCAGGCGAGCCCCGCCGCGATCGACGTCTTCACGCTTTCAGGGGTCACCATTCAAACCCTCAGCTTGTACCCCGCCTTGAGCAGCCACAGGCTGATCAGGCTGACGATCAAAAAGCTTACCCCGACCACGGCCAGGCTGGCATACGCAGGCACGTCGGAAGCGCCGAAGAAGCCGTAGCGAAAGCCATCGACCATGTAAAAGAACGGGTTGGCGTGCGAGAGCTTCTGCCAGACCCCGGGCAGTGAATGAATCGAATAAAACACGCCGGCAAGAAAGGTGAGCGGGATGATGACGAAGTTCTGAAACGCCGCCAGCTGATCGATCTTTTCGCAGACAATGCCGGCGATCAGGCCGAGCGCACCGAGCAGCGCGGCCCCGAGCAGCGCGAACGCGAACGCCCAGAGCGGCGCATCGAGGCGCAGCTCGACGAACCAGAGCGTCACGACGAGCACTCCGGCACCCACCAGCAGCCCGCGGATCGCCGAGGCGAGCACGTAGGCGCCGAAGAACTCGAGGTACGACACCGGCGAGAGCAGGATGAACACGATGTTGCCGGTGATTTTCGACTGGATCAGGCTCGATGAGCTGTTGGCAAACGAGTTCTGCAGGACGCTCATCATGACCAGGCCCGGGACGAGGAACGAGCTGTAGCGCACGCCTTCGTACCCCTGCACGCGTCCTTCGAGCGCATGCCCGAAAATGATCAGGTAGAGCAGCGCGGTCAGCACCGGCGCGGCGACGGTCTGCACGCTCACTTTCCAGAAGCGCAGCAGCTCCTTGAAAAACAGCGTCCAGAAGCCGGTCACGACTGCCGCCCGGTCAGGCGCAGGAACACTTCTTCCAGGTCGGGCGGCTGCACCTCCAGCTCGATGATGCCGATGCCGCTCTCGCGCAGCCTCGCGAGCACCGCCTCGAGCTCGCGGGCGCTCGACAAGCGCAGCGTGAAGCGCGGTCCGTCGCGCGCGATCACCTGCGCCGCAAACGGCTCGGGCAGCCGCTCCGCCTCGAGCCGCAAGCGCAGCTGCAGGCCCGAAAAGGTTTCGAGCAGGTTGCGGGTCGAGTCGAGCGCGGCAACGCGGCCCGCTTTGAGCAGCGCGATGCGATTGCAGTGCAGTTGGGCCTCCTCGAGGTAGTGCGTGGTGAGCACGATCGTGTGACCTTCGCGGTTGAGCCGGCGCACGAACTGCCACAGACCCTGCCGCAGTTCCACGTCGACTCCGGCGGTGGGCTCATCGAGCACGATCACCGGCGGTTTGTGCACCAGCGCCTGCGCGACCAGCACGCGGCGCTTCATGCCACCCGAGAGCGCTCGCATGTTGACGCTCGCCTTTGCCGTCAGATCCAGATGGTGCATCACCTCGTCGATCCAGGCGTCGTTGCCGCGGATGCCGAAGTAGCCCGACTGGATGCGCAGCGTCTCGCGCACCGTGAAGAACGGGTCGAACACCAGCTCCTGGGGCACCACGCCGAGCATGCGCCGCGCGCGCCGGTAGTCTTCGAGCACGTTCGCGCCCATCACGCTTGCCACCCCCGCATCGGGCCGCGCCAAGCCGGCAATCACGTTGATGAGCGTAGTCTTGCCGGCGCCGTTGGGGCCGAGCAGGCCGAAGAACTCGCCCTCCCCGATCGCGAGGCTCACGCCCGCGAGCGCGCTCACGGCGCCGAAGCGCTTGTCGAGCTGCTTGACCTCGATGGCGTTCAGTGGGGCGGCGCGGCGACGGGCAGCAGGCCCTCCACGCCGTACAGACGGGCGATCGTCTGCAGCGACGCGGGAAGGTTGGTAAAGGAGAGTTCCTTCTGGCGCGCCCTGGCGTCGCGCAGCCACGCGAGGGCGAGCGCGAGCAAAGAGGAATCCATTTCGGTGACTTCGCCAAGATCGACGCTCTGCACCCCTTCTTCCAGATGGCGCCTGCCTTCTTCGAGAAGCCGAGTGACGTTGGCCAAGGTCACCGGCCCGCTCACGACGATGCGGCGGCCCTCGCGCCGGATCATTTCTGCTGCGCCCCGCCGGCGGCTTCGAGCGTGCGGTTCTTCGCGCTCAGGATCTTGATCAGGCCCTCGATCCCCGAGTCGCGCACGGTGTTGTTGAACTCGGTCCGGTAGTTGGCGACCAGGCTCACGCCGCCGACCATCACGTCGTAGACCTTCCAGCCGGCGGCGGTCTTTTCCATGCTGTAGTCGATCGGCACCGCCTGCGCGCCAGGCTGCAGCACGCGCACATTGACGGTGACGTCGGTGTCGGTCGGCTTGGCGCGCAAGGGCCGGAATTCGAATTTCTGCTCTGAGAAAGCGGCGAGCGCGCTGGCGTAGGTGCGCACGAGAAGAATCTTGAACTCCTCGGTGAGGCGCTTCTTTTGCTCCGCGTTCGCCTTGTTCCAGCTCTGACCCATCGCAAGCGCGGTCATCCCGGTGAAGTTGAAGTGCGGCAGCACCTTCTCGTCGATCAGCTCGATCAGCTTGTTGCGATTGCCGCGGATCTCCTTGTCCTTGGCGATGAGCTCCACCACCTCGAGCGTCACGTTCTTCACCAAAGCGTCGGGCATCGCTTCCTGGCCGTGCGCGCTGCCAAGCAGGAATGCGGCGAAAAGACACAGGAGGGCTCTAGCGATCGTGCGCATGTTGTGCACTCGTCACGGGTGGGTTGGTTTGGGAACGCGCCTCAGGTCATCATTAACGTCCGCGGCGGGCGCCACGTTGACCGGCGCCTCGGAGCGGCGCTCCTCGGGCGTTGGCGGCTCGTCGCTCGGCTGCTCCTCGCGCGGCGGGTGGCCGTCGTAGATCAGGCTTCTGCGGCGCTGCAGGTAGGCGTCGCGCTGGAACACGTACTTGTCGAGCGCCGCCTCCTCCAGGATGCGGCTCGCGTCCAGCAGATCGGCGCGCGCATTCACGAGGCGCAGCGCGACCGCGGAATTGCGCAGCCTGATCGGCCTGAAATCGCCGACCGGATCGGTATAGATGTCGGCCGCGGTGCCGACGCTGTCGCGCAGCGTGCTAGAGCCCAGAATCGGCAGCACGAGATAGGGACCGTCGGCAACGCCCCAGCGGCCCAGGGTCTGGCCGAAATCCTCGTTGTGCTTCTCGATGCCCATGTCGCTCGCCACATCGTGAATGCCCAGCAGCCCGAAGGTGCTGTTGAAGGCGAAGCGCGCCCAGTCCTCCGCGCCGTCCTGGAGCTTGCCCTGCAACAGGTTGTTGACGCCGATGAAAAGGTCGGCGATGTTGGAGAAAAAGTTGCGCACCCGGCTGCGGATCTCCTCGTGCAGCAGATTGCGATAAGCCGTCGCCACCGGCTTCGCGATCGCCGCGTCGACCGTCTCGTTGAATTTGTAGACGCCGCGGTTGAATCCTTCGAACGGATCGCGCGGATCGCCCTGCGCGGTAGCGCATGCCGCCACAAGCGCAAGCAGCGCGACGCTGCCCGGGAACCTCACTTCGCCGGTTCCTTGGCCGCGCCTTCGGCCGCCTTGCTGAACAGGAACTGGCTGATCAAGTTCTCGAGCACCACCGCCGACTGGGTCAGCCGCAGGCGGTCGCCGCTTTTGAGCATCACGCCGTCGCCGCCGGCCTCGAGCCCGATGTACTGCTCCCCGAGGATTCCCGAGGTCAGGATCTTGGCAGTCGTGTCGCGCGGGAACTGGTAGGCGGCGTCGATGTTGATCGCAACGAGCGCCTCGTAGCTTTCATTGTCGAAGCGGATGTCGGCGACCCTGCCGATCACCACGCCGGCGCTCTTCACCGGCGCGCGCGTCTTCAGTCCGCCGATATTGGCGAATTTGGCGTACACCTGGTAGGTCTGCGCGGTGTTGAAGGAGGCGAGGTTGCCGACCTTGAGGGCGAGAAACAGCAGCCCCGCAAGGCCCGCCGCGACGAAGATTCCGACCCACAGATCGATAGCCGAGCGGTTCATTGTGCGTGACCTCCACCGGTGAACATGAGCGCGGTAAGCACGAAATCGAGCGCGAGAACGGCGAGCGACGAGGTGACCACCGTGCGCGTCGTGGCGCGCGACACGCCCTCGGCGGTCGGCGGGGCGTCGTAGCCCTCGAACACCGCGATCCATGTCACCGCGATGCCGAACACGATGCTCTTGATGACGCCGTTGACGATGTCGTCGCGCAGGTCGACCGCGGCCTGCATCTGCGACCAGAACGCGCCGGCGTCGACGCCGATCAGCTGGACGCCGACCAGGTAGCCGCCGAAAATTCCCATGGCCGAGAACAGCGCCGCGAGCAGCGGCATCGAGATCACCCCGCCCCAGAAGCGCGGCGCCACCACGCGCGCGACCGGATCGACCGCCATCATCTCCATCGCCGAGAGCTGCTCGGTCGCCTTCATCAGGCCGATCTCCGCGGTGATCGCCGAGCCGGCGCGGCTCGCGAAAAGCAGTCCCGCGACGACCGGGCCGAGCTCGCGCACCAGAGACAGCGCGACCAGCACGCCGAGCGACTCGGAAGCCCCGAAGCGCTGCAGCGTGTCGTAGCCCTGCAGGGCGAGCACCATGCCGACGAACAATCCCGAGACCAAGATGACGATCAGCGACAGCACCCCTGCGAAGTAGATCTCGGCGATCGTCAGGCGAAAGCGCCGCAGCGCCGTGCCCGAATGCATGACCAAGTAGGCGAGGAAGCGGCTCGCGAAGCCCAGCCGCCACACATGGGAGGTCACGTTGGCGCCCAGGCGCCCCAGCCGCTGGCGAAGAGCAGCGACGATCTGCATGTCAGGCGGCGGGGAGCTCGAGATCGGCGCCGTACTCGGGCGCGGCATAGTGGAACGGCACCGGCCCCTCGGATTTGCCGTTGACGAACTGGTTGACGAAGGGCTCGGCGCTCGAGCGGATCTCCTCGGGCGTGCCCTGGGCGATGACGCGGCCCGCCGCCATGAAATGGACGTAGTCGACCACGCCGAGCGCCTCCTGCACATCGTGCGTGACGATGATCGAGGTGGCGCCGAGCGAATCGTTCAGCTCGCGGATCAGGCGGACGATGACGCCGAACGAGATCGGGTCGAGGCCCGTGAACGGCTCGTCATAGAGGATCAGCTGCGGATCGAGCGCGATCGAGCGCGCGAGCGCGACGCGTCGCGCCATGCCGCCCGAGAGCTCGGTCGGCATCAGATGCGCCGCGCCGCGCAGCCCGACCGCCTGCAGCTTAAGCAGCACCAGGTCGCGCAGCAGCTCATCGGGAAGCTCGGCGTGCTCGCGCAGCGGGAACGCGACGTTGTCGTAGACCGACAGGTCGCTGAACAGCGCACCGAACTGGAACAGCATGCCCGTCTTGCGGCGCATGCGGTAGAGCCCTTCGCGGTCGAGCTTGCCGGTGAGCTCCCCGAGCACGCGCGCGGTCCCGCCGCTGGGCAGGATAGCCCCCATGATGATCCGCAGCAGCGTGGTCTTGCCGCAACCCGACTGCCCCATGATGCCGACCACGCTGCCGCGCGCAATCGCGAGGTCGATGTCGCGCAGCACGGGCCGCGCAGGATCGTAACCGAAGGAAACGTTCCGTATTTCAACGATCGGGGATTGCTGCACGGCGTAATATTATCGCGTGAGCCAAGGATCCGCGAACGCGACTGCCCTGCGCGTTGCCGCGCTGGCGAAGCGCTACGGCAGGCTCGATGCTTTGAGACGCGTCGATCTCGAGGTGCCGGCGGGCGAGGCGTTCGGCCTGGTCGGCGCCAACGGGGCGGGCAAGACAACGCTCATCAAATGCGCGCTCGACCTGTGCGGCTACGACTCGGGCAGCGTTGCGATCTTTGGCGTCGCCGCCCGCAGCCCGCGCTCGCGCCGCCGCCTGGTCTACCTTCCGGAGCGCTTCGCCCCGCCGCACTACCTGCGTTGCCGGGAGTTCCTCGAGCTGATGCTGGAGCTTGCCGGGGCGCGCTACGACCCGGCGCGCGCGCAACGGCTGCTCGAGGAGCTCGAGCTCGAGCGCGACGTGCTCGAGCGCCCGGTGCGCCAGCTCTCGAAGGGGATGACGCAGAAGCTCGGCCTCGCCTCCTGCTTCCTCGCGGAGCGCGAGCTCTTTGTCCTCGATGAGCCGATGAGCGGCCTTGACCCCGCGACCCGGGTCGCGGTGAAATCGGTTCTGCGCCGACTGAGCGCTGAAGGCAGGACGCTGTTCTTTACTTCGCACGTTCTCACCGACATCGAAGAGCTCTGTTCGTCCATCGCGGTGCTCGACCGGGGAACGGTCCGCTTCCGCGGCTCGCCGGCCGCGCTTTGCGAGCGTTACGCGCAGACTCAACTGGAGCGGGCGTTCATGAGGTGCATCCGTGACGAATCCGCAGCCGGCGCCTGACTCCAAGCCGGGGCTGCTGGTCGTCGACGACGATCCGCTGATCACCGATACGCTTGCCTTCGCCCTGCAGGCCGACTACGCGGTGCACGCCTGCGACAGCCGGCAGCACGCCATCGAGCTCCTGCGCCAGCTGCCCGAGGCGCCGCCTCTTGCGCTGGTGGACCTCGGCCTGCCGCCTGCGCCGCACACCCCCGACGCAGGCTTTCAGCTGATCGCCGACCTGCTCGCGCACTCCCCGAGCATGAAGATCTTCGTGCTCTCGGGCCAGAACGATGCGGCGAACGCGCGCCATGCGCGCGCGCTGGGCGCCTGGGAGTTCGTCGCCAAGCCGAGCGATCCGGCGCTGCTCAAGCGCCTGCTCTCGCGCGCCCTCGAGCTGCCGTCGGCCGAAGCGCCTGAGCTGCTCGGGGCGAGCCCCGTGCTGGCGAGGCTCAAGCAGCAGATCGCGCAATTCGCCAGCTCGCCGTATCCGGTGTTGATCGAGGGCGAATCCGGCAGCGGCAAGGAGCTCGTCGCGCGAAATCTGCACCAGCTCTCGCCGCGCTCGAGCCGCCCATATCTCACCCTCAACTGCGCCGCGATCTCGCCCACGCTGGTCGAGCCGACGCTGTTCGGGTACGTCAAAGGAGCGTTCACCGGTGCCGTGTCCAACAAGGCGGGGTATTTCGAGGACGCGCAGGACGGAACCCTGCTGCTCGACGAGATCGGCGAGCTGCCGCTCGAGCTGCAGGCGAAGCTGCTGCGCGTGCTGGAGAACGGCGAGTACCAGCGCGTCGGGGAAACCCAGCGCAGGGTCTCGCGCTGCCGCGTCATCGCCGCGACCAACCGCGACCTGCGACGCGAGGTGAAGCAGGGGGCGTTCCGCGCCGACCTGTATCACCGCCTGTCGGTGTTCAGCCTGAACGTGCCGCCGCTGCGCGAAATGGAAGGCGACAAGCTCCAGCTGCTCGAGCACTTCCGCCGCTTTTATGCCGCGCAATCGGGCATGCAGCCTTTCGAGTTCGACGACGAGGCCGTCGCCCGCTGGCTGCTGTACGACTTTCCGGGCAACGTGCGCGAGCTGCGCAATGTCGTGATCCGGCTCACCACGAAGTATGCCGGGCAGCGCGTGTCCATGGCGGAGCTCGACCCCGAGCTCGACCTCGAGGCGCCGCACCCCGGCACCGCCGCCGCAGGCGGCGCGATCGTCGAGCAGGCCGTGCGACAGCTCGAGCGATCAGGCAGTTTCAACCTCGACGAAACGCTGCGCGCGTGGGAACGCGGCTACATCGAGGCGGCGCTGCGTCTGACGCGCGGCAACGTCAGTCAGGCGGCGAAGCTGCTGGGCGTCAATCGCACCACGCTCTATAGCCGCATGCACCCCGACGAGGACAAATAGCGGTGGCGCTTTACCTGGAACACTTCGGGCTCGCCGAGGCGCCGTTTCGCATCACGCCGCACACCGACTTTTTCTTCGACGGCGCAGACCGGGGCGCCACCCTCGAGGCGCTCGTCTACGCCATCCTGCACGACGAGGGCATCGTCAAGGTCTCGGGCGAAGTCGGCAGCGGCAAGACGATGCTGTGCCGGGTGCTGATGGAGCGGCTGCCGGCGCACGTCGAGACGATCTACCTCGCCACGCCGTCGCTCGCGCGCGACGAAATCCTCCACGCCATCGCCGACGAGCTCGAGCTCGCGCTCACGCACGAGCGCACCACGGTGGCGCTGCGCGAGCTGCAGGAGCATCTGATCCGGCTCTACGGCGCAGGCCGCCGCGTGGTGGTCCTGGTCGACGAAGCGCACGTCATGCCCGAGGAGACCCTCGAGCAGGTGCGCCTGCTCTCCAACCTCGAGTCGAACCGCCACAAGCTGATGCAGCTGGTTCTCTTCGGCCAGCCCGAGCTCGACGCCACGCTCGCCAAGCCGTCATTGCGCCAGTTGCGCGACCGCATTACGCACGCTTTTCGCATGCGCCCGCTGTCGGCGCCCGAAGTCGCCAAATACGTATCGTTCCGCATGCGCGCGGCTGGCTACCGCGGACCCGATGTGTTCTCCCCGGGCGCGCTCGCCCGGGTGGCGCGTGCCTCGAGCGGGCTCACGCGCCGCATCAACATTCTCGCCGACAAATCGCTCCTCGCGGCTTTCACCCAGAACATGCACTCGGTCATCGAGCGTCACGTGCGCGCGGCAATCGCCGACTCCGAATTCGCCCGGTTCAGCAGGCCATGGCGGCCGGCCGTGTACGCGCTCGCCGCGCTCGGCGCCGGGGTACTGATCGGCGCGGCGGTGCATTGGGCGTTTTTCGCACGCGCGCGAAAGCCCGAGGTGCCGCTCGCGCAGCCCGCACCCGCCCCCCCGGCCCCAGCGCAATTTCCGGCCATCCCGCCCGCCCAAGCTGGCCCGATGCCGCTCGCAGCGACCATGGAGCCCGATACGCCGCCCCCGCCGGCGCCGCTTCTGACGCCCGATCAGGTGCGCCGCTTCAATGGGTACTCACCCGAGGGTCAGCGCCTTCTTGCCGAGCGTATCGCGGCGACGCACGAACTGCTCGCGCGCGCCCCCGATGCGCAATTTGCCATCGACCTGTTCATCACGGACAACACCGACCCGGCCCGCATGGAGCGTTTTCTGATGCGCGCGCGCGAGCTGGTTCCGCTCGGGGAGTTGTTCGTCATCCCGGTGGCGCGCGGGGGACAATACCGGCTGCGGGTGATTTTCGGTGAGTTCCCGAGCCGCGCCGCGGCAATTGAGGCCGGCAGGCGTCTGCCGCCGCGCTACCAGCAGGCCTTTCGCAGTACGCCGCGCAGCTTCGCGGCGCTGCGCGCTCAGATTTAGTCAGGAGCCGGGCCGGAAAATGCCAGCGTGACAGACGCTTAGACCGCTTTCCTCAACTTAGTATGTGGTATGCTGCGTGGCAGGAGGGGAAAGCTAGGGCGGAATGAGGTCTGGGACAACGGCTGCGGTCGTGCTGCTCGCGGGTCTACTGACCGCGTGCGCCCAAGCACCAGTCAAGCCGGCAGAGGGGCATCTGCAGGCCGGCGAGCCGCGGCCCGAGGGCTCGATTCCGCCGCCGGTCCAGTTGGCGCCCGTGCTGCCGCCGCCCAAGCCGAGCGTGCGGCCCGAGACCTACAGCGTCGTCGTCAACAACGTGCGCGTGCAGGAATTGCTGTTCGCGCTCGCGCGCGACGCGAGGCTCAACGTCGACATCAATCCCGACATCACGGGCAGCGTGACCCTCAATGCGATTGACCAGACGCTGCCGCAGCTGCTGGCACGGATCGGGCGCCAGGTGGACCTGCGCTGGGAAATCGACGGGCAAACCCTGGTCGTCATGCGCGATACGCCGTTTCTGCGCGCGTACAAGATCGACTATCTCAGCGCGTCACGCAACGTGATGATGAAGTCGACGGCATCGACGCTGTTCGGCGGCGGCGCGAGCGCCGGTGGCGGCGCCGCCTCGGGCCCGACGTCGACGGGCGCAACCGCCACCATCGACGTCAAGGCAGAGAACAACCTGTGGGACTCGATCGTGCTGAACGTGAAGGAAATTCTGCGCGAGACGGACAAGGTCGTGCCCGCCGCTGCGACATTGGCCGCGCCGGTGCCGCCGCCGGTCGCGCCAGGCGCCGGGCAGAGCGCGAGCGCAGCGGGGCCGGCAGCGCCGCCGAGCGCCGCCTACCAGGAGGCGACATCGGTCATCGCCAACCGCGAGAGCGGCGTCCTTTATGTGAGGGCAACCTCCAAGCAGCATGAAAAAGTGCAGGAATTTCTCGACCAGGTCATGGCAGGGGCCAAGCGCCAGATCCTGGTCGAGGCCACGGTCGCCGAAGTCCAGCTGAGAAACGAGTACCAGCGGGGCATCGATTGGCAGCGCCTGCGCTCAGGCCCGGGCGGCTTTCAGCTCACGCAGCCGGCGATTCCCCCGCCGACAGGATTCAACCTCAACCCGTTCGTGATCGGCTACGTCTCCACCGGCAACAATTTCACGGTGACGCTCAAGCTGCTCGAGCAGTTCGGCGATGTGAGGGTGCTCTCGAGCCCGAAGCTCAGCGTCATGAATAACCAGACGGCGTTCCTGCGGGTGACCCGGGACATCATCTACTTCACCATCACGCCGTCGACGAGCGGCACGGCCACGACGCTTGGCCAGATAGTCACCCAGCCAGCCTTCACTACCACGCCCAACGTCGCCGCCGAGGGGTTCATGATGGCGGTGCTGCCGCAGATCAACGAAACCGACGGCGTGGTGCTCAACGTGAGGCCGACGATCCGCCGGCAGGTCGCGAGCGCGCGCGATCCCAATCCGGCGCTGCAGGGTCTGGCGACCCAGAACGACATCCCCCTTTTTGAAACGCGCGAGTTCGATTCGATCCTGCGGCTGCAAAGCGGCGAGATCGCCGTGCTGGCCGGCCTGATGCAGGACCAGGTGGAAAACACGGTCGCCGGAATTCCGGGCGTACGCAGCATCCCGATCATCGGCGATGCGCTCTCCACGCGCAGCGACCTGACGACGAAGACGGAGCTGGTCATCTTTCTGCGCGCCACCGTGATCCGCGATCCCAGCATCGACGGCGACTTCCGCAAATTCCGAGACCAGCTTCCGGCGGGTGACTTCTTCACGAAGCCCAACCCGGGCCGCATCGCTGCGCCCGTCGGGCCCGAACCGCTACGCTGATATGAGCCTGCTCCTCGAGGCGCTGAAAAAGGCCGAGAAGGCGAAAGAAGAAGCGCAGAAGCGGGCGAGCGCCGCGGCGGGCGGCGCACCGGGCGAGTTGCGCCTGGAAGACGAGGTTGCGCCCGCCGCCGCCGACGCTCGCGTCCTCACGCGTGCCGAGCTGCCAGACATCTCGCAACCGCTTGAGATCGTCAGCGACGATCTGGCCGCGGGGCAGCCAGCGAGCCCCCGGGCGAGGGTCTCGCCTGAGCCCCCGGGGGCGCGGCAACCCGCGCCACGGCCGCAAGCCCCGCCCCGCGAAGCCGATCCCCGATCTGCCGACCGCGCGACGGCAAGGAAGGTCTTCGAGGCCAAGTTCAGGGAGCCCAATCCGCGCATGCCCTTTTTCATCGCGCTGGGCGCGCTCGGTGTGTTCGCGCTCGGCACCGTCGGCTATTTCTGGTATCAGCTTCGACCGCCCTATGCTCTGGTCAACACCAGTCCGCCGCAGCCCGCGGGCGAAGCCGTGGTCGCTGCGGTCCAGGCCACGGAGCCGATAAGACCTGCCGGCGCAGCCGCTCCCCAGGCGCCGATCCCCGGTCTTCCGGGATCGGCTTCGCCGCCGGCGGCGTCGCCCTCGCCCAATGCGCGCGCGAGCCCCACAGCTCCCTTTGCGCCCGAAACAGCGCCCGCGCCCAAACCCGCGCCCAGGCCTGCGCTCGCCCCGCCCGCGAAGCTCATCCCGGACTCACCCACCGTCGCCCTGGAACGCCGTGCGGCTCCCCAGGTGCATCCAAAAGTCGAGTCGGGCTATGCCGCCTATCTCGCCGGCGACCTGGCGAGAGCGCGCGCCGACTACCAGGGGGCATTGGGCGAGGAACCGGCGAACCGCGATGCGCTGCTCGGGCTCGCCGCCATCGACGTGCGCACCGGGCGCTATGAACCTGCGGAGGCGATCTACCTGCGGCTGCTGCAGTCCGAGCCGCGCGACCCCGTTGCGCAGGCGGCGCTGATCGAGTTGCGCGCAGGCCGCATTGACCCGCTCGCCGCCGAGAGCCGGGTGAAGTCGCTGCTCGCCAACGACCCGTCGGCCGATGTGCTGTATTTCACGCTTGGCAACGAGCTCGCCCTGCAGGGCCGCTGGGCCGAGGCGCAGCAGGGCTACTCCAAGGCGTTCGCCGCCGATCCGGACAACGCCGACTTCGCCTACAACCTCGCGGTGAGCCTCGATCATCTGCGCCAGTCCAGACTCGCGCTCGAGTACTACGCTCGCGCGCTCGCGCTGGCGGAGAAGCGCGGCGCGAGCTTCGAGCTTGCGGCGGCCCGCAGCCGAGTGCAGCAGCTCGGCCGCTGACACTTTCTGACTGAACTCGTGGATTCTGACCTGCGGCCGAAACGAGCCCCCGATATCATTGCGTCGGCATGAATGCACCCGCCAATCCCCAGGCCAAGCGGCACATCGGCCAGATCCTGATCGACCAGGGAATCCTGACCGAGGACCAGCTGCGCATCGCGCTGCTCGAGCAGACCAAGCAGCACATGCCGGTGGGGCGCCTGCTGGTGCAGCTCGGCTTCGTGTCGGAGGCGACGCTGCGCGATGCGCTGTCGGAAAAGCTCGGGCTGCAGTCGGTGGACCTGGGGCACATCATCGTCGACCCGGCGGCGCTCAAGACGCTGCCGCGTGACATGGCGCGGCGCTACCGCGTGTTCCCCGTCGCGCTCGACCGCCAGCAGAAAAAGTTCATCGTCGCGCTCTCCGACACCAACAACATCGTCGCGATCGACCAGCTGCGCGCGCACCTGAAGGGCGAGTTCGAGGTCGAGCTGCGCCTCGCCGGCGACACCGAGATCGAGCGCGCCATCGAGCATTACTACGGGCACGAGTTCTCGATCGACGGCATCCTGAAAGAGATCGAGACGGGCGAACTCGACTACGCCACCATCGTCGAGGGCGACGAGTACTCGCAGCCGGTCGTGCGCCTGATCTCCGCGCTGCTCGCCGACGCGGTGGAGCGTGTCGCCTCGGACATCCACTTCGAGCCCGAGCAGAACTTCCTGCGCATCCGCTACCGCATCGACGGCGTGCTGCGCCAGATCCGCTCGCTGCACAAGACCTACTGGCCTGCGATGGCGGTGCGCCTCAAGGTGATGGCGAAGATGAACATCGCCGAGACCCGGGCACCGCAGGACGGGCGCATTTCGGCGACCATGTCGGGCCGCGTCGTCGACTTCCGCGTCGCCAGCCTGCCGACCAGCCACGGCGAGAACCTGGTGCTGCGCATCCTCGACCGGCAAAAGGGCATCGTGCCGCTCGACAAGCTCGGCCTGGAGAACCTGCAGCTCGAGCAGCTCAAGCGCATGATCGCCCGGCCCGAGGGCATCATCCTGGTGACCGGCCCGACCGGCAGCGGCAAGACGACGACGCTGTACTCGATCCTCAACCACATCAACTCCGACGGCATCAACGTGATGACCCTCGAGGACCCGGTCGAGTACCCGATGACGCTGATCCGGCAGACTTCGGTGTCCGAGGCGGCGAAGCTCGACTTCGCGAACGGCATCCGCGCCATGATGCGGCAAGACCCCGATGTCATCCTGGTGGGCGAGATTCGCGACCACGAGACCGCCGAGATGGCGTTCCGCGCCGCGATGACCGGCCATCAGGTGTACACGACGTTGCACACCAACTCCGCGGTGGGCGCCTTCCCGCGGCTGCTCGACATCGGCATCGTGCCCGACATCCTGGCGGGCAACATCATCGGCATCCTGGCGCAGCGCCTGGTGAGGAGGCTGTGCCGCACCTGCCGGCAATCGTATGACCCGGACGCGAGGGAGCGGCAGCTCATCGGGGTGACGAGCGCCGAGTCCGCAGCGCTCTACCGCGCAGTCGGTTGCGAGCTGTGCGACTACCAGGGTTTTCGCGGACGGCAGTCGATCCTCGAGATCCTCAAGGTCGACGGCGCGCTCGATGAAATGGTGGCGCGCCGCGCCACCGCGCGCGAGATCCTCGCTGCGGCGCGCGCCCAGGGCTTCAAGACCCTCGCCGACGACGGCGCGCGCCTGGTCCGCCAGGGGGCCACCAGCCTGGAAGAGCTGATGCGGGTGGTCGACCTGACCGACCGCATGGCCTGAGCCGCCGGGAGGCCGATTGCCCCTTTTCACCTACAAGGCCATCGACGCCCGGGGCAAGAGCGTGGTGGGCCGGGTGGAGGCGGTGAACCTGTTCGATCTCGAGCAGCGCCTCGTGCGCATGGAGCTCGATCTCGTGCACGGTGCTCCCGCGAGCACGCGCTCCCGGCTGATCGGCGGGGGCAAAGTCACGCGCCAGGACCTGATCAACTTCTGCTTTCACCTCGAGCAGCTCGCCACCGCCGGGGTGCCGATCATGGAGGGGCTCGCCGACCTGCGCGAGAGCGTCGAGAACCCGCGCTTCCGGGAGGTGGTGTCGGGGTTGATCGAATCGATCGAAGGCGGCCGCAACCTGTCGCAGGCGCTCGCCGAGTACCCGGAGGTGTACGGCAGGGTGTTCGTGAGCCTCGTGCGATCGGGCGAGCAGACTGGAAAGCTGCCCGAGGTGCTCAGAAGCCTCTCCGAATCGCTCAAGTGGGAGGACGAGCTCGCGTCGCAGACCAAGAAGCTGCTGATGTACCCGGCGTTCGTCGGCAGCGTCGTGCTGCTGGTCACCTTCTTCCTGATGGTCTACCTCGTGCCGCAGATGACCGGATTCATCCGCAACATGGGGCAGGACATTCCGCTGCAGACGCGCATCCTGATGGCGGTGTCGGACTTCTTCGTGAACTACTGGTGGGCCGTCCTCGCCGCGCCCTTCGCCGCCTGGTTCGGCCTCAAGCTTGCAATGAGGACGAACCCGGCCTTCGAATACGCGGTCGACCACTACAAGATCACGATGCCGCTGATCGGAGCGATCCTGAGAAAGATCGTCTTGTCGCGTTTCGCCTCGAGCTTCGCCATGATGTATGCCGCGGGCATCACGGTCCTCGACGCGATCCGCAGCTGCGAAGAAATCGTCGGCAACCTGCCCCTGGAGGCCGCATTGCACCGCGCCGGCCAGCAGATCGCCGAAGGCAAGAACCTGACGGCGGCGTTCCAGGACCTGGGCGTGTTCCCGCCGCTCGTGATCCGGATGCTGCGCATCGGCGAGAACACCGGGGCGCTCGACACGGCGCTGCTCAACGTCAGCTATTTCTATAACCGCGACGTGAAGGAATCGATCAACAAGGTGCAGGCGATGATCGAGCCGGCCCTCACGCTCGTGCTCGGCGCTATTCTCGGCTGGGTGATGCTGTCGGTGCTCGGGCCGGTGTACGACACGATTTCGAAGATGAAATTCTAGCCATGGCCACGCGGCGCATTCTCTACTTCACCGCCGGGGACCACTACCTCTACCGCAGCGTCGGCGCGGGGCTCGAGCTCGAGACGAAGTTCTCCGGCGACGAGCTCGGCGTCACGGCGTTCCGCGAGCACCTGCGCGGCCTGCAAAGCGAACTCTTCTGCGTGCTGATCGATGTCGCGGGCGAGGACTTCCATGAGGACCAGATTCCGTTCCTGCGCGGCGGCGACCGCGACGCCGTGCTGCAGCGCCGGCTCGCGCAGCGCTACCGCGACACCCGTCTCGCCGCGGCGCTGTCGCTCGGCACCGTGGCCGGCACGCGGCGCGACGAGCGCCTGCTCCTCGCCTCGTTCACGAACACGCAGCAGCTTGCGCCGTGGCTGGATGCGCTGGAGGAGGCGAGCACCAAGCTGACCGGCGTGTACTCGGTGCCGCTACTCGCGCCGACGCTCGCGCGCAAGCTGGGCGCGAAAGGCGCCCGCGCCTTCGTCGTCACGGTCAACCGCGCGGGGTTACGGCAGTGCTTCGTCGAGGAAGGCCGCTTGCGCTTCGCGCGCCTGGAACGCACCGTGGACATGGTGCCGCAGGCGCTCGCCGTATTCGTGCGCGCCGAGATGCTGCGGCTCGCGCAGTACCTCGGCACATTGCGCGTGCTTCCGCGCGAGGGGCCGCCGGTGCAGGTGTTCGTGGTCGCGCCGCGCGCGCAGCGCTCGACTTTCGAGCAGGCGCTCGCATCAGACGCCAGGCTCGTGTTCCACACCATCGACGAAGCCGAGGCGATGCGTGCCGTCGGCGTGCGCCAGACGCCCGAGCGCATACTCGGCGAAGCCCTGTATCTGCATCTCGTGGCGAAAAAGCCGCCGCGTGAGCAGTTCGCAAGCAGCGCCGAGCGGCGCCGTTACCAGGTATGGCAGCTGCAGCGGGGCGTGGTCGCTGCCGGCGCGCTCGGCTTCGCCGCCTGCGCGCTCTACGCCGGCGTGCGGTGGGCCGACGCCGTGCACGTGGGCGATCGCGCCGCCAGAGAGCAGCGCGACGCGCGTTTTGCCGCCGCGCAATACGAGCGCATCACCGCGGGCTTTCCGGTGACCCAGACCTCGACGGAGAACCTGAAGGTCGCGGTGGTCGAGTTTCGGCGCATCGCCGAGCGCAGCGCGTTGCCCGAGCAGGCCTTCGTGCACGTTTCGCGCGTGCTCGAGCAGTTTCCCCAGATCGAGCTTGACAGCTTCGACTGGAGCGTCGGCCGCCAGGAGGCACGGGGCGACAAACCCGCCGCCGCGGCCCCCGCCGCCGCGGCGGGCAGGCCCAAGCAGAGCGAGCTCGCCGAGATGCTCGAGCTTTCCGGCCGTGTCAACGCCACCCAGCGCAACGACTATCGCGCGATCACGGCGCAGGTGCAGCGCTTTGCCGCGGCGCTCGGCGCCTCCCAGGGCTACGAGCTCCTGCGCACGCAGCTGCCATTCGATATCACCTCGGAGGGGACGCTGACCGGCGACATCGGCGGCAGCGGCGCGGAGTCGGCCGAGGCGCCGCGCTTCACCGTCACGCTCTCGCGCAGGCTGCCATGACTCTGACGCGCGAGGAGCTCGCAAAGCTGCTGCGCCCAGGCCTCGCCGCGTTGGCGCTCCTCGCCGCCGGCGCCGGCCTGGTGTGGGCCGCCCAGCAATCGGTTCGCGGCGCCCAAGCGCGGCTTGCCGCGGCCGAGGCCGAGCGCAAGGAAGACACCGAACGCCTGCTGCGCATCGCGGAGGAAGAGCGCGAGGTCAAGGAGAAGCTCAATGTCTATCAGCAACTGAAGCAGCTCAACATCCTGGGCGAGGAGCACCGGCTGGAATGGGCCGACGCCATTAGCCGCATCCGCAATCAGCGCGAGCTGCTCGACCTGCGCTACCGCGTCGAGCGCCAGAAGCTGCTCGTCTCGGCGCTGGGCAAGCCCGCCAATGTGGACTTTTACGCGAGTACCATGAAAGTGGAGCTCGCTCTGCTGCACGAGGAAGACCTGCTGCGCTTCCTGGCCGATCTGCGCGCCTCCGGCAATGCGTACTACTCGGTCAAGCACTGCCTGATCACGCGCACCGGCCAGGCGGCCACCGGCGCTTCCATCGTGCCGCGGCTGCGCGCCGATTGCGAGATCGACCTGATCACCATCATCGATCGGGCGGCCAAACGATGAAGGCCGCGCTCCTCTTCCTCCCCGGCGTGTGGCTCGCTGCGGCGGCGTATCCCTGTGCTGCGCAGGAATTCGGCCGGCTGTTCTTCACGCCGGAGCAGCGCGCCGCGTTCGACGCCCGGCGCAAGGCGCGCGTGCCCGACAACCCTGCCGCCACCTCGGTCGCGGCCTCTCCCGCGACGCGCCTCGACGGCTATGTGGTCCGCTCCGGGGGGCGCTCGACGATCTGGGTGAACGGCGAATCGCTCCAGGACGGTTCGGCCGAGGCGCTGCGCGATCCGAACCTGAGCAGCGCAGGGCGCGTGCGCGTGCCCGCCGGTGAGGGCGGGGCGCGCATCGGCCTGAAGCCCGGAGAAGTGCTTGACCGCGGCACCGGTGAAGTGCGTGACGTGATCGGCGACGGCGAGATCCGCGTGCGCCGGGGTACGCCGCGATGAAAACCGCCTCTCCAGGGCGCCAGCGCGGTGTGGCGCTCCTCGCGCTGCTCGCGGTCGCGATGCTTGCCGTTTTGTGGATAGTCTTGTCGCGCCTGAACGCCGCATCGAGCGCCGCGACCGCCGCGAGGCGCACGAGCAACGCCGAGGTGCTCAATCAGGCAAAGCAGGCGCTCATCGGCTATGTCGCGAAGGAGGTGCTCGACCTGAGCGAGAACATTCCTGGCCGCCTGCCGTGCCCGGAATCCCCGAGCGATGCCGGCACGGTCAACGAAGGGCGCGCGGGCAGCACCTGCGACCCGACCTATCCGGTCAACATCAACATCGGGCGCCTGCCCTGGCGCACCCTCGGACTGGACAAGATCGTCGATGACGCAGCCGAGCCGCTCTGGTACGTCGTCTCGCCGAACTGGGTCCTCGGCAGCGCGACCCCCGTCATCAACAGCGGCTCAAGCGGGCAGCTGAACGTGGACGGCATCGGTAATGTCGTAGCCATCATCATCGCGCCCGGGCGTGCGCTCTCGTTGAATCCCAACGCGAATCAGATTGCTGCCGGGTGCAGCGCGCGCAACCAGGATAGAGGCGATCGGTCACATGTCCCCACGTCGCTCAACAATCCAAACTACCGCGACTACCTGGAATGCGAGAACGCCTCGTCGCCGATCGATGCGACCTTCGGCACTTCGGTGGTCGACAACGCGACCAACCTGGTTCTCAATGACCACGTCGTATACGTCACCGCGGCCGATATCCTGAACGCGATCCAGGGCCCTGTCTCGGAGCGCCTGCAGCGCACGGTCGCTCCCCTGCTGAGCGAGTTCTCCGGCCAGTGGCTGGCCCCCCCGGGGAGGTTCCTGCCCTACGCGTTTCCATTCACGCCGCCTGAGAGCAACGCGGCCAAACAGGCTCACTGCGGTCCGAGTCCTGCGGCGCAACAGGCAGAAGGCCTGCTGCCGGTGGCCCCGACGGCCCTTGCCTCGAGCGGGCAGCCCTGCTCGTCGGCGTGGACGAGCATCAATATCTCCGCCGGGACAGGGATCCAGAACCCGGGTTGTACCAGCAGCCCATCCGATGATTCCGTCACCTGCCAGTACACCTACTACGGCTATACCGGCCCGGGGCTCCTGCTTTTTCAGGGGACTCTGGGTTTTCCGCCATCTCCAGACTTGTCTACGACGATCACGGCATCGGCGCCGCACGCTTCGGCGAGTTTCCGCAGGCCGCTCGTCGCCTCGGACATCATCGTCTGTTTGAACCAGGCACCGCCCTGCCCACGGCCCGCCCGCACGACGATGACATTCACGCTCACGCCCCAGACCAATGGCGCGGCAAACCTGTCTGTGCAACTGCAGACCCCGGGAAGCGATTTTTGCGTCGACGATCCGGTCCGCGGCCTCGCGTGCAGTGTGCTGCTCCCTCTGCATGCCACCCAGAACACCGTAACGGTGACCTTTCCCTCGCTCGCCGATGCGCTCGTCCAAGGCACGCAGCTGTCGGCGAACGTGCTCGCGTCGTCGCCCCCGCCCTACAGCCTGCTGAATCCTCCTCCCAACCAGCCGCACTACTGGTTCATCCAAAACGAGTGGTATCGCTACACCTACTACGCGATTGCGCCCGCGGTCAGCGCGGCGTCGGCTTCGCCGGCATGCACGAATCCCGGGGACTGCATCGTCGTCAGCGGCTTCCCCTCGGCCAATGGCAGCGCGAACGACAAGCGGTTCGTACTCGCAGTAATGGGGCCAGCCGTCACCGGCCAGACCAGGGGCACTAGCGCCGCGATGAATCAGTATGTCGAGGGGCAGAACGCCGTGACTGGATCACCCCGGACTTTTGCCTACCAGGTATACGCTGTACCCGGCAACGATCGGCTCGCCGCCTGCCCTTTCAGCGTTGGCTCGCCGGCCGTTTCGGTCTGCAACTGAGGCGTGGCAGAGCGTAGACTTTCCGCGCAACGCGCCTTCTCGCTCGTCGAGATGGCGGTCGTGCTCGCCATCGTCGGCTTGCTTCTCAGCACCGCGATGTACACGCTGTCGGCCCAGACAGAGCAGCGCGCGCGCGAGGAAACCCAGCATCGGCTCGAGCAGGCGCGCGACGCGCTGATCGGCTTTGCGGTCGCGAATGGGCGGCTGCCCTGCCCGGCCAACGGGGGCAGCACCGGAGTTGAAGCGGAGACGACCCCCGGTCTTGGCGATTGCTCGTTTCCCTACAACGGCTTCCTCCCGGCCATCACGATAGGGTTTCAGCCGGTCGATACACAGGGCTTTGCGCTCGATGCTTGGAACAACCGCATCCGCTACGCAGTAGCCCAAACCCTCAACACGTCGACCTGCGCCGGCACTTCCCTGTTGCCGCACTTCACAAACAAGGCGCAGTTGAAGCAAAACGGCATGTCCTGCCAGCCGAGCAACACCGATCTGCTCATCTGCCAGTCCACTCAGAGCGCACCCGCTCCCGTGCCAGGCAACTGCGGGCCGGCGTCGAACAGCGTGACCAACGCCAATCCAAGCGGCAGCGTGGTTGCCGTGATCCTGTCCACAGGCAAGAACTTCGCTTCAGCCACGGCCGGTGCCGGCCCCGACGAGGCGGCCAATCTGGACGGCGATTCCGTCTTTATCAGTCACACGCTCTCGCCTGCGGGTGCGCCCGGCGGCGAGTTCGATGACATGATGATCTGGATCCCGGTCGGATACTTTTACGGGCGCCTCGCCACCGCCGGTGTATTGCCGTAGGGCCGCTCAGGCCGCCGGGCCGCTCAGGGCAAAGCAGACTTCGCCGTCGCGGTTCGTCTCCAGCACGAGCCGATACCCGCTCGACTCGGCCTGACGCGCTGCCTGGTATAGCCCGATGCCGAGGCCGCTCGCCGATTCGACGGGAGCGCGCAGCAGCGTGTTTTCCGTCTCAGGCGGCACTGCGCTGCCCGAATCGCGCACGCGCAAGGCAATGCGGCCGTCGCACGCGAGCGACACGCGCACCCGCGTGCCGCGCTCCGCGGTGCGCTTGGCGAGGGCATTGCGGATCAGGTTGTCGGCGACGCTGTCAAAGAGCGAGCGCGGCAGGCGAGCCTCGGGCGAAAGCGCGCCCGCCTCGAATTCGACGCCTTCGGCGCGGTACTGGCGGCCGAGCGCGTCCCACCAGGTTTGTGCGGGCACGTAGGTTTCAGCGGCGGCGTCCGGGCGCTGCAGCTTGGCGAGGGTCTCGGACAGCCGCTGGGTGATCGCCGGCAGCTGGCGCCGGATGAGCGCCTGCAGCCCCGCGGAATCGTGCTGATGCTCGCGCGCCGCGACCGAGCAGAGCACGTTCAGCGACTGCAGCAGGTTCTTGATGTCGTGCGTCATGCGTGCGCCGGTCTCGTGCACCGCCTGGACATAACTCGCCTGCCGCAGCTGCTCCTCGCGCAGCTTCGCCATGTAGAACTCCCCGAGCAGCTCACCGAGCAGGCGCAGGTGCCACAGCAGCGCCGGGCTCAGGCGGTAGCGCGAGTAGATGCGCAGCGAAACGGCGCCATTCTCGAAGTCGACGGCATGCGGCGTGCGCTCGCCTTTTGCGCCGCTCGCCTCGGCGGTTTTCCAGCTCACGCCCGACACCGACGGCAGGCGCGCGAGCCCGCCGAGCGCCTCGACCAAAAAGCGCTCCGGGCGCGCTTCGCGCTGCAGCAGCTCGGCGAGGAAATGCAGCCACTGCTCCGCCGGCTGGCCGATGGAGAAGAGATAGCGCACGAAAAACACGTTCAATCCGGCCAAGCCGCTGCGCGGGTCCCACGCCAGCCCGACGAGGAGCACTGCACCGGCAATCAGGAACACGGTCGTGGTGAGCGCTTCCAGATAGCCGGTGCGCCTGAGCGTCATGAAGGTGAAGCTGCCCAGGATCACGACGACCAGCAACAGCATCAGGAACACGCTGTAGAAGAAATCGATCACGTGCGCCGTATCGGCCGGCTCGGGTTGCGCCGGAAGCACCAGAATGAGCGCGAAGGCAAGCGGCAGCAGGTATTCGGCGGCGTTGCGGAACTCGGGGGTGATTTCCCGGCTCGGGGCGATCTCGGGCAGGATCCCCACCGCGAGCAGCGCGAGAAGATACGCGAGCACCACCAGGTAGCACAGCCGCTGCCCGCGCGCCTGGTGCCGATAGACCTTGCCGCCCACCAGCCCGGCGAGCATCACCGACCAGAACGCGAGCAGCCACCAGTCGAGCGCCAGCATGACGACCAACGCGACCAGCGAAAGGATGAAACCCTGCATCGGCGAGATGCGCTGCTCGGCGCGCAGGAACGGCTGCCACAGCAGCAGCAGACCGAGGTGCACGAGCAGCAGCGCGCGCGCCCATGGGTCGGCGACGCCGCGGAATGCCGCGACGTGAAGCGTGGCGAGCATCGCCACCACGACCAGGCGCCAATAGCTCTGGCTGAAAGCCCAGACGCTGTTGGCCAGGCGCGTAAACACCTGCTCCGAGACATGCGCGGGTTGCATTGGCGGGACCGCGCGGCTAGTCTACAAATGAAAACATGCCAGTTGCCATTCTCGCCCGTTTCGTGCTGCTCGAGGCGCGCCGCGGCGGCTTGCCCTGGCTCGCCCTCGCGAGCATCGCCTTCGCCCTCGGCTTGGCGGCGTTTCTTTCTCAGGTTGCGCTCACCGAGAGTCTGGCGCTGCAGGCTTCGATCGTTGCGGCGCTGCTGCGCGCCTGCGCCGTGTTCCTGATCGCCGTGCAGGTGGCTTCCAGCACGCTGCGCGAGCTCAACGACAAGGCGCTCGAGCGCATGCTCTCGCTGCCGCTGTCGCGCTCGACGCAGTATCTCGGGCGTCTCGCCGGCTTTGCGCTGTGCGGGGTCGCGCTCGCCGCGGCCTGTGCGGCGCCGCTGCTGCTCTGGGCGCCCGCGGGCACGGTGCTGCTCTGGGCAGTGTCGCTCGCCTGCGAGAGCGCGCTGGTCGCCGCGGCGGCACTTTTTTTCTCGATGACGCTCGCACAGCTGGTCCCCGCGATTGCGGCGACCGCCGGGCTTTATGTTCTCGGGCGCTCGATCGCGGCGATCCAGTCGATCGCCGGCGGCCCGCTGGCGGAGGCTTCGCTGCCGCACGAGATGGCGCGCTGGGTGCTCGATGCCGTTGCGCTGCTTCTGCCGAGGCTCGAGGCGGTGACGCGGACCGCTTGGCTGCTCTACGGCCCGCCCGATGCCGGGGCCTATGCGGCCGCGCTCGCCGGGCTCGTCGTCTACACGGGGGTGCTGATCGCGGCAGGCCTGTTCGATTTTCATCGGCGCAACCTGTGAATCGCGACGCGCGAGCACTCAGCTCGGTGCCACTATGGGTATGGCTCGCGCTCGGGCTCAGCGTCGGCGCGCAGCTCGCCTTTCAAAGCACGCGCCAGCCCGCGCCGCCGGCCGCCGCGGATCTTGCGCCGCCGCCGCCGGTGCAGGCGCTGCGCCTGGCGAGCTTCGGCGAGCCCGAGGCGAGCGCGCGCCTGCTCATGCTGTACCTCCAGGCTTTCGACTTGGGCGGGGGAAACGCGCTGCCCTACAAGAACCTGGATTACCGCCGGCTCACCGGCTGGCTGCGCGCGATCCTCGAGCTCGACCCCCGCAGCGGCTATCCGCTGTTTCTCGCGGCGCGCGTGTACGCCGAAGTTCCCGATGAGGCGCGCGCTCGCATCGCCCTGGAATTTGTCTACCAGGAGTTTTTCAAGGACCCCAACCGGCGCTGGCCGTGGCTTGCCCACGCCGCGCTCCTTGCCAAGCACCGGCTGGGCGATCTGGCGCTTGCGCACCGCTACGCCGCGGCGATCGACCATTACACGACTGCGCAGGACATCCCGCTGTGGGCCAAGCAGATGGAGATCTTCATCCTCGAGGACATGAACGAACTGCAGGCGGCGAAGATCATGATCGGCGGGCTGCTCGCCAAAGGGGCCATCCGCGATCCCGCCGAAGTCCGCTTTCTCAAGGAGCGGCTCGACGAGCTGGAGGCGCGCATCGCTCGAGGCAAGAAAAAATAGAAAGTGTCGACGGACCGACGCTGTTGTCGGAAATTCGACGTCGTTCCCTCGTCAAGTTGACGTTCTGGCCGTCTTTTTGGCCCGTTTTCTGCGTGGCACGGATGTTGCGTGTAGGCTATCGCCTGGACGGTCCAGGGGAGACTGACAATGAACAAAACACAGCAAGGCTTCACGTTGGTGGAGATCGCGATTGTGCTGGTGATCATCGGGCTGCTCCTGGGGGGCATCCTGAAGGGGCAGGAAATGATTACCCAGGCAAAGATCAAGAACGTGATCGCGGATTTCTCCGGCATCTCGGCGGCCTACCACGGCTACCAGGACCGCTACCGCGCCATTCCGGGCGACGACCCGAACGCGGGACGCTGGACCAGCGCGCCGGCCGCCATCCCCGGCAGCGGGAACGGCATAATCACCGGCACCTACAACACCGCGTGTCCGGCGGTCGCCGTGGCCGCCACCCCCGAGTCCTGCTTGTGGTGGGACCATCTGCGCCGCGCCGGGTTTGTCTCCGGCAACGGAGCGCAGCAGCCCTTGAATGCGGTCACCGGCCAGATCGGTGTGGAGACCGGCGACGGCGCGGGCGGGCCGGTGCTCGGGGCTGCCGCCGGCGCGGGAGGATTCTCCGGGCTCATCATCTGCTCGGCCAACCTGCCCGACAAGATTGCGGGGGCCGTCGACACGCAGATGGACGACGGCCAGCGCTTGTCCGGTTCCGTGCGCGGTCAGCTCAATACGGCGCCCAACCCCGCGATCGTCGCCGACGCCACCGCCGCCGCCGTAGGCGGTCCCGCGAACTACCAAGAAACCGGCACCAACATCTACACCCTCTGCCGCGCGTTCTAATGAGGCTGCAGCTCGAGGAAAAGCCGGCGCAGTGCCGGCTTTCTCTCGCCTAGCCGCGCAGCAGCCGCGCTTCCGCGGCGGCGAGCGATTCGGGATCACCGAGAAGCACGACCACATCACCGGCTTGCAGGGCACCCGCCCCTGCCGCGGTCAGCTTGCTGCGGGCCCCGCGCCGGCGCACCGCCCGCACCTGCACGCCTAACGCGTCGAGTCCGAGCTGCGCAAGCGGCCTGCCGAGGGCCTGGGCGCGCTCATCGAGCGTGACCGAGTGCAGGCGCGCGAGCGCTTCCGCGTCGCCGTCGAGCTCGTCGCCGCCGCCGTAGAACAGGCCGCGCAGCAGCTCGTACTGCTCGCCGCGCACCTGGCTCATGCGGCGCATGACGCGGCTGAGCGGAACGCCGACGAGCACCAGCGTGTGCGAAGCGAGCATGACGCCCGACTCGAACGCCTCGGGCACGACTTCGGAGGCGCCGGCTGCGGTAAGACGGGCAATATCGTCCTCGTCGCGCGCGCGCACGATGACCGGCACGGCGGGATTCAATGCGTGGATGTGGGCGAGCACGCGCACCGCGGCATCGACGTCGGCAAAGGTCACGACCACGCCCGCGGCCCGCGCGATACCGGCTGCGAGGAGCGCCTCGCGGCGCGAGCTGTCGGCGAAAACCACCGCGTCGCCGGCGAGCGCCGCCTCGCGCACGCGCTCCGGATCAAGATCGAGCGCAACGTAACGCACGCCTTCGGCCTCGAGCAGTCGAGCAAGGCGCTGCCCGTTGCGCCCGTAGCCCAGGACGATGACATGACGCTCGGCCTCGATCGACTGCACCGCGATGCGATGCAGCTCGAGGGAGCGCAGCATCCACTCCGCGCCCGACAGGCGCATGACGATGCGATCGCTCGCCGCGATGAGGAACGGCGTCGCGAGCATCGAAAGAATCATGGCGGCGAGCAGGCCCTGCAGCACGGGCTCGGGCACCACCCGGGTCGATGCGCTGAGCGACAGCAGCACGAAGCCGAATTCTCCCGCCTGGGCGAGGGCGATCCCGACGCGCAACGCGGTGGGCGGCGCGCTGCCGAACGCGGACGAAAGCCACGCGATGAGCGCGAACTTCGCGCCGACGAGCAGCACGAACAGCAGCATCACCAGCGCGAACTCGCCAAGCACCAGGCGCAGATCGAGCATCATGCCGACCGTCACGAAGAACAGCCCGAGCAGAACATCGCGGAAGGGCTTGATGTCCTCCTCGACCTGGAAGCGAAACTCGGTCTCCGAGATCAGCATCCCGGCGAGAAACGCCCCCAGCACGAGAGAAAGGCCCGCGAGGCCGGTGACGAAGGCGAGCAGCAGCGTGACAAGCAGCACGTTCAGAACGAACAGCTCGTTCGAGCGGCGGCGCGCGACGATTCCCAGCCAGGCGCGCATCAGCCGCGGCCCGAGGGCGATCACGACCGCGAGCGCGAGCACCGCCTTACCGAGGGCGATGGCGAGCGCCGCACCGAGCGCGTCGGCGGACTGCTCGAGCGCCGGAAGCAGCACGAGCAGCGGAACCACCGCGAGGTCCTGGAACAGCAGCATGCCGATCACCTGGCGGCCGTGCTCCGTGTCGAGCTCAAGCCGCTCGGCGAGGAGCTTCGAGACGATCGCGGTCGAGGACATCGCGGCGATGCCGCCCAGGGTGAGCCCCGCCTGCCACGAGGCGCCGGCGGCAAGCGCGGCGGCGAGCGCCAGGGCGATCGTCGCGGCCACCTGAGCAAGGCCGAGCCCGAACACCGCGCGACGCATGGCGAGGAGCTTCGGCAGGCTGAATTCGAGCCCGATCGAGAACATCAGGAACACCACGCCGAACTGCGCGAGCCGGCGGGTTTCCTCGATGCCGGAGACCAGCCCCAGCGCGTGCGGGCCCAGGGCGAGGCCGGTCGCGAGATAGCCGATCATCGGCGGCAGCTGCAGGCTCCTGCAGAGCGCCACCGCGAGCACGCTGCTCGCAAGCAGCACGAGCACCGATTGGAGGGAAACGACCGCTGAATCCATGGGCTATACTTGCCCGCAATGATAAAGGCCGCCCCGAAAAAACAGCTCGACAGCGCACCGGGTGCGCTTGAACTCGCTCGACGGGTGCTTTCCATCGAGGCCGACGCGGTGCGCGCTCTGATCGAGCGCATTGACGAGCGCTTCCTCGCCGCGGTGTCGCTGATCCAAGGGCGCCGCGGCCGCGTCATCGTCAGCGGGATCGGCAAGTCGGGCCACATCGCGCGCAAGATCGCATCCACGCTCTCGAGCACCGGAACGCCCGCCTACTTCGTGCATCCCGCGGAGGCAAGTCACGGCGATCTCGGCATGATCGAGAGCGGCGACGTGTTCATTGCCATCTCGTCTTCCGGCTCGAGCGAGGAGCTGCTCGAGATCGTTCCGCTGGTGAAGCGACGCGGCGCAAAATTGATCGCCATGACAGGGCGCGCGGATTCGGCGCTCGCGCGCGAAGCCGACGCGCTACTCGACTCCGCGGTCGAGCAGGAAGCCTGCCCCCACAATCTCGCGCCGACGGCGAGCACCACCGCGGCCCTTGCGCTGGGAGACGCGCTCGCCGTCACGCTTCTCAGCGCGCGCGGCTTTTCGGCGGACGATTTCGCGCGCAGCCATCCGCGCGGCAAGCTGCCCCGCCAGGCGCTGGTGCACGTTGCCGAGGTCATGCGCCGCGGCGATGACATGCCGTGCGTCAAGAACGGCGTGCCGGCCATGCAGGCGGTGATCGAGATGTCCCGCAGCCGCATGGGGATGACCGCGGTCGTGGACGAAGCTGGGCGCGTGCGCGGCATCTTCACCGACGGCGATCTGCGCCGCTCGCTGGAGAAAGGCGCCGACTTCCATGCCACCGCCGTCGACCGCCTGATGACGATGGAGCCCAAGACCATCCGCGCGGAGGCGCTGGCGGTCGAGGCCGTGCAGCTGATGGAGCGGCACAAGGTCAATCAGCTGCTGGTGGTCGACGAGCGCGACCGGCTGGTCGGCGCGCTCAACATGCACGACCTGTTCCGCGCCAAAGTCGTCTGAAGCAGGCATGTCTCATTCCGCCCCCGACGCACTGGAACGGGCGCGGCGCATCCGCCTCATGATCCTCGACGTCGATGGCGTGCTGACCGACGGCACGCTGTGGTACGGCGCGCGCGGCATCGAGGAAATGAAGGGCTTCCACTCGCTCGACGGCCTCGGCGTGCAGATGCTGCGCCAAAGCGGCGTGCACCCGGCGATTCTCTCCGGGCGCACCTCGAGCGGCGTGGCGGCGCGCTCGGCCGAGCTCGGCATCGAGCACGTGCTGCAGGGCATCGGCGACAAGCTCGCCGCGTATCGCTCTCTCCTCGAGCGCCTGGGCCTCAGCCCGGAGCAGACCGGCTACATGGGCGACGACCTCGTCGACATTCCGGTGCTCGCGCGCTGCGGCTTCGCCTGCGCTCCCAGCGAATCGCCCGAGCAGGTGCGCACGCGGGCGCACTATGTTTGCGCGGCGCCGGCGGGACGCGGTGCGGTGCGCGAGGTCTGCGAGTTCGTGATGCGCGCGCAAGGAACCATGGACCGCGTGCTGCAGGGGTACCTGAAGTGAGGTTCTCGACCACGCGGCTGTTCCCGCTCGTGCTGATGCTGGCGCTCGCGCTGCTGACCTTCTACCTGGAGCGCGCGGTGCGCGACGAAGAGCTGCATGCGCCGCTGCGCCGCCACGACCCCGACTACATGGTGTCGAACTTCATGACCACCACGTACAACCGCGACGGTGTTGCCGAGGCGATGATCTCGGCGGCGCGGATGGTACATTACCCTGACGACGACTCGACCGAGCTGCTGGCTCCGCGCATGGTGCAGACCAAGCCCGCCGAGCCGCGCATCACGCTAAGCGCCGAGCGCGGCGCATTGTCGCCTGACGGCGAGGAGGTTTTCCTCTATGACAACGTCGTGCTGGTGCGCGAAGCGATGGCCGAGCGCCCCGAAGCGAGAATGACCACCAGCTTCCTGCACATCGTGCGCGACCGCTCTCTCGTGCGCACCGACCGCGAGGTCACGATCGTCGAGGACCGCAGCTCGCTGAGCGGCCGCGGCATGGAGTACAACACCGAGTCGCGCCAGCTCACCCTCAAAGCCGATGTGCGGGGGCGTTTCGAGCCGAAGGGGCCATGAAGCGCGTCTGGCTGGCGGCAGTTCTTTCGACGGCGTGCGTCGCCTGGGCCGAAAAGGCCGACCGGGACAAGCCGACGCAGATCGAAGCGAACCGCATGAGCGCCGACGACACCCGGCGCATGAACATCTTCGAGGGCAACGTGGTGCTCACCAAGGGGACCATCGTGGTGCGCGCCGAGCGCATCGTCGTGCGCCAGGATGCCGAGGGTTATCAATCCTCGACCGCCACCGGCAACCCGGTGCGCTTCAGGCAGCGGCAGGATCCGAAGGAAGGCAAGGACGGCGCCTGGGTCGACGGCGAGGCGCTGCGCATCGAGATCGACGACCGCAACAGCAAGATCGAGCTGTTCGAAAACGCGCGCGTCAACCGCGACGGCGACGAGGTCGCCGGCAGCTACATCCTGGTCGACCAGCGCTCCGATTTCTTCTCGGTGAGCGCCGGCAAGGGCTCGAGCGGCGGGCGCGTGCGCATGCTGATCCAGCCCAAGATCAACCCTGCCGACGCGGAAAAAAAATGAAGGCCAATGAGCGCACCGGTCTGAGCCAGCTGCGCTCTCAGCGTCTGCGCAAGCGCTACAAGTCGCGCACCGTGGTGCAGGACGTCTCGCTCGATGTCTCCAGCGGCGAGGTGGTGGGACTGCTCGGCCCCAACGGCGCGGGCAAGACGACCTGCTTTTACATGATCGTCGGGCTGATACCGGTCGACGCCGGCACCATCCACCTCGACACCACCGAGCTCACGCACCTGCCGATCCATCGCCGCGCGCGGCTGGGCATCTCCTATCTGCCGCAGGAGAATTCGGTGTTCCGGCGCCTCACGGTGGAAGAAAACGTGCAGTCCATCCTCGAGCTGCAGGGACTGCAGCCGGGCGAGATCGAGCCGCGCCTGGTCGAGCTGCTGAAGGACCTCAACATCGCGCATCTGCGCTCGCATGCCGCGATCTCGCTTTCGGGCGGCGAGCGCCGCCGCCTCGAGATCGCGCGCGCCCTCGCCACCAAGCCTGCCTTCGTCCTGCTCGACGAGCCGTTCGCCGGCGTCGACCCGATCGCCGTGCTCGACATTCAGCGCATCATCAGGTTCCTCAAGGAACGCGCGATCGGCGTGCTGATCACCGATCATAACGTGCGCGAGACCCTCGGCATCTGCGACCGCGCCTACATCATCAACGAAGGCGCGGTGCTCGCCTCGGGGCATCCCGAGGAGATTGTTTATAATGACAGCGTGCGCCGTGTTTACCTCGGCGAGAACTTCCGGATGTAGCCTCGGCGGTCTTCAGGTCATGACGGCACACTCCCCACGATGAAGCCGTCCCTGCAGTTCCGACTCTCGCAGCACCTCACGCTAACTCCGCAGCTGCAGCAGTCTATCCGCCTGCTGCAGCTCTCGACGGTCGAGCTCAACCAGGAGATCGACCGCTTGCTGATGGACAACCCGGCGCTCGAGCGCGAGGATGCCGAGGGCGAGCCCGAGGCCGCGACGGCCGCGCCTGCGCCCCCGGGCGGCTCGAGCAGCGGCACCGAACCCGCCGCCCCCGACACCGACTGGTCGGCGGATGTCGCCTCGAGCTGGCGCGGGCCTGACGACGATGACGAGGGCGACCGCAGCTTTAGCGCGCCGGACACCCCGACGCTGCGCGATCACTTGCGCGGCCAGCTCTCGCTCACCAATCTGGGCGATCGCGACCGCGTATTCGTCGAGCTGCTGATCGACGCGCTCGACGAAGACGGCTATCTGACCCAGCCGCTCGAGGAAATCGCGGAGCTGCTGCCCGCCGAGGCCGAAGCCGATTTCGAAGAGCTCGGCATCGCGCTCAGGCACCTGCAGAACCTGGAGCCCGCCGGCGTGGGCGCGCGCTCCCCCGGGGAGTGCCTCGCGCTGCAGCTGCGCATCATGCCCGATGAGCCGGCGCGCCGCCTCGCGCTCGACATCGTGGAAAAACATCTGGAGCTGCTTGCGAGCCGCGACTACACGCGCCTCAAGAACATCACCGGCGCGGGCGACGAGGCGCTGCGCGCGGCGCAGCGCCTGATCCAGGCGCTCAATCCCCGCCCGGGCGCCGCCTACGCCAAGGTGGAGACGCGCTACGTAATTCCCGACGTCATCGTGCGCAAGCTGCGCAGCGTCTGGCGCGCGAGCCTCAATCCGGACGCCATGCCGCGCCTGCGCATCAACCGCCTGTACGCCGAGCTCGCGGCGGGAGCGCGCTCCAGCGGCGCCGCCATCGCCTCCCAGCTGCAGGAAGCGCGCTGGCTGATCAAGAACGTGCAGCAGCGCTTCGACACCATCCTGCGCGTATCGCAGGCGATCGTCGACCAGCAGCGCCATTTCCTCGAGCACGGCGAAGTTGCGATGCGGCCGCTCGTGCTGCGCGAGATCGCACACACGCTCGGGCTGCATGAAAGCACCATCTCGCGCGTCACCACGCAGAAGTACATGGCCACGCCGCGCGGCACTTTCGAGCTCAAGTATTTCTTCGGCAGCCACGTCGCCACCGAGGCCGGTGGCGCGGCGTCCTCGACCGCGATCCGCGCGCTGATCAAGCAGCTGGTGGCCGCCGAGGACGCAAAAGCCCCGCTGTCGGACGCGCGCATCTCTCAGATCCTCGGCGAACAAGGTATCGTCGTGGCCCGCCGCACGATTGCAAAATATCGTGAGGCACTGCAGATCCCGCCCGTCAATCAAAGAAAATCCCTGTAGAGGAGGCCTCATGAACCTGAACGTGAGCGGACATCATCTCGAAGTGACCCCCGCGCTGCGCAGGTATGTGCGCGCGAAGCTCGAGCGGCTGACCCGCCATTTCGACCACCTGATCGACGCCCGCGTCATCCTGACGGTAAACAAGCTCAAGCAGAAGGCCGAAGTGACGCTGCACGTCCGCGGCAGGGACCTGCACTGCCAGAGCGAGCAGGACGACCTCTACGCCGCGATCGATCTGCTCGCCGACAAGCTCGATCGCCAAGTGCTGCGCTACAAGGATAAGCTCTACGACAAGCGCGTATAGCCGGCTATAATTCGCGCGCGCTCCAATGAGTCTCGTCGCCAACCTTCTTCGCGCCGATCACGTCGTGCTCGATCTGCAGGTCTCGAGCAAGAAGCGGCTGTTCGAGCAGGCCGGGCTGCTGTTCGAGAACCATCACGGGCTCGCACGCAGCCTGGTCTTCGACAGCCTGTTCGCGCGCGAGCGCCTGGGCTCAACCGGGCTCGGCCAGGGGGTAGCGATTCCCCATGGCCGCATCAAGGGACTGAAGGAGGCGCTGGGCGCGTTCCTGCGGCTCGCGCAGCCGGTGCCCTTCGACGCCCCCGACGGCAATCCCGTCAGCCTGGTATTCGTGCTGCTGGTTCCCGAAAAGGCGACCGAGAAGCACCTGCAGATCCTTTCCGAGCTCGCGCAGATGTTCAGCGACAAAGCGTTGCGCGAGGCGATAAGCGGGGCGCCGCACGCCGGTGCCCTTCACCAGCTGATCACGGCGTGGCAACCGGATGCTGCAGGTCAACGTCGCGCGGCTGCATGACGACAACCGCGAGGCGCTGTCGCTCGCCTGGATCGCCGGGCGCGAAGGCGGCACCGCGGTGCGGCGCGAGGCCGCCAAGGCCGCCTCGCTGATCGGCCACCTCAACCTCACCCACCCCAACAGCATCCAGGTCGTCGGCACCTACGAGGCCGGCACGCTCGCCAGCTTAGTCGAGCGGCTGTTCGAATTCGCGCCCGCAGCGGTGATCCTAGCCGACGGTGTCGCGGCGCCGCCGCAGCTGCTCGACGCCGCGGCGCGGACCCACACGCCGCTCTTCACCTCGCCGATGCCCGCCGCGCGCGTGATCGACAAGCTGGCGCGCTATCTTGCCAAGGCGCTCGCCGAGAGCACCGAGCGGCACGGCGTTTTCATGGACGTGCTCGGGCTTGGCGTGCTGATCACCGGCGAGTCGGGCGTGGGCAAAAGCGAGCTCGGCCTCGAGCTCATCAGCCGCGGGCACGGCCTGGTGGCCGACGACGTCGTTGAGATCTCGCGCATCGCCGCCAACACGCTCGACGGCCGCTGCTCGCCGATGCTGAGGGATTTCCTCGAAGTGAGGGGCCTGGGGCTGCTCAACATCCGTACCATCTTCGGCGAGACCGCCGTGCGCCCGAAGATGAAGCTTAAGCTGATCGCGCATCTCGAGAAGCCCCGCCCCGACGGGCGCGATCCCGGCGAGCGCCTGCCGCTTGCCGATCTATGGGAGGACATTCTCGGCGTGACGGTGCGCAAGGTCATCATCCCGGTCGCCGCCGGCCGCAACCTCGCCGTGCTGATCGAGGCCGCGGTGCGCAACCACATCCTCAAGCTGCGCGGCGTCGACTCGACCGCCGAGTTCCTCGCGCGACAGAAACGCCAGCTCGACGCCAGCGAGAGCGAAGGCGAGAAGTAGGTGCAGCTCATCCTGGTGAGCGGTCTGTCGGGCTCGGGCAAGAGCATCGCGCTCAACGTGCTCGAGGACAGCGGCTACTACTGCGTCGACAACCTGCCCGCGACGCTGCTGCTCGAGGTGGCGGACTTTCTGGGCGAGGCGGGCCACGGTCGGGCCGCAGTGAGCGTCGACGCAAGAAGCGCCGCAGTCGCTGCGCTGCCCGAAAATATCGCCAAGCTGCGCAGCCGCGGAGTCGACTGCCGGGTGCTGTACCTCGAGGCGAATTCTCCGACGCTGCTGCGGCGCTTCTCCGAGACGCGGCGCGCCCACCCGCTCGCCGGCTCTGGTCTGACGCTTTCTGAGGCGATCGGGCGCGAGCGCACACTGCTCGCTCACGTTGCGGCGCTCGCGCAGCGCATCGATACGAGCGAGCTGCAGCCGCGCCTGCTGCAGAACTGGATCAGGGATCTGCTCGCCCTCGAGGCAGGGTCTTTCACGCTGCTTTTCGAGTCGTTCGCGTATCGCGATGGCATCCCGCTCGACGCCGACTGGGTGCTCGACTGCCGCATGCTGCCCAACCCGCACTACGATCCGCAGTTGCGCGCGCTTACCGGTCGCGACAGCGCCGTGGCCGAGTACCTGGGCGGCGACGCCTCGGTCCAGCGCTGGCTGGAGGACGTGCGCTCGCTGCTTGCGCGCTGGCTGCCGGTGATCGCCCGGGAGAACCGCAGCTACGTTACCGTGGCCATCGGCTGCACCGGCGGGCGTCACCGCTCCGTCTACCTCGCCGAGCGGCTCGCCGAGGCCTTTCGCGCGCAGTGGCGCGTCCTCGTGCGCCATCGCGGCCTGGCTCGCGAAGGCGCGCAAGCGTAATGCAGGAGTGCGCGCTTTTCCTCCTGAACGCGGTGCTCTTTCCCGGCGGCCGCCTGCCGCTGCGGATCTTCGAGCAGCGCTACATGGACATGGCGAAGGCTTGCCTGCGCGACAACACGCCCTTCGGCATATGCCTGATCCGCGATGGCGCGGAAGTCGGCGCGCCGGCGACCCCGGTGGAGATCGGCTGCCTCGCCCGTATCGCCGCCTGGGACATGCCGCAGCTCGGCGTGCTGCATATCGTCGCCCGCGGCGAGCGGCGCTTTCGCACCCTCGCGCGGCGCATCGAGCCCAACGGCCTCGCGCGCGCCTCGATCGAACTGCTTCCCGACGATGCCGACGCGCCGGTGCCGGAACAATGCAAGTCGTGCGTGCGCCTGCTCGAGCGCGTGATCGCGCAGCAGGGCGATGGGCTCTTCGAGCCGCCGCACCGGCTCGATTCGAGCGCCTGGGTGAGTGCCCGCCTCGCCGAAATCCTTCCGCTTCCGCTTACGGCGAAGCAGGAGCTGTTCGAACTGACCGACGCTCGCGCGCGGCTGGAGCGCCTCAACAATCTCCTGGGAAGGTAGCAGGAAGGAAATCTTGCCTGCGCCTTCGCTGCGCTCCGCTTAGCTCAGCACGCGCGGCTCAAGCTGCCGGCGGGCGAGCGCCGCGCCGCGATTGGCTGTTGATCCTCCTTGTCAGGCTGGCGGCGGGCCGCGTGGCTCGCGATCGCTCCGCACAAGGCGTGCCTCCGCGTCGAACCGGCATCCGGGAGCCAGAGCAGGAGATTCTTTCGCGATCCGTCTGCATGAAGGTTCTCCACTAAAATACGGTCCGGGTCGGAACCATAGCCATGGCGCTTGCGCACCGAAACTATGCTGAAGTCCGGGTCGTCGCGCCCGTGGGGCGTCTCGACCACGACAACTGCGAAGCCTTCAGGAACGACCTCGCTCCCCACCTCGACGCCTGTGTGCGCGAGGGCCAGGCGCTGGTCTTCGATCTGTCGGGCCTCGAGTATGTGTCGAGCGCCGGGTTGCGCTGCCTGATGCTTGCCGCCAGGCAGGCTGCCAGCCGCAGCGGCCGCCTGGTGATCGCCTCGCTGCAGCCCCTGGTCGCCGAAATTTTCCAGATCAGCCGCTTCAACCTCGTTTTCGACGTCTTCCCAACGATGCGCGAGGCGCTCGCTTCGGTTTCGTCCAAGGCAGTCGAAGCTTTCGAGCGCGGCTGACCGGGGATGCGCGTCCGCTTCTGGGGCACGCGCGGTTCGATGCCGGTGGCGCTGACCGCCGCCGACGTCCGCGACAAGCTGGTCCAGGCCCTGCTCGCAGCCGGCGGGCGGCGTTTCGAGTCGTTCGGCGCGGCCTACGATTTTGCGCAGCGCGAACTGCCATTCGCGCTCACTCATACCTTCGGCGGCCACTCGTCGTGTGTCGAGCTCGAGACCGGCAGCAATGAATATTTCGTGTGCGACATGGGCAGCGGAGCACGGCCCTTCGGCGCTCACGTGCTGGCGCGACAGGGCGGCCGGCCTGCGACGGTGAACGTGTTCATGTCGCACCTGCACTGGGATCACATCATGGGCTTTCCTTTCTTCGGACCCGCCTATGTGCCGGGGACGAGAATACGC
>Ga0209577_10000374_pt1 | contig 45489 bp, 46 predicted proteins | sample GraSoiAngelo_109_FD_185874 | JGI IMG/M metagenome (GOLD analysis project Ga0209577, IMG submission 185874) | Grasslands soil microbial communities from the Angelo Coastal Reserve, California, USA - 14_0903_12_20cm (SPAdes) (version 2) | ecosystem: Environmental > Terrestrial > Soil > Grasslands... | reverse complement strand
TCTCCCGCCGCAGATCCACATACCCCAGCCGGCTGAGCGCGCCCAGCACGGGCAGCGTCATGTTCTGCCGGACCGACATCGGGAGGAACAAGCCTTCCACCTTGCGGTCCTCCGGCACGAGGGCGATACCGATCCCCGCGCCGATCGCATCGCGGGGATGCCGGAGCGCCACCCGGCGCCCGTGGATGGCGATCGTGCCGGCCCGGAGCCGCCGGGCGCCGAAGAGCGACAGGAAGAGGTCGCGCTGCCCCTGTCCCTGCAGGCCGCCGATGCCGAGGATCTCTCCCCGGTGGAGCGTCAGGCCGAGGTCCTGCACGCGGCCCGACGCGAGGCCGCGGACCTCCAGGACCGGCTCGGGCGCCCCCAGCGGGGGCAGGGGCGGGAACAGCGCGCTCATGTGGCGGCCGGTCATCAGCTCCACCGCGCGGTTCTCGTCGACGTCGGCCGCGGCAAACGTGCCGACGCGCTGGCCGTTGCGGAAGATCGTGATCCTGTCGGAGATGTCGTGGACTTCGTTCCAGCGGTGCGAGGTGAACACGACGGTCCGCCCCTCGTCGCGCAGCCGCCGGATCAGGGCCATGAGCCACATCACCTCGCGCTCCGCCAGGGCGGAGGTCGGCTCGTCGAACAGCAGGATCCGCGGCGCGCGGGAGACGACCTTGGCGATCTCCACCAGCTGGCGCTGGGCGAGCGGGAGGCCGCTCATGACGCCGTCCGCGTCGATCTCGCGGAGGCCGAGCCCGGCGAGCAGCTCCGCCGCCTGCCGCGCGAGCTCCCGCGGGCGGATGAGCCCGAACCGGTCCCGCGGCTCCCGCCGCAGCAGCAGGTTCTCGGCGACCGTCATGTGCGGGAGCAGCGTGAGTTCCTGGAAGACGGTGCCGATCCCCAGGCGCTGCGCCGCCGCCGGGCGGTCGATCCGCGCCGCCTGCCCATCGACCCGCAGCTGCCCATCATCCGGCCGCAGCAGGCCGCTGAGGATCTTGATCAGGGTGCTCTTGCCGGCGCCGTTCTCCCCGACGAGCGCATGGACCTCGCCGCCGTCGGCTTCGAACGACGCCTCCTGGAGCGCGTGCACGCCCCCGAACGACTTCGAAACGTCGATCGCCTCAATGCGGGGCATCGGTGCTCACCGAACGGATAGCGTTGCCGGCCCGCGGCAGCAGCCCGCCGCGGGCCGGCATGGATCACCGCTCTCGGTCGAGGCGGCTACGGGAGATGCACACTCAGCGTCCCGGGACACGGGGTCCCGTTCTGGGCCGCCTCCACGCAGATGGGGACATCCGCTCCGGCGAAATCGTCGAAGAAGCTGCTCGGGAGCTTCGGGAACGCGTTCTTCCCGTACGCGACATCATCGGAGGTCACGACCGGGAACGGGATGGTGATGTCCTCCGCCTTCCGCGCCCCCTTCAGCACGTCGACGGCGAGGGCCAGCGACACCAGCACCAGGTAGGGCGGCTGGCCGATGGACATGCCCCGGAACCCCGCCGCCTTGTACTTCACCATCGCGACCCGGAACCCGTTCTCCGCCTCGCCGGCGATCACCGGGAGCTTGCGGCCCGCCTTAATGAACGCGTTGATGATCCCGTCCGTGCCCCCCTGGGCCCACACGCCGTCGATCTTCGGGAAGGTGGAGAGGAGCGGGGCGAACCGCTGCTCGGTGGTGGCCGAATCCCACATGCCGCTGAACCGCGTGAGGACCTTGATCCCGGGGTTTTCCTTCCAGACGCTGTCGGCGCCCGCGTTCCGCTGCTCGTCGACGTGGGTCCCCGGCACGCCGGTGTCCATGATCACGTTGCCCCGGCCGTGAAGCTCTTTCACGATGAACCCGGCCAGCTGCTTGCCGAACTGGAACTGGTCCGTGTTCACCTTGACGGCGCACGGGGCCGTGACCACGTTGTCGTACGAGACGACGAGAATCCCGGCCGCGCACGCCTGCCCGATGACGCCGTTGAGGCCCGTGGGAGACGCCGCGTTGATGACGATCGCGTCGACTTTGGAGGAGATCAGGTTGTCCATCTGCTGGATCTGGGCCGGGACGTTGTTGCCGGAGTTGAAGACCTCGGCCTTCACCAGGGTCTTGTAAGGCGGCATCTGGACCGCGGCCTTCCACAAATTTTCCATCTCGATGCGCCAGGTGTTGCCGATGTACGAGTTCGCCAGCGCGATGCGGAACGGCGGATTCTTGGGCGTGATCATGGGCGGCCCCGCCGCGATCCCCGGTGTGACCCCGCCGCCGATGAGCAGACCGGCGGATACGACCACGGCGAGAAGCATGACCGATCCAGACCGTACGGTACGTCTCACACCCCGTCCCCCTTTTGTCTCTGGTGCCTTCGCCGATTGGCTCCGACGCGGTGGTCAGGAGTCACGAAGGACCAGGTGCTCGCCTCTTGCAGGAGGTGCTTCTGTTCCTCCTCGGACGTCCCCTCCAGCGCCCTCTAGGCCCGGGCGTCCTCGGGTCACGCAGGAGGCGGTTCAGAACACCGGCCGGCCGGGGACCTGGACCCGGACGCGGTAGAGCGACGTCGACGCCGCGATGAACAGGCTCCGCAGGTCGTCGTCTCCCCACGTGAAGTTCGCCGTGTCCTCGGGAACGCGAATCACCCCGAGGCACGCCGCCTCGGGGTCGAAGACATGGATCCCGCCCGGCCCGGTGCAGTAGAGGTGGCCTTCGCTGTCGATCTTCATGCCGTCGGGGACCCCCTTGCCTTCCCCCTGAGTTTCGGCCCACACCCGCCCGTTCGTCAGGGTTCCGTTGGGGCCGACGTCGAAGACGCGGATGTGCCCGCGGTTGGTGTCGTTGACGAACAGGCGGCGTTCGTCCGGCGAGAAACACAACCCGTTCGGCCGGTCGAAGTCGTCGACGAGGAGCGTGAGGGCTCCCCCGTCGGGCTCGAGGCGATACACTCCCTGGAAGGTCAGCTCCTGGGGCCGCGGCACCCCGTAGAACTCGACCCGCCCGTACGGCGGATCCGTGAAATAGATCGCCCCGTCGCGCTTCACCACCACGTCGTTCGGGCTGTTGAGTGCCTTCCGATCGAAGTGGCTGGCGAGCACGGTGATGGCGCCGCCGGGTTCGGTGCGGGTCACGCGGCTGGTCGCATGTTCGCACGCGATCAGCCGCCCCCGGCGGTCGTAGGTGAGGCCGTTGGCCATCTGGCTCGGCCGGCGGAAGGTCGTGACGCCCTGTTCCCGGCTCCACCGGTTGATGCAGTTGCCGGGGATGTCGGTGAACAGCAGGAATCGCTCGTGGGGGTGCCAGAGCGGGCCTTCCGTGAAGAGATAGCCCGTCCCGATTCGCTCGAACTCGATATCGGCGCCGACCACGGAGGCAAAGCGCCTGCGGCGAATCTCGACGTTCACTGTCGCTCCCTCACCGCGCAGCGTTCCGTCGATCACCGTTCGCCTCTGCCGGTCGTCTCTCCCCTGCGAACCCCGGACAGAGGTTCGATGCCCGGGCCCGCCCGGCCCGCCGGGCGCCCATTGACGCGCCGGGAGCCTTGGGATATCCTCGATCTGTCGCGGTTCTGTCAGGAGAACGTCAGTTTAATAGGGAGAACAGATGGCCGCCGCGTTCGCGCCCCGTTCGGGACCGGTGCCCGCCGTCGATCGGGCGGCCGGGATCCTCCTGGCGCTGGGGAACGGCGGGGGCGACGCAAGCCTGTCCGACCTCGCCCGCCTCCTGCGCATCCACAAGAGCACCGCGCACGGCATTCTCACGACGCTGGCCCGGCACCGATTCGTCGACCGCGATCCGAGCACCCGGCGGTACCGGCTCGGGCCGGCGCTTGCGGCGCTGGGCCGGGCGGCGGTGGGCCGTCAGGACCTTGGTGCGCTCGCGCGTCCTCATCTGGCTCACCTGCGGCGGCTGTCGGGGGAGACGGCGGCGCTCCATCTGCGCGACGGGGCGGGGAGTGTCATCCTGGCCAGCGAGGAATCGCCGTCCCAGTTGAAGGTCGCCGCGCCGCCGGGGTACCGCCTGCCGCCCGACGCCGGGGCCGTCGCGAAAGTGCTGCGGGCCTTCGGACCGGCGGGGGCCGGCCGGCCGTCCAGGCTCCCCGCGTATACGCCCAGGTCGGTCACGGATCCCGCCCGCTATCGCCGGGAACTCCTGCGGGTCCGGCGCGCCGGCGTCGCCTTCGATGACATGGAATACCTCCCCGGGGTCCGCGCCGTCTCCGCGCCCGTGTTTCGGGGAACGCCCGGTCCGGATGCGGAGGCGATCGGCGCGCTCTCCATCGTGGGGGTGGGGACCCGGCTGCCGCCCGCCGCGCTGCGGCGCCTCGCCGGCCCGCTCAGGGACGCGGCTCAGGCGTTGTCGGCGGCGCTTGCCGCGGACGGTCCGGCGGCGGGTCCCGCGCGGCCTGCGGGGACGAGGTCCGGCGGAAAGGGGAGGGCGCGCGCATGAAGGCCGCCTTGACGCTCCGGGTCAACGGAGAAGACCGTGATGCGATCGTGCCGGTGCACAAGACCCTCCTCGAGGTGCTGCGCGAGGATCTCGGCCTGACGGGCACCAAGCACGGCTGCGAGCTCGGGGAGTGCGGCACCTGCACCGTGCTCGTGGACGGCGCCCCCGTGCTGAGCTGCCTGGCCCTGCCGGTCGAACTTGAGGGGCGGGAGATCACGACCGTCGAGGGGCTGGCCCGGGGCGGCCGGCTCCATCCCCTGCAGGCCGCGTTCGCGGAACTGGGGGCGGCCCAGTGCGGCTACTGCACGCCGGGCATCCTGGTCGCCGCCAAGGCGCTGCTCGACCGCACCCCCGCTCCGACGCGCAGCGAGGTGGCGGAATGGCTGGCCGGCAACCTCTGCCGGTGCACCGGCTACCTCAAGATCCTCGAGGCGGTTGACCTGGCGGCCGGTCGGATGCGCGAGGGCGGCGCGGGATCCGCGCCGCGGCGCGACGAACCGGCGGTGCCTGCGGAGACGGCGGAGCCCGCGCGGGCGGGCGAGGAGGCGCCGTGAGCGACGGCGGAAGCCTCCGGATCATCGGCAGGCCGTGGACCAAGGTGGACGGGCCGGCCAAGACGACGGGCGAGACGCGCTTCGCCGACGACCTGTTCCTTCCGCGCATGCTGTTCGGAAAACTGCTGCGCAGCCACCTGCCCCATGCCCGGATCACGCGGCTGGACGTCGCCCGCGCCCGGGCGCTGCCCGGGGTGCTGGCCGTCATCACCGGGCGCGACCTCCCCACGAAGTTCGGGATCATGCCGAGCAGCCAGGACGAGGAAGCGTTGTGCCTCGACAAGGTCCGGTACGTCGGGGATCCACTCGCCGCCGTCGCCGCGGTCGACGAGGAAACCGCGGAGCGCGCCTGCGAGGCCATCGAGGTCGAATACGAGCCGCTCAAGCCCGTAATGTCCATCGAGGAGGCGATCGCGGAGGCCGAAGTTCGGGTGCAGGAATACGGGGATGGCCCCGCGCTAAACGTGCACAAGAACGTCTCGCTGGAGTTCGGCGATCTCGAGCGCGGGTTCGCGGAGGCCGACCACATCCGCGAGGACGCGTTCTTCTTCCAGGGAAATACCCACCTGCCGATGGAGCAGCACAGCGCGGTCGCGCAGGTCGAGGCCGGCGGCCGCCTCGTGCTCTGGACCGCGTCCCAGACGCCGCACTATGTCCACCGGGCCCTGGCCAAGGTCCTCGACCTCCCGATGGGCCGGATCCGGGTGATCGCCACGCCGGTCGGGGGCGGATTCGGGGGCAAGAGCGATCCCTTCAGCCACGAGGTCTGCGCGGCGAAACTGGCGATGATCGCCGGGCGTCCGGTGAAGATCACGCTGACGCGCGAGGAGGTCTTCTACGCCCACCGGGGCCGGCATCCGGTGCTGATGTGGATCCGCACCGGCGTCAGGCGCGACGGCCGGATCACCGCGTGCCACTTCAAGACCTTCCTCGACGGGGGCGGGTACGGGTCCTACGGCATCGCGAGCACCTACTACACGGGCGCGCTGCAGACGGTCACCTACAAGATCCCCGCCTACAAGTTCGAGGGGACGCGCCTGTGGACCAACAAGCCCCCGTGCGGCCCGAAGCGGGGCCACGGGACCCCGCAGCCGCGCTTCGGCATCGAGATCCAGATGGACAAGCTGGCGGAGGATCTCGGGCTCGACCCGGTCGCGATCCGGCTCGCGAACGCCACCGATCCATTTACGAGGACCGTGAACCACCTCCGGATCACGAGCAACGGTCTGCGCGAGTGCATCGAGCGCGTCGTGGCGGCGAGCGGCTTCCATGAAAAGCACGGCCGCCTGCCCGCCGGCCGCGGCGTGGGGCTGGCGATCAGCACCTACCTGAGCGGCGCGGGACTCCCGATCTACTGGAACGAGATGCCGCACAGCGAGGTCCAGATCCGGGTCGACCGGGGCGGCGGGGTGATGGTGTACTGCGGGGCGATCGACATCGGCCAGGGGAGCGACTCCGTGCTGGCCGGCATCATCGCCGAGGTCCTGGGGCTCGACCCTCACGAGATCAGCCTGGTCACCGCGGACACGGACCTCACCCCCATCGATCTCGGCTCCTACAGCAGCCGGGTCACCTTCATGGCGGGCAACGCCGCGCTCGCGGCCGCCCGGAAGATGCGGGACCTCCTCCTGGCCGCCGTTTCCGAGAAACTCGAGGTCGAGTCCGACGATCTGGCGGTCGGCGATCACCGGATCTACAGCCGGGCGGTCCCGGAGCAGGGCGTCTCGTTTCCGGAGGCCGCGGCGTGCGCGGAGGCGATGTTCGGCACGCTGACCACGGTGGGCTCCTACACGCCGCCGAAGCTCTCCGGCGCGTACAAGGGGTCCGGGGTTGGGCCGTCCCCGGCCTACTCGTTCTCCGCGGCGGTGGTCGAGGTCCGGGTGGACGAGTCAACGGGAGACGTTGCGGTCGAGCGCGTCTGGATCGCCCACGACATCGGGCGGGCCATCAACGAGACGCTGGTCATCGGCCAGATCGAGGGCAGCGTCTACATGGCGCTCGGCGAGGCCCTGATGGAGGAGCAGATCTTCCGCAAGGGCCTGCACAAGATTCCCTCGATGCTCGAGTACAAGAGCCCGACGTTTCTCGAGATGCCGCCGGTCGAGACGATCCTCGTCAACACCGACGATCCGGAGGGCCCGTTCGGGGCCAAAGAGGCCGGGCAAGGGCCGCTCCTGCCCGTGATTCCCGCGGTGGCGAACGCCGTGTACGACGCGGTCGGGGTGCGGATCGACGAGATCCCCATCTCCCCGGACAAAGTGCTCGCCGCGCTCGAGCAAAAACGTAAGGGCGGTGCCGGACGGGCAGGCCCGCGCGGGATTCCCGAGTTCCGGTTCCGAGATCCGATCAAGGTCGCCCCTCCCGCCGGGTGGGATATGCCGTGGCGCCAGGCCCCTAACACCGGCCCCGCCGGCCTCCCGATCGCGGGCGGCGCTCAGGGCCTGCCGCCGAACCTCCACACCGGGACTGGTCTGAGCGACGCGCGTGCCTACGGCGTAAAGCCGATCGAAGCGAGGAGTGGAGCCAAGGTAAGCCAGGACGTCCCCTGCGGCGCGCGGCCGGCCGGGCCGGAGGAGCCGGGTAACCTCTGATGCTGCGGCTGCCGTCCTTCACCTACCTGGGCGCCACAACCGTGGAGGAGGCCGTCAGGCGTATCGCCGAGGCCGGTCCCGAGGGGATGGTCGTGGCCGGCGGCACGGACCTGTACCCGAACATGAAGCGAAGGCAGTTCGAGCCGAAGGTGCTCGTGGGGCTCCGTGCGATCCGCGACCTCGCCCGGATCTCCGGCGATCGCGGCAAGGGGATGACGGTGGGGGCCGGGGTGACGCTGGCCGATCTCGCCGCCCACCCGGAGATCGCGGGGACCTACCGCGCGCTCGCGCTTGCGGCCGGCGCCGTCAGCACGCCGCCGCTCCGCAACATGGGGACCCTCGGCGGCAACCTCTGTCTGGACACCCGGTGCAACTACTACAACCAGACGTATCACTGGCGGCGTTCCATCGGCTTCTGCACGAAGAAGGACGGCGACATCTGCCTCGTGGCGCCCGGCAGCCCGCGGTGCTGGGCCATCTCGTCAACCGACACGGCGCCCGTGGCGATCGCCTTGGACGCGCGGATGCGCCTGGTGGGTCCTCGGGGGGAGCGGGAGGTGCCCGCCGCCGCCCTGTACCGCGACGACGGGATGGACTACCTGACGAAGGCCCCCGGAGAGATCCTCACAGACATCCTACTGCCGGCCTCGGATGGGTGGAAGACGACCTACTGGAAACTGCGCCGGCGCGGGTCGTTCGACTTCCCGATCCTGGGGGTCGCGGCGGCGCTGCGCTGCGCGCCCGACGGCACGGTGGAGGATGCCCGGATCGTCCTCGGGGCCGTCGCCTCCCGCCCGGTGGTCGCCGGAGAGGCGGCCGCGCTGCTCCGAGGGCAGCGGCCCACCCCCGATCTGATCGCTCGTGCCGCGCAGGTCGCGTTCCAGCCGGCGAAGCCGCTGGACAACGCCGATCTCACGATCGGGTACCGCAAGAAGATGACGCGGGTCTACGTGGACCGCGCGCTGCGGGAACTGGCCGGCCTGCCGTTCGAGGGCGCGCCCGGCGGGGGCGCGGGCGCGTGGCAGGGCTCGTGAGATTTACCGCGGTCTCGTGCGCCCACCGAAGCCATTTCACCGGCACCTGGATTTGCGAAGACGCCTGAGTACCTGTTCATGTGAGACGGTCCGGCCCTGGCGCTCATCAGCCCGCGCCTTCTTGAGAGACATGCGCACATCGGGTTGTCGCTCGAGCCAGTCCAGGTATTGCTCGAATCCCTCCTGCTCCGCCATTCGCCTGACCGCCTCTCGCACGACGACGCTCTTGTCTCCGGCTCTAGGCACGGCCAGCGCCTCCAAGAGCCGCACTGTCTCGTCGTCGATGGTGACCTGGATCTTCCGCACGGACTCGTCCTCCTTGATCCCTATCGTCATCTGTCTCGCGGGGCCCGGTCTCGAAATAGGGGTCACTCCACCACGGTACGCAGGAGGTCCTGCGCGAGGGCTGAACAGGACGCTGCGATGGTTTCCGCGGACTCGAGCGGGACGGCGGCACGAGCGGCCATCTGGGAGCCCCGGCTGGATGGCTCGCCGAACAGGCGGCTTAGAAAGTCTATTGCTTCGCGGACGACGCCACCAGCGATTGTATCGGTTAGGAGCGTCCGTATCGAACGAGCGAGGATTTCGGTTGATATACCCCGCAGCAGCCTCAAGACGTCGAGCGCGTCCTTGTCGTCCTGGCGGCGGGTAGGAGCATCGCCGCGCTCGTGGATCTTGTGAACCTTGGCGACCAGCAGCGCGGCCGGACCGGCGACCCAGAGCTCGTAGGACCTCGGGTCGTCTCTGTCGAGGGCCGCGACGACCATCAAGTGCCGGTCAATGAGGGCGGCCTCGAGCCCCTTCGCTTTTCGCGCGACGCGCGTTCCATGAACGTCGAGGCGCGCGCCCCGCCTTCCCGCTCCTCCGACCACTTCGGGCACGAGGAGATCGATGTGCACCTGCGCCGTGGCTCCCTCGAGGAGCGCCTCTTTGACCCACGTGCCGAGATTGGGGCTGGGACGAAAGCCGGCGTGGGCCAGGGTTTCAGCCAGTTTGGGCTCTGGCCGCAGATCTGAAGGCACTATGGCGAGGTCGCCGTCGGTGGTGAATGCGGCGACTGCGAGGTCGGCATCGCCGACGTGCAGATAGATAGCCTGAGCACCGACAAGGATGACCGCGCGTCTTTGATCGCCAAGTCCCTCGAGAGCGTCGAGGAGGACCCGGCGGGCGAGGACGTAGATGGGATCAGGCGCGCCAGGCACTCTCGTGCTCGCCCATCCACGCGATCAACGCGTCGGCTTCGGCTGGCCCCCTGCCCGGGCCGGTGAGCAAGTCTGCGGCGACCTGGGTCAGGGCCGCGAACGTGACGCCGTCGCGGGACCAGGTGCGTTCGTAGACGACGGGGTCGAAGGGGGTCGCAAGGAAGACGTTCGCGCCGGCATCCGCTGGCTGCAAACCGAGGCGGGTTGCTGCGGCCGACGGAGCATCGACGTAGCAGATGGCCAGTCGAGGGGGCGCGATAGGAGCGACTTTGGACGCGGCGAGGGAGCCGGTTACTGCATAAGGCGTATTGATTACCTTGCTCCCAGCACCCTGTAGCTTTTTCAAGAACGCCGGCAGCCCTCGTGGTTCGAGGTAGGACTGGACTTCTCGCGTGCCGAGGGGCGCAGGCGTCTTGCTCTTCTCATCGAAGACCGAATAATCTTGCGCCCACCGGCGGATCAGGCCTGGCCAGTCGACGGAAGTGAGGGGTTTTCGCGGCTGCCGCTTGATGAGATCCTCGCGCTCCAGAAGGTCCAGCACCCTGGAGACGTACCCTGGGTTGGTGCCCGATCTCGAGGCGAGGTCGCGGACGCCGAGCGGCGGAAGGAAGTCGCACAGCGCTCTAACAATGCGGCCGGCTTTGGCGCCCTTGAGGGATCGGGCCGGTCGCTCCTCGCGCCGGGGATCCTGCCGGGCACCCTGGGTCTCGACGAATAGACCTGGGCGGTTGACTACGATGCGGGCATTCCCAGTCAAGTCCATGTAGGCGACGTCGGCCGCTCTGAGTCGTTCGATGGTCTGCAGGCTCAGGAACGGCGCGATCAAAATGGGAGTGCCTTTGCCGTACCCGCGGAGCTGAGCGACGAGCGTGGTGACATCTCTGGGTTCGACTCTGCTTCTTGTCTCGAGTACCAACATACCGGTTGCACCCTGCGGAGAGCGGATCTCAATGAGGGCATCGGGCATAGCCATGGCCTGCCCGCGCTGGGCTTGCCCATTCTTGGTCGTTGGAAGGGGCGTGGCCCGCCAGCCGGCCGGGAGCCGGACCGCGAGGGCCTTGGTGGCCTGCGAGACCAAGGCCCGTTCCGATGTGTTGCCTGAAACCAGATAGTTGCGCACCTTGTGCAACATAGTACTATGAGGCAACAGATGTGTCAAGCCGATACAAGCGCAGCAATGATTTTCTACTAGGGACCCTTGTGCGCCCTGGGAACTTTGCGAGCCATTCGGTCGCTAACTCCCTCTGGACGGGGGCATCATCAGCCCAGAGAGTCTGCCGCTGTTCCGGGCGGCCCGTCTAGGGGCCGTAGGTTAGGGAGGCGACGCATGTCAGGGCTCAAGTGGTTTCTCTTTCATCGGGGTGGTCCCCGGTGGCCGGCGGCAGCCGCGCGGCGCCGTACATGCGCGCTGGGCGCACTCGCGATCGTCATGGTCTCTTTGACCCCCTGGGGTCCTCCGAGCAACTGGCCGTTCGTGGCCGATGCGGCCGAGCTGAGCGGGATCCACAAGATCCAGCACATCGTGGTGATCATGCAGGAGAACCGGTCGTTCGACCATTACTTCGGGACCTACCCGGGCGCGGACGGCATCCCCATGCAAAACGGCGTGCCAACGGTCTGCGTGACCAACCCGCGGTCCGGCCAATGTGTGAAGCCCTTCCACGATTCACACGATCTGAATCGCGGCGGCCCGCACAGCGCCAGGAACGCGGTTGCCGACATCGACGGCGGGAAGATGGACGGGTTCATCGGTCAGATCGGCGGCCGGCGCGGCGGGTGCGTGGGAGCGTTCGACCCGAACTGCGGGGGCGGCACGGGGGAGCCCGATGTGATGGGGTACCACGATGCACGGGAGATCCCGAACTACTGGACCTACGCCCGCGAGTTCGTCCTGCAAGATCACATGTTTGAGCCAAACGCCTCGTGGAGCCTCCCCGAGCACCTGTTCATGGTCTCGGAATGGTCGGCCCGCTGCACGAGCGCGGACCCGATGAGCTGCGTGAACGAATTGCAGAGCCCCGACCGGCTCATCCGGCGCGGGAAGCAGGGTGTCGCAAAACCGAACTACGCCTGGACAGACCTGACGTATCTCCTCCACAAGGCGAATGTCGATTGGGCCTACTACGTGGCGGAAGGCACGCAGCCGGACTGCGACGACGATGCCGCGGCGTGCCCTGCGAAGCCGCAGCGAGCCGGCACACCGCAGATCTGGAACCCGCTGCCCTGGTTCGAGACGGTCCGGGAGGACGGCCAGCTCCGCAACATCAAGACCGTCTCCCACTTCTTCGAGGCGGCCAGGAACGGCACGCTCCCGGCGGTCTCATGGGTGGTGCCCAACGGGCGGGTCAGCGAGCACCCGCCCGCGCTCGTCAGCGCCGGGCAGACCTATGTGACAAGCCTGATCAACGCCGTGATGCAGGGGCCGAACTGGAGCAGCACCGCGATTTTCCTCGCGTGGGACGATTGGGGCGGGTTCTACGATCATGTCGTCCCGCCGGCTGTCGACGAGAATGGCTACGGACTGAGGGTCCCAGGCCTGGTCATCAGCCCGTACGCCCGCCGAGGCTACATCGATCACCAAGTCTTGAGCTTCGACGCCTACGTGAAGTTCATCGAGGACGATTTCCTCGGCGGCCGGCGCATCGATCCGAAGACCGACGGCCGTCCGGACCGTCGGCCGGACGTGCGGGAGAACCTGCCGCAGCTCGGCACTCTCGTCGAGGACTTCGACTTCAACAAGCCGCCCCGCGCGCCGCTGGTCCTCCCGATCAATCCGCCGCCGGGACCGGCGCCGGCCGGCCGCTAGCCCGAGACCGGTCCGTCGGCCGCCGTCCCGGCCTGCCCATCCCGCGCCTGCGCCGCCCGGTACCGGCGCGAGAGCCCGACGTAGGCCGCGGCGGCCCGCGTGATCCACTCCGCCGAGGATCCCGAGAGCGGCTTGCGCACCCGGCACGGCGCGCCGGCTGCGACGGTGCGCGGCGGGATCTGCGTCCCATCGGTGACCACGCTGCCCGCGGCGACGAGGGCTTCTTCCCCCACCACGGCCTCGTGGAGAACGACGGCGTTCATCCCGATGAGCGCGCCCCGCTGCACCGTGCAGCCTTCCAGGACCGCCCCGTGGCCGATCGTGGCCCCTTCGCCCACGACGGTCGGAATGTGCGCGGTCGAATGGAGCACGGCGTTGTCCTGGACGTTCGCCCGCGCGCCCACCTCGACCCGGCCGACATCGCCCCGGAGGACCGCTCCGAACCAGACGCTGGCCTCCTCCCCGATCGTGACGTCGCCGATCACCGTCGCGGTCGGCGCAACGAACGCCGTCGGCGCGATGCGGGGCGTGCGGCCCTCGTAGGGCAGGATCAGCATGCCGGTTCACCTCCCACAGCGGTGCGCGCCGAGTCTTCGACGGCCGGCCGGGATCTTCCTCAACGCGCCTGCCGAGGACTGCGGGAGATGGGTATATAACACTCCCGGTGGCCAGTTCGAGGCGCCGGGCAGCCAGGAGCCGGCGTTCATGGCTCGGGGGAGGGTCCAATGTGATCGGCCGCGCTAGCGGCGCCGGTGACCACCGAGGGTGCGCCGCCCCGGCGCGTGCCGCGGGGGCGTGGGGGGTCCGGCAGCCCCGCGCATGGGCCGCCGTCATGGCGGCCGCCGCCCTGGCGCTCGTTCTCGGCGGGCCCGGCGGGCCGCTCTCCGCCGTGGGCGAGGAGGCGCCACCCTGGCCCGGCGTCTTCCAGGTCATCACCACCACTCCGGAAGGCCGGGGGATCGCCAGGGGAACGGCGTTCTTTATCGACCCCAGCGGTCTGGCCCTCACCAACAGCCACGTGGTCTACCACGCGCAGCACGATCCAGATAGCTACGTGCTGTTCGCCATCGTCAACAAAGAATTCTATGGCGTGGAGATCGTCTGCGCGAGCCACCTGGATACCGATCCTGCCGAGGCCCAGGAAGGGCCGGTCGGGCGCGACCTGGCCGAGATCCGCCTGACCTTGCCGGACCGGAAATATGCCTGGTGGTTGATCGCTACGCCCGGGGCGCAATCCCCGGACGGGCAGCCCAACTTCGACGTGGCCCCGCACACCGGGTCCCTTCCGTATTTTCCGTTCTTCACCTTGGGCGACGGCCCGCGGGAGCGGGGGCAGGTTCGAGTCGTCGGGTACGGCCGGATCTCGAAGGCGGCGGAGAAGATCGTGGCCACCGGCACCGTCACGAAGATGGCGACGGCGGAGGACGGGACCCCGGTGTTCGAGATCGAGTCTGCCGACCGGCCGGAGCGGGGGATCAGCGGCTCCCCCGTGCTCAACGATCAGGACCGCGTGGTCGGCATCTACACGTGGAACGAGCCCAAGAGCGACATCGCCGGCATCGCGATCAGCAGCGCCGCCTTGGCCGCCCCCTGCCCATAACACCGCGCTCGGCCCCCCGCGCGCCCGCGCCGGTCTGAGAGGAGAGTCCGGCGCAGGCCGCGAAAGCGGGGGCGCGATGACCCCGGCCGTCGACCTTCCCGAAGAGTTCAACGCCTCGACCGCGTTTCTCGACCGCAATCTCGAGCAGGGCCGGGGCGACCGGGTCGCGATCTACGCCGGGGACGACCGGATCACGTACCGCACGCTGCTGGCCCAGGTCAACCGGGCGGGGAACGCCCTGCGGTCGCTCGGGGTCCACGCCGAGGAGCGCGTCCTGCTCCTGATGCTCGATTCCCCCGAGCTGGCCTACCTGTTCTGGGGGGCGATCCGGATTGGGGCCGTCGCGGTGCCCACCTGCACCGCCCTCACGACGCGCGACTACGCCTACATGCTGCGCGACAGCCGGGCCGGGGTGGTGGTGGTGAGCGAGGCGCTCCTGCCGGTGCTGGAGCCGGCGCTCGCGGACCTTCCCGCGGTCCGGCACGTCGTCGTCGCCGGCGCTCCCGGCAAAGCCGATCGAATCGAGGAGTGGACCAACGGGAGGGGACGGCACGCGCTGGCCGATCTCATGGCCGCGGCGTCCCCCGAGCTGGTTCCGGCGGCGACCCACCGCGACGAACCGGCATTCTGGCTGTGGAGCAGCGGCAGCACGGGCGCGCCCAAGGGGACGGTGCACCTGCACCACGACATGGTCGTGACCGCCGAGCACTACGCCCGCGCCGTCTTAGATATTCGGGAGCACGACATTTGTCTCTCCATCGCCAAGCTCTTTTTTGCCTACGGGCTGGGGAACGCGCTGTACTTTCCGTTTCGGGTAGGCGCCGCCGCGGTCTTGTATCCGGGGCGGTTCGAGCCGCGGCTGTACTTCGATCTGATCCGCCGCTACCGGCCGACCCTGTTCTTCGGCGTCCCCACCGCCTACGCGGCGATGCTGGCCGCGGACGGCCCCGCCGATCTCGGCGCGGTCCGGCTGTGCGTCTCCGCCGGCGAGCCGCTTCCGGCCGCGCTGTTCAATCGATGGAAGGAGCGGTTCGGGGTGGAGATCCTCGACGGGATCGGATCGACCGAGGTCCTTCATATATACATCAGCAACCGCGCCGGGCGGGTCCGGCCGGGGAGCAGCGGGGAGGTCGTCCCGGGCTATGGGGTCAAGATCGTCGGCGAGGACGGCCGGGAGGTTCCGCCGGGCGAGATCGGCGACCTGCTGGTCAGCGGGGACAGCATCGCCTCAGGCTACTGGAACAAGCACGAGCGGACGAAGCAGGCGTTTCGCGGCGACTGGTTCGTGAGCGGGGACAAGTACTACCGGGACCCCGAGGGGTACCACTGGTACTGCGGCCGCTCCGACGACATGCTCAAAGCCGGGGGCCAGTGGGTGTCGCCCGCGGAAGTCGAAGCGGCGCTGATCCAGCACCCGGCGGTCCTGGAGTGCGGCGTCGTCGGCAGGGCCGATCGGGACGAGCTCGTGAAGCCGTATGCCTTCGTCGTGCTCAAGCCGGGGCACCGGGCCGACGACGCGCTGGCCGAGGAGCTGCAGGCGTTCGTGCGCAGCAAGATCGCGGCGTACAAGTATCCGCGGTGGATCGAATTCACGCCCGAGCTCCCCAAGACCGCGACGGGGAAGATTCAGCGGTTCCGGCTCCGCGAGCGGCTGGCCGAGCGCCAGCCCCAAGCGCCCGTCGGGTGAGCGGACGCGACGGCGCGGCCGGCGGATTCGCCCGCATCGGATGGGGGTGACGTGTCGTGGGAGACATGATCAGTCTTGAGCGAGAGGGGGCCGTCGGGCAGATCTCGCTCCACCGGCCCCCGGCGAACGCCTACAACCAGCAGTTCGCGCTGGAGCTGGATGAGGCGGTCGAGGGCGTCCGCGCCGACGACGGCGTCCAGGCGGTCGTCCTGACCAGCACGCTGCCCCGGTTCTTCTCCGCGGGAGCGGACGTGAAGTTCTTCCAGGCGTCGACCCTGCCGCAGAAAGAGAAGTTCATCCTGCATATGCACGAGGTGCTGCGCAAGATCGAGCTGACCCCCAAGGTCTTCATCGCGGCGATCAACGGCCACTGCCTCGGCGGCGGGATGGAGATCGCCCTCGCCTGCGACCTGCGGTTCGCGGCCGCCGGCGCCTACGGGCTCGGGCAGCCTGAGATCTCGCTCGGGATCCTGCCGGGGAACGGAGGCACCCAGCGGCTACCCCGCCTGGTGGGGAAGGGCCGGGCCCTCGACCTCATGATCACCGGCCGGACGGTCCCGCCCGACGAGGCCCTGTCGATCGGTCTCGTCGACCGCATCTTCCCGGCGGAGGAGCTCCTCGCCAAAACGCGCGAATACGCCGACGCCCTGACGAAGCGCGCCACGCTCGCGGTGGGGCTCATCAAGCTCGCCACGACCCGCGGCCTCGAGCTTCCCCTGGACGGCGGCCTGGCCTACGAGCGCGAGGCGCTGTTCCGGGTGTTCGCCTCCGAGGACGCGGCGGAGGGCGTGAACGCCTTTCTCGCAAAGCGCGCGCCGGTGTTCAAGGGGAGATAACACCGCCCGGCCGCCCGGGGGGCGGCTCGAACGCCGCCTCGAAGAAGCGCGCCGCGGGCCCCGCGAGCATCTGGTAGACGTCGCGGAACAACCGGGCCGCGGCCCGCCCCGGCCAGTCGGAGGGGAGCAGCGCGGACGGCAGGCCCGGGTCCACGAAGAGAAACTTCCGGTACTCGTGCACGAGCAGGATCTTCTCGGCGAAGCAGGCCTCATCCGAGATCGCCCGCTTGCGCAGGCGTCTGTGCAGCGCGGCCGCCCGCCGGCCGGTCGCTGCGGTGAAGGCGCGGTACCGCGCGCCGACCGCCCCCAGGTCCCAGCAGCGCTCCACGAGCGCGCGGTCCTGCCCGGGGCCCAGGTGCGCCGCCTCGAAGATCGCCACGTTGCCGTCCAGCCCGTGCGCGCGGGCGAGCTCGCGCAGCAGATCCGTGAGGTTGTGGGGGGTGACCCAGGTGCTCCGCGAGAGCGGGCCGAGGCCCAACCAGGTCAGTTCGCGCCGCAGCCGGTCCCGCGCGATGCGGCGGCCTTCGGGAATCGCGTAGGTCAACAGGCGCCAGCGGCCGTCCCACCGCGCCGGCTCCACCTGGTAGACCCGGCGCACGCCCTGCTCGACCCGCCACGCCCCCTGCGGGGTGAGCGAGTAGAACGCCCGGCGCCCGACCCGGCGGGTGCGGAGCCATCCCTGGCGCGCGATCCGCGACACCGCCGCGCGCACCGCGCGCGGGGAGAGCTCGAGCGGGGCCATCAGGCGGATCAGGCTGCGCATCCCGATCTCCCCGCCGTGCGGCCGGATGCTGTCGCCGTAGACCGTGAAGAGCAGCGAGCGCGCGCGCATCTCGGGTTGACGCCCTCCGCTGAGAGGCCGTATAATAATTGTACACGCATTTTTGCATGTTCGTGCAAAAAACGTGTCATATCGGGGGGGCCGGGACGCGATGGCGGCCGTGACGGACGCGCAGCTGCTCGAGCGCATCGCCCAGGGGCATATCGTGGAAAGCCCCGAGGAGATGACCGACGAGTACCGGCAGACCCTGGTGCACATCCTCACGGTCTCGGCCGACACCGAGCTGATCAGCGCCCCCAGTTACTACACCGCGGCCAAGAACAGCCCGTCGATGAACAACCTCATCTCCGCGCTGGCGATCATCCAGGACGAGCTGAGCCACGCGCACATCGGCTACCGGATCCTCCAGGACCTCGGCGTGGACACCGAGGCGCTGATCTACGACCGCGACCCCAAGAAATTCAAGCACCCGTACGCCTTCGACGTCCCGCTGCGGTCGTGGATCGAACTGATCGTGGCCAACGCCTTTTACGATCGGGCGGGCTACGTGCTGCTCGGGGACGTCTACCGCAATTGCAGTTACGGCCCGTGGCGGCGGGGTCTGGCGAAGGTGGACAAGGAAGAGAACTTCCACCTCCGTCACGGGGAGAACGGGATGCGGCGGCTGGCCGCCTCCCACCGGGAGGAGATCCAGCGGGCCATCGACTGGATGTTTCCGATGACGGTGGAGTGGTTCGGCCTCCCCGATTCCCTCAAGACCCACGGCCGGCAGATCGGGTACCGGCTGAAGGGGAGCACGAACGACCAGCTCCGCCAGACGTGGCTGCGCACGGCCGTGCCGCTGTGCGAGAGCCTCGGGTTCGCAGTACCCGCCCACCGCGACCCGGCGACCGACACCTACGTCTTGGACTATCCCCTCCCGGTGGACTTCGACGAGGGCGCGCGCCGGTGGCTGATGGACCGGCCGATCACGTGGGACGACGTGCTGGTCCGGTGGAAGCGGCGCGGCCCCGGCAACGCGATGTTCATCGAGATGCTCCAGCGGGGCCGCCGGCAGATGCGGCAATTCGTGGGACTGCACTGATGCCCCCTCGCATGCGCGCGCCTGAGCAGCGCCCCGCGACAGAACAACGCGCGGCGCTCGAGCAGCCGCCCGCGCCCGCGCAGCCCGCGCTCACCCTCGAGCGGGTGCTGTCGGCCCTCGCGGAGGTCACCGACCCCGAATGGCCGGTCAGTATCGTGGACATGGGGCTCGTCTACGGGGTGGCGGTCGAGGCGGGGACGGTGACGCTCACCCTGACCTTCACGGCGACAGCGTGCCCGTGCATGGAGATGATCCAGGACGATATCCGCGAGCGGCTCTTGCGGATCCCGGGCGTCCGGGACGTCGCCATCGCCGTCTCCTGGGATCCCCCGTGGACGAAGGACCGGCTGAGCGAGCGGGGGCGGCAGGCGCTGCGCCGGTGCGGGGTGAGCGTGTGACGGGGACGGCGTGAAGACCATCGGCAGCGAGCCGGTCTACGAAGTGTTCGCGCGCCGGGTGGACGGCGAGCCGCTCCGGCACGTCGGCTGCGTGGCCGCGCCCGACGACGCCCTGGCGCGGGTCTACGCGCGCAGCATCTACGACGAGGAGTCGTGGATCGAGATGGTCGTGGTGCCGCGGCGCGCCGTCATCCCGGTCGAATCCGTCCGCACCGAAGCCGTCGACGCCCACGCGTGAGCGGGCATCCGTGAGCACGCCGCTGCTGGACCGGCCCTCGGCGCTCCCGCGGGAGGCTCTCCCGCCGCTCGTCGACCTCGTCGTCGCCCTCGCCGACAACAAGCACGCGCTGGGGCTCCGGTACGGCGAGTGGTGCAGCAGCGGGCCGACGATCGAGGCGGGCGTCGCCGCGACCGCCATGGCCCAGGACGAGTTGGGGCACGCCCGCGTCCTGTACGGCCTGCTGGAGGAGCTCCCGGGGGCGCCCCACCGCTCCGAGCACGAGTGGGCCGCGGAGGACGCGCGCACGGTCGGGCTGCTCGAGCAGCCGCTGTCGAGCTGGCCGCACCTGATCGTCGCCAACGTCATGCTGGATCAGGCGCTGGCGCAGGTCCTGGACGCCGCCCTGGAGTCGCGCTACCTGCCGCTCCGGCAGCGCACCCGCAAGCTGATCGAGGAGGAGCGGTTCCACGCGATCCACGGACGGGGGTGGCTGCTGCAGCTGGCGGCGGAGGGACCGGAGGTCCGCGCGGAGCTCGAAGGGATCATCGGGCAGGCCTGGGCGGAGACGCTGTGCTGGTTCGGGCCCGACGCGGGCGGCGCGCTCGCGCCGCTGGTCGCGCTCGGCGTGCTGCGGGAGGCGGGGGAACCGGTGCGCCAGCGATTCTTGGGGACGTTCGCTCCCCTGCTGCACGGGGCCGGGCTCGCGGCGCCCGTCCGCGCCGAGGGCGGCCGCTGGGTGCTCGCGGAACCGCTGCCCTGGTCCCGGTGGGACGAGGCGCGGCGCAGGGTGCGTCATGCGTGACGTCCCCCCCGCAGGCCGTCCTCTCCGCGCGGGGGACGACGGCCCGCAGGCCGAGGTGGGCCCCTCCTGTCCGTTCTGCGGGTCCGACCAGACCGAGCTGAGCAGCCTGTTCGGATCCACGTCGCTGACATCCCGGTACCACTGCCGCGCCTGCCGGTCGTCGTTCGAGCGCGTGAAGTGGGACGCGCCGCCCCACCCCTGACCGGGCCCGGTGACCCACGTGCAGAAGGTGATGGCGCTCGGCGAGGCGGTGTCCCGGCATGTGCGGGACGGGATGGTCATCGCCATGGGGACGGGGTTGGAGTCCTGCATCCCGTTCGCCGCCGGCCACGAGATCATCCGCCAGGGCCGGCGAGACCTCGTGCTGGTCGGACCGATCTCCGACATCCTGTTCGATCAGCTCATCGGCGCCGGGTGCGTCGCCAAGGTCATCGCGGCCTGGGTGGGGAACGTCGGCGCCGGGATCGCCTACAACTTCCGGCGGGCCGTCGAGGAGGGCATCCCGCGGCCGCTCGCGGTGGAAGACCACTCCAACCTCACCGTGGCGCTCGCGGTCTCGGCCGCGGCGATGGGGGTGCCGTACCTGCCCGCCCGGACCGCGCTCGGGACCGATATCGTGCGGGACCACCAGCGGCTGCGCGAGGTGACCTGCCCGTTCACCGGAGAGCGGCTGCTCGCCGTCGGCGCGCTGCGGCCGGACCTCACGATCCTGCACGCGCAGCGGTGCGACCGCCACGGCAACGCGCACCTGTGGGGCAACCTGGGCATCTCGCTCGAGGCGGCGCGCGCCGCGGAGACGGTGCTGCTCACCTGCGAGGAACTGGTGGACGATGCGATCATCACCGGCGATCCGAACCGGACGCTCGTGCCGGGCTTCCTCGTCAGCGCGGTCGCCGAAGTGCCGTTTGGCTCCCATCCGTCGCCCACCCAGGGGTACGTCAACCGCGACGACCGCTTCTACGACGAGTACCACGAGGAGACGCGCGCGCGGGCGGGCTTCCTGGCCTGGCTCGACCGGATGGTGCTCGGCACGCAGGGACACGCGGGGTACCTGAGCCGCCTGGGCGAGGACCGGATGGCACGGCTTCGCCCCCGCACCCCGCGGCCGGCCGCCCCGGTGAACTACGGTTTCTGAGGACGGCGGCAGCATGCGGACGAGCGCGATCACCCGGCGCCAGGTCATGGTGGCCGCCGCGGCCCGGGAGATTCGGGACGGCGAGGTCGTGTTCGTGGGCATGCGCCTGCCGCTGCTGGGGTTTGCCCTCGCCCGGGCCCTGCACGCGCCGCGCGCCGTCGGCCTGTTCGAGAACGGCGTGATCCGGTCCTCACCGCCGGCCGCGCCGATCATCACGATGGGCGATCCGCCCAACATCGCGGGGGCGCTCGCGTGCACGACGCTCGTCGACGTGATGAGCCACCTGCAGCGGGGCCGGGTGGACGTGGGGTTCCTCGGCGGGGCCGAAGTCGACCGGTTCGGCAACCTCAACACCACCTGGGCGGAGGACAGGGGGCGGCGCATCCGCCTGCCCGGCAGCGGCGGAGCGGCGGACATCGCCGCGCTCGCGCGGCGGACCGTGGTGCTGGTCCACCACGAGCGCCGGCGGTTTCCCGAGCGGGTCCGGTATCTCACCTCCCCGGGGTTCGGGACGGGCCGGGGATGGCGGGAGACGGTGGGCCTCGTCCGCGGCGGGCCGGGGCGCGTGATCACGAGCCTGGGCGTGTTCGGCTTCGATCCCGAATCGGGGGAGATGGTGCTGGAGAGCCTCCATCCCGGGGTGACGCTGGAGGAGCTCCGCGCGGAGACCGGCTGGCCGGTGCGGGCGGCGCCGGATCTTCGTGAGACGCCCGGGCCGACCCGTGAGGAACTGGACGCCATCAGGCGATTTGATCCCGATGGGCTGTGGACGGGATGACGGACCCATGAGAAGGGGAGGGACACATCGATGGCAGAGGTGACGGCCTACAAGAACTATATCGGGGGGGAATGGCGGGACTCATCCGGCGGCCTCTTCGACGTGACCAGCCCGGGGAACGGCGAGCTCGTCTACCGGGCGCCGCGGTCGACGGTGGACGACATGCGGGCGGCGATCACCGCGGCGCGCACCGCGTTCGAGACCACCGAGTGGCGGGACGATCCCAGCGCCCGGACGACGGCGCTCCTCAAGGTGTCCGAGGCCGTCCGCGGCCGCCACGAGGACCTGGCGACCCTGCTGACGCGCGAGAGCGGGAAACCGTACCCGATCAGCCGGGGGGAAGCGCTGCGGCTGGCGGAGACGGTCAGTTACTTTGCCGGGCTGGCCCGCTGGATCTTCGGGCGCTCGCAGATCCCGCAGCCCAACAGCATCAGCCTGATCATGCGGGAGCCGGTGGGGGTCGTCGGGATCATCGTCCCGTGGAATGCGCCGCTGGCCCTGCTGGCGCGGGCGATCGCGCCGGCGCTGGCCGCGGGCAATGCCGTGGTGGTGAAGCCGGCCAGCTACACGGCCGGGTCGACGGTGGAGCTCGCGAAGATCCTCGAGGGCATCCCCGAGATTCCCAAGGGCATCGTGAACATCGTCACCGGCCCCGGCGATCCCGTCGGCGCCGAGCTCGCCCGCCATTCCGACGTGGACATGGTGGCGTTCACCGGGGATACGACGACGGGCCGCGAGATCATGCGGCTGGCCGCCGGGAATCTCAAGAAAGTCTCCCTGGAACTTGGCGGCAAGTCCCCGACGATCGTGTTCGCGGACGCCAACTTCGACCGCGCCATTCGCGGGGCCATCAACGCCGCCTCGTTCTACAACGCCGGACAGATCTGCATCGCCGGGACGCGCGTCCTCGTCGAGGCCGGGATTCACGATGCGTTCGTGGACCGGGTCAAGGAGATGGTGCCCAAAATGAAGGTGGGGCCGGGCTGGGAGAAGGGGGTCGAGGTCGGGCCGGTGATCTCCGAATCGCAGCTGAAGAAGGTGACCGGCTACATCGAGCAGGGCAAGCGGGAGGCGGTGCTCGTGACCGGCGGCCACCGCCTCACCGAGGGGCCGCTCGCCAAAGGGTACTTCATCGCGCCCACCGTGTTCGACCAGATGATGCCCGACGCGAAGATCGCGCAGGAGGAGATCTTCGGGCCGGTGATGGGGATCACCACCTTCAAGGATCTCGACGACGCGATCCGGATCGCCAACAATACCGTCTACGGCCTCGTCGCGTCCGTGTGGACCCGCGATATCAACAAGGCGATGAAGATTGCCACGCGCGTCCGCGCCGGCTCGGTCTGGGTGAATACCTTCGGGAAGATGTTCCAATCGACCGAGATGGGGGGGTACAAACAGTCCGGCCTGGGCCGCCAGTACGGGCTGGAAGGCCTCTTCGAGTATACGGAACTGAAACATGTGAACATTCAAATCGAGAAGTAGCAGGTGCCGATGTCCTGCATCACCTCGAAGATGGGTATATTGTGAGTGGACGCTGAAGGAGCGGATCGAAAGCGACCGGTGGGGAGAGAGGGGAGAGCTCAGATGTCCTACTTCCGCTGTCCTTGCGGGTTTATTGCGCAGGTCGAGCCAAAGCACCAAGGGGAGATCGTGTCCGTCTACCACGTGCACACGCAGACCCACGTGGAGAGTCCCGGGCGCGTCGGCCGGATGGAGCTCCTGCCGGACGCGGTGCCCGAGAAGGAGCTCGTCACAGCGGGCCGTCGAAGCCGGTAAGCGCGTAGGGTAAACTCAGCGCACGATCGAGACGCGGCGGAGGGCGTCAGGAGCCTCCGCCGCGTCTGTTTGTGTTCGGCGGCTCACCCCGCGGGCAGATCCTGGCGGGGCCACAGCGTTCTCCCGCGGCGGACGTCCCAGATCCCCCGGTAGGTGAGGCGGACGTCGGGGAGCGAGTCGAGCGTGAGGAAGAGCAGGGTGTAGTGCGGGTCCGCGTGCGGGTACCCGCGCGCGCGGAGAAGCGCGTAGAGCGTTCGCGCCTCCCCGGCGATGGCCGGCAGGGGGACCGGGGCCATGATCCCCCCGAGGGGCAGCGGGATCTCCAGCACCGTCTTCCCCTGCTCGACGACGACGATCCCGCCGCCGATCTCGAGGAGACGCCGCGCCGCCAGCGCCATGTCGGTGGAGTCCCGGCCGAGGGTCAGCAGCTGCGCGGCGACGTTGAAGGAGCTGGCCAGCCCGCCGAGCCGCTCGACGAAGTTGCCGAGCATCCCCCGGACGATCCATCGTCCCCCGGGATCCACGAGGACCGCGCGGACGACATCCGCCGGCGGCACGAGGCGTCCTCCCCGGACGGGAACCGCGGTCGGAACCGCGCGGGTGATCACGCTGTTCTCGAGCCGGATGACGGGAAAGCGGACGGCATCGCCCTGCCCGGACTGCGCGCCGGGCGCCCCGGCGCCGGCCTCGGAGATCCGGAGGTCGAACAGGTCGGGCTGCGGGATCCAGGTGGGCCCAAAGCGCGGCGAGAAATACGCGCCCCAGTCGAGGGGTGGAAACTCGGCCTGCACCCGCCCGTCCCGCACGGCGACCTCGCCCCGGGCGAGCACGACCTCGGGCGCCGGGTTGCGCAGGTCGTCGAGGACGGCGATGTCGGCCCGCCGTCCGGGACCGATCCCGCCGATCTCCTCGTCGAGCCCGAAGTACGCGGCGGGATTGATCGTGGCCATCTGGTAGGCCGCGACCGGCGGAATCCCCGACTCGATCGCCGCGCGGATGACGTGGCTGAGATATCCGCGCTCCACGATCGTCACCGCTTCGGGCCCGTCGGCGGTGAGCATGAGCCGCCCGGGCACGCGGCGTTCATCGGTGATCGCCGGGGCGAGGAGCGGCAGGTCGGGCCGCAGCGACGAGTGCCGCAGCATCGTGTAGACGCCGGCGCGCAGCCGCCGGACGACCTCGTCGGCCGTGATCGCCTCGTGGTCTGACGACCAGCCGGCCGCCGCGAGCGCCACGAGGCGCTCGTAGGACGCCCCGGGCGCGTGCCCCTCGACGCGGCGCCCGGCGGCGAGGGCCAGGGCGATCTTCTGGAGGAGGTCGTCGTCGCCGTGGTACACGGCCGGCCACCGCGTGACCTCTCCGACCGCCCGCACCGCCTCCACTGCCAGCAGCGCCTCGATCCGCTCCCGGGAAAACATCGGCTCCTCCGGGAGGTGGGAGGCGCCGTGCAGCCGGAGGGACCAGAGGATCAGGACCGGCAGATCGGAGAGCGTCGTGAGCAGCTGCGGGACGCGGGCCGGGGGGGTGTGGAGCAGGATCTGCAGGGTGTCGGCCACCAGCGTCGTCGTCCCGCTCCGGAGAACTTCGCGGGCGAATTCCTCGGGCGTGGACATGCCCGTGATGTGCGTGTGCGGCTCGACGTAGCCCGGGACGAGGATCTTGCCGGGGCACTGGAGGACCCGGGTCTCCGGCCCGACCATCGCGCGGCCGCGGCCGGCGTAGGCGATCCGCCGCCCCTTCACCGCCACGTTGGCCGGATAGACCTCCCCGCTGTAGACGTTCAGCAGGTCGGCGCCCTCCACGTAGAGGTCCGCGGGCTCGCGGCCGGCCGCGACGGCGAGCAGGGTCTTGATCTCCTGCCCCGTCCGGAAGGTGCGCCTCACCGGCGCGGCAGTCGGTCCGTCATGGTCTACCGGGACGCGACGAGCATCACGAGACCCGCGGCCACGATGCCCGAGCTGATCAGGCGCCGCGGTCCCTGCCGGTCGCCGAGATGGCGCCAGCCGACCCAGGCCGCGATGATCACGCTGGTTTCGCGCAGCGCGGCGATGTACCCGACGCGGCTGATGGCGAGCGCGGCCAGCACCAGGAGGTAGGCCCCCAGGCTGAACGCGCCGCTGAGCGCGAGCATCCCCCACCGGCCGGGTGGGACCAGGCGCCAGGGGGCGGCTCCCCGCTGCCAGCCCACATAGGCGGACAGGATCAATGCGTCGATGAGGAAGAGGACGCCGATGTAGCTCTGCGGCGAGGTGAGGCGGACCCCCTGGCGGTCGATCAGGGTGTACGAGGCGATCGTCAGCGCGGTGACCAGGGACCAGGTCAGGGCCCGTCCCTGCGGAGGCGCCGCCGACCCGCCGTGTGGGGCGCCGAGCAGGAGGACGCCCAGCGCGATGAGCCCGATCCCCGCGTAGGCCGGAGGGGGCAGCGTTTCGCGAAACACCGCCGCGGCGCCGGCGGTCGCCACCACGGGCGCAACCCCTCGGGCGATCGGATAGACCAGCGACAGGTCGCCGTCATCGTACGCCCGGGTCAGCGCGATCATGTAGCCGGAGTGCACGATCCCGCTCAGCGCGACAAACGGCAGCGCGTGCGACGACGGGAAGCCCGAGGCGGCGAGCAGCGCCGCGCCGAGGACGGCTCCCGCGGCCGTCGTCGCCCAGCCGGCCACGAGCCGGTCATCGTCAGACTTGACGATGGCGTTCCACGAGGCGTGGAGCACCACCGACGAGAGGACCAGCACGAGCGCGATGAGCGGCATGTTCAGGCAAAGTACGGTGGGAACGATTCGCGGTCCTCCGGCCGCCGCCCGCCCGCCGCGGGAGAAGGCCCCGGCACCGTCGAATTCCGCGACGAGGGGATCGGCCCGAGGCGGCCTCCGGCATTCGCCGCGAATTCGCCCGGCGCCGGCGTCGGTGACCCAGCAGGGGAGGTGCGTGATGCAGGCGACATGGAAGCCGCTGCTCGCCGAAGGGATCGGGACCTTTACGCTGATCTTCATCGGGGCCGGAGCGATCATCACCGACGCGGTCACCAAGGGCCACGTCGGCGTGCTCGGCATCGCGCTGGCGCACGGCCTGGCGATCGCGGTGATGGTCTCAGCGTTCGGGGCCATCTCGGGCGGGCACTTCAATCCGGCCGTGACCTGCGGGTTCCTCGCCGCGGGGCGGGTGACCGGCGCGCTGGCGGTCCGCTACATCCTCGCGCAGCTGCTGGGCGCGATCCTCGCCGCGGAGGCGCTGCGGATGAGCTATCCCCACGCCGCGGCGGTCGCCGTCCACCTGGGCACGCCCGCCCTCAGGCCGGGCGTCCACTTCTGGACGGGCGGGTTCCTCGAGGCGATCGGGACCTTCTTCCTCGTCGTGGTCGTCTTCGGGACGGCCGTGTCCCCCCAGGCGCCCCGGATCGGGGGCCTGGCCATCGGCCTGACGATCGCCATGGACGTCCTGGCGTTTGGGCCGCTTACGGGCGCCGCCGTGAATCCCGCCCGCGCGTTCGGGCCGGCGCTGGTGGCGGGGTGGTGGAAGGCGCACCTCGTTTATTGGATCGGCCCGATCATCGGCGGCGCGGTCGCCGGGTGGGTGTACTCGAACGCCTACTTGAGCGAGGCCACGTAGCGCAGGAGCGTCCGCACGCCGAATCCGGTGCCGCCCGAAGGCCAGTAGGCCGCCGGCGGACGGGTCTCGGCGAAGGCCGGGCCCGCGATGTCGAGGTGGGCCCAGGGGGTGGCGCCGACGAACTCGCCGAGAAAGGCCGCCGCCCGCTCCGCCCCCCCGGCCCGCCCCGTCGTCGAGTTCTTGAGGTCGGTGATCTCTCCGCGCATGGCGTCGAGGAATTCCTCGTAGAGCGGCAGCTGCCAGACCTGCTCGCCGGCCAGGGCCGCCGCCTCGAGGATCCGGTCCATGAGCGGCTGATTGTTGCCCATGAGCCCCGCGGTCCAGTCACCGAGCGCCACGACGCACGAGCCGGTCAGCGTCGCGAGATCGATGACTTCATCGGCTCCCTCCCGCACCGCATAGGCCAGGGCATCGGCGAGGACGAGCCGTCCCTCCGCGTCGGTGTTGGTGATCTCGACCGTCTTCCCGCCGAGCCCGCGCACGATGTCGCCGGGGCGGGTCGCGGCGCCGCTGATCATGTTTTCTGTGGCGGGGACGAGTCCCAGGACCCGGACGCTCACCCCGACATCGCGGACGGCCCCCATGGTCGCCACCACCGCGGCCGCGCCCGCCATATCGCCCTTCATGGTCATCATCCCGCCGGCCGTCTTGATCGAGAGGCCGCCGCTGTCGAAGGTAATCCCCTTTCCCGCGAGGGCCACGGTCCGGCGGGCGCCGGGCGGCCGGTAGTCCATGACGATAAACTTCGGAGGCTGGGCGCTGCCCTGCGCCACGGCGGCAAAGAGCCCCATCCCCATCGTCCGCGCCTCATCGAGATCGAACACCCGGCACGTCAGGCCGGCGCTCCCGGCGATCTCTTGGGCGATCTCCGCCAGCGCGGTGGGGGTGAGCACGTTGGCAGGTTCGTTGACGAGGTCGCGCGCCCGGGAGGTCGCGCGGATCGCGACTTCCGCCGCCTGCTGGCCTCGCAGGAGGAGGGCCCGGTCGCCGTGTCGGGCGAGCAGCGCCACCTCCGTCACCTCGCCGCCGTCTTCCCCCTTGCGGTACCGGTCGAACGTGTAGGAGCCGAGTCCCGCTCCCTCGGCGACCGCGCGGACCTGTTCTTCGGGCGGGATGGGGCCGGCGGCCGCCCAGGGGGTCGCGCCCAGCGCCACGCGCCCGGCGTGCATCTCTCGAGCCCGCCGGATCGCCACCCCCGCGTAGCGGCGGAGGCGCTCCGCCGTGGGGTCGGCGCCGATCCCCACCAGGAGGACGCGGCGCGCGGGCCGGTCCAGAGACTGGAGGAGCACCGTGCGGTTGGGCTTGCCGGAAAACCCTTCCGCCCGCGCCACCTCCGCCAGGCGGCCCCCCGCGGCGCGATCCACATCCGCGACCTCGCCCTGCAGAGTGCCGGGATCGGGGACGGGCAGCGCGAGCAGGTCGCAGGCAGCCTGCTCGGGAGGCGTGTCGGCAAGCGTGAAGCGCATCGAACCCTCCTTGGGTGAGCCTCGCGGGGGCGGTGAGGCTCACGCCATGGGCGCAGCATCCCGGCGGGCGGCCGGCCACGTTGTATTGTAGCAGGTGCGGCGCGGGAGGAGGGCGTCAGGCCCGTCTAGCGGGCGAGGTCTGAGACCCGAACGAGCTGGATCCCTGCTTCGTCGAACGCCGGCAGCAGCGAGACGAGCACCCGGGCCGTCACCTTCCCGACATGCCCGATCGCGATCGCCTGGCCCCGGGCGTGCGCGAGGTTCATGAGGAGGCGAAACTGTCCCCGCACGTAGTCGTCGGTGTCTTGATTGTCCAGGAACACCGCCCGCGCCGCGGTGGGGACGCCCATCTCCCGGGCGACCCGGGCGGCGACCGAATACCTCGTCGTGACGCTGTCGATGAAAAAGAGGTGGCGCGCTTTCATCTCCGCCATCACGGCGCGCATGACCCGCGGGTCGGCCGTTCCGAGGGAGCCCATGTGGTTGTTCGCGCCGACGGCCGCCGGCACGGACGCGAGATCCGCCGCCACGGTCTCGCGGATCTCCGGGTCGCTCATCGCCACCGTGATGCCGCCCTCCCCCAGCCTGATGCCGCGGTTGTCGGGCTCCACGGGGAGATGGAGGATGACCTCGACGTGGTGCGCCGGCGCTTCCTCGGCGATCTGGGCGGAATAGGGAAGGTGGGGCAGCACGGAGATGGTGACCGGCCGGCCGATCGCCATGATCTCCTGGGCGGCCCGGATCCCGTAGCCGGCGTCGTCGAAGATGATCGCCACACGCGCCCGCCCGGGCTGCGCGGGCGCGGGGCGCGATTCGGGAATCTGGACGACGGCCGGCGCCTGCGACTCCTCCGGGTTTTGGGCGGGGAGCGCGGGAGGACGCGCCGGCGGAGGCGCCGCGGGCGCGCCGGCCCTGGGCGCCTCCGGCGCGGGGCGGCGCGGGACGGCGGGCCCCCACGATGTCCGCTCACCGCTCCAGCGCTGGGCCATCAGCACGCCGACCGCGAGGCCGGCGCCCAGGATCAGGCCCAGCACCAGCCCGGTGACCAGGTGCGATGGCTGCCGCTTCCGCGCCGCGCGCCGCCCGCCCACGGTCGCCGTCTCCTCAGTGCCCCCGGTGCGGTGACGCCGCGGTCAGGGCGTGGCCGCCTGCGGGGCGGCGAGGTAGCGCTGGATGCCCTTGAGGATCCCCTGCGCGAAGGCCTGCTGGAGCGACGGGTCGCGGAGCATCTGCTCCTCTCGGGGGTTGCTGATGAATGCCGTTTCCACCAGGATCGCGGGGATCTGGTCCGAGTCCACCAGCACTTTGAAATCCGCCTCCGCGGCCCCGCGGACGGCGAGGCCGACCTCTTTGCTCGTCTCCTCCATGACGGCCAGCGCGAGGGGCTGGCTCATGGGGGTGGCGAAGAACGTCTGGGTGCCATTGGCGTTGGGGTCGGTCGAGGCGTTGGCGTGGATGCTCACGAACACCGTCGCGCCGCCGCGCGATGCGATCTGGGCGCGGTCTTCGAGCGGCACGAACACATCGGCGTCGCGGATCATGGTGACGTCGATGTGCTGCTGCACGAGCAGCCGGCGGAGGGTCTGCGCGATCGCCAGCACGACATCTTTTTCCTTCACCCCCGACGGGCCGGTGGCGCCGGGATCGCTCCCGCCGTGCCCGGCATCCACCGCCACCACGACCGGGCCGTGGGCGCCGGCGATCGGCCCCAGGCCTCCCGCGGTGGCCGTGCCCAGGTCGACCAGCAGCTGCGCCGTTTCCGCGTGCACGTCGAACGGCGCGGGCCTGGCGAGCTCCACGACGATGCGCACCACGTTGGGGTTGCTGTGGAACTGCGCGGCCCGCACCTGAATGACCAGGCCGTCGTTGATGTCGAGAGACTTCTTGACCGGGAGAAAGACCGCGTCGGACACGTCGATCACGATCCGGTCGGGATGGGGGAGGGTCCGCTGCATCACCTGCAGGGGACGGTTGGCCAGGACGACGAGACGGCCCCCGCCGGCCAGATGCTGGTAGATGATGTCGGAGATCTTCTGCGCGCTCGGCTGATACCCGGAGGCGTGAGCGGGCGGCCCGCCCGGAGGGGCGGTCCCGGCGGCCAGCGAGACCAGCACCCGGCGACCGGGGATCTGGCTCGTGACCCGGAACCGGCTCGGGCCGGCCAGGTCGAACACGATGCGGGTCCCCGAGGGAGACCGGCCGACCCGGATGGTGGCGAGGGGTCCCTCGTGGACGTCCACGACCTGGTCCACGGACTTCGGGACCGCGCCGGAGAAGTCGATGACGAGCCGCTCCGGGGCGCGCTGCGCGAAGGTGGTGGGATGGAGCGGGCCCGTGCCGTCGATCGTGACCTCGAGGCCCGCATCGGTCCCGCGCCAGGAGATCCCGGTGATCTGCGGGCTGATCAGGAGGAGCCCGCTGCCCGGATCGTAGGCGGTGGCGTCCCCGAGCGTCTCGAAGACCCACTGGACCGGGATGAGCACCCGGTCCAGGACGGCCACCAGCGGGATCGGGACCGGCCGGCTCTCGCCGTTCACCGTGGCGTAGGGGTCCCCCGCGCGCAACTCCATTGCGTCGCCCGCGGGACCCTCGAGCTTCAATGTGCGTCCCCGGCCGTCCCACGTCGCGCGGACGCCCAGCGGGCTGAACAGCCGCTGGTACGGGACCATCAGGATGTTGTTCTGGACGACGGCGGAGCCGGTGAGGTGAATGGTTTCGCCGTTTGCGACGATCTGGAGGCTGCGGACCTGGGTGGCGGCGCCCTGGCCTGCGGCGCGCTGCGGCTGGGGCCCCACCATCATCAGGACGAACCCGATGAGGGCTGCGGTAAGCCTGCGGGCCGGGGGAGACGCCTGCACGATGTCTGCCACCTCGAATGCCGCGTCGACTGCTACGATGTGTGCTCGCCGGATCTCGTGGGGCCGCCCGGTCAGGCGCCCGCGTGCTACCTCGCTACTACGCGAGGGCGGGGCAAAATCCTCCTATGTTATAATGTGGCCCGAACCCGCATCCCGGCCGCCAGCGTCCGACGGGAGGGGTCATCATACCTGGTGAATCCATCGAGTCAAGGCCGATGCCTGCCGGTCCCGCCGGGCTGCCGCCCCGGAGCGCGCGGATGTGGGCGCAGGCGGTTCGTCCGTTCTCGTTCACGGCGTCCATCGTCCCGGTGCTGCTCGGGTCCGCGATCGCGTCCGCGCAGGGGATGTTCACGCCGGGGCTGCTGGCCCTCGCCCTGCTCGGGGCCGTGGGGATCCAGGGCGCCGCGAACCTGTTCAGCGACTACTTTGATTACCGCGGGGGGTACGACACGCCCGAGTCGTTCGGCGGCAGCGGCGTGCTCGTCCGCGGGATCCTCCAACCCAGCGAGGTCTTCCTGGCCGGTCTCGCGCTCATGGCCGCCAGCGTGGCGATCGGTCTCTATCTCACGGCCATCCGGGGGACGCCGATCCTCCTCCTGGGGATCCTGGGCGCGTTCGGCGCGTACTTCTATTCCGGCCGGCCCATCGCCTACAAGTATCACGCGCTGGGCGATCTGGCGATCTTTCTCCTGTTCGGGCCGCTCATGGCGCTGGGCGCCTACTACGTGCAGGCGCGCGTGGTCGAACTGGTGCCGATGCTGTATGCCCTCCCGGTCGGCTGCCTGGTGACCGCCATCCTCCACGTGAACAATATCCGGGACAGTCCGTTCGACGGCCGCGGCGGCGGGACGACGGTCGCCCGCGCGCTCGGGCTGGACCGCGCGAAGGTGCTGCTGTACGTGCTGCTCGCCGCCGCGTACGGCCTGGTGATCGGCGGGGTGCTGGCCGGGACGTTCGTCAGGTGGTCCGCGCTGGCCGTGCTGAGCGCGCCGCCGGCGTGGGGCCTCGCCCGGCAGGTGCGGGCGGCGCGCACCCCGCGCGACCTGGTGCTCCTCGACGTGGCCGCCGCGCGGGTCCACCTCATCTTCGGCCTGCTGCTCGTGGCGGGCGTCCTGCTGCCGCCGGTCTAGCCGGCCAGGAGCTCGACAAAGGCGCGAAGCCGCCTGGGCGCCGGCGACGGCGCCGCGCAGAACGTGAGCCACGCCGCCGCGAGCCGGCCGAGCCGGTCGAGCCCGAGGGCGGCCGGCGGCACGCCCTCGATGTCTTCCCACGGCGGTCCGTCGAGCCGGAGCCCGACCTGGTCCGCGTAGTCCATCGCCGCTTCCGCGAGCGCCCGGAGGGGACCGCCTCCCGCCCACGGCGTCCCGGTACTGTCCTCGTACACCGCCGTCAAGGTCTTCGCCAGCGCCGCCAGCCCGGCGACGGCCCGCAGCGACACCCATTGATCCTGCACGCTCGCGGAGGGATCCCACAGCGCCGCCGGCCCGGCGCCGTCGACGGCCGCTGCGGGTCCGGCGAGATCCGCGGGCCCCGCCGCCGCCGGCGCCGTCCACACCGCTCCGGTCGTCTCGCCGGCCGCGATCACGCCCATCCACCGCTGCAGGACCGCGGTGCAGGTCGCAATCGCCCGCAGGACGCCCGCCGGACCCTCCCCACCGCGGAACGCCCGATCGCTGACCCGGGCGGCCGCGTCGATGACCTTCGGTTCGAGGTCGGGCGGGGCCAGCCTGGGCAGCCTGACGTCCCGCGCAAACAGGGTCTCCACCATCAGGCCGACGTCCTCGCGCGTCGTGTACCGCTCGGCCCGCGCCAGGAGCGCGCGCCGCAGCTCGCGGCGCATCCGCGGGCCGCGGGTCTCCAGGACTTCCACCGCGATCCTCACCGGCGCAAACACGCAGAGGAGCCAGATCGCCGTGATGAAGAAGAGATGATCCTGCCCGAAGAGCCAGAGGCTCGCGAGCGCGCCCGCCAGGCACGCCCCCAGCCATCCCCGGCCGAAGGCGCGCCGGGCCGCGGGGCGGCTCAGCCGCGACAGCGCATACCGGAGGCGCACAGCCCGTCCTTGCACATCGGCGGGTATATGGTACCATACACACTGGCGTAGCGAGGAGGCCGGGCTGCCCAGCATCACTGACACGCGGTTTCAGATGGTGCAGTTGGTGTTCCCCGAGGACAGCAATCCTCGGGGGACGCTCTATGGCGGTCGGATGATGTCCTGGATCGCGACGGCCGGCACCCTCACCGCCTCGCGCTGCGCGCGCGGGCCGGTCGTCCTCGGCGCCATGGATGACCTCGACTTCCTCACCCCCGTCGACCTCGGGGAGATCGTCACGATCTCGGCCCAGGTGGAGCACATCGGACGCGCGTCACTCGAGGTGGGGGTGGAGGTGCACTCGGAGCAGCCCCGGACCGGGATCCGCCGCAAGACCACGTCCTCGCATCTCGCGTTCATCGCGCTCGACGAGCACGAGCGGCCCCGTCCGGTGGGGCAGGCGATCGCTCCCGCCTCCCCGGCCGAAGAGGCCGTGCTCGCCGCGGCCGCCGCGCGCAGGGCCGCGCGGATCGCCAGGGTCCGCGCCGGCGCCGCCGGCGCGGTGCCGGCCCTCGCGGACGACCCCGCCGGGCGCGGCGTGCGGCTGGCGCGTCTCGTCATGCCGGAGGACGCCATCAGCGGGACCCTGATGTTTGCCGGCAGGCTGCTGGCCGTCCTCGATGAGGTGGCGGCGATCACCGTCATCCGATACTGCCGGCTGCCGACGGTCACGGCCTCGATCGACTCGGTCTACTTCTACCACCCGCTCCGCGTGGGGCAGATCGCCGATGTCAGGGGCATCCTGACGCACGTCGGCCGGTCCTCGATGGAGGTCGGGATCCGGGTGGACGGGGAGGAGCCGAGGACGGGCCGGCGCCGCCACGTCTGCACCGCGTTCCTCACCCTCGTGCACCTGGATGAACGGGGGCGGCCGGCTCCCGTGCCCGCCTTCTCTCCCGAGACTCCGGAGGAGCGCCGGCTGTGGCAGGACGCGGAAGCCCGGCGGTCCCAGCGGAAGGTCCGGGTGGCGACCCTCCGAGAATGGGTCAGCCCATGATGGTCGATGACCGGTGGGTCCGGCACGTCACGCACGTGGTGCTCTTTTCCATCGCGCCGTTCGTGGAGCTGCGCTTCGCCATCCCCTACGGGATCACGAAGGGGCTGCACCCGCTGGTGGCGGTGGCCGCCGCGGTGGCGGCGTCGTGGGTCGTGATCGTGCCGATGTTCCTGATCATGGATCTCTTCTACAACCGGTGGCTGTCGCAGGTCCCGCTGGTCCGGCACTTCGTCGATGAGATCCGGACGCGGGGCCGGCCGTACGTGGAGCGGTGGGGGGTGCTGGGGGTCGGGATCTATGTCAGCCTGCCCTTTCCGGGCCCCGGGATCTATTCCGGGACGGTCCTGGCCTGGCTGTTCGGTCTGCCCCGGCGGCAGGCGACGGTCGCCCTGGTGCTCGGGGTGCTCGTCAGCGGGTTCCTGGTCGCCGGGATCAGCACGCCCATGATCGCGCTGATCCGCAAGATCTTGATCTCGCTGGGACACTGAACGCCGCCCGAAATCGCTGGGCGCGGGGGAGGTGAACGGTGGAACCGGTCGGGCACCACTACATCGTGGAAGGGTCGGGGTGCAACCCGGAGGTCATCAGCCGGGTGGAGGACGTCGAGCAGATCATGGTCCGCGCCGCGGAGGTCGCCAACGTCCAGGTCTGGGCGATCTCCTTTCACCGGTTCAGCCCGAACGGGGTCAGCGGGGTGGTGGTGATCTCGGAGTCCCATCTCTCGGTCCATACGTGGCCGGAGGTCGGCTACGTCGCGCTCGACATCTATACGTGCGGTGATCAGGCGAAGCCGGAGGCAGCGGTGCAGCATGCGCTCACGGCGTTCGGCGCCTCGAACATGCACATCACCGAGGTCACGCGGGGGCTCGACGAAGAGGACAAGATATTCTTCCACAGCATGATCACCTGGGAGGAGACCATCCCGGACAACATCCTCAACCACCGGCCCCGGCGGCGGCGGCGGGTGCATCGCCGGCGGCGGTTGGCGGCGGTGCAGGCGACGGCCGAGCGGAACTCGGATTAGCCGGAGGCGAGCAGCGAGACGAGCAGTTGGTGGAGGAGCTGGCTGGCCAGGTTCAAGAGCAGGATCGCCACCAGCGGAGAGAGGTCGAAGCCGCCGGCGGGCGGCATCACCCGGCGGACCGGCACCAGGACCGGGTCGGTCACGCGGATGAGCAGGCTCATCAGGGGGTGCCGGTAATCCACCGACGGGATCCACGACAGCAGCGCCCGGATGATGATCAGGTACGTCAGCAGCGAGACGATCCGATCGATGATCACGATGATCCCGTACACAATATTATTGTAGCATAGGACGCAGCGGCCGGCGCGGGCCCTCCCGCGCCCCCGGTCCTGCCATGACCGAACGCCTCTACTATACGGACGCGTACCGGCGGGCCTTCGACGCCCGGGTGACCTCGGTTCGGCCGTCGGGCGAGTGGGGCGCGCTCCCGGGCGTCATCCTCGACCGCACGGCCTTCTACCCCACCTCCGGAGGACAGCCGCACGACACCGGAACCCTGGCCGGGCTGCCCGTGCGCGACGTCATCGACGCCGGCGATGAGGTCATTCACGTCGTGGAGGCGCCGGCCGCCGATCCCCGGATCGCGCCCGCGGGCGAGGTGCAGGGGGTCGTGGACTGGGAGCGCCGGTTCGACCACATGCAGCAGCACACCGCGCAGCACGTGCTCTCGGCCGCCTTCGCCCAGCTGCTCGGCGCGGAGACGGTCTCGGTGCACCTGGGGGGATCCTCCACGCTGGATCTCGCGGTCCAGGGACTCCCCCCCGAGGACGCGCGCCGGGTCGAGGAGCGGGCCAACCAGATCGCGTTCGACAACCGTCCGGTGACGATCCGGTTCGTGTCCGACGACGAAGCCGCCGCGCTCGGGCTTCGCCGCCCGCCGCGGCGCGCGGGCACGATCCGCGTGGTCGAGGTGGAGGGCTGGGACCGGTCGGCGTGCGGTGGCACGCACGTCAACCGGACCGGGGAGCTCGGCCCGGTGCTCCTGCGGCGCTGGGAGCGGACGAAGGGGCAGATCCGCGTCGAGTTCCTGAGCGGCTGGCGGGCGATCGCGGACTACCGCTGGAAGCACGCGCTGGTCAGCGAGTGGAGCGCCCGGCTCACCGTCGGCGATCGAGAGCTGGGGGCCGCCCTGGACCGCGTGGTCCGGGAGGCCCGCGAGGGGGAGCGGGCCCTGGCGGAGGCCCGCGGCCGGCTCATTGCCTCCGAGGCCGCGGAGCGGCTGGCGGCGGCGCCCGCGGGAGCGGGCCCCAAGGTGCTTCGCCTCCAGGTGTCCCGGCGGGACCCCGACGAGGTGCGGCACCTGCTGCGGGAGCTGACCGGGCGTGAGGCGTGCGTCGTGCTCGCCGGGGATGAGGCGACGGGGCGGCTCTACTTCGCCCGCTCGCCCGGCGCGGGACCGGCCATGGCCGCGCTGATCGATCAGGCCTCCCGATCCGTCGGCGGCCGCGGGGGCGGCACCGCGGAGTTCGCCCAGGGGGCCGTCCCGCCGGGAGACACGGTCGCTCGGGCCCTTGCGCACGCGGAGGAGGCCGTGCGCGGTGCCTGAGCTGCCCGAAGTGGAGACCGCCCGCCGCAGCCTCCACCGCGCGGTGGTGGGGAGGACGATCGCGCGGGTCGCGGTGCTCCGCCCGGCGGCCGTGCGGTCGCACACGGCGGATGGGTTCGCCCGGGCGCTTCGCGGCGCGGCGATCACCGACGTGCTCCGGCGCGGGAAGGCCCTCTGGTTCGTGCTCGGCCGGCGGGTCCTCGTGTTTCACTACATGCTCTGGGGCGTCATCCGCCACCGGCCCGCGGCGGCCAAAGGGGGCGCGCGCGCGGCGGGATCGCGGGGCGGGAATGCGGCGGCGCCGCCGGGGGCGAGCCTCGTGCTCTCCCTGGATGACGGCTCCACGCTCGAGTTCCGGGACCTGCAGCTCAGCCGGTTCGCCCTGCTCCGCGCGGGAGCCAAGGATGCCGATCAGCCGGAGGCGATCGAGCCGCTCGCGCCGACCACGACCTTGCAGGTGTTCCGGAGGGCGCTGGGACAGACGGGGCGCATCAAGGCCGCGCTGAGCGATCAGGACCGCATCGCGGGGATCGGGAACCTCTGGGCGCACGAGATCCTGTTCGAAGCCGGCCTCCGGCCGGACCGGCCCGCGAGCGGGCTGTCGGTCACGGAGATGCGCGCCCTCTACCGGAAGACCCGCCAGGTGCTCCGCAACGCGGTGGAGGCGGGCGGCGAGCCGGATTTCCAGGATGTCTTCGGGCAGCGGGGGCGGTACAGGCTGATGGTCTACGGCCGGGCCGGGCAGGCCTGCCGGGTGTGCGGCGCCAGGATCCGGGGCGGCCGCCTCGGCGGCCGGCCCACGTTCTTCTGTCCCGCCTGCCAGCGGTAGCCCGATGAGCGCGCCCGGGCCGGTGTCCGTCGATGCCGCGGCGGTGGTGGATCTCCTCAAGACGCTCGTCGGCATTCCCTCCGTCAATCCGTCGGTGGCGGCCGGCGGCGCGGGCGAGGGCGCGATCGCGCGCTGCCTCGCCGGCGCCTGCGAGCGGCTGGGGCTGACCGTGGCGCTGGAAGAGGTCGCGCCGGGGCGGCCGAACGTGATCGCCGTGCTGCCGGGCGCGGACCCCTCGCGGGGGCGCAGCCTCCTCCTCAACGGACACACGGACACCGTGGGCGCCGGCGCGATGGAGGCGCCCTTCAGTCCCAGCCTCCGGGGGGACCGCCTCTACGGCCGCGGGGTCTTCGATATGAAATGCGGCCTGGCGGCGATGGTGGAAGCCGTGGCGGCGCTCGTGCGCGCGGGCCTCCGCCCCCGCGGGGACGTCGTCCTCACGTTTGCCGCCGACGAGGAGCACGCGAGCCTCGGCACGGCGGCGATCGCCCGGACCCGGCGGGCGGATGCCGCGATCGTGACGGAGCCGACCCAGCTGCGCATCTGCATCGCGCACAAAGGGTTCGCCTGGGTGATGCTGCGGACCACCGGGCGGGCGGCCCACGGCAGCGACCACGCCGCCGGGATCGACGCGATCGCGCACATGGGCCGGGTTCTCTCGGCGCTCGAGCGGTTCGATCGGGAGGTCCTGGCCCGGCGTTCCCACCCGCTGCTCGGCCGCCCCTCGCTGCACGCCTCCCTGATCTCCGGCGGCGAGGGCCCCAGCACGTATCCCCCCTCGTGCGAGCTTGGGGTGGAGCGGCGGACGCTGCCGGGGGAGACCCCCGAGGGCGTCCGCGCAGAGTTCGACGCCATCCTGGACCGGCTCCGCCGCGAAGACCCGCGCTTCCAGGCGGCCGCTGAACTCGTCATCGCGCGGCCCGGGCTGGAGGTCGACCGCGGGACCCCGATCGTCCGGGCGCTGCACGCCGCCCTGGAGCGCCACGTCACGCCGTCGCCCGAGTACGTGGGACAGGCGGCCTGGTTCGACGCGGCGCTCCTGGCCGAGGCGGGCATCCCGGCGGTGATCTTCGGTCCGTCGGGCGCCGGCTGGCATGCCGCCGTCGAGTACGCCGACCTCCCGTCCGTGGCCGCCTGCGCGCAGGTCCTGGCCCAGGTGATCCTCGACTTTTGCGGGACGGCCCCGGCCTAGCGGGCCGCTGCTGACGTTCTTGTCGGCGACCCGAGGGAGGCGATCCGGCGCTCTGACACGAAGAGACTCAGGGAAACTCCTGTGGGTCGTTTACAGGAAAGAGGGGAAAGGCGCCGATTTCAGTGGATGATAATGTGGGAAGGGGCCGGGCGCGCGCACAGGCGCCGCGCTCCGTCCGGGAGGCTCAGGCAACTTCATGAAGCGGTCTCGAATGATCGCAGCGCTCCTTGCGGCCGTGCTGGCGGTGACGGCGGCCGCTCCCGCGATCCCGCGGGCCGAGGCGGCGGATGCGGGGTTCGTGCTCGAGACGCTGCAGACCCTGCGCGAGAACTACGTCGACCCGCTGTCGTCCATCATGATGCTGAACGCGGCGCTGACCAGCCTGGAGCAGAAAACCGGCGTGACGCCGTTCAGCGGTCAGATCCCCCAGGGGGTCTCCGACACGCTGGTGACCGGGCTGTTCACCCAGCGCTTCGACGAGATCTTCAGCAGGGTCAAGGGGCAGTACAGCGTGACCGATCTGGCCTACGCGGCGTCGGCCGGGATGCTGGAGAGCCTTCATGACTCGCACACGGGGTTCATCCCTCCGGCGGCCTACCAGGAGGAGAAGCGTAAGGAAAACGGCCAGGCGGCGTTTACCGGGATCGGGGTCGTGCTGCTGGCGCGGGATGGACAGTTCTATATCCGCGAGGTCTTTCCCGACTCTCCCGCCGCCGCCGCCGGCCTGCACGAGTTCGACCGGATCGCGAAGATCAATGGGGTGGCGACGGCCGGCCAGACGAGCGACGACGTCACCGAACTGGTGCGCGGTCCCGCCGGGACCACGCTCACGCTCTCGGTCGAGCGTCCCAACGTTGCGGCGCCGCTCGAGTTCGCCGTCACACGGGGCGCGATCCGGGTTCCCGGTCTTGTGAGCCACATGCTCGATGGGGGAATCGGCTACGTGAAGATCTACGAGTTCGTCCCCGGCGTCTCGAACGCGCTGCGAGACGCGATCTTCACCCTCCGCCGCTCGGGGCTGCGGGGGCTGGTGATCGATCTCCGGGGAAATCCCGGCGGGCTGGTGGACGAGCTCCGGGACATCTCGGCCGCGGTCCTCCCGCAGAGTTCGCCGATCTTGCAGATGACCCGGCGCAACGGCCGGACGCAGATGCTGGAGACGCTCGAGCCGCCGATCCTCCCTCCGTCCGTGCCGATCGCGACGCTCGTCGACGAAGGCAGCGCGTCGGCGTCCGAACTCTTGGCCTCGGCCCTCCAGGAGCAGGGTCGCGGCGTGATCATCGGGGTGAAGACGGCGGGCGCCGTCGAGATCGGGATCACGGTGGACCTGCCCGAGGAGGCCGGCATGGCCGTGACGGTGGCGAGGCTCCTCAGCGGCAAAGGGGCGCGCCTGGAAGGCCACGGCATCGTCCCCGACGAGCCGGAGCCGCTCGAAACCCCGGCGCTCAACGCCGGACACGACAGCCAGCTCGACAAGGCGGTGGAGGTGCTGAGGCATAAATTGATCGCCCGGAGCGCCCGCCTCGAGGAGCCGGCGGGACGCGGGGTCCGGCGCTAGCGCATCGCGTGAGCCTGCACCCGGTGGAACCGGCGGGAGGGCAGCCGAGGGTGCGCGGACCCGTGGTCGCGGTCGTCGTCGTGCTCGTGGTCGGGCTGCTGATCCTCGGGTCGTTCGGCGGCACGTACAACCATCTCGTCGGGGCGTCTCAGCAGGTCAGCGCCGCGCAGGCCGACGTGGAGACGCAGCTGCAGCGGCGGTTCGACCTGATCCCCAACCTCGAGGAATCCACCAAGGCGGTGCTGGTTCAGGAGCGGACGGTGTTCGAGGCCCTGGCGAGGGCGCGGACGCAGTACGCCGGCACCCGACCGGGGACGCCCGACCGGATCGAGGCCGCCAACCAGTATCAAAGCGCCATCGCGCGCCTCCTCGTCATCGTCGAGAACTACCCGGTGCTGCGGAGCAGCGAGACGGTCCAGAGCCTGATGCGGGAACTGGCGTCGACCGAGAACCAGCTCGCCTACGCCCGCCGGAACTACAATCTGGCGGTGCAGGCGTACGACACGATGGTCCAGTCGTTCCCGACCAACCTGGTGGCGAGACCCATGGGATTTCCGCCCCGGCCCTATTTCCAGTCTCAACCCGGTGCCGAGCAGGCTCCACGCGTGAACCTGTCCGTCCCCGCGCCGACGCCCTGATCGTGCGGGGACGCTCCGTCCTCGCGCCGCTCCTGATCGCCGCCGGGCTGTGGGGCTGCGCCTCCCCGGCGACCGCGGTGGCCGGCGCCGTCGCGTTCCCCCGGCCCACCGGGTACGTGAGCGATTTTGCCCATCTCCTCGATCCCGCCTCGCACGCGGCGCTGGAACAGCGGCTGGCGCAGTACGATCGGGCCACCGGCAACCAGATCGCCATCGCGATTTTCCCCGATCTCGGCGGCGCGCCGATCGACGACGTTGCGGCGCGGCTGGAGGAGGCCTGGAAGGTCGGGCGGCGGGGAAGGGACAACGGCCTCCTCCTGGTCATCGGCCTGAACGAGCGCCAGGTGCGCATCGAAGTCGGGTACGGGCTCGAGGGGAAAGTCGCCGACAGCGACGCGGGGAGCATCATTCGCAACGTCATCCGTCCGGCGTTCCAGGCGGGCCGGTACGCGGAAGGCCTGGACGGGGCGATCACCCAGCTCACGGGACTGATCGGGGGGGGCCCCACCGGCGCGGCCGGCGCCCCGAGCGGCGGCGCGGGGCCGCCCGTCCGGCCGGCGTCCCGAGGGACCGGGCTGCTTCCGCTCATCTTGTTCCTGGCGTTTGTGGGCCTCACCGTCGCCGTCTCCCGGACCCAGACCCGGCGGTGTCCGCGGTGCCGCGCCGTGCTGCAGCCCGGCGACCGGAGCGACGCGCGCGTGGTGGGCGCCCGGGCCGTCCGCATCTGGGTGTGTCCTCGGTGCGGGTATCAGGAGAAGGAGTTCGTGAGCGCCGGCCCGGGGTGGGCGGGGCCCTTCTGGGCCGGCGGCGGGAGCGGGTGGGGCACCGGCGGGTTCGGCGGCGGCGGGTTCGGGGGATTTGGCGGCGGCGCGTCAGGCGGGGGCGGCGCCTCGGGGAGTTGGTAGGATGGCGACGGCGGCACGCAGGCTCGTGACCCACACGGAGAAAGTCCGGCTCCGCCGGCTTGTGGAGGAGATCGAGCGGGAGACCCGGGTGGAAATCGCCGCCCTGGTCGTGCCGCATGTAGACGACCTGGAGCAGTTTGCGACGGCCTACTTCAACCATGTGGGGATCGGCAAGCGCGAGCACCACAACGGCGTCCTGATCGTGGTGGTGGTGGACCGGCGCCGGGTCCGGATCGAAGTGGGACGCGGGCTGGAGGACGTGGTCCCGCGTGATGCGGCGGCGCGGATCATCGCCGAGGTGATGGCGCCCGAGCTGAGGCGCGGGCGCTACGGGGAGGGGCTGATCCGGGGCGCCGACGCCGTCGGCGCGCTCGTCCGGGCCGCCGGGGGCGCCCCCCGCCCGGACCGCGGGAAGCCGGGGGAGCCCGGGGCGCGGTGACGCCGGCCTCCCGAGCCGCCGCCCTGGCCGCAGCCGTCCTGCTCGCGGCCGCCGCGTGGCCGGCGCTCACGTACAACCGCCTGGTGCAGGCGCGCGCCGCGGTCGATGCGCAGTGGGCGCAGGTGGACGCGCAATATCAGCGCCGCGTCGATCTCGTCCCGAACCTCGTCGGGGCGGTCCGGGGCGCGCTCGTGCAGGAGCGGACCGTCTTTGAGGCGCTGGCCCGCGCGCGGACGGCGTACCTCGCCGCGCCGCCGGGATCGGAGGCCCGCGTCCAGGGAGCCAACGCCGTCGAGCGGTCGTTGGGCCGCCTGCTGGGCGTGGTGGAATCGTATCCGGCGCTGCGGTCCGTCGAGACGGTGGCCCGGCTGATGGACGAACTGGCGGGGACGGAGAACCGGATCGCCGTCGAGCGGCGTCGCTACAACGAGCGGGTGGCGGTCTACAATACCCGGGTGCGGCAGTTTCCCGCGCTCCTCATCGCGCGGCTCGGCGGATTCCGCCTCCGGCCGTACTTCGAATCGGCGGCCGCGGCCGGCACGGCTCCGGCCCTCACGCTGCCGTCACCCTGAGGGGCCGTCCGTGCGCGTGTTCTTGACAGTCCGCGGGGGTGAGGCTACATTAAGCCGTAGGATGATTGTTGAGCGCGTGAGTAAACAATTCGGAACGCGACGATCCCGGGCCGGGCGCTAGCGTGTTCAGCACCTTCCTGATTGGGCTTCGCGAGGGGTTGGAGATGTCGCTCATCGTGGGCGTCATCCTCGCCTACCTCGCGCGGACCGGACATCGCCGGGAGTTCGGCGCGATCTGGCTCGGGGTGGCCGGGGCGGTCGCGCTGAGCGTGCTGGCCGGCGGCGTGATCGTGGTCACCTCCGGGGAGTTTCGCGGCCGCGAGGAGCAGTTGTTCGAGGGCGCCGCCATGCTCGCCGCGGCGGGCGTGCTGTCCTACATGATCTTCTGGATGCGCCGGCAGGCGGCGGCGATCCGCAGCGAACTCCAGTCTCGCCTGAGCGATGCGCTGAGAGCCGGGTCGCGCGGCGCGCTCGTGGCGCTCACCATCGTCTCGGTCGGCAGAGAAGGGGTCGAAACCGCCCTCTTCTTCTTCGCCGCGATGCGTGCGTCCGCGCCGGGCCCGGCGCTGGCCGGGGCCGTCCTGGGGCTCGGCGGCGCGGTCCTCCTCGGCGCCCTCATCTACCGCGGGAGCTACCGCCTCGATCTGCGCGCGTTCTTCAACGTCACCAGCCTCCTCCTGCTCCTGGTGGCGGCGGGCCTGCTCGCGCGGGGGATCGGCGAGTTCCAGGAAGCGGGGATCCTTCCTCCACTCGTCTCCCACATGTGGGACACGAACCGGGTGGTGCCGGAAGCGTCGACGCTGGGGAGCCTGCTGCAGGCGGTGTTCGGATATATCGGCGCGCCCTCACTTTTACAAGTCGCGCTGTACCTGGCCTACCTTGCGGTGGTGGGCTGGTACTACTTCCCGGGCGAGGGGGGGCCCTGGCGGCGAGGAGCCCCGGAGGGGCGCGGGGCGTCGCCCGGGACCGCGGCGCCGCCGAAGGGCTGATGCCGGGGAGCCCCGCCGCGCGCACCGCGCGGGTGGTCGAGTGCGGCACGATGCCGTACGCGCAGGCGTGGGCGCTGCAACGGGCCCTCGTCGCCGCCCGGCAGGCGGATCGGATCGACGACACGCTGCTGCTCGTCGAGCATCCCCCCGTGATCACGATCGGCCGCGCCGGCCGGACGGCGAACATCCTGGCGCCGCGAGACCTGCTTGCCGCGCGCGGGTTCGACGTGTACGAGACCGAGCGCGGGGGCGATGTGACCTACCACGGTCCCGGTCAACTCGTGGGGTACCCCATCGTGGACCTCCGGGCGCTGGACGAAGATGTCGTCCGGTACGTCCGGCTTCTGGAGAAGACGCTCATCGACGCCCTCGGCCAATTCGGGATCGCCGCGATGCGGGTGCGCGGGTACACGGGGGTGTGGGTGGGGGAGGCGAAGATCGCCGCGATTGGCGTCGCGGTCAAGCGCAAAGTGACGATGCACGGCTTCGCGCTGAACGTCGCGCCCGACCTCGACCACTTCGCCGTGATCAACGCCTGCGGGCTGGGGAAGCCGGTCACGAGCATGCGGCGGCTGCTCGATCGCCCGGTGTCGGTCGAAGAGGTGCAGCCGGTGGTGGCCCGCGCATTCGGCGCGGCGTTTTCGATGGCGCTGGCGCCCATCGCGCTCGAGACCCTTCGGGCCGCGGCGGGCGAGGTCGCGCTGCCGGGGAGGATCCGATGAAGACGCTCGAGGCGGGTTCGCTGCGCGCCGAGCCCGGGACCAAAGCGACGGGGTTCCTGGATGTGCCGGGGACGCCGATCCGGATGCCGCTCACGCTGGTGTGTGGCGCCGAGCCGGGGCCGCTGCTGAGCATCACCGCCGGCGTGCACGGCGGCGAATACCCGGGGATCGAGGCGGCGATCCGAACCGCGGCATCGCTCGATCCCAGGTCGCTCCGCGGGTCGGTGATCATCGTCCACATCGTCGACGTGCCCGCGTTCCAGGGCCGCAACATCTACATCTGCCCGCTGGACGGCAAGAACCCCAACCGCGTCTTCCCCGGCAACCCGGATGGGACCGCCAGCGATCGCCTC
>Ga0209577_10000371_pt1 | contig 45657 bp, 42 predicted proteins | sample GraSoiAngelo_109_FD_185874 | JGI IMG/M metagenome (GOLD analysis project Ga0209577, IMG submission 185874) | Grasslands soil microbial communities from the Angelo Coastal Reserve, California, USA - 14_0903_12_20cm (SPAdes) (version 2) | ecosystem: Environmental > Terrestrial > Soil > Grasslands... | reverse complement strand
AAGGGGATTGAGTCTTTGCAAAAATGCGCGCGTCTCTTTGGGATGAAACTTTCGATCCTTCGCTTCGATGCAGAGAAAAAACCGGTCTTGCGACGCACGATCGAACTCGGGAATGCTAAAGAGCGGGTGGTGGGGACGGGGCAGGCCATTGAGCGCAAATGACCCAAAGAACGCTGTCAACCCAGCGCACAGCACGGTTAGTTCGAACGTGATGGGAATAAATGACGGCCAACTGTGAATGGGACGCCCGCCGATATTGATCGGATAACTGATGGCATTAGCGTACCACTCCATAAAATACGCGCCGATGCCGCCAATAATTCCACCAATTAAAACGAGCAAGGGAAGCCGATTACTTTTGCCAAGCGCCTCAGGCAATCCTTCGACCGGGAAGGGCGCGTACCCGTCCATTTTGCGAAAACCCGCGCAATACGCTTCCTCCGCTGCGTGCATTAACTCTTCGGATGTGGAAAACTCCGCAAGCAATCCGTAGCTCCTGTTCACAGCGTGCTAGCCTTCTGTGGGTCGGCGACCAATTCGCGAGTTTCTGAAATTGAGATCATCGGGACGAACCGCATGAAGAGGAATTGCAGTGTCAAAAACAGCCCCACGCTGCCGAAGAGCGTCATCCAATCCCATCTGGTGGGATAGAACATCGCCCACATATCCGGTGGAAAATCGCGGTGCAAGCTCGTGACGACGATCACGAATCGCTCGATCCACATGCCTGCGTTAATAAAGAGCGCCACGATGAAAAGCAGCACGGGATTGCGCCGGATGCGCGCCGACCAGAGTGCCTGCGGCACAAGCACATTACACAGCATCAACGTCCAGAAAATCCAGCCGTAGGGACCAAACGCGCGGTTGGTCATCATGTAGATTTCAAAAATGTCGCCGCTGTACCAGGCCATTAGCGCCTCGATGAAGTAGCCATAAGCAACGATCATCCCCGTCACCAACATGATGTTGGCCATATTGTTCAGGTAACGGTCTGTTATCAGGTTTTCGAGGTGATAGACCTTTCGCACCGGGATCACGATGTTCAGCGACATCGCGAATCCGGAATAGATCGCGCCGGCGACGAAGTACGGCGGAAAAATGGTGGAGTGCCAGCCGGGGACAATGGCGACGGCAAAATCGAAACTGACGACGCTGTGTACCGAGAGCACGAGCGGTGTCGCCAGTCCCGCCAGCAGCAAATACGCAATCTGATGCCGTTGCCAGTGCGCTGCGGAGTTACGCCAACCCAACGCGAAAAAGGCATATACTTTTTTCTGCCAGAGCTTTTTTGCGCGATCGCGCACCGTGGCCAGATCGGGTACCAGCCCGAGATACCAAAACAGCAAGGAGATCGTGAAATACGTACCGACTGCAAAGACGTCCCACACGAGAGGGCTGCGGAATTGCGGCCACAGCCGCATCGTGTCGGGATACGGAAACAGCCAGTAAAAAACCCATGGCCGGCCCAGGTGAAACAAGGGCATCAAACCAGCGCAACATACGGCAAACAGGGTCATCGCTTCCGTAAACCGGTTGATCGCAGTGCGCCACGGCTGGAAGAGCAAAAGCAGGATCGCAGAGATAAATGTGCCCGCGTGAGCGATTCCTACCCACCAGACGAAATTCACGATCGCAAAACCCCAGGCGACCGGAATGTTGACACCCCAGATGCCGACACCTTTCCAGAACAGCCACGTGACGGCGACCAAAAACATCATCAGCAACAGGAAGGAGATGATGAAACCCACCCACCAAGGCCCCGGCGCACGCTTCAGCGGAATGTCGCCGATAGTTTTGGTGACGGTGGCGTAGGTCTGGCCCGGGGCGAGCAGATTCGTGGGATAACCAAGGGGCGATACCGGCGGAACCAGAGTGGTCGATTTGATTTCCTGATCGCTCATGACGATTTCAATTCGGGATTGAGATTGCGCAACTTCGCCAGATAACTTGTGCGAGGCTGCGTGTTCAGTTCGCCCAGCATCCAGTAATTGAGCGGTGAGCGTTTTAATCGCATCAACCGGCTGCCCGGATCGTTCATGTCCCCGAAAGCAATCGCTTCCACGGGGCATACTTGCGCGCAGGCCGGGACGATTTCACCATCACGGATCTTCCTGTACTCGAGCTCGGCTGTGTATCGGGCCGCGTTGATGCGCTGAATGCAATATGTGCATTTCTCCATCACGCCACGTGACCGCACCGTCACATCCGGGTTCTCGACGAGCTTTTGGCTCGGGCTGAGTCGGCCATTGTATTCAAGGAAATTGAACCGCCGGACTTTGTACGGGCAGTTGTTCGAGCAATAACGCGTGCCCACGCAGCGGTTGTAGATCTGCAAGTTTAATCCTTCGTTGTCGTGGACGGTGGCCGCAACGGGGCAGACCAATTCGCAAGGCGCGTTCTCACAATGCATGCACGGCACGGGCTGATGCGTGATGTTCGGATTTTCCTCGGAGCGAGAGTAAAACGTGCTCACCCGAATCCAGTGCATCTCGCGGTGAAGGCCGACCTGTTGTTTGCCCACCACGGGGATATTGTTTTCAGCCTGGCAGGCAATTGTGCAGGCGCGGCAGCCAATGCACACATTGAGATCCACCACCATTCCCCACTTGTAACCTGCGTGCGAAAATTCCGACGGGTCATAGAGCGTGTGATCGTTTGGCGGAAGCTGTTCCGGCTTTTGCGCGTAGTGCGGGTCAGCGAGAAATTGAGCGAATGTGCCGTCATGCAGAATGCCCCGGCCCTCGACCACATGATGATGTTGCGTGGTGACGAGCCACTGGCGAGCTCTGGTTTTTCGAATACTTAGGCCATGACCAAACCACAATGCGTCCGATGTGCGCAACGCGTATGCGTTAAAGCCGACATTGCGTCCGACTCGGCCAACTACTTCGCGTCCATACCCGAGCGGAAGCGTGACGGAATTTTTCGCCTGACCGGCCTGAATCCATACCGGGACGCGCAGTTTGTGCCCCCGAAACGTCAGCTCGACAACATCGCCGTTCTCTAGATCTTCACTTTTTGCCAATTGCAGGCTGATCAGAGCGACATTATCCCAAACCACCGACGAAAACTGGCGCGGTAATTCCTGCAGCCAGGCATTGTTCACATAGCGCCCGTCGAGCACGTTCAGATCGGGACGAAAGAGAATCTCTAATTGGGAATCCCCCACTTCACTCGTCTCCCCTTTGGCAGCCGGAGAGGTGGAAAGAGCGGACGCGGGGGGCTCAGCAGCGCCAGCGAACGAGGGTGGCTCCAGTTCGGTAACAACTCCATCGCTTAATGCGCGTCGCCATTTTGTGTCGAGATCCGGCGACCGCTGCGGGCCGGTCCAATGGCCGCGCACAATCTCGTACGGGGGACGAGGCGCGCGTTCGGTAATCGCATCAAGAATCTCCTGCGCAGAAACTCCCGCATACATCGGCTCGATCAGCGGCTGCACGATCGAGAAGGTCCCATCGAAAGCGCGTGTATCGCTCCATGATTCGAGAAAATGCGCAGCAGGGAGATGCCAATGCGAGTGCCGCGACGTTTCGTTGAAGTGTACACTGTGATGCACCCGCAGCTTCACGTTTTCAAACGCATCGGCAAAATTGAGATCCACCGGCGCGTCGTAGCGGGGGTTCCCGCCGAGCACGATGAGCAACTCGACTGCACCGCGCCCCATTTCATCGACCAAATCGCGCAACGCCATTTGGTTTCCTGGCAAAGACACAACCGGCGTTGACGAGACCGTCTGACCAGTATTGCCGAGTGTGCCGTTGATTTGGGCTGTGAGAGCGTGCAATTGCGGCGGCTGCGCTTCACCCGCGATGACGACGCTCCGGCCGCGATTTGCGTTGAGATCGCGCACGACCGCCGCGATCCAGTTTTCGTTTTGAACATTCACGGGAACCCCGGCATTCATCCCGAGTTCCGCAGCAAGCCTTCGCGCTAACGGAAAAATATCGCGCGCAGCGACTGCGATCCGGTGATCGGCATTCGATCCCGTAACAGTGGGAGTCGGTTCGACCACATAAAATCGATTGATGCGTGCGCCCTCATGTTCGATCACACGCCGCGCTTTCGCGAAATCGCGTGCGTACCGCAGCGCATACGGATGCGCATAAAGAAAATCGGAATCGAACGCGACGATGACTTTCGCCTTGGACAAATCGAAGATGACCTCATTCTTGACCGCGTTCTCACGGGTGAGCGGGTCCCACATGCACCACCGCGCCGCGGGGAACATTTGCAACACGCGCGCCAACTGAGCTAGTAGCGTGGGCGAGCTGATTGGCTCGGTCAGAATACGAAATGCTGCGCCGCCATTCGCTCTCAACGGTTCAATGGCCAGATTCAGCGCATTCCAAAAATCGCCGATCGTTTTGATTGCGCCGCCGGTGGTGACTGTTTGAGCGCGGTCCGGGTCGTAAAGCTCGAGAACGTCGGCCTGCCCCCAGACAGTGGTCGCGCCGAGACTTGCAGGGTGCGTCGGATTTCCCTCAATTTTTGTCGGCCGCCCTTCGTAACCGGTGACAACCAAGCCCTGGCCAAAGCCGCCATATTGTGTGGCAGTCGCAAATCGCAGCGGCTTGCCTGGAACGACGATTTCTGGTTCTTGGACGTAAGGAACAATTTTTTCCAGTGGCTGTTTTGTGCAGGAACTGAGTCCGGCGAATGCCAGCGTTGCGCCCGCCAATTGAATAAATTCACGTCGGCTCAGGCCTTCTGACCATTCGCTGGCACCGGGAGCAAATTCGTCCCCCGCTTGGGAATCCTTGGGCAAATGAGACCGACCATTCATCGGTGACAGGTGCTGCAATTTGATAAACGCCCGGTGGTATCGACGTGATAGTGACGAGTTAGTTCTTCTCCTTGCTCGATTTGATTTGGCGGCGGTCGCCACTGCAGATCCAAAACTTTGTCGCGGGGGCGGATGAACTGTTGTGGTTGCTCGTGGCAATCTAGACACCACCGCATGTAGAGAGTTGCCGTTTTTCGCGTAAGCGGCATCTCATCCACCCGGCCATGGCAATCGGAGCAGCCGATCCCTTTAGCCACATGGATGCTATGATTGAAATACACGTAATCGGGAAGATCGTTTACCCGCACCCATTTCAGCGGTTTGCCCGTGGCGAGACTTTCCCGGAGTGAGGCGAGTACAGGCGCATCCGTCCACAGCTGCGAATGGCACGTCATGCACGTTTCAGTGGAGGGGATGCCGGCAAAGGACGATTTCTCGACCGAGGTATGGCAGTACCGGCAATCGATTCCGTCGTCAGTGACATGATGCTTGTGGCTAAACGGGATCGGTTGCTGCAACGGAACGTCAACTTCGGTTGCATAGGGTGACCAATAAATCGTGGACGTTGCCCAACCGGCTCCGCAAACCAGAAGAACGACACCTAAAATCGACACGCGAGCATGGACGTTCGCACTTTTCGGAAACAGTTGGGCCATGGCGAGCTACGTTGCTTCTCCGCAAAAAAGAATCGCGCAGGCAGGCGGGCCGGGACGCCTGCAACGTGCTGTTGGCGAGATGCGTAGCGATTTATTACTGGACGGAATCGTCGAGGTTTAGCGCGGAGCGTGGCTCTCGTGCGAATTTGAAGCCTGCCAACTGCCGCGCCTCGGGACCAACGTTTTTCATAAGCGCGAGCACCTGAAACGCGCGGCCGAGCATCTCGGGATGGAGCAGGGTTTGTAATTCGCGCTTGGCCTGTGGCGAAAGAGGCATGAGGAAGTGGTCCCAATCGCCACAGTCAAGTCCGGATACGATTCCGCTAAGGAAATGATGTTGGTCGGTAAAGCCGGCGACACCTAATCCGTTTGCTTCCGCGCGCTGGGCAATGCTCTTCCAATCGACGCGCATGGTGATGTCGGCTTCTCCGATTTGTTCAAAAGGAGAATCGAGATTGCGGTGACGGGAGCGGATCTGAACGTGGTTCCCGGATCCCTCGTCCGAATAGCCGTAATCGATAGTAATCACATAGCCACGCTGCAAGTTTGCCGCGATTTGGTCGATCCAACCGATTGCGGCTTGGTTGAAAATCGCTTTCTGAACCGGGCGCTCGACAAACACGAACTTGTCGCCGTCGAGACCTACCAGTCTTTCTCCCCAGTGAGTGATTAATCGCACCGGCATGGCGTCCAACAGTTCATTGGAAAAATGGACACCCACAAACGTTTGCAGCGCTTCCTCCCACTCAACCTTGTGGTGAAACGCTTCGAGCGTCTGACGCTGCCGCTCTTGCAAATACGGAAAGGGTTCCACAATTTGATAACGCAAAGCTGCGAAGAACGCTGGCGCGCGTTTTTGCACGAATTCCAGAACGTCGCGCGCAAACTGCCCGTCATGTGCGCCCTGTTCGACGATCGTGAAATGGTCGACTTTGTTAAGTTGTTCCCAAATTTGGAGGAACTGCGCGGCCAACAGGTGACCGAACACAGGACCGATACTTACGTTGGTGAAGTAATCGCCTGCTCGGCCAATCGTGCAGCGGCCCGAGGAGTAATATCCGTGTTGCGGATGATAGAGCGCCTGTTGCATAAACCAGGCAAACGACTGCGGGCCTTGTGCACGAATCGTGTCGCGGATCGATTTAACGAGCGGCGTATTCAATTACAGAACGTCCAACGCCCGGCGCTCAACGTCCAATCACGAAACACAGAGATACGCATCGCGCACGCTTCCTTCGACGTTGGCCATTCGACGTTGAGCGTTGGGTGTTTTCCTCCTAAGTTGCGGCCGGGTCCCGTTTAACCATTGAGACCGCACAACACCACATATCTTCGACCGCCGCCAGGATACCGGTTTAGACCACCATGGTATTTCAGACCGTGGTTTTATGTTCCGGTCGCCATTCTCGGCGTGCTGGCGTTGTTCCTGACAGTTTTTGTTTCCAGCATCCTCTTCGATCTCAAATCGCAGGCGGACGCGCTCGACTTGAACCAGCTCGAGCAAATGGAATCGGCCAGTGTAATCCTGGATCGCAACGGAAAGATCTTTGGCCAAATCTACGTCGAGAATCGCGAAACAGTGCCTTACGAGAAGTTACCTCCAGACCTCGTCAACGCCGTCGTTGCCGTCGAGGACGCGAAATTTTACGAACACCACGGCTACGATTCACTCGGGATCATTCGCGCCGCGTTGAAAAATCTGACCGCAGGTCATGTGCGCCAAGGCGGCAGCACCATCACACAACAACTGGCGCGCAACAGTTTCTCTCTCAAAGAAAGAACATATCGCCGGAAGCTGCTGGAGATTTTCCTGGCCAAACGCATTGAAGATAATTTCAGCAAGCAGAAAATCATGGAGCTGTATCTGAACCGGATTTATTTCGGTGGCGGAATGTACGGCGCCGAAGCGGCTGCGCGCGGATACTTCGGCAAGTCTGCGCGTGACATGACGCTGGCGGAGTGCGCCACGCTCGCGGGTCTGATTAAAAGTCCAAACCGCTTGTCGCCGTGGAATGATCGCGGCAATTCACGGGAGACACGCGATTACGCGCTCGACCGCATGCGCGATCTCGGATTTATCAGCCGCGAACAATGCGCCGCAGCCCGCGCACAGCAGATCGTGGTCGGGAGCCGGCAAAATGCTCAAGGGCAGACCTACGCAGTTGATTACATTCGTCAGCAGGTGATCGCTGCAGTGGGATGGGACCGCGCAATCAATGAAGGCTATCGTATTCACACTACCATCGACGTGAATGTCCAAAGGATGGCCGAAGATTCTCTAAAGACGCATTTGCAAGAAGTGGAGCACCATCCCGATTACAATCATCAAACCTACGCCGATTACGCAGCGAGGTTTCGAAAGGCAAAGGCGAACGGCACAATGTCGGAACAACCTGCGCCCGAGTATTTGCAAGGAGCGGTCATCGGTCTGGATAACGCCACCGGCGACATACTCGCGTTGGTAGGTGGACGCGATTTCGAGCACAACCAATACGATCGAGCGCTACAAGCGCGGCGCCCCGTCGGCACGGCAATGTTGCCGTTCGTTTATGCGGCGGCTTTTGAACGAGGAATGTATCCGGGTTCGGTGGTCGAAGATTCGCCACTGGATAATCGCGCAGTGATGATCGGGGGTACAACGGGAATTCTCGGCGAATGGGGACCCGAGAATGCCGATAACCGTTACGAAGGTCCAATGACCGCCAGGCAGGCGCTGGTGAAATCGAAGAATGGCGCAGCGGTCCGCGTCGGGATGGATGCGGGTATCGATGCGGTGTTGCAGCTTAGCTCCTCGGCGGGTATTCGTTCTCCGCTTCGCCCCTATCCAGCGACATTTCTCGGCAGCAGCGAGGTAACGCTGGCTGAACTCGGCCTGGGATACACGATCTTCCCGAACGGCGGCTGGCGATCGAGCACACCGCACATTCTGGAGCGGATCGAGGAAAAAGACGGAACACTCGTATGGGACGGCAAGCAGCAGAGCATCCGCAAAATCGTAATCAAACCAGAGACCGCATACGAAGTGCATTCCTGTCTCGTCGATGCGCTTCTAGCGGGAACGGGAAAGGCCGCTTACACGCAGTTCGGGCTGAAGAAATTTCCGGCTGCTGGAAAGACGGGGACCGCCTACGACTTCACCGATGCGCTCTTTGCGGGATACGATTCCAATTTCACTTGCGCAGTGTGGGTCGGGTTCGATAAGCCGCAGAAAATCTATCGCGGCGCGTTCGGGCGGGAACTGGCGTTACCAATCTGGGTCGATATCATGAATGCCGCCGCCGAAAGCTATCCGCCGCGCGAGGTTAAAGAACCGTCGAGCCTACAGCAGATCGAGATTTGTTCGAGATCAGGGCTGCTAGCTACGGACAAATGTTACGACGCGGTCAAAATGCCGACTGGGGATACAGTCCAAAAGCGGACGACTTACATGGAGATTGCAACGGCGGCGCAAGTGCCCACCGAACCATGCAATATTCACGGTGAGCCGCGCGCCCGTCTCGCTCGTGAATTTGGTTCCAGCGATCTGCCCCGGGCTGAGCTTGCTGTGAACCTGACCGAAGTCACACCGGTTGCTATAAAAAGTCCCACGCTGATAGCTGAAATGGACCCCTACAATTCCGTCAAACCAACACTGAAACCGGAGCCATTGCCCCAGCAACCAACAGAAACAGCTCAAATTCAGAAGACTGACAGCGCCACCAGCGGGACCGAGGTGAAGTCGACGAGTAACGTGACAAACGCAAATCCGCCAGGTTCGGAATCCGCTCCAGAGATTCGAAAGGCGATTCCGGTCGCACCGATTCGGAAAGCGATTCCAGTGCAACCACAGGAGGACCAACCCGCCGAGATCCGTCGTGCCATCCCGGTGAAACCGCTGGACCGAGAAGACGAGCAACGCACGCTCTTGAGATCGGCAGCGGAGTCGCCGGGTGATACCCACGAATGAGTGAGTTCGCCACGTTAAAATGGTTGAAGCGTTGAAGCGTGACAGAGTTGTCAATACCGGCAAAAACCGCAGAAAATTTTCGCCTGACGGTTCTCAATCCCGGCGGACGCGATCCCCAACAGCAATTTCATCGTGTGCCCGCTCCGGGCGAAGGCGGGCATGCTCCGACCAATTTTCACGCTTTCGCTGCGTGCACATTGGGCGCGTTTCATTGCAATGCGCGGTCCGCGATCGCAGAAGACACCCCGGTGTTTCTTCTCTTGCGTAGCGATTTTCGCGCTTCCGAGCGCGCATTCGCTGATCTAAAAAAGCAAGGTCGCGCCGTCACAGTCTCGTTGAAGGAAACTGGGTCTCACCAAATTGCACAGCAGTTGCGCGACCCGCGAAAACTAGCGCGTTTCATGAAAATCGTCAGCGAAGCCGATGGATGCATCGCCACGTCGCCTGAGGCCGCGGAAATCTACCAGCGCGTCCGCACTACGCGCAATCCTTCGACTGTAGCGTTTGTCCCAACTCCCTATCCGATTGAGGACCAACGCTGGAACTTTTCTGTGCCCATACCGGAACAATCTGGAATTTTCGTCGGAACACGCGAATGGGACGTGCCGTCGCGGAATCATTTGGCAGCGCTCATAGTCGCTCGACAGCTCTGCGAGGCGACAGACGAACCAGTCACTGTCACTAACTTGGATGGTTACAGAGGACGCCGATTATTGAGCGAACTTAAATTTCCCGAAGGAAAACTCCGGCTAATTGAGAAATGGAAGTCTTACCTGGATCACTTGCGCGCTATCGCGCAGCACAAAATCGTATTACAACTCGACCGCAGTCACGTCCCGGGCCAGGTCGCGGGCGATGCGCTTCTCTGCCGGATTCCATGCCTCGGAGGAGACGGCGCTATCGAAAGAATCACGTTTCCGAAAACTTGCGGCGAAGCTCGGAGCATTAATGAGATAGCTTCGATGGCGCTCGATTTGTTAAAAGATCCCGCTCTGCGCGAGGCGGTTGTCTCTGAATCGCAAGCGCGCGCCTTAGAGCAGCTTTCGTTTCAGGCGGTTCGTGCGCAATTGGCAAAATTCTTTACGGAAATCCAGACAACAAAGATGTCGTAGGCGGTGAACACCCTCTTCCTCAAAAGCTGGCGAATCGCGACGGCGCGATCGCCAGCACGCGGGGATGCACTATTCCGCAACTGCTAAAAAATGATTTCGAAGAGTTTAATGCCCTGCCATTTTCCGGGGTGGTCGGGATCGAATGATGTGTTCTCCACCCAATTCCCGTAGCGGGCCGGTGCCCAGGGATTGAGCATCTGAAGCGGGTTGCGTCCGGGGCCGAATGCTTTCGGAAGTACGCCCTCAACTTTTGGCGAAACAGGCGGCGGAGTCTCCATCGCGCGCACCGGTTTTTGCCGACCAATCGGTGCTCTGAATTCCTGCGCCGAAACGGTCGTAACCAGCGCTGCCAAGATTGCGATGATGGATGTCTTCATATTTTCCTTTCGTTCAGGCGCGCAATACCTTGCCCATAACCATGCCTGCTTACAATATATCTTTCGATGGATTCTCTTGAAAAGGCCGCACGTGTTCTAGACATAGAAATTTTTGAACTCCAGCGGCTCCGCGAGCGGCTGGACGAAAATTTCTCGCGCGCGGTCGATTTGATCAAGGAAGCGGTAGACGCGCGAGGAAAAGTTGTGGTCATGGGCGTGGGCAAGTCCGGACACATCGGTGCAAAGATCGCCGCCACGCTCACCAGCACCGGTTCGCCGGCTGTGGTGCTGGATTCCTCAAATGCGCTACACGGCGATCTGGGCATGATCGCCGACGGCGATGTGGTGCTCGCTTTGAGTGCGAGCGGCGAGACGGAAGAATTGCTCCGAATTCTGCCGGCCGTCGCGCGGTTCCAAGTCAGGATCATCGCGATGTGCGGCGCTCCAAAGTCGACGCTGGCCCAAAACGCGCATCTTTGTCTCGACGTGAACGTCGAGCAGGAAGCCTGTCCGTTGAACATGGCGCCCACCTCAAGCACAACGGTGATGCTGGCGCTGGGCGACGCACTGGCCATGGTACTTTTGGAAGCGCGCGGCTTTAACAAGGAAGATTTCGCTAAATTTCATCCCGGCGGAATGATCGGTCGCAGCATGCTAATGCGCGTTCATCAAGTCATGCGGCCGCGCGAAGGGATGGCAATTGTCTCGACCGATACGCCCGTCCGCGACGTGCTCCGGGCCATGACGGGCGTCCGAGCGGGTGCTGCGGTTGTGACCGGCGGCGATAACCAACTGCTCGGTATCTTCACACACGGCGATTTCGTGCGCCATTTTCAATCTGATTCCAGAATTGGCGAACGACTTGTGGCAGACTTAATGACGCTGAACCCAGTTACGGTGCATAAAGACAAACTATCGGTGGAAGTTCTAAACTTGCTTGAACGCCATCGCATCGACGATCTGGTTGTAATCGATGACAATAACGTCCCGGTGGGCATCGTCGATTCGCAGGATCTCACGCGGTTGAAATTGCTGTAGGGCAACCGCGTCGGTTGCCGACGCGACGGCAGGATGCGCCTACCCTACAATTGCAAAATCGCCAGATGCGTGTAAACTCCGCGTCCCTGCGTTGAATGCTTCGACGCTTTAACGTTTTAACGAATCACGTCTCAAGTCATGCCTGCAGCCAACGACCTGCGCAGAGGAATGGCCATTAAATACAATGGTAATCCGGCCATGGTGCTCGAAGTGCATCATCGCACGCCGGGGAATTTGCGCGCGTTCGTACAGGCCATAATTCGTTACATCAACACGGGCAAGAGCGCGGATGTCCGTTTTGGCTCCACCGATAAGGTCGAGCTGGTCGATATCGAGCGAAAACAGCTCGAGTTCTCCTACAAAGACCGCAACGGGTACCATTTCATGGATCCGGAAACGTACGACACCATCACGTTGTCGGAAAATCTCATCGGCGACGTCAAAGATTACCTCGTAGAGAATCTTTCTGTGCAGGTCCTTTATGCAGAAGGCAAGGCCGTGGAGGTGGAACTGCCCGCATCTGTAAGTCTGAAGGTGGTTGAATCACCAGAAGGGCTTCGTGGCGACACCGCCAGTAACGTTACCAAACCGGCAAAGCTTGAGACCGGCAAGACGATCAACGTTCCCCTGTTCATCAAGGAAGGCGAAACCATCAAGATCGACACGCGCACCGGTGCCTACATGGGCCGCGCGTAATGCCAGAGTAGTGCGAGCGTCTCGCTTGCAAGTCGGTCTATTCGCAAGCCGGAGGCTCGCGCTACTCTACGTGAGTATCCGTCATTCCGCCTTGCTTTTGTCTGCGTAAATCTGCGTAAATCTGCGGCAACTTTGGCTGCAACGAAGCGCAGATCGAAAAACCGTCGCGATACGCGCAATTCCAAGCGCGGCCGCAAGATTGTCCGGAGCGTTGCGCGTGCGACACTGAGAAACCCGGTTGCGGTATCCGAGCCGCTCACAGTGCCCACGAAGTGGGTGAAATTTGTTTTCGCGATTTTTCTGCTGCCAGTCTGCGGTGTTCTGACCCAGACATTTTTTACTGCCTTTGCGCGCGCGACTGTGACGCAGCGATTGTGGACGGGCGAGGAATTCTGGTTCTTCTCGTTAGGCGCGGTGCTCTGGTTGATCGCCTTCTTCGGTCTGCCGCGCCCAGTCTTAATTTACGTGTTCGGGCACGAGCTTACTCACGCGCTGTGGGTCTGGTTGATGGGCGGCCATGTCAGCAGATTTCGCGTCGGCACCGACGGCGGACATGTAGTGACGACCAAGGCCAACTTCTGGATCGCGCTGGCACCTTATTTTTTCCCAATCTATAGCATTGTGGCGATCGGGACTTACGGCGCGCTCAGTCTCTTTTTCAACATGCAGCCGTATGGCCGCCTGCTTTACGCCGTCATCGGCGCAACGTGGGCATTTCATTTCACGTTCAGCTGCTGGATGATTCCGAAAAATCAGACCGATCTCACAGATCAAGGGACATTCTTTTCCCTCGTGATTATCTATCTCATGAATTTGCTGCTGCTCAGCGTGATGCTGATTCTCGCCTCGCCACAAATTACGTTCCAAAATTTTGGCGCGGACTTGCTGACGAACCTGGGTAACTTCTCCAACTGGCTACTGAATCTCTTCCAAAGATTCATGCGATAAATTTGCAGCCGTTGCCAGTCGGAGAAGCTTCGCGGGATTGCAGGCCGGCGCCACGCTCGCACAGCGAAGCGGCTACAGGTTGGTGATAACGGCGAAAGGAAGCACCGAAAATGCTCTGGCCAGTACCAGGTGCCTGTCGCGCAGATGGAGAAGTCGACAGGTGAAAAGATCATGCGCTTTCTCGAGGCAGAGCGTTTCTGGTAATTCGATTGCTGTATCTTTCCACAATTCGCCGATCGGTGGAAAACCGATGCGCGAGGAGAGTCGTGGCCCAATAACGACGATCCATTTGTCCGCGAGTTGCCGAGTGAAGCTAACGCAACATTCCGCGAATGTGCCGGTGGCGTGAGCCGACGAATATTCGCCGCTCTGAAACAGGTCCGGATGCTTCCGACGAAATCGCAGAGCCCGTTGTATCAGAAACATTTTGATTCTGCCACCCGGCCACGTTTTCATCAGTTCATCGGGCGTCACGCTGGACAGCCTTTCCAGCATTTGCTGACGCATTTTGTAATCGACTGGACGCCGGTTATCGGGATCGACCAGGCTGTACTCCCAAATCTCAGTTCCCTGGTAAATGTCGGGTACGCCCGGCGATGTCAGCTTGAGCAATGTTTGTGTAAGCGAATTGATCGCCCCGAGCCGAGCAATCTCTTTCGCCGCAGGAAGAAAAAGCGGCAAGAACTTGTTTCGCGGGGACGGTTCCAAAATTCTCGCCGCGAAATCGTGCATCGCGGCGTCCCATTGTTCGTTAGGCTGGATCCAGCTTGTGTTGATCTTCGCTTCCTTCAGAGCCTTCGCCATGTAAGCTTGTATTCGTTCGATGTACTCAGGCGCAGGCATAGGCTCCGCCTCGCCATTCGCTTGAATCGGCCAGGTGCCGAGAAGGGTTTGGTAAAGCAAATATTCTTCATTCGCATTCGGCGCTTCCAAATCGTTCACCATCCGTTTCCAGCGGCGGTTCGCGGTTCCCCAGCGTTGCAACGAACGCCGCCACAGCTCCGGGATTTCCGAGATCGCGGCCATTCGCGCACGGACGTCTTCGCTGCGTTTTGTGTCGTGCGTTGAAGTGGCGAGCAAGGTCGCTGGCCAGTCGCGCTGCCGAGCAAGGTTCCGCTCTTGAAACGCCTCGACGCCCTGTCCAAACTGTTGCGGCTCCCCCCCAACTTCATTTAGCGCCGCCAGCCGGTTGTAAATGTAAAAGACAGTATCCTCGAGTCCCTTTGCCATAACGGGTCCGGTGGTCTGTTGAAATTTTAAGACGAATTGCGCATGCGCCGCGCGACCGGCGGCATCGATATCTTGAGGCGAACGCAACAACAACACGTCACGCAAAAAATTGAAAATCGACTCCTCCATTGCCGGGTTGCGGCGTTTGGCTGCGGCGATGGCGCGTTCGACAATTTGTCGGTCCTCTTCGTTTACCGGCTGGCCAGGCTCGACATAGGTTCGGTAAACGGGGAAGCACGCAATCGTCTCGCGCACGGTGCGCGAGAGCGCTTCGAGCGTGAAATCGCGATACCAGCGATTTCGTTCGGACAATCGATCGAGCATGTTGCCCAGAACATCCACGTCATTGGCCAGGGCAAACTTCATCACCAGAAGTTTTTTTGCATAGAGCAAATGCCCGAAAGGAACGGAATGGCCGATGAAACGATGAAACGTTTTTGTGACCGCAGCTTCAGGCGAAGAATCGACCAGCAACTGCACGACGTCATTGGCGAAATCGTAGCCGGTGGCTCCATGCACTGGCCAGTCTTTGCGCAATTTTTCCGAGCCGGTGAGAATTTTTTCCGCGATCATATAGATCGCCCGACCGTCGCGAGGCAACCCGATCCCGAGCGCTTTCGCGCAACGCTGCTGAAGTTTTGAAAAATATTCGCGCGGTAGATACAAGCCGTCGGGATGATCGATCCGGATGCCGCTAACTGCGCCTATGCTCACCAATTCTAAAACCAGGCGGTGAACGGCGTCGAAGACCTTTGGCAATTCAACGCGGATCGCGGCCAATTCATTTACATCAAAAAAACGCCGGTAGTTGATTTCCTCCGCTGCGACGCGCCAAAACGCCAGTCGATACGACTGGGCGTTCAGCAGTTTGTCCAACTTGTCGAAGCTGCAAGGATCGCCCGGATTGCCGTTGATTTGGGCCAGTGCTTTTTCGATTGCCTGTTGCACTTGCGGCGCCTCGGCAGAACGGCGGTCCAACCGCCGCTTAATGATTTCCTTCTCCCGAGTGCGCTCTGCGATCCGTTTCGGATCGGTCTCAGTGCGTTTCGGCAAATATTCGAGCGCAGTTAGAATGCTTTGTAGTTCGGCATAAAAATCTTCGTCCTTCTGTTCGGCGAGATTCTGCAACGCAATCTCCAGAATATGGCGATAAGTGCCGGGTGCGATGGGCAGTCTCCGCCCGCTACAGAGCAAGTAAAATGTTCCTTCCTCGAAGTGGACCTGCAATTCGCCACGCTCCAGCACGCGCCCATATTGGTCGCCGAGAATTGGTAGCAGAACTTTGTTGCGCAGGTCGGTTTTGAGCGGCTCCCAGTCGATGTCGAAGTACGGCGTATATCTCGAGCTGGGTCCGTTTTCCAGAACGTCCATCCACCAGGCGTTGCGCTCGTCGGCTATGCCGACATGGTTCGGAACGAAGTCGAGTACCTGGCCCATCTCGTGGGCGTGCAGTTCCGCGATCCAGGCATCATAATCCGCGCGCGAACCGATCGAGGGGTTTAGCTTGTTATGATCGGTGATATCGTAGCCGTGCAGGCTTTCCCGGCTCACCTGAAAGTACGGCGACGAATAAACATCGCTCACTCCCAGATCAACCAGATACGGCACGATCTCACGCGCCTGCGTAAACGTGAACCAGCGATTAAATTGCAATCGGTACGTGCAGGTCGGAATCCGCGGGTGATTGCTCGCCACAGCGCAATGTCCCGTCATTCCGAGCGAAGTCGAGGCTGCAACGCAGCGGACCAAGTCCGCGAGGCCAGGCTTTCAACCCTGTGGCGAAACCAAAGATAACTCCGCCGGATCCCTCGACTGCGCTTCGCTCCGCGCGGATGACAGACTCTGATTAGCGCGTTACATGCGTTCCGGCACCTTGATCCCGAGAAGGTCCAGCCCGCGCTGCAAAACTCGTCCGGTAAGATCGCACAAGGCCAGACGCGAACCGCGCGCCGGTTCCTCCGATTTCAAAACGGGGCAAGCTTCGTAGAATGCGTGGAAGCTGTTGGCCAACTCGAACAGATAATTTGCCAAAATGTTTGGACGAAACCCATTCAACACTTGTGGAACGATTTCTCCGAACTGACACAAACGTTTCGCCAGATCCAGTTCGGCGGGATCTTTCAGCGTCAGGGCTGTAGTTGTTGTAGCCGGGGTCGGTGACCCCGGCCCGGCATCGGCGATGCCGGCTACAGTATGTTCACCCGCTTTACGAAAGATCGAGCGGATCCGGACGTACGCATTCTGCAAATACGGGGCGGTGTTCCCGTGCAGCGAAAGCATCCTGTCCCACGAAAAAATGTAATCCGTCGTCCGGTATTGTGAGAGATCGGCATATTTCACCGCGCCGATGCCGATCTTCTCCGCGATGTCGCTCTTTTCCTCGTCGCTCAGGTCCGGATTTTTTTCGTCGATGATTTTCCGGGCTCGCTTGCACGCTTCCTCGAGCAGTTCGCGCAGAGGAACGTTCTCGCCCGAGCGCGTTTTCATCAGTTTGCGGTCGTCGCCAAGAACGCTGCCAAATATGATGTGACGCAGGTTGGCGGCGTAACCTTCGCGTCGAGCGATGGTGAAAATTTGTCTGAAATGCAAGCTCTGCGGCGCGCCCACCACGTACCAAATCGCATCGGCTTTCAATTCGTTGATGCGATAATCGACGGTGGCGAGATCGGTCGTGGCATAATTGAAGCCGCCATCCCGCTTACGAATGATCAGGGGCTTATCCGCGAGTTCTGGATCGTCGCGGAAGAAAACTACTACCGCTCCTTCGCTGATCTCGGCTACGCCAGCCTTGAGCAACCGGTCTACCACGCCGGGTAGCCGATCGTGATAGAAACTTTCACCGCATTGCATGTCGTAATGCACATCGAGCAGCTTATAAATGCGCTCAAAGTCCTGCATCGAGAACGCCACGCATTCGTTCCAAATATCCACGTTTATCTTGTTGCCGGCCTGCAATTTCACGAGTTCCTGGCGGCAGGCTTCGCGAACGTGCGGATCGCTACTGGCCCGTTCGTTTGTTTCCTTGTAAATGCGCACAATTTCTGCGAGCGGATTGCGCTGGAGCGCTTGTCGATCCAGCAAGTTCTTCCAGCCGTAAATGACCATCCCGAACTGTGTGCCCCAGTCGCCGATGTGATTATCGCGGATAACTTCGTGTCCAAGAAACTCAGCCACGCGGGCCAGGGCGTCACCGAGCAGCGTGCTGCGGATATGCCCGACATGCATAGGTTTGGCCACATTCGGCGAGCCGAAATCAATTACGATGCGCTGTGGCGAATCTGTTTCGGCGACACCGAGCCGTTCATCTCGCAACACGTCAAGCGTCTGTTTTCCGATCGCAGCAGGGCGTAATGTAAAGTTGATAAAGCCGGCGCCGGCAACCACAGCCTGTTCGCAAAGTTGGGCAACATCGAGATGCGCAACGATTTTTTCCGCGAGCCCGCGCGGCTTTTCGCCGCGTTCCTTTCCAAGCACGAGCGCGACGTTTGTCTGGTAATCACCAAATCGCGGGTCCGTCGCCTGTGTCAACTCCCCGGCTTCGGGCAACCCGGCTTTCGCCAAACCTTCAGAGAGCCGCTTTGCCAGAATTGATTGGAAGGTATCCATCAGTACTGCCGGAATTGTAGCGGCGCTCTGTGATCGCCGCATGGACAATTGCTCGATCGCTGCTACAGCTACGAGCGCTCGCGAAAGATCGCCAAAATTTCGTCCGCGGACTTCGCGCTGGCAAGACTCTCGCGCACAGAGCGGTCGTTCAAGAATTTCGCAATCGATGCCAGTGTGCGCAGGTGCGTTTGGAATTGATTTTTTGGAACGATGAACAGAACAACGAACTTCACTGGCGCATTATCCAGCGCGTCGAACTCGATCCCTCTTGTGGATCTTCCGAAAGCCGCCACGACTTCGTCGAGCCGATCGGATGAACAATGTGGTATGGCGATCCCGAAACCGATGCCCGTGCTCATCGTTTCCTCGCGTTGTCTTAACGCGGCAAGAATCGAATCGCGATCCGCGGGCTTAATCTTACCGAGACTAACGAGCAGGTCGATCAGCTCAACAATAGCCGACCAACGCTCCGTGGCCTTCATCTCAGGAATGATTTGCTCGGCAGAAAGTAGATTGGCGAGAGACATGCGGATGCTTCTCCGTGCGGGAGGCCAAGCTTAACGGCGCGGCATGGCTTGACAAGCGCGTTTTGGTGACCGGCTTAGTCCGCGATCACCGCGCCAGCCAGGCGATGACGGATGCCATGATGCATTGAAAACCTTAGCGGTATTTTTACAGCCTTAACTGTTCCGGGTTTGAAGCGCCATCTCTGGAAGGCGGCAATCCCTGCTTGATCGAGGATCGCATACCGGTGCTTTGTAGCACGATCACCGATGACACGAAACCGTCCGGTCGTACGTTGCACCGGAAAAGGGCGGTGCCTTCCCAACCACGTCGACGCGCTCCGATAGGGTAGTCGGGCTGAGGCGCGTACACCACGCTGCTTCGCACGTCCGTACTAGCCAGGGTTGGAATATTCCAAACCACGAATAGATACAGTAACGTCAAAGCCCCAAGAGCTCGATTCATTCGCGGACAAGCTCTAACCCCGCCGCTCGATATCAACTGCCTCATTTCTCGCGCACTTTGTAATTCAAACGCCGCGAAAGCAGCCAGCGCACACCGAACATATCGATGGTGGCGCGGACGGCACGGTTGCCCAAGCCGTATTTGGTTTGCCCAAAACGCCGCGGACGATGATTTACCGGAAGTTCAACTAGCCGGTACCCTGCTCCTTTCACGAGCGCTGGAATAAAGCGATGCATTCCCTTGAACGGAACCAGTGCCCCGACGCATTCGCGCCGCATCGCTTTGAGTGTGCAGCCGGTGTCCCGCACGCCGTCTTTGGTGTAACGGCTCCGAACGGCGTTCGCAATCCGACTCGTGAGCCGTTTCACACGCGTGTCTCTGCGTTGCGCGCGATAACCGCAAACCAGATCCCCGCCGCTCGCAATTTCATCAAGCAATCTTGGAATATCGGCGGGATCATTTTGCAAATCGCCATCGATCAGAACCAGAGTCGCCCCCCGTGCGGCCTTTAGTCCGGCGTAGATCGCGGCGCTTTGGCCGGCATTTTTTTGAAAACGGATCACCCTGACATTCGGCGCGACGTCGATTGCCTCCACGGTGTGATCCGCCGACCCGTCATCGACAAAGATGATTTCGTGATCAACGCCCTTCAGCGCCGCTCTGAGCTCCGCTTGCAGCATCGAAACGTTCTCTTCCTCGTTGTACACGGGAACGACCACAGAAACTGAGGTTTCGTGCATATTCGCAACAGTCGTCGCCAGCGTACCACGCAGAACCTTAGCCTGCTAGTCTGTCCGCGCTTGGCGTAACTTAGGCATCTTTGCCTGAAGCGTCGAGCAAGCTTCCCAGCCTGCTGTTCCCCGGGCGGGCAAGATGCCCGTTCGACGCCACAGCCAGGATGGCCGTGTTACAACGGCAGCGTGCGATAACTTCGACAGAGGAACAGCTGCCAGGTCCGTATCACTTTTCCGTACCGTGATACTTCGATCTTGCCGAGCGGCCTGGTGGATTGGAATCCGGCCTGGATACTGTGAGGCACACGATCCTTTTCTCCGGCCCTAACGAAAAGCGCATCTCGTCCGATGAACAAGTTGATTCCGCTCTCCTCGGTGTAAACTTCGCCTTCTGGTCGCGGCGTACCGGCTTTTAGCTCAACAAATTGATCATAGCGCGGCCAAAACGAGAACTGATTCACCATGTCCTGCGATTCGGGAATATAAACGGGCGGATGTCCCGGTCCTTCCACTCGTTTGTCGTGCAGATAAAATGAAATTTCCGATGCGCGATCGCGACCGTCGGCTATCAGAAACAGTTTTTCGCCCAATTGCGCTTCCAGATCGTTGCGCATTTTTTCCAGCGCGCCGGTAGCGCTCTTCCATCCGCGCATCCGGTCACTAGGGTCGCTTCGTGGCAGTCGATAACCTGCGACGCGCAAAACATCTGTGTCCAATGCGATAAGGCTCATGATCAGTCCAACGAGCACAGCAACGGTGGCGCATATGCGTAAAAGAACGCTCGACTGAAGCCGTTCCCACCAGAAATACGTCGCGACCAATCCGAATCCAAAAAAAGCGAGTCCATCCCAGTTCGGCGCGGCGCTTTTGTTAATGGACAGCAGCAAATAAAAAACGAACACCGGCAGACCAAACCACATCAGGAACAGCGTTTTGAACTGCTGATTGATTCGCCGCCCACTGGCGATTACGCCCCAGACCAGCGCGAGAAACAGCAGTGGTGAATACACGATGAAGTGTTGAGCCAGAAACGAGAGCACCTCAGTGGGATGAAATCCGAAGCCACGCTCGAGACTCCCGCGCGATCGCAAGTGCGCCAGCGTGATCCAGGCGTGCTGCGCGTTCCAGACAATCGGCGGAATTGTGCAAAGGATGAACAGCCCGATCAGCAAATAAACGCCGGGCCGCTTGAATTCGCGTCGTAGCCGCGGAACAAGTGCCAACGCGACCAAGACCGAAACAATTTCGAAGGCATTCGTGTACTTACACAGAAAGCCCAGCCCGATCAGCAGACCGGTAATCGGCCAGTACCACCAGCCTTGGCAGCGTTCGACACTTTCCAGAGCGAGCCAAAACATAAACATCGCTGTCACCCAGAAGAAAATCGACAGCGCATCGATCGTCATTAGCACCGCACCGATGTTGAAAATCGGCGTGGCGTTCAAACCAATCACCGCCCAGAGACCAGCCGTTGGACCGAACAAATGGCGGGCAAAATAAAACAGCAACAGACTCGTCCCTGCGGCGAGGACAGGACTGAAGAAGCGCACACCAAACTCATTTGCACCAAACAGAGCAGTGCCGGCGCGTATGGCGAAAGCGATCCCCGGTCCTTTGCTGAAGTAAGCCGGGGCCAACCGCTCCGACCACATCCAGTAATGCGCCTCGTCGAACGAGAGATCTGTCGTCGCCAGTAGCGAAAGCCGAATTGTTGTCAGCGCCGCGACAAAGAACCAGACCGCGCGCGTGGTGCTTATCATTCGCACTTTCTCTTTTCCCCAAGTATTAGGCTGGGATGCCGCTTAAATAGATCCGGCATCCATTTGCGGCCCGCTTTTCGCCAGATCAACTCGAATAAGCCAAGCAGGAGCAATGCTTCACCGATTCCGAGAAACAGCGTAGCCACAACATCGCTGGGCCAATGTGCACCGAGGTAGATTCGCGAATATCCAACCGCCATGGCGACGAACCAATAGAGCCAGCCGCGGCGCCGGTAAAACAAAGTAAAATACGTCGCGGCAATGGTGTTGTTTACAGTGTGGCCAGAGGGGAACGACGGCCCTGAGCGGCTACGATCGGTGGAGTCGGAAACTCGAATGGTGGGTTTCTTAAACAATGTCAAAAACTTTGGACGCGCTTTTTGCAATTGCACCATGCGCACGGTTTGCATCTGTTTCGGCCGATGACGGGCCACAGCCGATTTCAATCCACTCGTGACCAGCCCCGCGATTGCCAAGGAGATGAGCAGACAGATTACGAAGATGCGCGCTGTGAACCCGCCAAAAAGCAAGGCACCAAACCCGGCTGCGATGAAGAACGGACGCCAGATTTGGGAATCGCTCAAACCCGCCATCAACAAATCGAGAGGCGCACTCGTCCATTGTTGGTTGATCAGATGAAAAAGAGACTGGTCCATGCGAATAGCAAGCAATCGGATGTAAGTTTTAATCGCTAGCGTCTAATAAACAAACGCGGTCCAATGACGAAGCACGAATGACGAATGACGAAATAGTGACGAAGCCCAGATTGCCGAGCGGTCATCCTGAGCGAAGTCGAAGGATCCCGCGGAACTACTTTAAGGCTTTCGCCACGGGATTCCTCGACTTCGCTCGGAATGACAGAAATTGGATTCGGTATTCGTGTTTCGTCATTTGGTTTGCGCTGACGGCTTGGTCGGCCTTCGCCCAGCCTCCGCCGTCGGCCAAGGAGATCCTCGATTCAGTGCGCATGATCGAGTCGCGCCAGCAGATCGACCTGCAGGGGCAGCTCCGGCAGGAGGACGTGGTGATTCCGTTTCGCCTGCTGCAAAACGGGCCGCTGATCCGCTATTCTTTCACAAACCCGGATGAAACTCTGCAGTTGCGCCTTGGCGAAAACAGTTCCCGTCTTGATCTTGTGACCGATGCCGGAACAGAGAAGGTCGGGCTTTCCAAGCTCCAAGAACAGATTCGCGGCACGATTGTGACCTATGGCGATCTCGCATTCAAATTTCTTTACTGGGCCGCCGCACGCGTCTTAGGCGAGGAAAGTGTCCGCACTCGGAAGTGCTGGAAACTTCAGCTCCACGCGCCGTCGCGCGAGTCGCAGTATTCCAACGTACTGCTGTGGGTAGACAAGGCGAGCGGCGCACTGATGCGGATGGAAGGCTACGACTGGAACGCTCAATTGATTAAACGGTTTGAGGTCGTGTCTGCGCAAAAAATCGAGGGACGCTGGTTCCTGAAACAAATGCGCGTCGAACAGCTCCAACCGGGGACGAACCACGCCCGAGAGCGCGCTTATCTGGAAATTAAAAGGTAGGGCATGCGTCTCGCTTGCCTGAAAGCGACCTCGCAAGCTGGAGGCATGCGCTACCCTAACGCGGCTGATGCTGGTCGGATTTCGCGCCGCTCACAACCAGCCTCCGGCCGAGGAACTCCTTGTCGTGCAATTCCTCCACTGCGCGCTTTGCTTCCTCAACGGTTTGCATTTGCACAAATGCAAAACCCTTTGAGCGCTGATTGTGGCGATAACTTACGACCTCCGCGTTTTGCACGTGTCCGACACCGTTGAACAACTCGAAGAGATCGCTTTCTGTCGCATCGAACGAGAGATTGCCAACGTAAAGACGGGGCGACGTGACTTCAACCCGTTCGGGTTTGCGCGTGGGTCGCGAAGGCTGTGTGCCATTCCGCGGTTGTGTTACTGCTTTCTTCGTCTCGCCGCCATTCCCGAAAAATTCGGTAACCCGTTGCCAAAACGTCTTTTTCTGCGTCTTCGCCGGTTCCTGTTGTCCTCGAAAGCGTTCCTGATTTCCTCTGCGTCGGCCCCCACCGCGCGGGCGGCGTGAGCGTCTTCCGGATGAATAAGAGTTCATGTTGATCCTTAACTAGTTTCCAATTGTCAAAAGGGCGGAGCGCCCCGAAAAGGCTCGGGACACCGTCCGTGGCGCGCGACTCATCAAGAGCCGAGTCAAACTTGTTGCAAGCACTCCGCGACGCCGATGGAAACTCCGCCTCGTCATACCGGGAACGGACTTGTCTCGAAGCGCAAACCGGCGCACTCAACCAACGAAACAGAGATGCCGGCAACTTTTGCAGCATCTGTTCAAGAAATCTGAATCGTCGTAGAAACCGGACGCTCGGAAGATCGAAGAAGATTCCCGACATCTCGCCGGGATTATGGCCTGAGTCGGCTGTGATTGCAAGTCGGGCGGCTCAGACCGCGCGTCGAGCCAGATCATCGCGAAGTGAATACGCGCGCGACTTAAGGTATTCTCGCAGGCGCTCGCCTCGAATAGGCCTAACGAAATAGCGAAATTCCCGCCGGCTCAGCCGCGGTTCGTAGCCAAACTCCGGCATGAGATCCCGGCAATGCCATTCCACCCACCCGATTTCGTCGTCGGAAAGCTCGCGCTCCCAGCGTGTCACAGGTTCAGTGCTGATTTCAGAGAAGTTGACGCGCGCCGCCGAATTGCCGCTCCAGAAATGGCCGACCTTTGTCGGAGTCAGGACTGTATTCGGATCGAAGTCGATCTCGAGATAGGCGCAAACTTCTTGCATGGTCCTGGCCGGTCGACTCACCAGCTGTTCGTACTGGACGACAAACCCAGGGACTTCGGCTTCGCGAACGCGTTTCGCCAGTTTTGCGGCGACCCGCCAATGTGCGATGACGTAGTAAGTCGAGAACCTTCCTGTCTGCCTTGTTTTTTCCAGCGCGATTTGCGCTGCCAGAATGGCACGTGGATCACGGAGGGTGACGAGAATTTTTGCGCCAGGGAACCGGGTGAGGATCGCGTTGACGTGATTACGGTTAGCCGGAGTTTTTTCGACCCAGCGCATGATCGTATCCAGCGAGCGCCCGAGAGTCGCCGCGTACGCTTTGACCATGAGCACCAGCAGTTCCTCCTGTGCGTTTGCAGGATCGAACGCCGCGCGCTCAAACATCTCGAAAAATTTCTCCCGCGGAAATGTCGCATAATTGCGCTTGCCCCATTTGCAAGGACCGCCAAAGAGCACGTTGGAAAGTGATTGTTTAGTAAGGTAATTAAACTGTGCTCGGCGACCACGCGGCGCGTATTTGGTGAGTACCGTGGGAAAGTACGCTGTTTCCTCCGGCAATACGAGCAGCTCGGGATGACTATCGAGCAACGCGACCAGGAGCGTGGTGCCCGATTTCGCCTGGCCTGCGATAAAGCAAGCGCGCTCCTCGAAAGGCAATTTGGAAGTCACAAGGAAGGTTACAACAGCTCTAGTGAAATGATACCCGCGGCCGAGTAAAGGAACTCCACTGGGAAGCGGTCATTCCTTGGACGCCGCGCCGTCCGAGTTACTTTGCAGGAACCAGTCGATGAACTTCGGCAGGCCCTCGCTCAATTTCGTTGTCGGATTATAACCAAGCAATTTCCTCGCCTTTGAAATGTCCGCATATGTGAGCGGCATGTCTCCGGGCTGCTCGGGTAGTGGCCTGATTTTCGCTTGTTTGCCAAGCGCGTGTTCAATGGCCGAAATCAGGTCCTTCAACTTAATTGTGTGGCTCTCCCCCAAGTTGAAGACGTCATACAGCGGCCCCGAGTAATCGAGCGCAGCCATCGTGCCCTGAATGATATCGTCAATGTAAGTGTAATCGCGTCGCGTGCTGCCGTCTCCAAACTGATCGATGGGTTGACCCGCGTAAATGCGCCGAGTGAATTGGTGAATCGCCAGATCGGGACGTTGGCGTGGGCCGTATACGGTGAAGTAACGAAGTGCAACCACGCGCATCTGATAAAGGTGCGAATAAGTCGAGCAAAGAAATTCACCCGCGACCTTTGTTGCGCCATACGGGCTGAGTGTCTGGATGAGATGTTCGTCCTCGGAAAAGGGCACTGCCTTTGAAACTCCGTACACGGATGAGCTGGAGGCGAAGATGAATCGCTGGACTCCGGTGACCCGCGCCGCCTCGAGGAGATGCAACGTGCCGACGACGTTCGTGTCATAATAGAGCCGGGGCTGCTGTATAGACGGTCGCACCCCTGCGCGCGCAGCCAGGTGTGCGATCGCATCTACTTTTTCACGATGAAACATAGCTCGCACCGAGTCGCTCTCGCGAAGATCGACGTGACAAACGCTTACGTCTTTTGCGAAACCAGCAATGTTCGCATGCTTAATCCGCAGATCGTAAAAATCATTAAAATCGTCCAGGACAACTACTTCATGCCCGACAGCGAGCAGCTTCTCGACAAGATGCGAGCCGATAAAGCCGGCGCCGCCTGTGACCAGGATTCGCATGGCGGCAAATTAGCCACAGATGAGAAGTAGCGCGAGCCTCCGGCTTGCGACATTTTCGATCGCGAGCGGGACGCATGCGATACATTCTAAAAATTGCGCCAGTGCAGCAGCAGATAAGCCCAGTTTAGTGCAAGCGCAGAGATGACTGAGACGCGCAAGAATCTCTTTGAGCGGTCATTCAAAAAATGGATCCGCAAACGCGGCGAGCGCATCACCAATGTCGCCAGTGCGTAAACATCGAAGACGATTACGCCGCAAAGCGCTGTGAAGATGAGCGGATTCCACTTGAATGCGGCGAGAAAATGGCCCTGAAAGAATTGGATCCCGCATCGCGTCATCCCACACGTAAGGCATGGCAGTCTGGTGAGGTCGTGAAACGCGCAGCGCGGCCACGGCAGGCCGATCGTCAGCCATGTCGCTGCCAAGGCGAGCGAGACTAAAGAAGCGCCTAACCAAATTAATTCGTGATCCAGTTCTCCTGGAGCAAGTCGCCGAACAGAAAACCGCATTTGCCTATCACTAATGATGCGATGTTGCTGTCCAAGCCCCCAACGCACCAAACATCAGTGCAATCAATATTCCGCCGCCGCAACAAACTATCAGCGGAAGGAAGACGGCCAGAACAGCGCGGCCGGTATCGGTTTCATGAGCGCGCGCCAAGCCGAAGCACGTGCACACGACCGCCCAAACTCCGGAAATTAATCCGCCGCACAACGGTATGATCTGCAACGGCCCAGCGGAGCCGTGAGAAAAAGCCAGAACCCGGAAAGTAGCTTCAAACGACTGGTTAGCGCCACCAACGATCATCAGACATAGATGCACGATGGCACTGCCGATGAACAGACCGATGACGATGAATACAGGCAGGAGAATGATCATTGCGGATCCAATTCCCAGGCCAGCCATCGCGGCAAGGCCGCTATCGTGCCGATCGGTGAACAGGCCGAGGGATTGAAAACCGAGCGAGAACAGAAACGACGCAATCCCTCCTACGCATCCGCCGATCAGTGCATAGATGAGCGGTTCGCCCAAACCGCCTTCGCGTTTCATTATGCCGAATGCTTCTGCCGGCCGGGTAAGCACCATAACCAGCGTCTCGATGAACGCGTTGAAAAAGCCACGCCCCTGGCGATGCTCCCACGGAAGGCCGGTGCGCGCCGAAGCAGGCACTGCCATGGGAGTTCCCCCGCCTTGGACAGGCGGGACAGCAGGCGCAACAGCCCCTGCGAACTCTGGAAATTGCGAGAGCGGTTGCCAATTGGCCATCCCTTCGCGCCACCCGATATCGGTTGGCGCAAAACGGCCCGCACTGAGTCCTTCGCGAACTTCGTTTTCAGAGAAAACGCCCAGGCTCGTTGTACCCCGGTTGACATGAATCATTGCCATGATGCCCCGTTTTACTAAGGCGTGAAATGGAGTGCAAGATTAAATGCGCGCTTCGTGCTCGTTCAATCGTTGAAGGGTTAAAGCGTTAAGACGGGAAACAGCCGACCGCTTCAACAGTTCAATGCTTTAACGACTATCGTCCAGCGCGCGCCAGAAATACCAGGCCGCAACAGAGCGGTACGGCCGCCACTTCTCACCATGTTTCATCAGTTCTTTTGGCGTAGGCAGTTTCCGTCTGCCAAAAGTTTTGGCGAAGCCTTTACGTACTCCATAATCATCGACCGGCCAGACATCCGGCCGGCCAAGATCGAAGAGAAGCAGCATCTCGACAGTCCAGCGACCGATGCCGCGCACTTGCGTAAGACGGGCGACGATCTCGTCGTCGCTCATTCGGAGAAGCGCGCGTCCTAGTGGCACTGTTCCGTCGAGCGTCTTCGCGGCGAGATCTTTTATTGCCGCAGTTTTCGAACGCGAAAGACCAGCAGCGCGAAGCGTCTCATCCTGGGTGGCGAGAACTTTTGCGGGGTCGAGCCATTTGCTTTTGGGATAAAGCGCGCGGACACGGCCCCAGATGGTTGCTGCCGCCTTTCCGTTCAGCTGCTGATAGGCGATCGATTCCGCAAGCGCGTCGAACGCGCGAATCGAAACAGCTGGGGCGATGTCGTACCGCCGCGATTGCCTGATCAACTGCGCCATGCGCGGGTGACTCTTTGAAATATGCCGGTGCGCGTGTGCGTGGTTCATGGGCAGACGATAGATAAAATGACAGATGACGCATGTCGAATGACGAATGCCTTCGGCAGGTTGAATAATTGAAGCGTTGAAGCGAGAACCCGACGAAATGATGTGATCGTTCAGCGAGCCACGCGTGAATTTCTGATTCGTCGCTTGAGTTTTTTTATCATTCCTGCGGCATTCATATTCGTGCTTCGTCATTCTTCTGGTTACCTCTTGCCGTGGCAACGCTTTTCGGTTTCATGGTTAGCATGGACACGCAACTAACATGGTACGGCCAGTCGGCTTTTAAGATTGTTACGCCGGGCGGAAAAGTTCTGCTCGTGGATCCGTGGCTATCCAACCCTGTTTTCGAAAATGCGAAAGAAGAGATCGCCCGCCTGAAGCATGTCGACCTCATTTTGGTTACGCACGGCCACGCCGATCACGTTGGCGATGCAGTGGAAATTGGCAAAAAAACGAATGCGAGACTGGTGGCAACCTTCGATTTGGCGGACGCGATGGTGAAACATCTCGGGTACCCGGCGGAGTTGGCGCAAACGGACACAGTTGGTCATCTTGGCGGCGAACTGACGCTGCTGGATGGTGAAGTGAAAGTCGCCTTCGTTCGCGCGCACCACGGCTCCGGTATCGCCGCTGATGATCGCGCCGGACTACGGCATGGCGGTTCGCCAGGTGGCTTTGTCATTACGATTCGCGGCGGCCCGACGATTTATCATACGGGCGACACGGATTTGTTTTCCGACATGGGTTTGCTGTCGCGCTTCCACAAGATCGACGTGATGCTCGTTTGCATCGGCGACCATTTCACCATGGGACCAGCTCGTGCCGCAGAAGCGGTAAAACTAGTCGCACCGGGAACTGCGATTCCCATGCACTACGCGACATTCCCGATTTTAACAGGAACGCCCGAAGCGTTTGAACGCGAACTGAAAAACCGCCAGGTCAGCACGCAGCTGCGGGAGATGAAAATCGGCGAAACGATTAGCTTGAGCGCGAGTTAAAATGGTCCAGGAGTTACAATTTCTGTGGCGCGTAATCCGTTGGAACCCTCGGTCTTAAGCATTCAATTCTGGCCTAATCGCGCCATTCACACAGTCAGAAGTATCGGCGACGCCGAATACAAACGAGAAATGTCAGGTTCGGGGAAGGTTAAAGGGGCACGAGGACAGGTCGCCGGAGAAGAAACATTGGCTGAGCGACTTTTTCCAGAAGCTCTAGGCAGCGCCGCAGCGAGACTGGTCGATTCGTTAAAGATCAATTCGACATCTGAGAAGATGCGTCGCAGACGGCGAGTGGTAGTCAAACGGCGCAACGGCTACAGCGAGCCGTTGGCCGAGTTGGCGAATTTGTATTTTCGTATGGCTGGCATACCGATCCGCTTCTGGGCCAAAATCGAGGACTGGCAACGCTGGGAAGTCGAGTGCTTCAAAATGCTCAACGGCGATCATTTTCGTGTCTTCGCTCCGAACGCCAAAACAGTGTGCGCGGACAAACTTCCGGGAAAAAACCTGTGGGACCATTTGAATGAAGGCACGCTCACACGAGAAATGATGGAAGCAGCTGGTCGGGAATTGCGGCGCGCGCATCAATTCCGGAGCAATGAGTTTCGCGGCCCGTGGTCACATGGCGACGCAGGAATGAACAATGTGATTTACGACACGAAAACCGACAGGGCACGCTTGATTGATTTTGAAATTGTTCACGAGAGATCGTTGCCGGCGAAATCGCGACACGCCGACGATTTATTGGTTTTCCTGCTCGACTTGATCGCAGTCGCGCCCAATGCGCAGTGGTTATCTTTGGCACTCTGGTTCCTGAATGCTTACGAAAATCCAGCTGTCATTGCAGAACTGGAAGATCAACTCACTCTACCGAACGGGATTGCATGGATCTGGTGGGGCGTTCGCACCAGTTTCGCAAATCCAGCGAAAGTAAAACGGCGTCTCAAAAAAATCGCGGGCGTAATCGCTGATCTAGAATACTACCGGGCGTTCGTGGCCAGGCGAGCCCGCCAGAGACGCCGTGCTTCGATCATCTGCCAGCAGATCAGGCCTGGGATTCCTAAAATCAGTTCGCGCACCCGCGCGATCAAAGAGAGAGCGAAGGCGGCGTCACCCGGGATACCGAGCAGATTACCAATGACTACATAGCCGCCCTCCTGCACACCAAGCGCGCCCGGCACGGGGAAAACTGCCGAGCGGATCGTCAGGACCATGCTCTGAAGAATGACCGCGTTGACGACCGTCGCATGCAGACTAAGCGAGTGAAGCGCGATCCAGATTTCGCCCGACCCCAGAACAAGCGAGGCAGCCGTCCACGCGCAGCATCCAGTCACGCCACGCCGCCGTGCATACTGCCTGCGAATCGCCTCATCCAAGCTCTGGCCGCTGTGCACCAACGAATGCCAGTCATCCGCATTCGCCAGCCTCGAAATCATCTTCCCGACGAAACGAAACATCCCGAGCCGTTGGACGACATAGAACCCAATGATGGCGAGTACCCCGATCACTGCTCCGATCAGCGTCGGGCGGATAAAGCCTTGGTGCCCTGTTACGCTCACAATCAAGCTGAGTCCCAACAACGTAAAACCGATCTGGACAAAAACGCCCAATGTGATGTCGACGAGAACGCTCGCCGCCGCGGTTGGTACTGGCGCGCCACGGAGGGCCGCGAGCCGCGCCCGGACGACGTCACCACCAACAGCGGCAGAAGGGACCAGTGTGCTCACCGATTCACCGATCCAGCGCATCCAAAACAGTTGCCACAACGATAGACGCTCCGGTTTCGGAAAGAGTGCCCACCACGCAAGCGCGTCCAGCAAAACAGGAACCACGAGGTGATAAATCACCACGCCAGCAATCGCCCAGCCCGCGGACGCGAAAGCTGCGCCGACCTGTGGCGCGCCCTGCCGAACGAGTAAGAATGTGAAAAGCGCGGCCCCGGCGAGACCTAGCAACCACATGGTTATATGGATTTTCCCCGGTGCTTTCACTGTAAAGTGGAAATAGCCCAGCGTTTCAACGCCGGGTCAACTGAGCAATTCGATTCTCAGTCGCGGAAGAGACGCCAGAAATGAAAATTGAATGGGAGCTTTGCTATCCCCAGGCGCGCGTTGCCTCGTCCGTGTAATTCGTGGCTCCGGCTTCGGAGCGGGGACTACTGCCTCGCCATCTCAGATGTCACCGCTAATTGCGGTTCAGGCAATGAGGCAAGAGCCAGTTCGACACTGGCCGGGACTGCAACCGGGACTACTGACGAACCCGCGCGGCTTCGTCGGAGCGGTCTGGCAAGAGCCATGCACAACATCAGCCAGATAATCCCGAAAACGATTGCCGCGAGCACATCAGTCAGAAAATGTGCACCCAACGCGATACGACTGAATCCTACCAGGAGCACAAGGAACGCAGCGCTGAAAATGCAGAGCACTCGCCAATACCGTGTTTTGAGAGCTGGCAGGACAAACAGCAGCAGTTGCCCGTAAAGCAGAGTGGCTCCGATGGTGTGACCGCTGGCAAAACTGTATCCAGACCAATCTACAAACGGGCCGTCAACAAATGGGCGCTGCCGATGCACAAGAACCTTCAACCACTCGTTTAGCAGCATGCCTCCGGGAACGGCAATGATTAGAGTCACGAGAGAAGGCCACCATCGTTTCCAAGCAAAAAACAGCACCAGTGCACAGAGAAGGATCCCGATCCACTCCGCACAACCAAAGTCGGTGAATGCGCGCAACACGCTCACGAATGCAGGGGTGAGGTGCGCGTGGAACCATCCCGCGACTTCGTGATCCGGTCCGGACAGTGGGTTCGCCACGGCGAAGGCCACGCAATTCTGAGGGAGAATGAGGGCGTTTGTCACAAAAAGGCAAGTGAGCCTATGGCCGATTTAACACCTGTCAAACGGAAAAACTCTTCCAAGATGAGCATGCACCTTCACAGAAGCGAAATAGCCCAACTTTTTCGGATTGACGAAGCAGTGCGGCCTTACCACAATCCCTCGCCCCGAACGTTGCCCAGCCTTATGAAGATTCTTGCTACGCGAATCCAATGCGAACTGAAGGATGGACGATGGCCGCACTGCGCCATTTACGAGCAGGAATTGCAGCGCATCTGGCCATTAAACCAGGAGGATCGAAAGGCAAAGATCGCTCAATTTGCGACGAAACATGGATTCCACCTGAGTTTCTATAAGCACGGACTCTGCGCCATCTTCGTCAAAGAATCCTTGAAGTAACCTTTTAGCGTCGCTTGGTAATGGGTCAGTTTGGAACTACGCCGCCAGTTTCTTGAACGCAACCTGGGTACCATTCTCGTGAATTGTCGCGGTCCAACCATTTGACTTTGCGAAAGCGTGAATCCGCTCTGCGCGTTTTGGATCGGCTACCGGTCCTACCGGCCACACTCGCGCCAAGCTGTCCTCAAAGACGGTGCAAGTCATCCTTAATGCAAGTCGTTCCCTGATGTGCTTAGCGAGCGCGTCGATGAGGCAATATCGGCTATTTCCGCAAAAGCGCGATAATTTCTTGAATCGGGGTTACGCTTGGTTGCGTTGTCTGATCACGATGCCGGCCCCCCCCGGCTTTGTCGGATATTTGTCTTGCAAAATCTTTTCGACCCGATACATCGGGACTAGCTGGCTCATTCGATATAGTACCCGGATCGTCTTAACTTATGAAAAATAAGCGACTATTCTTTATCAGCTTGCTTGTTGGAGTCGCCACGTCCGTCATTGCCGGCACACCGACGTACGAGGTCCAACCTTCCCCCACGCCGGCGGAAGAAAATCACCGCGAGCTTTTTGATTACGAATTGGACTATACCGGCAACAGCAGTTTCTTCGACGACCACGGCAAATTTGGCAACGGCGATTCGCTCTACAACGACTTTAGCTACGCTCATCGCTTCCTCATTACTGGGAAGTGGTATTTCCGGACAGGCGTCGAATATGAGCGGTTCGATTTCGATGGAACCAATAATGGTTTGCCCGATCATCTCCAGACGGTGCACGCATTGCTGGCGCTTGAATATGTCGTGCACGATCACGCCGGCGCGGGTATTGAGATTGATCCGGGTGTCTATTTCCAAAATGACATCCATGGCAACGATTTCGATATACCCTGGAAAGCCTTTTTCACTTTCCCGCTCAAGAAAGATAAAATCTTTGGCGTGCTCGGCGTCGGTGGCGCGCTCAATTCGAATCCAGTAGTCGCCCCAGGCGGTGGCCTGATCTGGCTGTTCACCGACCACTTGCGTTTGGAAGGCGTCTTCCCGAAACCTGCCCTGGTTTATAATCCCAGTGACAATTGGGAATTTCGTATCTTCGGAAATTTGTTTTACGAAAGTTTTCGCACCGATGATGTCATAACGCCAGAAAGGAAGCTGCAGGTGCACAACGCATGGGTCCAGTACAGCGAGGATCGCGCTGGCGTCCAGGCCACCTATTCTGGCCTCAAGCCGTTTGACATCTCGCTCGCAGGCGGCGTCACGGTCAGGCGCGACTTTGATTTCTTTCGGGCCGAAGCAGCCGCCAAGACGAATCCTGCGCCTTTCGTGAAGTTCGAGATCGCAGCGAAATTCTAGGGAAATATTTCGTCGAGCTTTCTCGCTATTGCCTGGCTGCCGCGAACTTTCAGGCGGCCAGTCATATAAGCCCATGTGCCTTTGAGTTTGCCGTTCGACATCGCAACCCAATCGTTGTCGCTGGTGATGAACGTGACACTCGGGTTATCGATCTTTCCCTTGCCCATTTTGTAAGTGCCGTCGTTTACATCAATCCACCATTCGCCGCCGTTCGGTCCGCTGAGCTCCCACTGATAACGCGCATGCACACCCTTGGCCTTGTCCGGCTTAAAACTGCCGCGCATTGAATCAAACACCTGTTGCGGCGTTGAGGCTTCCGGCTCGTTCGATGCTGCATTGGCGGCGCTCAAACTTACCGCCATAAAAATAGACATCGTTGCTACACAGAAACGCATATGTTCTTTCATCGTTTTATCTCTAAATCAGGATCGTCTCGCCGAATCAAATCGGCTGCCTAGCCGCTATCAGTTACGTTCGCGACTTCAGCGTAGGTCCTTGTCCAGTGCACCGATCTTTCGCGTCTCTGGCCAGCGCCATGCAACCCCAAGCACGACAAGGATGGTTCCAATCCCTCCCGCAACGACCGAGATCACCGGACCAAAGAGTGCTGCGGTCAAGCCCGATTCCAGCGCGCCGAATTCGTTCGATGTGCCGATGAAAATGTTATTCACGGATGAAACACGTCCGCGCATTTCATCTGGCGTGACCAGTTGCACGATCGAACCGCGGATGATCACGCTCACGCTGTCGAACGCTCCCACAAGACATAGCAGTGCGAGCGATAACGAGAATACTTTCGATAACCCAAACAGGAGGGTGGCGAAACCGAACCCGGTGACGCACCAGAGCAACGCTTTGCCGGCGTGTTTCATCGGCGGCAGATGCGCAATCACCAGCGCCATCACGAACGCCCCGATTGCCGGCATCGCCCGCATCCAGCCGAGACCAACCGGGCCGCAATGAAGGATCTGATCGGCAAAGATCGGCATCAACGCTGTCGCGCCGCCAAGCAGAACCGCAAACAAATCCAGTGTGATCGTGGCCAGGATCACCTTTCTGCCAAACACGAACCGGAGCCCGGCGACGAGACTCTTCCATGTGTTGGCCTCAGTGCGATCTCGAATCTGTTTGCTACGGCTGATCGGAAAAACCAGAAAGAAAAAGGCAAACGCACATAGTGCATCCAGTAGATACACAAAGGGGAATCCAACGTACGCGATGAGTAATCCGCTAAGGGCTGGACCGACAACAGATCCAATTTGAAATACGCTATTATTCCAGGTCACGGCGTTCGCGAATGCGTCACGCGGAACCAGGGTCGGGAAAAATGAGCTGCGCGCAGCCCAACTGAATGTGCGCGCTGATGCTCCGATGAACAGGAGCAGATATATCAGCGGAACTGAAGCATCATCGAAATGGAACATCGGATGATGGCGCTCGAATATCGCGGCAACAGCAGCCAGGGCGCGGTTGCCCACACGCAACGGCGCGATCTGTGGAATGGATAGATGTTTCCAGGAAACCAGAGCGAGAGCCAACGACGTAAGCGCACTGAAGATTTGCGTGACAAGGATGATGCGCTTTCGACTGATCCGGTCCGCCAAATGGCCGGCGGGCAAGGAAAGAGTGACCACAGGGACGGCAATCGCTAGACCAACGAGGCCTAGCGCAGTCGCCGAATGCGTGCGCGCGTAAATCTCCCATTCCACTGCAACCGCGAGCATCAACCGCCCGGTGATCGATAGTAAATTCCCCGCTGTAAACAGCGCGAAATCTCCAAAGCGGAACGCGGCGTACGGATCATGCGCTCGTGGCTCTCTCTCGATTGGCAATGGAACGGCAGGCCGCTGCGGGTCCGGCGATCGATAAGAGCTTGGATCGATTGACTGAGACATCCTCGAGCCCAGCTGGTTGTTAAGAACAGCGCATTAGTTCCAACGCCGCTCGCATTCAAGTAGCTGGGCGGACGAGATTGTAGGTTGAGCAGACGCTACCGCAACCCTTCGAGTCTGAGAGGCAAAGACGCGGCCGGACGCCCGACCCGAACCTCAGCTATGGCGACTCAAAGCGGCTGCCAATTTGGGATCCGCTCGGTGGCGACTCGCCTTTAAAAAAAATCGTCGCCTCTCTCGCGCCGAACTGAATCGGCCGGCAGCAACTGGCGCGAGGCCGCGCGCGACGAAATCTTCCACCGCATCATGAATGGCGCAGTCGACCGAAGAGGTAGGAAGATAACCGAGCTCGTTTTCCGCTTTTGCATTGCTGGAAAAATGTGGACCCCGCGACATTTGGACGGATTCGCGTGTCACAAACGGAGTCCAGTTCGGCCAGACCTGGGCGGCAGTTTCGCTGGCGCAAGCGGTGAGAAAGCTTAGCCAATGGGGCGAATAAAAACGCGGCGTCCGATAACGTGCGTAGGGTTCGACACATTTCAGAAAATCGCACAGCCACAGGTTGATTCCCCCTAACAAGTAACGCTCGCCGGACTTTCCTCGCGCCATTGACAGAAGATGACCGAGCGCGCAGTGCCGTACGTCGACGAAGTTAAGCCCCGTGCGGGCAAGCAACGGGATCCGTCCGTTTAGAAATGCGACCACTATCATTCCGGTCGGTGTGGGTCTCACGTCGTGTGGGCCGATCGGCGCGGTCGGCAGCGTGGTCACGATAGGCCAGCCTGCCTCCGCCCTCTTTTTCACTTCGACGTAGCTCCGAAACTTGGAGCGTTTGTACGGTCCTTTGAATTGAGAAGGCGAAGCGAGACGCCCTTCACTTGCCAGCCGGTCCAGCGTTCCTGGTTCGAGGATTCCGGTCGTGCTCGTGCACACAATTTTCTCTACCCAGCGGCTCTTCGCCGCTTCCAAAAGATTGATGGTTCCCTGCACGTTGTTAGCAAAAATCTCACGGGGATCGCGTGCCCAGAACCGATAGTCCCCCGCGACGTGAAAGACGTATCTGCAATCTTTCATCGCTGCATCAATCGAATCTCGACGGAGGAGATCGCCCTCGACCCAGTCAATCGAACTATCGCGGCGCTCTTTTGTCGATCTCGTGAACGCCCGAACATGAGCGCCAATCTTAACCAACAGCGAAGCTACATGGCTGCCGATAAAACCGGATGCACCGGTAACGAAGACATGTTGTCCGACGAAAAAATGATGGAGATCGTGCGGGATCATGCGCAGCCAATGATTGCAGGAACCAATTGTTTTTGAGCATGAACGAGATCAGACGGAAAGTCGATCTCAATCCAAGGCAGTCCGGTCACTTCTTCGTATCCGAATCGCCCGGCAAGCACCAACGTCCTTAAAACGTCATCATAGGAATCGGCGCAACTGGAGCCACGGCTTCGCGCGTGGGTCTCCTTGATCAGAAGCGGAAAATCAGCTGGAGCGATCTTGAAGAAACCGATTGACTCGCCTACGAATTCCGCGTCACCGCTCCATTGTTTGCGAAAGTCGATCGGTCGCCCGTTTTTTACCGGCACGAGCATGGGATCATCGTCGTCGGTGGAGAATTCACGATCCAGCAGTAGAACGGTGGGGTGCGGCGATCGAATTAGACGATCGAGCATCCCGACTGGATAAAACACATCGGCGTCCATCAACAAGAGAGGCTCGTAGCTATCTTCGATTTCTGGAAGCGAGACTTTCAAGCTGAGCAAACTACCCTCGTGAAAGCGCGGATTCACAATCTCGCGTACTGTAACCTCATACGGGATGCAAATGCCCGGCAGCAATTCTGCGATCTGCTCACGAAGATGACCGGTTACCAGCACGACTTCGCGCACGCCGGCCTCACGCAAGCGCAATGCGTGCCACTCCAATAGCGTTCGCCCGCCAAATTCGAGAAGGATTTTCGGCGTGTCCAATCGCAATCGGGTTCCGCGTCCCGCTGCGTAGATAATGGCCTTCATGCCGGCGCCTCAACTTCTCGCGTAACGCGCTGCGCGAAGCCGCGCAGCGCTGGTTCCTCGGCATAGAGAAGCGCACCGCCGATTAGCGCGAACGTGAGCTCGCGCGCACGGCGGATGATCGCGTAGGGAGCCGCAAGCGCCGCCGGCAAACCGAAGAGGTAAAAGAGAAAAATAACACCACTTTCCTGCACCCCGAGGGCGGCCGGGGCGAAAACCCCGAGTGCCTTGGCCACGCTGATGAATGCCTCGAAGGCCAGTGCTTGGCCCCAATCCAACGGCATCCCAAGCAAGTGTGAGACGAGCAAAATTTCCATTGAGTCGGAGATCCAGCCAGCCAGATAAAGTGTCACGCCGGAAAGGAAGCGACGCCGATCCTCGCGGTAGAAATCGAAAATTCGCCGATCGAGTTGGCGCAGACTTTCAGCTCGCGATGTAAGCGCGTGAATGCGCAACCGCAATCGCTCGGTCAACGCTAGGAATGCGCTGAATATTCCTCGATGCTGCAGCCAGAAAAGCATGCCGACGAGCGCGGTGGCCGCGCCGGCAATTGCGAACATGCCGGCGCGAGCGGGTGAACCGGCCGGTAGGATGGAAGAGCCGGCCACCGCTCCAAAAGCGATAAAAATCACTTCAGCCAGAACTTGCGCTGTCTTTCCGATAGTCACGCTTGTTGTTCCATCGGCAACCGGAAGGCCGCGTTTATGGAGCAAATACACTTTCATCGCTTCGCCCCCGAGATAAGCCGAAGGGACAACATTATTGAGTGCTTCTCCAGCCCACCGAATGCGGAATAGCGTTCCGAAGCTGATCGCCTTGGGAAGCGCGCAACCGAAGGACAAACGCCATCCAACAGTGTCGAGAAAGTAAACGAGAGCGTAGGGGAGTAGAATAAGAGGAGCCGACCAGCCGAGCGTGGCGAAGGCGCGCGAGATCGTATCCACTCCGGTTCGGTGTACGAACCATGCAAACAGCGCCAGGCCCGCTCCAGCGATAATCAACCTTAACGCCAATTTCATGCGGATTTCCCTGAGGTCGCCGGCGCACGTCCGGCGTCATGCCACCGAGAGCAAAGCGCAATGATCCAGAAGAAATGCACGCCTATCCCGGCCATCCAGAGGAAGAGATCGAGCTTGCCGACTATGGCCAGCAACAGAACCAGCAGCGAGAAGTCGCGGTTGGTCGTGGCATCAATCAATTTTTCGAGACCGGAAGCTTTGCGATCGTTCTTGCGTTGCATGAAGCGCACAATCACAGCGAATGAGATGATGGTGCCGAGCAGAGCACTGGTTCCAAGCGCGAGCGCGGGCGATTCCGGATCGCTGCAAGCCAGGCCCCAGCCCATGCCAGCAAAAACAGCCACGTGGACTAACTGGTCACCCACCAAGTCGAGCCATTTGCCTAGGCGCGATTCTTTATAAAAGACACGTGCAAGATCGCCATCCACACAATCGATGATGGCGGAAAGCTGTAAGAGAAGCGCGGCGGAGATAAAATACCCGCCGGCAAAAACCCAGCCCGAGAAAATGCCAACAAGCGTCGATACGATCGAGACTTGGTTGGGCGAAAATGGAGCACGGAGAAGAATTTTCGACAGATAGCGGCCGAGTGGGCGATAAAGAAAGCGATCGACGATTCCATCGGCGCTGCTGCTAAGCGATGCCCAAAGGCGGCGCTGGGCTTCGTTCGCGGAAGCCGCATCAGTGATCAGTATGGCAACTTTTCCCGCGCTCACCCGCGCGACACCACCCGCCGTCATTGCAACCGGCAGCCGAGTGTTATCAGCCGAAAACAGCTGGCCTCCACGTTCGATTACTTGCTGAAGGTCCGCTGTCTCGACCAGCACAGGTCCGTTAATGAGGAGGGCGGGTTTGTCGAGTTCTGGTATTGCTGAAGCAAGTGTGATCTCGATGCCAAGTGCGTGGCCACGCGGAGCGGTGGGCCTGGTTTCTGCGATGAGGTAGATAGGAGCGCAACCCGCCCGATGGGCAGTCACGATCAGACGATCGAGCAGGCTCAATCCCGCGATCTGGATCCCACTCGTTTCAGTGACGCAATCGAGGATAGCGGGGACTTTTCTCACCGCAGTCTGCCTTTGCCGAAGACCCCACGCAGTCCGAAGTAGGCGACCGCATCTTTCATGTTGGAGATAAAGCGCATGAAGGGATTCATCTTGCCGGTCGTGACGTACTGCATCGATACAATGTAGCGTGATTCACCTTTTTTCAGCGGCGAAACCGCGTGATAAACTTTGTCGCCATTGAAAATAACAAGCGTCCCGGGCTTGATCTGAAGTTCGAGGTTTACGACATCGCGGTCCGAATTGCGCGTATGCAAGAGGCAAAGCAAGTGCGAGCTGGATTCATCTTTGAAGCCGACGAGCACGGTCCAGCGCCGATCTTTGTAATAAGAGGTGTCGTAATGCCAACCCATGTGGTCGCCTTCTTCCGTATAGGCGTAAAGAGCGCACCGGTGGGGGTCGCTGGAGGGACATTCATTCACCTCCGCGCCGACGACGCGACGAAGGAATCCGAGCAACGGCGCACTATGATAAACGCGGGTGATCGACGGCGCGAGCGCATTCATGGTTTGGTAAGCAACGCTGCCGCCCTTCTTGTGACCAGGAAGATAATTGCGATGGACGTGGGGCTTGAGTCTTGCCAATTCCAATTCCCAGCGACTTAGGACTTCCAGGGGCAGGAATTCGTCCACGATCACGAACTCATCTTGCTCGGAATACTTTGCTCGCAGGCTCGCTTCGTCCGTTTCTTTTAACGAATCAGAAATCAATTGGTCGATTATTGGAGTGGCAGTTGTGAGCATGGAGCGAAAACGGGCCGCAAGGACGCTTTGGCGAAAAACAGAACAACCGCGGAAACTAATTACTGGTATTGAGCAGCGAGAAAGTCAATTATTTCCATCTTAGACTGCTGTGCATCATGACTTCCTCCACGAATGGCGAAATCAGTAAGACGCAGCAATTCAAGCGGCTCCTGCAATCGAAACATCTTGAGTTTTTGATGGAGGCTCACAATGCACTGAGCGCCCGCATCGTCGAGGAAACCGGGTTTAGCGGAATCTGGGCCAGCGGGCTTTCGATCTCGGCCGCCCTCGGCGTACGCGACAACAATGAAGCGAGCTGGACGCAAGTACTGGAAGTCGTCGAATTCATGAGCGACGCGACTCGCATTCCAATCCTGCTCGATGGTGATACCGGCTACGGAAACTTCAACAACATGCGACGGCTTGTGAAAAAACTGGAGCAACGGGGGGTTGCAGCCGTCTGCATCGAAGACAAACTTTTTCCCAAGACCAATTCATTCATCACTAGCGAACGTCAGTCGCTCGCCACAATAGACGAATTCACGGGCAAGATTAAAGCGGTCAAGGATGCGCAAAGGGATCCAGACTTTTGTCTGGTGGCACGACTCGAGGGGTTCATAGCGGGTTGGGGGCTGGATGAAATGCTCCTTCGCGCCGAAGCCTATCATCTCGCGGGGGCGGACGCGCTACTGGTTCACAGCAAGAAGGTGACGCCAGATGAGGTGCTCGCGTTTGCGAAAGCGTGGGCGAATAAGTGTCCGCTCGTGATCGCTCCCACCACTTATTACAGCACGCCGGTCGAAGTCTTTGAGCAGGCTGGCATCAGAATCGTGATCTGGGCAAATCAAAATGTCCGTAGCGCAATCGCCGCGATGCAAGAAACGACCCGCCGTATTTTCACTGAGCGCTCGGTTCAAAACGTTGAAGATGGAATTGTTCCGGTGAAAGAAGTTTTCCGGCTTCAGAATGCGGAAGAATTGTTGCTTGCCGAGGAGCGTTATTTGCCAAAAAGGCGGGCCTCGACGCGCGCGATTATTCTGGCTGCGAGTCGCGGTGACGAACTGGGAGAGGTCACGGCCGGCATCCCCAAGGCAATGGTGCCCGTTTCCGGCACACCACTGCTGCACAAGCTCGTCGCCCAATTTGGCGCGGCCGGCGTCCGTGCGATTACGGTAGTGCGGGGTTATGCCGCTGAGAAGGTGCATGCCCCCAACGTGGAATTCGTAGAGAACGAGGATTTCGAAGGCACCGGCGAATTGCTTTCACTTCACCAGGCCCGCGATCGGATCGATGGCGATGCGATCATTTCTTTTGGAGACATCCTTTTCCGTCAGCATATTCTGAACAATCTGCTCGCGGATAAACACGACATCGTGATCGCGGTGGATGCGATGTGGGAGCAGCGACGCGAGCGTGAGGCGAATGGATACGTCGACTATATTACTGCGACGCGGCCCTACTCGCTGCGTTATGACGAAGAGGATGCGTTCCTGGCGAAGATGGGACCCGATCTTTCGGCCGACAAAATCCATGGCGAATGGATTGGCCTAATCAAGACGACAGCGCGTGGTTCCGCGGCCGTATGCGGCGCATTGGATGTCTTATCCAAGCGCTCGGACTTTCGCGGATTGCACTTCGACGATCTTTTCAATTATCTCGTCTGCCGGGGACAACGGGTGCAGGTTCTCTACGTTACTGGACAATGGCTGGACGTGGACGACCTCGAGGATCTCGCGCGAGCCCAAGCGTTCTAAGCTTCAGCGAGTCCGGCGTCTTGAAATCATGATCAGCGCTTGCTCGTTCATCGATCACCTCCATGGGCTTGGTTATTCGCAATATGCCGGAGTGCCTTGCTCTTTTTTGACCTCCCTGATCAACTACGTGATCAGTAATCCCGCGCTGGATTACGTCGGCGCGACGAGCGAAGGCGAAGCAGTCGGGATCACTTTCGGAGCGTTTCTCGCGGGGCGGAAAACGGTAATAATGTGTCAGAACTCCGGCCTCGGTAACATGGTGAATCCCTTCACCTCGCTCAACTACCCGTTTCGCGTTCCGACGTTGCTCATCGTTACCTGGCGCGGCCAGCCGGAAGTAAAAGACGAGCCGCAACATGAACAGATGGGAAGGATCATGCACCGTCTACTCGATACCGTGGAAATACCGTGGCTGCCTTTTCCCGAGAGCGAAGCGGAAATTGCCAAAACGATGGCGCAGGCCGAGACGAGCATGGAACAGCGAAAGCGACCGTTCGCACTGGTTATGCAAGAGGGATCGGTCGCGCCGCACGCTTTGTCGGTTCGCCGCGAGCCCGAGTCGATCGAAACCGATTTGCGACAAAACCTTTTGGCAAACGCGAATGAGCGACTCACGCGGACGGCCGCAATCGAGCTCATTCTCGAGGCTCTCGTCGGTGACGAAGCGATCATCGCTACGACTGGCAAGACCGGCCGCGAACTCTTCGCGATCTCGGATCGCGCCAACCACCTCTACGTCGTTGGCGGAATGGGCACTGCGTCGGCGATTGGTTTCGGTGTGGCACACGCTCTCCCCAGGCAACCAGTAGTCGTCATCGACGGAGATGGCGCTGCCTTGATGAAGCTCGGCGTGTTCGCCACGATTGGCTTGTATCAACCGTCGAATCTCCTTCACGTCATTCTTGACAATGAAGCGCACGATTCAACGGGAGGACAGCAAACGGCGTCTGGGATTATCCGCTTCGCGGCTATCGCCGCCGCGGCTAATTACCGTTCGGCTTTTGCAGCGGATCGCCCGGATGAGATTCGTGAGGCAGTTCGTCTGATACGTCACCGATCCGGACCGTCCTTGTTGCACGTGAAGATACACCCGGGCTCGCCGGGGAAGCTTGGCCGTCCCACCGTGCAACCGCACGAAGTAAAAGAACGCTTTTCGCAATTTCTGAGCTCCAATGCGAAATGAAAGATCCGCTTCTCTTCACCCCGGGACCGCTTACCACGAGCGCGACCGTGAAAGCCGCAATGCAACGCGACATTGGTTCGCGTGACGCCGACTTCGTCGAACTGGTCGCCGGCATTCGCTCGGAATTGCTTCGCATCGCGGGCGTCTCGCGCGAACAAGGTTACGAAACAGTGCTCATGCAGGGAAGTGGGACATTCGGGCTCGAGTCGGTCATTTCATCAGTGGTACCGCGGCAAGGGAGATTCGTGGTGCTGGCAAACGGCGCTTATGGGGAGCGAATGGCTACGATCGCGGAGCGATTGGGAATTTCCACCAGGCTGGCATGCTGGCCGGAGAACGAATCGCCGCAGCCCGCAGCCGTGCAACGTCTCATCGAGGAAGAACCGGGCGCCACGCATGTGGCAATGGTGCATTGCGAAACTACCACCGGCATTCTGAATCCGGTCGACGAGATTGCGCGAATAGTAAAAGCCGGTGATCGCGAATTTATTGTCGACGCGATGAGCAGTTTCGGCGGTGTGTCCCTCGATTTAAGCAAATTGGAAATCGATTACCTGATTTCTTCCCCTAACAAATGTCTCGAAAGTGTTCCCGGCTTCTCCTTCGTGCTGGCGCGGCGCCAAGCACTCGAAGCGACCAAAGGCCGTGCGCGAAGCGTCAGTCTCGATCTGCTGGCTCAATGGGAAGCTCTTGAAGGGAACGGCCAATTTCGCTTCACGCCGCCCACGCACGCGCTCCTCGCCTTCGCTAGAGCCCTCGAAGAACTGAGCGAAGAAGGTGGCGTCTCAGCTCGCGTTGCCCGTTACCGAGCGAATCACGAGACATTGCGAAGGGGAATGCACAGGCTTGGTTTCGTCGAGTGCTTGCCCGCCGAGCGCCAGAGCGACATCATTATGGCGTTTCGTTATCCGGATAATCCGAACTTCCGATTCGAGGATTTCTATCGGCGTCTCCGTGCGCACGGCTTCCTTATCTATCCCGGCAAGCTAAGCCAGAGTGACTGCTTTCGGATCGGAACTATCGGCCGCATCAACGAGGATGACCTGGGCGACCTTATCGCCGCAATCGGCGAAGTGCTTGACGAGATCCGCCGCTGAGATCCTCACGCTCCGTTGATTTTTTGATCGCGCCGCACTCCGGAGCCCAAACAATTTGCACAAATCCTGCCGATTTTTCTTCCATTTGCTGCCCGGCATCCCCTAAACTCGCGGCCTCAAGGCAAAATGGATAACATCATCGAAGCGAAAGAACTGCAGATTGAGCGCAAGCATTTTTATGTCGAGCTCCGAGAAAATGAGCGCGGTAGGTTCTTGCGTATCACCGAGGAAGCTCACGGTCGCCGTAATAGCATCATCGTGCCGAGTACCGGCGTTGAGGAGTTTACGGCAACGATAGCTGATGTTCTTACGAACGGCGAGACTGCGCCAGCTTAATTGCTGACGTCAATCCGTAGGGACGCCAAGCTGCAGCGGTCGCTGCCGCTGCTAGGTTATGGCCACAAAACGAAAATCCAGTCCTGGAAAACGACATCAAAGCGTGAGGAAACGCCGACGATCCAAAACGCGCAACGTCGCCACTCGCAAAAGAACTAGGGTGCCGCGCTACGTCTATTACTTCGGCGACGGCCATGCGGACGGGGCAGGCGCGATGAAAGCTCTATTGGGCGGCAAAGGTGCCAATCTCCATGAAATGACACGGATCGGACTACCAGTGCCGCCGGGATTCACCGTTACCACTGAGATTTGCAGTTATTTCTACGATCACAATCGCGCTTATCCGAAGCAGTTAGAAGCGCAACTCGCAGCAGCAATGGCCAAGGTCGAAAAATCCACCGGCGAAAAGTTCGGCGACCGAGAGCGACCCCTGCTGGTCTCGGTGCGCTCCGGCGCTCGCGATTCCATGCCGGGAATGATGGATACCATTCTCAATCTCGGCATGAAT
>Ga0209577_10000370_pt1 | contig 45693 bp, 50 predicted proteins | sample GraSoiAngelo_109_FD_185874 | JGI IMG/M metagenome (GOLD analysis project Ga0209577, IMG submission 185874) | Grasslands soil microbial communities from the Angelo Coastal Reserve, California, USA - 14_0903_12_20cm (SPAdes) (version 2) | ecosystem: Environmental > Terrestrial > Soil > Grasslands... | reverse complement strand
TGCCATAGAGCTTCTCAAGCAGCCAGGTGTGCGCTACACCGATCTGGTGGCCGACGCGCAAGCCGCGCCGGAGGTCGCCGAGCAGCTCGAGATTCAGGTCAAGTACCAGGGCTACATCGAGCGCCAGCGCGAGGAGGTGGCACGGCGGCGCGAGTTCGAAACGCTCGCCTTGCCGGCTGATCTCGATTACCGCCGCATAACCGGCTTGTCGGTCGAAGTGCAGCAGAAGCTCAATCGTTATCGGCCCGAGACCATCGGACAAGCGTCGCGCGTTTCGGGAATCACGCCGGCGGCGATTTCGCTGCTGCTGGTGCATTTGAAGAGAGGCTTTGGGCCGTCCAAGAAAACGGCATGACGCCGCACACCGCGCTCGAGCGCGGCTTAGAACAATTCGCGCTCGACCTTCCGGCGAGTGCCCGCGAGCAACTGCTGCAGTACCAGGCGCTGCTCGTCAAGTGGAACCGCGTTTACAACTTGACTGCAATTCGTGACCCGCTCGGCATGGTGAGCCATCACCTGCTCGATTCGCTTGCCGTGCTGCCCCATCTGTCGTTGCCGGCCGGAGCGCGCGTCGCTGACGCCGGCTCCGGCGCCGGCTTGCCGGGGATACCGCTCGCCTTGGCGAGACCACAATGGCGAGTAGCGCTGATCGAAGCGAACCAGAAGAAGGCCGCATTTCTACGGCAAGCGAGCATTGAGCTCGAGCTGCGCAACGTCGAGGTGCATGAAGGCCGCGCCGAAGCGTGGCGGCCGGCGGAGGCCTTCGCACTTGTCGTCTCGCGCGCCTTTACGAGCCTTGCCGAATTCGTTGCGACATGCCGCCATCTCGTCGCGCCGCGCGGCTTGCTCGCTGCGATGAAAGGCAAACATCCGCGGGCGGAACTCGGCGACCTGCCCGCTGACGTGCGCTGCAAAGCGGTGATCGCACTGAATGTACCGTTCGTCAAAGCCGAGAGGCATCTCGTGCTGTGCGAGCTAGGCCAATGAGCACGACGCGAGTCCTCGCCGTGGTGAATCAGAAAGGTGGAGTTGGCAAGACCACCACGAGCGTGAACCTCGCCGCTGCGCTCGCCCAGGCGAGCCGTCGCGTGCTGCTAATCGATCTCGATCCGCAGGGCAACGCGACCATGGGCAGCGGCGTGGACAAGCGCGCGGCGCCGCGCACCGTCTATCAGGTGCTGCTCGGGCTCTGTGAGCTCACGGCCGCTCGCATGCGAAGCGAGCAGGGTGGCTATGATCTGGTGCCGGCCAATCGCGAGCTCGCCGGCGCGGAAGTTGAGCTGGTGGAGCTGCCCGGACGCGAGTCGCGGCTGAAAGCCGCGCTCGAGCGCGTGCTCGGCGAATACGATTTCGTGCTGATCGACTGCCCGCCGTCGCTCAGCTTGCTCACGGTGAATGCGCTCACCACCGCGCAACGAGTACTCATTCCGATGCAATGCGAGTACTACGCGCTCGAAGGGCTATCGGACCTCGTGGCGACCATCAAGCGGGTGCGCGCGCATTTGAATCCGCAGCTCGAAATTGCAGGACTGCTACGCACGATGTATGACCCGCGAAACGCGCTGTCGCAGCAGGTGTCGCAGCAGCTCGAGGCGCATTTCGGCGACAAGGTTTATCGCACGCTCGTGCCGCGCAATGTACGCCTTGCCGAGGCGCCGAGCTACGGCGTGCCGGCCGTGTTGTGGGACGCGAGCTCCAAGGGCGCGCAAGCGTATCTCGCGCTCGCGAGCGAAATCCTGGGCGCTGCGGCATGAAGGCGAAGGGCCTCGGCCGGGGACTCGATGCGCTGCTGGGGAGCGATGAGCCGCCGCGCGATGCGCTCGCCACGGTCGGTACCGGGGCCATCCGGCCCGGGCGCTACCAGCCGCGAACCCGCATGGATGAGCGCTCGCTCGCCGAGCTGGCCCAGTCCATTCGCTCGCAGGGATTGCTGCAGCCGGTCGTGGTGCGGCCGGTCGATGGCGGCTATGAACTTGTCGCCGGCGAGCGGCGCTGGCGCGCCGCGCAGATGGCGGGGCTCGAGCAGATCCCTGCCGTCGTGCGAGAAGTGCCCGACGAGGCAGCCCTGGTGATGGCGCTCATCGAGAACGTGCAGCGCGAGGATTTGAATCCGATGGAGGAGGCAGCGGCCGTCCAGCGGCTCATCGACGAGTTCAGGATGACCCACGAGCAAGCGGCCGATGCCGTCGGCCGCTCGCGCAGCGCGACGAGCAACCTGCTGCGGCTGCTGAAGCTCGCAAAGCCGGTGCAGGAGATGGTGATGCGTGGGGCGCTCGAGATGGGCCATGCCCGGGCGCTGCTCGCGCTCGACGGCGCGCGCCAGATCGAGCTCGCCTCGCGCATTGCCGCGCGCGAGCTCTCGGTACGCGAGACCGAGGCGCTGGTGCAGCGGCTGCTGCGCGCGCCGGCGCAGCGGCGCCGCAAGCGCACCGACCGCGATCTGGAGCGCCTGGCGGAGGAGCTTTCCGAGCGTCTCGGTACCACCGTTGAGATCCGTCCCTCGCGCAAGGGACGCGGCAAGCTCCTGCTGCATTACTCGAGCCTCGACCATCTCGACCAGCTGCTGAAGCGGCTCAAGTGATGAAGCTTGCGTTATACTTTCGCCCCTTTGCGAGGGGCGAAGACCACCGCGTCATGCTTCGCCAGCTGCGCAGACCTGTCCTCACCGTCCTGAAATGGCAACTCCTAGCGATCACGGCGCTTGCGCTGCTCTCTGGCCTCGTTGCCGGCTGGCATGGCGCCCTCTCCGCGGTGGCGGGCGGCGCCATCAGCATCATGGCGGGATTGAGCGCAGCGCTGGTGGCGTCGCTCGGCCGCGCTCGCTCGGCAGGTGCTCTGGTGATGGGCGCACTGCATGCCGAAGCGGTGAAGCTCGGCGTTGCCGTGCTGCTGCTCTGGCTGGTGCTCGCGAACTACGCTCAAGCGGTCGTCGGCGCGCTCATCGCGAGCTTCATCGTCACGCTGATTATCTTTGCAATGGCGTTTTTCGTCCGCGAATACTGATGTTCCGATAAATGGCAGCCGGCAGCGAACTTACTCCTTCGCAGTACATCGAGCATCACCTGGCGTTCTTCACCAAGCCAATCGGCGATGGACCGTTTTGGACCTTGAACGTCGATTCGCTGATCGTATCCATCCTGCTCGGCATCATCGGCGTTGGCTTCATCTGGTGGGTCGTGCGCGGAGCGACCTCGGGCGTGCCAAACAGACGTCAGGCGTTCGTTGAAGTACTCATCGAGTTCGTCGACAACCAAGCAAAAGGGGTCTTTCAGCACGGCGATCGGCACCGCTTTATTGCACCGCTTGCGCTTACCGTCGGTCTATGGGTGCTGCTGATGAACGCAATGGATTTCTTGCCGGCCGATATCGTTGGGCTACTGACACACCACGTCTCGGAACATGGGTTTCGCTACGTGCCGACCGCTGATGTGAACACCACATTCGCGCTGTCCATTTCGGTGTTGGTGTTAAGCATTTACTTCGCTATCGCCGTAAAAGGCTTCGGCGGCTGGCTACATGAACTGTTCTTCGCCCCCTTCGGCACGCATCCGCTACTGATACCGGCGAACTTCCTTTTCCAGATGGTCGAATACATCTCGAAGACACTTTCCCATTCGCTGCGACTCTTTGGGAACATGTACGCGGGCGAGATTTTGTTTTTGCTGCTCTGGATGCTCGCAGCGACCGGCATGGCAGGCGCGATCGCCGGTTCTGTGCTTGCGCTCGGCTGGGCGATCTTTCACGTCTTGATCGTGCTGCTGCAGGCGTACATCTTCATGATGCTGACCATCGTGTACATCTCGATGGCGCACGAGCACCACTGATTTCGTCATTCGCTAACCAGGGAGACCATCGATGGACAAGCTTCAATTGCTCGCTATGGTGCAGGCCTATACCGGCATCGGCGTGGGCCTCATGATTGGCCTCGGTGCCGCGGGCGCCTGCATCGGCGTGGGAATCATGTGCAGCCGCTTCCTGGAAGCGGCCGCGCGTCAGCCAGAGCTCACGAATTCACTGCAAGGTAAGGTCTTCCTGTTGCTCGGTCTGATCGACGCGTCTTTCATCATTGGCCTTGGCATCGCTATGTTCTTCGCGTTCGCCAATCCGCTCGCTACCGCATTCCGCTAAGCAATGAATCTCAACCTCACCCTGATCGCCCAGGCCGTCACATTTGCGGTCTTCATCTGGTTGACGGTGAAATTCATATGGCCATACATGCTGCGCGCGATTGAAACGCGCCAGAAGACCATCGCCGACGGCCTCGCCGCCGCCGAGCAGGGACGCCGCACGCTTGAGCTCTCGACACGCCAAGCGGACGAAGCGATCAAGGAGGCACGCGCGCGCGCGGCTGAGATCCTGGCGCAGGCCGAGAAGCGCTCCGCCCAGGTCATTGAGGAAGCGCGGCAGACGGCCAAGGAGGAAGGCGGCCGCGAGCTCGCCGCCGCCAAGGCGGAAATCGAGCAGGCAGTCACGCGCGCGCGCGAGGAATTGCGCGATCGCGTCGCCTCGTTGGCCGTGGCGGGCGCAGAGAAGATCCTGCGCCGCGAAGTCGACGCCCGCGCGCACGCCGACCTGCTCGAATCGATTAAGCGCCAGCTCTGATGGCCGAGCCGAGCACCGTCGCCCGGCCGTACGCCGAAGCGGCTTTCAATCTCGCCGACGAAGCCGGGGCGCTCCCCCGCTGGTCGGAGATGCTCGCCGCGCTCGCCGCGGTTGCCGCGGATGCGCGCGTGCGCCTGGCGGCAGCTGACCCGCGGCTCTCGGACGCGCAGCGCGCCGGGGTTTTCATCGGCATTCTCGGTGGCCGGCTCACCGGCGAGGCGGAAAATCTCCTGCGCGTGCTGGCGCGCAACGACCGGTTGGAGCTGCTCGCCGAAATTCGCGAGCAGTTCGAGGTGCTGAAGAACGAGCGCGAGGGCGTGGTCGAGGCGAGCGTGCACTCGGCCTTCGAGCTCACCGGCGCCCAGCTCAAGGACATCGTTGCGCGCCTGGAGCAAAAAACCGGCCGCAAGGTGCGTCCGCATGTTTCGGTCGATCGCGAGCTGATCGGCGGCGTCAAGATCGTGCTCGGCGACAAGGTGATCGATGGCTCCGCGCGCGCGCAGCTCGCGGCGCTCGAAGCCGCCCTCAAAGCTTAAGGAGCGTTCATGCAACTCAACCCTTCGGAAATCTCCGAGCTCATCAAGAGTCGCATCCAGAACCTCGATGCCGGCGCGCGCATGCGCACGCAAGGCACCGTGGTGTCGGTCACCGACGGCATCTGCCGCCTCCACGGGCTTTCCGACGTCATGCAGGGCGAGATGCTGGAATTCCCGCGCAACACTTTCGGCCTCGCGCTCAACCTCGAGCGCGACTCGGTCGGCGCGGTGATTCTCGGCGAGTACACGCACATCACCGAGGGCGACACGGTAAAGAGCACCGGCAAGATCCTGTCGGTGCCGATCGGCCCCGAGCTCCTCGGCCGGGTGGTGAATTCGCTCGGCCAGCCGATCGACGGCAAGGGCCCGATCAACGCCAAGCTCACCGACGTCATCGAGAAGGTGGCGCCCGGGGTGATCGCGCGCCAGGGCGTGTCGCAGCCCGTGCAGACGGGCTTGAAGGCGATCGACTCCATGGTGCCGATCGGCCGCGGCCAGCGCGAGCTCATCATCGGCGATCGCCAGACCGGCAAGACAGCGGTGGCGGTCGACACCATCATCAATCAGAAGGGCAAGGACCTCTTCTGCGTCTACGTCGCGATCGGGCAGAAAGCCTCCACCATCGCCAGCGTGCTGCGCAAGCTCGAAGAGCACGGTGCCATGGCGTATACGATCATCGTGGCGGCCTCGGCCTCCGAATCGGCGGCCATGCAGTACATCGCGCCTTACGCGGGCTGCACCATGGGCGAGTACTTCCGCGACCGCGGGCAGGATGCGCTGATCATTTACGACGACCTGACCAAGCAGGCCTGGGCCTATCGCCAGGTCTCGCTGCTCTTGCGCCGCCCGCCGGGCCGCGAAGCCTATCCCGGTGACGTGTTCTACCTGCACTCGCGTCTGCTTGAGCGCGCCGCGCGCGTCAATCCCGAATACATCGAGAAGTCCACCAAGGGCGCGGTCAAGGGCAAGACCGGCTCGCTCACCGCGCTGCCGGTGATCGAGACCCAGGCGGGCGACGTCACGGCGTTCGTGCCGACCAACGTGATCTCGATTACCGATGGGCAGATCTTTTTGGAGACGGACCTCTTCAACGCGGGCATCCGACCCGCCATCAACGCCGGCATCTCCGTGTCGCGCGTCGGCGGCGCGGCGCAGACCAAGATCATGAAGCGCCGCGACACCGGCGGCGGCGTGCGCCTGGCGCTCGCGCAGTACCGCGAGCTCGCCGCGTTCGCGCAGTTCGCGAGCGATCTCGACGAAGCGACGCGCAAGCAGCTCGAGCGCGGCCGCATGGTGACCGAGCTGATGAAGCAGCCTCAGTACCAGCCGCTGCAGGTCTGGGAGATGGCGCTCACGCTCTTCGCCGTGAACAACGGCTACTTCGACGACATCGAGGTGAAGAAGGCGCTCGCCGCCGAGAAGTCGATGCGCGATTACATCAAGGGCAAGTACGGCGCGCTCGTCACTCGCATGGAGGAGAAGAAGGATCTCTCCGCCGAGGACGAAAAGGCGCTGCACGACGCCATCAAGGACTGGAAGAAGAACGGCAGCTTCTGATGCCCGGTACCAAGGAAATCCGGGTGAAGATCCGGAGTGTGCAGAACACCCGGAAGATCACCAAGGCGATGGAGATGGTCGCTGCGTCGAAAATGCGCAAGGCGCAGGAGCGCATGCGCCATTCGCGCCCCTACGGCGAGAAGATCCGCAACGTCGCGGCGCACATCTCGCACGCCAACCCCGAGTACCGCCATCCGTTCCTCGTCGACCGGGACTCGGTCAAGCGCGTCGGCATCATCGTGATCACCACCGACAAGGGCCTATGTGGCGCGCTCAACACCAACCTGCTCCGGCTGGTACTCAACCAGTACAAGGAGTGGCAGGCGCAAGGCGAGGAGATCGAGGTCTGTGCCATCGGCAACAAGGGCTTCGGCTTTATGCAGCGCCTCGCAGCCAAGATCAGCTCGCATGTGGTGCAGCTTGGCGATCGCCCGCAGATGGACAAGCTCATCGGCGCGGTGAAGGTGATGCTCGATGGCTATACATCGGATCGCTTCGACCGGCTGATGCTCGCCTACACGCGCTTCATCAACACGATGAAGCAGGAGCCGGTGATCGAGCAGCTCCTGCCGCTCTCCGGCGAACGGATGGGCGCGCCGGAAACCGTCTGGGATTACCTCTACGAGCCCGAGGCGCGGGCCGTGCTCGACCAGGTGATGACGCGCTACATCGAGGCGCTCATCTACCAGGCGGTGACCGAGAACATGGCCTCCGAGCAGTCGGCGCGCATGGTGGCGATGAAAGCCGCCTCGGACAACGCCGAGACCCTGATCGATGAGCTCACGCTCGTCTACAACAAGAACCGGCAGGCGGGCATCACCAAGGAACTTTCGGAAATCGTCGGCGGCGCGGCCGCCGTATAGGAAGGGCTATGGCACCGACACAAACACAAGAGGGCACCATCGTCCAGTCGATCGGCGCGGTGATCGACATCGAGTTTCCGCGCGAGCACATGCCCAACATCTACGACGCGCTCGTTCTCGAGGAAGCGGGCGACAACCCGCTGGTTGAGAAGGGGCTCACCTTCGAGGTCGAGCAGCAGCTGGGCGACGGTGTCGTGCGTTGCATCGCGCTCGGCTCCTCCGACGGCCTGCGCCGCGGCATGAAGGTGCGCGGTACCGGCGCGGCGATCTCGGTGCCGGTCGGCAAAGGCACGCTGGGTCGCATCATGGATGTGCTCGGCCGCCCCATCGACGAAAAGGGCCCCGTCAAGTCCGACGAGCGCCGCTCGATCCACCAGATCGCGCCGAAGTTCGACGAGCTCTCGCCTTCCGTGGAACTGCTCGAAACGGGCATCAAGGTGATCGACTTGATCTGCCCGTTCGCCAAGGGCGGCAAGATCGGGCTCTTCGGCGGCGCCGGCGTGGGCAAGACGGTGAACATGCTCGAGCTCATCAACAACATCGCCACCAAGCACTCCGGCCTTTCGGTGTTCGCCGGCGTCGGCGAGCGCACCCGCGAAGGCAACGACTTTTACCACGAGATGATCGCCGCGGAAGTGGTGAGGCTCGACAGCCTCGAGGAGTCGAAGGTCGCGATGGTGTTCGGCCAGATGAACGAACCTCCCGGCAACCGGCTGCGCGTCGGGCTCACGGGTCTCACCATGGCGGAGAAATTCCGCGACGAGGGACGCGACATCCTGTTTTTCGTCGACAACATCTACCGCTACACGCTCGCCGGCGTGGAAGTCTCGGCGCTGCTGGGACGCATGCCTTCGGCGGTCGGCTACCAGCCGACGCTTGCCGAGGAGATGGGCAGGCTGCAGGAGCGCATCGTGTCCACCAAGGTGGGGTCCATCACGTCGGTGCAGGCGATCTACGTGCCCGCCGACGACCTCACGGACCCGTCACCGGCGACCACGTTCGCGCACCTCGACGCGACCGTGGTGCTCTCGCGCGACATCGCCTCCCTGGGCATCTACCCGGCCGTGGATCCGCTCGACTCCACGTCGCGGCAGGTCGACCCCAATGTCATCGGCGAGGAGCACTACAGCACCACGCGGGGCGTGCAGGTAGTGCTGCAGCGCTATAAGGAGCTGCGCGACATCATCGCGATTCTCGGCATGGACGAGCTCTCGCCCGAGGACAAGCTTGCCGTGGCGCGGGCACGCAAGATTCAGCGCTTCCTCTCGCAGCCGTTCACCGTGGCGAAGAACTTCACCGGGCAGGAAGGCAAATACGTCGCGCTCAAGGACACGATCAAGGGCTTCAAGATGATCGTCAACGGCGAGTGCGACCAGCTGCCGGAGCAGGCGTTCTACATGGTCGGGCCGATCGAGGAAGCATTCGAGAAGGCGAAGAAGCTCTGATGGCGAACGCCACCATTCATGTCGATGTGGTGAGCGCCGAGGAGTCGATCTACTCCGGCGAAGCGGAGTTCGTCGTGCTGCCCGGCGAAGCGGGCGAGCTCGGCGTCTACCCGCGCCATACGCCGCTCATCACGCGCATCAAGCCGGGCGCGGTGCGCATCACCCCGGCGGGCGGCGGCGAGGAGCAGCTCATCTTCGTCGCCGGCGGCATCCTCGAGGTGCAGCCCAAGCTCATTACCGTGCTCGCGGACACGGCGATCCGCGGCGCGGATCTCGACGAGGCCAAAGCCAACGAAGCGCTCAAGCGCGCGGAGGAAGCGCGCCGCCAGGCGAAGGACAAGCAGGAGATCGCGACCGTCGAAGGCGAGCTCGCGATGCTCGCGGCGCAGCTCGCCGCGATCCGTAAGCTGCGCAAGAAGGCCTGAAGGACTGCGCCGTCGCGCCCGCGGCGACGCCTGTCGTAGGAACGCCGACGGCGTAGTTCCGCGTCGTCATGGCCCGATAGTCCGCCAAGACCATGCTCGGTCTGCAAGGCCGCCGCCCCGGCTTTGAAACAATCGCCAGACCGCACGCAGGAGACTGCATGAAACATATTCTCGATTCCGACTTCCGTTACCGTCCGAGCTTCGATACGGACGTGAAGAAGACGTTTGAGAGGATCCGTCGCCAGCAGCAGCTGGCGAAAGAGCAGCAGGTGAAAGACCGCGAGAGCAAGGCGCAGCCCGAAGTCCAGGTCAAGGTCCTGAAGCTCGATCAGCTCAAGAAGGCGAGCAACACCGTCTAGCAGTCTCCCGTTCCGCCGGCGCCCTTCAGTTATAGTGCGCCGCGCGGTGATCTACGATCTCCTCGTCATTGGCGGCGGCATCAACGGCGCCGGCATCGCGCGCGACGCCGCCGGCCGCGGCTTGGCGACGCTGCTGGTCGAGCGCGGCGACCTTGCCGGCGCGACTTCGTCGGCCTCTTCCAAGCTGATCCACGGCGGCCTGCGCTACCTCGAGCAGCTCGAGTTTCGCCTGGTGGCCGAAGCGCTGGCGGAGCGCGAGATCCTGCTGCGCATTGCCGCCCACCTTGCCTGGCCGCTGCACTTCGTGATGCCGCACGTGCCGGAGCTGCGTCCGCGCTGGATGATCCGCATCGGTCTTTTTCTCTACGATCACCTCGCGCGCCGCTCGGTGCTGCCGGCATCGCAAGTGGTGCGGCTCGACGCGCCACCCTATGCCGCAGGCTTGCAGTCCCGCCTGAAATACGGTTTCGTCTATTCCGACTGCCGCGTCGACGACGCGCGCCTGGTGGTGGCCAATGCGCTCGACGCGCGACGGCGCGGCGCCCGGGTCATGGTGCGTACCGAATGCATGGGCGCGCGGCGCGACGGCGCGCTTTGGCGCGCGCGCCTTTCCAATGGCGAGGAGATCAGCGCCCGCGCTGTGGTCAACGCCGCCGGGCCGTGGGTAAAGCACGTGCTGAACGAGCGCTTGGGGCAGCCGAGCCGCGATGCGGTGCGGCTCGTGAAAGGCAGCCACATCGTGCTGCCCCGGCTCTACGAGGGCGAGCACGCCTTCATCGTGCAGAACGACGACCGGCGCGTCGTCTTCATCATCCCCTTCGAAGATCGCTTCACCCTCGTCGGCACCACCGACGTGCCGGTGAACGACGAGCAGGCGGCCGAGCCAACCGACGAAGAGATGCATTATCTCTGCGCTGCTGCCAGCCGCTACCTGGCGCGCGCAATCGATCCGTCTCAAGTTTGCTGGCGCTACGCCGGCGTCCGGCCACTCTACGACGACGGCAGCGCCGACCCGTCGTCGATCACTCGCGACTACACGCTGCGCCTGGACCACGCGCAGGGCGCGCCACCGGTGCTTTCCGTCTTCGGCGGCAAGATCACCACGTACCGCCGGCTGGCTGAGCAAGCGCTGAAAAAGTTGGCGCCTTACTTTCCGCAGATGAAACGGCCCTGGACAGCCGCCGCGGCGCTGCCGGGCAGCGAGTTCGCGAGCCGCGCCGCCGCGCAGCAGGAGATTTTCGCGCGCTACCACACGCTGCCTGAGCCGCTGGTACGCGCCGTGTTTCGCCGTCATGGTTCCGAGACTCCTGGCGTGCTCGGTGACGGGCGCCTGGGCGAGGACTATGGCGGCGGCCTGACGGAGCGCGAGCTCGGCTACTTCCTCGAGCACGAATGGGCGCGCTCGGCCGATGATGTGCTGTGGCGGCGCACGAAGTGTGGCCTGCACATGAACGACGCGCAGCGCCGTCGCGTCGCCGAGGTGATCGGCCGGTGAAGCCGCTGGCCGAGCTCGATGCGCGTGGCGTACGGGCGCTGCTCTTCGACCTCGACGACACACTGAGCACCGCGGGCCGGATCACGGCGCAGGCCTATGGCGCGCTCGAGCGCCTGCACGCGGCTGGCACGCGCACCGTCGCGGTGACCGGCCGGCCCGCGGGCTGGTGCGACCATATCGCGCGCATGTGGCCGGTGGACGCCGTCGTCGGCGAGAACGGCGCGTTCTATTTCCGCCATGCCGGCGGCCGGCTACGGCGCGAGTACCAGGAAGCGCCCGAGCGACGAGCGCGCCACCGCGAGCGCCTCGCGCAAATCGCAAGGCAGATCATCGCCGCCGTCCCCGGATGCGCGATCGCCGCGGATCAGGCGTACCGGGAGACGGACCTCGCCATCGACTATTGCGAGGACGTCGCGCCCTTGCCGCTCGGCGAGGCCGAGCGCATCGCCGCCCTGATGCGCTCGGCGGGGCTGCACGCCAAGGTGAGCTCGATCCATGTCAACGGCTGGTTCGGCGACTATGACAAGCTCGCCATGACCCGGCGCCTTTTCCAGCAGGAATTCGGCATCGTTCTCGAGCGCGAGCGCGCCGCCGTGCTCTACGTCGGCGACTCGCCGAACGACGCGCCGATGTTCGAGTTCTTTCCGCGCTCGGTGGGCGTGGCCAACGTGCGCCGCTTCGGCGCGCTGCTTGCCACGGCGCCGAAATACATCACCGTGGCGAGCTCAGGCGCCGGGTTTGCGGAGCTGGTCGCGCACCTGCTCGCCGCATGATGCCGTGGGCCGCGTATCTCGGCATTGGCGCGCTCGTCGGCTTCGCCGCCGGGCTGCTCGGCATCGGCGGCGGCGTCGTCATGGTGCCGCTTCTGGTGCTCGTTTTCACCGCGCAGGGGCTGCCGCCGGACCATGTGCTTCACGTGGCGCTCGGCACGGCGATGGCGGCGATGGTGTTCACCTCCGTGGCAAGCATGCGGGCGCACCACGCACATGGCGCCGTCGATTGGCGCATTGCGCGCGCCATGTCGCCCGGGATTCTCGCCGGCTCCTTCGCTGCGGCGCTCGTCGCCGGGCTCATTCCCACCCGGCCGCTCGCGCTGCTGTTCACGGCGTTCGTCTTCTACGCGGCGACGCAGATCCTGCTCGATCTCAAGCCGTCGTCGACGCGCGAGTTGCCGGGCACCGGCGGCATCTTTGCTGCCGGCGCGGTGATTGGCGCCGTTTCGAGCCTGCTCGCGGCAGGCGGCGCGTTCCTCACCATTCCGTTTCTCGCATGGTGCAAGGTGCCGTTGCGGCGCGCGATCGGCACGGCCGCAGCGAACGGGTTTCCGATCGCCGTTGCCGGCACAGTGGGCTACATGCTGCACGGCATGCGGGTCCCCGGCCTGCCGGCGCCCAGCATCGGCTACGTTTACCTGCCGGCGCTCGCCGTCGTGGTCGTCACCAGCATGCTCGCTGCGCCCCTCGGCGCGCGTCTCGCCCATCGGCTGCCGATAAAGCAGTTGCGCACGCTGTTTGCGCTCTTGCTCTACGGCTTCGCGGTGCGCATGCTCTTCGGCGTCTGGTGATTCACAGCTCCGTCCGGGCGATTTCAATCGCCACAGCACGATATGCCTCACTACGGCGCTAAACTCCGCCCTTTTCAGCGCTCGCGCAAGCCGTGGCCGGCCCCCTTTCACACATCCGAGTTCTCGATCTCTCGCGCGTGCTCGCAGGCCCGTGGGCGAGCCAGAACATGGCCGACCTCGGCGCCGAGGTGATCAAGATCGAGCGCCCGGGAACAGGCGACGACTCGCGCGCATTCGGCCCGCCGTGGGTCAAGGATGGCGCCGGCCGCGAGACCAAGGACTCGGCTTATTACACCTCCGCCAACCGCGGCAAGAAGTCGGTGACGCTCAACATCGCGGTGCCGGAAGGCCAGGCGATCGCGCGCGAAATCGCCAAGAGCGCCGACGTCCTCATCGAGAACTACAAGTACGGCGACCTCGCGCGCTATGGGCTCGGGTATGAGCAGTTACGCGAGCTCAACGCGCGGCTCATCTACTGCTCGGTCACCGGCTTCGGCCACACCGGCCCCTATCGCGAACGGCCGGGCTATGACTTCATGATCCAGGGCATGGGCGGGATGATGAGCGTCACCGGCGAGCCCGACGACGCGCCCGGCGGCGGGCCGCAGCGCGCCGGCGTGCCGATCGCCGACATCATCACAGGGATGTACGCCTCGATCGCCATTTGCGCCGCGCTCGCCAATCGCGAGCGCACCGGCAAAGGACAGCACCTCGATCTGGCACTGCTCGATTCGCAGATCGCGCTCCTCGCCTATCAGAACACCAACTACTTCTCGACGGGCCTGCCGCCCAAGCGAATCGGCAACCTGCATCCGAACATCGTGCCCTATCAGCCGTTCCGTGCCGCCGACGGCGACGTGATCCTCGCTTGCGGCAATGACAACCTGTACCGCAAATTCTGCGACGCCGCCGGTTGCCCGGAGCTCGCCCGCGATCCGCGCTTCGCGACCAACGGCAAGCGCGTCGAGAACCGCGCGGAGCTCACGCGGCTCCTCGCCGCCGTCTTTCGCAAGCGCACGAAGCGTGAATGGCTCGAGCTGCTGGAGGCGGCTGGCGTGCCGAACGGCCCGATCAACGACGTGGCGCAGGTTTTCGAAGAGCCGCAGGTCAAGGTGCGCCGCGTGCGCATCGAACTCGAGCACAGCGCGGGCGCGCTGCTGCCGCTCGTGGCGAGCCCGATGCGTTTTTCCGAAACGCCGCTCGAATACCGGCTGGCACCGCCGCTCCTGGGCGAGCACACCGAAGAAGTCTTGCGCGGGCTGCTCGGCAAGAGCGATACCGAAATCGCGCGCCTGCGCGCCGCCAAGGTGATATAGGATATTTGACAGGAGGAGGACCATGACCCGCATTGAGCAGGCTTTGCTGGCGAGCGCGCTCGCCATCGCCACGAGCGCTTACGCCGCGCCCACCACGCTGCGCGCTTCGCACCAGTTTCCCGGCGGCCGCGGCGACGTGCGCGACGAGATGGTGCAGATCGTGGCGCGCGAAGCCAAGGCGGCCAACGTCGACCTGGAAATACAGGTTTATCCGGGCGCGTCGCTCTTCAAGCCGAACGAGCAATGGAACGCGCTCGTCAACGGCCAGCTCGACATCTCGTCCTTCCCGCTCGACTACGCGAGCGGCAAGCAGCGCGCCTTTGGCGCGACGCTCATGCCGGCGCTCGTTCGCAGCCACGAGCGCGCGCAGCGCCTCAACAGCTCGCCGTTCATGAAGGACATCAAGACGCAGATCGACAAGGCGGGCGTCGTCGTGCTCGCGGACGCGTGGCTCGCGGGCGCCATCGCCTCCAAGCGCACCTGCATTCGCAGGCCCGACGACATCAAAGGGCAGAAGGTGCGCTCGGCCGGGCCGACCTTCGCCGCCATGTGGCAGGCCGCCGGCGCCTCCATCGTCTCGATCCCGTCGAACGAGGTGTACAACGCGCTGCAGACGGGCGTCGCCGATGCCACCGACACGAGCTCGGGCAGCTTCGTCTCCTTCCGCATCTACGAGCAGGTGAAGTGCCTCACCGCGCCGGGCGACAACGCCCTGTGGTTCATGTACGAGCCGGTGCTGATGTCCAAGAAGACCTTCAACCGGCTGAACAAGAATCAGCAGGACGTGCTCCTGCAGGCGGGCAAGAAGTCGCAGCAGTTCTTCGCCGATAAGGCGAAGGGCCTCGACGACGAGATGGTCAAGGTGTTCAAGGACCACAACGTCGAGGTCGTGACCATGACGCCGCAGGAGTACGACCAGTGGGTCAAGGTCGCGGAGAAAAGCTCCTACGCCGAGTTCGCCAAGGAAGTGCCCAACGGCAAGAAACTGATCGACGAAGCGCTGAGCGTCAAGTAGTCCCCTGGACGCCTACGTCCGCGCCGTCCGGCGGCTGTCGCAGCTCTGCGGCATGGTCGCCGCCGCGCTGATCGCGCTTGGTGTGGTCGTGGTGTGCGAGATGGTGTTCGTGCGCTACGTGCTCAACCAGAACACCATCTGGCAGACCGACTTCGTCACTTGGAGCCTGGTCGCGGCGACGTTCATCGGCAGCCCTTATCTGCTGCTGACGCGCGGGCATGTGAACGTCGATGTGCTGCCGTTGCATCTCCGCCCGCGGGCGCGCTGGTGGCTCGCGCTCGCCTCGATCGTCATGTCGCTCGCCTTCTGCATCGTGCTCGCAGTGCTCACGTCGCGCTTCTGGCTCGAGGCATGGGAGCAGCGCTGGGTGTCGGACACGATGTGGCGTGCACGTCTGTGGATTCCGTATAGCTCGATGCCCATCGGCCTCGGCATCCTCGTGCTCCAGTACATTGCCGACCTGTATGCGCTGGTGAGCGGCCGCGCGCCACCATTCGGGATCAAGTCGTGAGCCCGACGACCCAAGGCGCGATCGTGCTCATCGCCACGCTCGCGGTGTTGCTCTCCGGCGCGCCGGTCGCGTTCGGGCTGGGCGCGCTGTCCATCGTCTTTTTGCTCTTGTTTCAAGGCTTCGACTCGCTCCAGGTGGTCGCCGAGACGTTCTACGCCGGGCTGAACGACTTCACGCTGGTCTCCATTCCGATGTTCGTGATGATGGGCGCAGCGATCGGATCGTCGCCTGCGGGCAAGGACCTCTACGAAGCGCTCGATCGCTGGCTCTACCGGCTTCCAGGAGGCCTGGCGCTTTCCAACATCGGCGCCTGCGCGGTGTTCGCAGCGCTGACGGGCTCTTCGCCGGCATGCTGTGCAGCCATCGGCAAGATGGGGATCCCGGAGATGCGCCGCCGCGGTTACCCGGACGAGATCGCCACCGGCTCGATCTGCGCGGGCGGAACGCTCGGTATTCTCATCCCGCCTTCGATCACCTTCATTCTCTATGGCATCGCCACGGAGACATCGATCGGGCGGCTGTTCCTCGCCGGGGTGATGCCTGGCTTGCTGCTCACCTTGCTTTTCATGGCGTGGACCATGTTCACGCTCTGGCAGCGCGGTTTCCGGTCGCACGCGATCGACTTCCGCTACAGCTGGAAGGAGAAGTTCCACTCGATTCCCAAGGTGGCACCGTTCATCATCATCATCGTCGGAGTGATGTACGTGCTGTACGGCGGCGTCGCCACGCCGTCGGAAGCGGCCGGCGTTGGCGCGGCGCTCTGCGTGATCCTCGCGGTACTGATCTACCGCATGTGGCAGCCGCGCGACTGGTGGCAGATCCTGCGCGACACGACCCGCGAGTCGGTGATGATCCTGATGATCATCGCGGCCGCGGTGCTCTTCGGCTACATGCTGACGTCGCTCTATCTCACCCAGACGCTCGCCCAGGCAATCGCCGACATGCACGTCAACCGCTGGGTACTGATGGCGCTCATCAATGTGTTTCTGCTCGTCTGCGGGTTTTTCATTCCACCGGCAGCGATCATTCTGATGACGAGCCCGATCCTGCTGCCTATCATTAGGGCCGCGGGCTTCGATCCTGTGTGGTTCGGCGTGATCGTGACGATCAACATGGAGATCGGTCTCATCCACCCGCCGGTCGGGCTGAACATCTACATTGTTAATTCGATCGCCCCGGATGTGCCGCTCATGAAAGTGATCTGGGGCACGATCCCGTACGTGCTCTGCATGTTCCTCGCGATCATCATCCTCTGCGTATTCCCGGAAATCGCGACCTGGCTGCCGGACACGCTGATGGGGCGGGTGAGGACTAAGTAGCCTTCGTTCGCAGGCGCTCCCAGGCCGCGGAAATAACGGGCCAGAAGAGCAGCACCAGCGCGAGCGTCGTGATCGAGCCGACGAGCCCGTTCGACCAGAAGACGCGCAGGTCGCCGGCCGCGCCGATCATCGAGAGGCGAAACGCGTCCTCGGCGCGGTTGCCGAGCACGAGCGCGAGCGTGAACGGCGCAAGGGGAATGCCGATCTTCTTGAACACGTAGCCGACCACCCCGAAGAGCAGCATCAGCCAGATGTCGAACATCGCGTTCTGGATGGCATAGGCGCCGATCGCGCACGACACCACGATCATCGGCGCGATCGCCGCGAACGGCACGCGCAGCACGGCGGCGAAGACGGGCACCGTGGTGAGCACGAGGACGAGGCCGACGACGTTGCCGAGATACATCGACGCGATGAGGCCCCAGACGAAGTTCTTGTGCTCGACGAAGAGCAGCGGACCGGGATTGAGGCCCCAGACCATGAGCCCGCCGAGCAGGATCGCCGCGGTGCCGGAGCCCGGGATGCCGAGCGCCAGCATGGGCAGAAGTGCGGAGGTGCCCGAAGCATGCGCGGCGGTCTCCGGTGCGAACACGCCCTCGATGCGGCCCTTGCCGAACGATTCCTTGTCGTCGGAGAAGCGCTTGGCGAGGTTGTAGCCCATAAACGAGGCGGCGATGGCGCCGCCCGGGGTGATGCCGAGCCAGCAGCCGATGGCGGAAGAGCGCAGCAGCGTCACCCAATAGCGCGGCATCTCCTTCCACACTTTGAGCACCACGCGCAGGCTGATGGCGGCTGCGTGCCCGCGCAGGGCGAGGCGCTCCTCCATGGTGAGCAGGATTTCGCTGATGCCGAAAAGCCCGATCACCGCGACCAGGAAGTTGATGCCCCGGTAGAGCTCGCTCCAGCCGAACACCATGCGCAGTTGGCCCGAGACCGTGTCCATGCCGACGCCGGCGAGCAGCAGCCCGAGCGTCATGGAGATGATGGTCTTGTGCTTCTCCTCGCGGCCCAAGCCGACGAACGAGCAGAAGGTAAGTAAATAGACGGCGAAGAATTCAGGCGGCCCGAAGCGCAGCGCAAACGACGCGATGCCGGGGGCGAGGAAGGTGATGAGCAGCACCGCGACGAGCGAGCCGATGAACGACGAGGTGAACGCGGCCGTCAGCGCCTCGGCCGCGCGCCCCTGCTGCGCCATCGGATAGCCGTCGAAGGTGGTGGCGACCGACCAGGCCTCGCCCGGGATGTTGAAGAGGATCGAGGTGATTGCGCCGCCGAAGAGCGCACCCCAGTAGATGCACGAGAGCATCACGATCGCCGAGGTCGGATCCATGGTGAACGTGAGCGGCAGCAGGATCGCCACGCCGTTCGGGCCGCCGAGGCCGGGCAGCACGCCGACGAAGATGCCGAGGATGAGGCCCACCATCATCAGCGCGAGCGTCTTCCACGTGAGCAGCACGCCGAAGCCATACAGCAGCAGGCTGAAAGCCTCCATGCGAGCGGCGGCCTAGTGTCCGAAGAGCGCTTCGACCGGCCCCTTCGGCATGATGACGTCGAAGGCGATCTCGAAGGTGACGAACATCAGGATGGCGAACACCAGCCCGGTGACGAGCGATTTCCACCAGGCGATGCGTCCGACCCACGCCATGAAGCCGGCGATCAGGAGGAAGCTCGCGACATAGAGTCCGAGCCACTGCGTCAGGAGGCAGAACGCCAGCGTGGGGACGAACACTTGCAGCACACGCGTGAATTGCTCGCGCGTGACGAACGTTTCACTCGGCTCCTTACGGGCGCTTGTTTCCTTCACCAGCCCATACAGGCAGGCGCCGGCGAGGATCAGCGCGAGATAGAAGGGGAAGTAGCCGGGCTGCGGCCCGGTCGCGTCCCAGGAAATGCCCGTGCGCCAGTTGTCGAAGCCGAGGAGCGCCGCCAGCGCGAGCAGCGCGAGCGAGACGACGATGTCGACCGCGCGGTTGCTCGTCACGCTTACTTCGCGACGAAGCCCGCCTCGGTCATCAAGCTTTTGTTCAGCGCCTCGTCCTCCTGCAGGAACTTGAGCATGTCCTTGCCGCTGAGGAAGACGGGCTTCAGCGCCTGCTTCTCCATGTAGTCCCTGTACTCCGGCGTCTGCGTCAGTTTCCTGAAGAGATCGACATAGAACGCGCTCTGGTCCGCAGTCACCTTTCCGGGCAGGAACAGGGCGCGCAGCATGAGGTACTGGACGTCGACCCCTTCTTCCTTGCACGTCGGTATGTCGTGCCAGGACATGGTGTCCGTCACCTTGTTCTTGTACTGGATGCGCTCCTTGTCGAACACGCAAAGCGGCCGAACCTGCCCGGCGCGCCACACCTCCAGGTTCTCGGACGGATTGTTCACGTTCGACTGCGTGTGGTTGCCGACGAGCTGCGTGGCCGCCTCGCCGCCCGACTTGTAGGGCAGGTAGGCGAACTTGGTGCCGGTCTTCTTCTCGAGGAACACGGTGAGCACATGGTCTTCGCGCTTGGAGCCCGTGCCGCCCATCTTGAACGGCGGGTTCGCCGCCTTGGCCGCATCGATGAACTCCTTGACCGTCTTATGGGGCAGCGTGGTGTTGTCCCACAGCACGAACTGGTCGAGCGCGATGACCGACACCGGCGTGAGCTCACGCCAGTCGAACGGGATCTTCGCCGAGAGCGGCAGCATGTAGATGAGCGAGTAGGCGATCAGCACCCTCTGGGGGTCGCCGGTGCTCGACTTCATGTACATCAGCGCCTCCGCGCCCGACGCGCCGCCCTTGAGCGAGACCACCATCGGCTGCTTCATCAGCTTGTTCTTCTGCACCGCCGCCTGCATCATGCGCGCCATCTGATCGGAGGCGCCGCCCGCGCCGGCAGCGACGACGATTTCCACGGGCTTGGTCGGCTCCCAGGCATAAGCCGTGGCAGTGAACGCGACCGCGGCGAACGCGGGCGCAAAAAGACGAAACATGCTCATCAGCTCCTCCTCGTTATCATTTACGGTGCGCTGTTAGGCGGCGCGCCGTGCCGGCGTCCGCGCGCACTCCGCAAGGTATTGCATCGCTGCCTGCACGCCCTCTTTTTTCATCGGCACGCCGGCCAATGCAAGGCCCATTTCGACGCCGGCGAGCGTGCCCATCAGCATAAGGTCGTTGAAGTCGCCGAGATGGCCGATGCGGAACATCTTGCCGCCGAGCTTCGTAAGGCCGGTGCCAAGCGACAGGTCGAACGCATCGAGGATCACCTTGCGCACGCGGTCGGCGTCATGGCCTGCCGGCATCAGCACGCCGGTGAGCGAGGCGGAGTACTCGCGCGCATCGAGCGCAAACACCTCGAGGCCCCAGGCGCGCACCGCGCGGCGCGTTGCTTCGGCGTGGCGCTGGTGGCGGGCGAACACCGCATCCAGGCCTTCCTCGTCGAGCAGCATTTTCAGCGCCTCGGCGAGGCCATAGAGCATGTTGGTCGCCGGGGTATACGGGAAGTAGCCGCTCCTGCCGTTGGCGATCATCTCGTCCCAGGCCCAGTAGCTACGCGGTAGGCGCGCCGACTTGGCGGCAGCGAGCGCCTTAGGCGAGATGCAGTTGAACGAGAGCCCCGGCGGCAGCATGAGCCCCTTCTGCGAGCCGGCGACGGTGACGTCGACGCCCCACTCGTCATGCCGATAGTCGATCGACGCGAGCGACGAGATGGTGTCCACCATGTAGAGCGCCGGGTGCGACGCGGCATCGATCGCGCGACGCACATCGGCGATGCGCGAGGTCACGCCCGTGGACGTTTCGTTGTGCACCACGCATACGGCCTTTATGCGCTTGTCGGCGTCGGCGCGCAGCCGCTGCTCGATCGCTTCCGGATCGGCGCCGTGGCGCCAGTCAGCGGCGATGAATTCAACGTCGAGGCCGAGCTTGCCCGCCATCTTCTGCCACAGCGTGGCGAAATGACCGGTCTCGTACATGAGCACGCGATCGGCCGGCGAGAGCGTATTGACCAGCGCCGCCTCCCAGGCGCCCGTGCCCGAGGCGGGATAGATGACCACCTCGGCGCGCGTGGTCTTGAATACGCGCTTCATGTCCGCGAGCGTCTTCTTGCCGAGCGCGCCGAACTCGGGACCGCGGTGGTCGATGGTCGGCAAATCGATCGCGCGCAGCACGCGATCGGGCACGTTCGTCGGCCCGGGGATCTGCAGGAAGTGACGGCCGGCGCGCCGGCTGGAACCTGAGGGCATTGGGGTATTCTAACTGCGGCGCCGATGAACGCTCCCTTGATTCCTGTCAAGTTCGCACGAGCAGATGGTTCCGCGCTCGCCGCGCGGCTGCGCAAGGAGCTCGACGCCGAGATCCTGTTCGACCGCGCGAGCCGCGGCCGCTATGCAACCGACGCTTCGATCTACCAGGTCGAGCCGCTCGGCATCGTCGTGCCGCGCACGGAGGAAGCGGCGCGCGCCGCGATTTCGATAGCGGCGGATGCAGGCGTGCCGCTGCTGCCGCGCGGCGCGGGCAGCTCGCAGTGCGGCCAGGCAGTCGGTGCGGCCCTCATGATCGACCACACCAAGTACCTGCATCGTGTCCTGGAGGTCGATGGCGAGCGCGCGACCGTCCAGCCCGGCGTGGTGCTCGATCAGCTCAACGCGGCGCTGCGGCCCAAGGGGCTCTGGTTCCCGGTCGACGTCTCCACCAGCGCGCAGGCCACGATCGGCGGCATGGCAGGCAACAACTCCTGCGGCTCGCGCTCGATCGCCTACGGCAACATGGTGCACAACGTGCTCGCCATCGACGCCGTGACCGTCGCCGGCGATCGCTGGCGCTTCGGCCCGATCGACGGGCCGCAAGGGCCGAGCGCGTATCAGGCATTCGTCGCCAAGCTGAAAGCGCTTTATGAGCGCGAAAGGGCGGAGATCGAGGCGCGCTTCCCGAAGCTGCTGCGCAAGGTGGCCGGCTACAACCTCGACCATCTCGGAGAGCCGTACCGCAACGCGGCGCATCTCCTCGTCGGGTCCGAAGGGACGCTCGCGTACTCGGAGCGGCTGCATCTCAAGCTCTCGCGCATTCCGCCGCGGCGTGCGCTCGGCGTGTGCCATTTCGCGAAGTTCCACACGGCGATGGATCTCACGCAGCACATCGTGAAGCTCGCTCCGAGCGCGGTGGAGCTCGTCGATCGCACGATGATCGAGCTCGCGCGCGGCATCGCCGCTTTCCGCAAGACGGTGGATGCCTTCATCCGCGGCGAGCCCGACGCCATCCTGCTGGTGGAGTTCGCGGGCGAAGAGGACCCGCTGCCAAAGCTCAAGCAGCTCGGCGCGCTGCTGGCAGATCTCGGCTTGCCCGGCAGCGTGGTGGAGGTGCCCGATGCGCGCGCGCAGCGCGACATCTGGGAAGTACGCAAGGCCGGGCTCAACATCATGATGTCGATGAAAGGCGACGGCAAGCCGATCTCCTTCATCGAGGATTGTGCAGTGCCGCTCGAGCACCTCGCCGAATACACCGATCGCCTGACGCGCGTCTTCGAAAGGCACGGTACCCGCGGCACGTGGTACGCGCACGCGTCGGTCGGCACGCTGCACGTACGGCCGATCCTCGACATGCGGCGCGACGGCGCGGCCAAGATGCGTGCCATCGCCGAAGAAGCTTGCGCCATGGTGAAGCAGTACAAGGGCGCCTATTCCGGCGAGCACGGCGATGGCCTGGTGCGCTCGGAGTGGATCGCGCCGTTCTTCGGCCCGCGCCTGACCGGAGCGCTTGCCGAGATCAAGTCCTGGCTCGACCCGCGCGGGCTCATGAACCCGGGGAAGATCGTCGACCCGCCGCGCATGGACGACGCCTCGCTCTTTCGCTACAAGCCGGGCTATCGCGCCGACGTGCCGGCGAGCGTGCTCGACTGGAGCGAATGGGGCGGCTTCGACAAGGCGGTGGAGATGTGCAACAACAATGGCCACTGCCGCAAGTTCGACGCCGGGGCGATGTGCCCGTCGTATCGCGCGACGCGCGACGAGATCCACCTCACGCGCGGCCGCGCCAACACGCTGCGCCTCGCGCTGTCGGGCCAGCTCGGCGCCGAGGGCGACGAGGCGGTCAAGGCGGCGCTCGATCTGTGCGTCTCGTGCAAGGGCTGCAAGCGCGAATGCCCGACCGGCGTGGACATGGCGCGCATGAAGATCGAGTTTCTCGCCCATTACAACGCGAGCCGCGGCCATAGTGCGCGCGATCGGGCGATCGGGTTCCTGCCGCGCTACGCGCCGCTCGCGGCGCGCATGGCGCCACTCGCGAATCTCGCCACCGCGCTGCTCAAGCGCCCATTGCGCTTCGCGCGCCGTCCGTTGCCGCGCTGGCGAGCCGACTACTTCCGTGCTACGGGCGTGGCCGACGGCGACGTCGTGCTCTTCGTCGACACCTTTAACCGCTACTTCGAGCCCGAGAATGCGAGGGCGGCCCATGCCGTGCTGGAGGCGGCGGGCTACCGCGTGCAGATCCCGCACGGCGTGTGCTGCGGGCGCACCTTCCTATCGGTCGGTATGGTCGATGAAGCACGCCACGAGGCGCAGCGCCTGCTGGAGACGCTGCGGCCGGCGCTCGCGCGCGGTGCGTCCATCGTCGGGCTGGAGCCGTCATGCCTTTACTCGCTGCGCGATGAGTACACCGTGCTGGTCAAAGGGGCGGAAGCGCTAGCCGAGCGCGCCTTCCTGTTCGAGGAATTCCTCGCCCAGCGGCCCGGGCGGCTGCGCTTCCAGGAAATGAAGCACGACGTGCTGCTGCACGGCCATTGCCATCAGAAGGCGTTCGATGCCATGCCGGCGGTAGAGCAGGTGCTCGGCATGGTGCCGGGGCTCAAGGTGCGCACGATCGAAACGAGCTGCTGCGGCATGGCCGGCAGCTTCGGCTACGAAGCCGAGCATGCCGACCTCTCCATGAAGATGGCGGAGATGACGCTGTTGCCCGCGATCCGCAATGCGCCCGAGGCCATGCTGGTCGCGGACGGCACGAGCTGCCGGCATCAGATACTGGACGGCATCGGCCGCAAGCCGCTGCACGTCGCGCGGGTACTCGAGGCGGCGCTCAGCGGCCGGGTTTAACGCCGACTCCATGCGAGTAGCGCGATGCCGCCGGCGATCATCGGCAGGCAAAGCCACTGGCCCATCGTCAGGCCGAGCGCGAGATAGCCGAGAAACGCGTCCGGCTCGCGCGCGAACTCGGCGATGAAGCGCAGCACGCCGTAGCCGATGAGAAAGAGCGCCGACACCCGGCCCCGTGGCCGGGGCTTGGATGAAAACCACCACAGGATGGCGAAGAGCGTCAGCCCTTCGAGCGCAAACTGGTAGAGCTGCGACGGGTGGCGTGGGGCGTCCCCCGCGTTGCGGAACACCATGCCCCAGGGCAGGTCTGTGACCCGGCCCCACAGCTCGCCGTTGATGAAGTTGCCCAGGCGCCCGGCGGCAAGCCCGAGTGGCGCGAGCGGCGCGACGAAGTCCATGAGGCGCAGGTAATCAACGTGGTGGCGCCTCGCAGCGAACACCATGGCGAGCATGACGCCGAGCAGTCCGCCGTGAAACGACATGCCGCCCTGCCAGACGGCGAGGATCTCCAGCGGATGCGCGGCGTAGTGACCCGACTTGTAGAAGAGCACGTAGCCGAGACGGCCGCCCAGTATCACGCCGAGCACCGCGAGGAACAGCAGATCGTCGAACTGCGCGCGGTTGATGGGCGCCCTGCCCCTGTCGATCCGGCGCACGCCCAGTCCCCAGCCGGCGGCGAAGCCCGCGAGGTACATGAGCCCATACCAGCGCACGGCAAGCGGGCCGATGGAGAAGGCGACCGGATCGATGTCGGGATGAACCAGCATTTGCGCGGCGCTATCGTACCGTCGCGTTGCGGCAAAATGGCGCGCTCGAGGAGAAACGCATGGCGACGTACAACCGCCGTTCAAAGCTGATCACCCAGGGCGTGGCGCGCTCGCCCAACCGCGCGATGCTGCGCGCGGTCGGCTTCGGCGACGCGGACTTCGAGAAGCCGATCATCGGCGTGGCCAACGGCTACTCGACGATGAACCCCTGCAACGCCGGCATCCAGGCGCTGGTCGATCGCGCCATGGCGGCCCTCGAGCAGGCGGGCGTGAAACCGCAGGTGTTCGGCTTCCCGACGGTCACCGACGGCATCGGCATGGGCACCGAGGGCATGAAGTACTCGCTCGTGTCGCGAGAAGTGATCGCCGATTCCATCGAAACGGCGGTCAACGGGCAGCTCATGGACGGCGTGCTGTGCGCGGGCGGCTGCGACAAGAACATGCCGGGCTCGATGATGGCCATGGCGCGCATCAATGTGCCGGGCATCTTCGTTTACGCCGGCACGATCAGGCCGGGATTCTGGAAGGGACAGAAGCTCACCATCGTCAGTCCGTTCGAGGCGGTGGGCGCGTTCACCGCGGGCAAGATGTCGCGCGAGGACTTCGAGGGCATCGAGAAGAACGCCTGTCCGAGCGTCGGCGCCTGCGGCGGCCAGTACACCGCCAATACCATGAGCTCCTCCTTCGAGGCGCTCGGCATGAGCCTGCTGGGCTCATCGCAGCTCGCCGCGCCCGATACGGCGAAGGCCGATTCGGCGGCCGAGTCCGCGCGCGTGCTGGTCGAAGCGGTGAAGAACGATCTCAAGCCGCGCGACATCATCACCCGCAAGTCGATCGAGAACGCGATCGCGCTCGTCATGGCGACCGGCGGCTCGACCAACGCCGTGCTGCACTATCTCGCGATCGCTTCGGCCGCCGGGGTCAAGTGGGCGATCGACGACTTCGAGCGCGTGCGGCGCCGAGTGCCGCTCGTGTGCAATCTCAAGCCTTTCGGGCCTTACGTCGCGACCGACTTCCACGCGGCGGGCGGCGTGCCGCAGGTGATGAAGATGCTGCTGGAGGCCGGCCTCGTGCATGGCGAGTGCATGACCATCACCGGAAGAACGCTCGCCGATGAGCTGCAGGACGTGCCGGTGAAGCCGCGCGCCGACCAGGACGTGATCCGCCCACTCGACAAGCCGCTGCATCCGCAGGGCCACCTCGCGATCCTCAAGGGCAATCTCGCGACCGAGGGTTGCGTCGCGAAGATCGCCGGGCTGAAGAGCACGTCGATTACCGGGCCCGCTCGCGTCTTCGACTCCGAAAACGACTGCATGAAGGCAATCCTCGCCAAGCGCATCAGGCCGGGCGACGTCATCGTCATCCGCTACGAAGGGCCGAAAGGCGGGCCGGGCATGCAGGAGATGCTTGCGCCCACCTCGGCGCTGATCGGCCAGGGGCTCGGCGAATCGGTGGGCTTGCTAACCGACGGGCGCTTCTCCGGCGGCACTTGGGGCATGGTCGTGGGCCATGTGGCGCCGGAAGCTTACGTCGGGGGCAACATTGCCCTCGTCAAAGAGGGCGACACGATCACTATCGATGCGAAGAAGCGCCTCGTGCAGCTCAACATTCCCGCGCGGGAGCTCGCTGCGCGGCGCAAGAAATGGAAGCCGCCCAAGCCGCGCTATGCGCGCGGCCTGCTGGCGAAGTACATGAAGCTTGTCTCGACCGCGTCGCGCGGCGCGATCACCGACTCAGAAGCTTGAGCCGGGTTGATTAAGGAATTCGAGCTCCTCGGGCGTGCTGAGGCGCCCGAGGATCGCGTTGCGGTGTGGAAAGCGGCCGTAGCGCCGGATGATGTCCCGGTGCGCGAGCGCATAGCGGAGCGCATCATCGGTCTCGGGAAAGGCGGCAAGCGGCTGGCAAAGCTCGCAGGCGCGCTCTTGGTCTTCGAGCCGTTCGCTATGCTCGAAGGGCAGGTACACGAACAGCCGCTCCACCGGCAACAACGCCCGGTCGTAGGCAAGGAAGACCGCGTGCCGCGCCGCTTCCAGCGCGAGCGCGTCACTGGCGAAGGCGCGCGCCGTGCCGCGAAACATGTTGCGGGGAAACTGGTCGAGCATCAGGATGCGCGCCAGGCAGGCGCGCGGGCTGTCCATCCATTGGTGCTCGGCGCTGAGCTTTTCGTATAGGTTCAGGAAGCGCGCCGCTACCTCGGCATCGAACGCCGGATCTTTCTCGAACCAGCGCTTGTGGCGCTTGCCGTAATCGGCGCCTTGGCCGAACCAGAAGGCAAGCACATCGTCGGGCCGCTGGTCTGTCACTTTTACAAATGTTAAGCTGATCACCAGGATGCGTCGCCTCATCGCCAGTTTGCTCGTGATCTGCATCGCCATGCCGTTGCCCGCGCAGGCCGCCATGGTTGCCACGGACGCTGCCCTCGCCGGCGTGCAGCGTGCCCAAGTGGAGCGCCTGCTCGAGCGCGCCGATGTGCAGGCGCGGCTCGAAACGTACGGCGTGCAGCCGGCGGAGATTAAGGCGCGGGTCGCCGCATTGAGCGACCACGAGGCGGCCGCGCTCGCCGCGAGAATCGACGGCCTGCCGGCGGGCGGCGATATCATCGGCGCGGTGGTGCTCGTCTTCATCATCCTGCTCATTACCGACATCCTGGGCTTCACGAAGATATTTCCGTTCACGCGTCCCGTGCGCTGAGCGCCGCGGCCGACTGCCAGCCCCCGCGCAGGCGGGGGTCTTGCTTTGACGCCTGCAATGGCCAACCGCCTCGCCGCCGAGACCTCGCCCTACCTGCAGCAGCACGCCGAGAACCCGGTCGACTGGTACCCGTGGGGGCCTGAAGCCCTGGAGCGCGCCCGGCGCGAGGACCGGCCGATCCTCCTTTCCATCGGCTACTCGGCGTGCCACTGGTGCCATGTGATGGCGCACGAGAGCTTCGAGGACCCGGCGGTCGCACAGGTGATGAACCGGCTCTTCGTCAACGTCAAGGTCGATCGCGAGGAGCGGCCCGATCTCGACCAGATCTACCAGAGCGCGCACCAGATGCTCGCGCAGCGACCCGGCGGCTGGCCGCTCACGATGTTCCTGACGCCCGATGGCGCGCCGTTCTTCGGCGGCACCTATTTTCCGAAGCAGGGGCGCTACGGCATGCCTGCTTTTGCGGATTTATGCGAGCGCATCGCCGAGCTCTGGCACGAGCGACGCGCCGACATCGGCGCGCAGAACGAGCAGGTACTGCAGGCATTCGCGCGCACGGTGCCGCGCGCCGCGGCGCAGCCAGCCGAGTTGTCGCCCGACGTGGTGCGTGCGATGCTCGACAACCTGCGCGCCAACTTCGACGCGGCGCTCGGCGGCTTCGGCCGCGCGCCGAAGTTCCCGCACCCGGCGGATCTCGAGCTCTCCTTGCGCGGGGGAGAGAAAGACATGGCGCTCGTCACGCTCGAGCGCATGTGCGAGGGCGGCATCTACGATCAGCTGGGCGGCGGTTTCTGCCGCTACAGCGTCGATGCGCACTGGGCCATCCCGCACTTCGAGAAAATGCTCTATGACAACGGGCCGCTCCTGGGGCTCCTCGCCGATGCCTGGCTCGTCGCGCGCGCCGGGCTTTACGCCCGCTGCGCGGCGGAAACCGCCGCGTGGCTCATGCGCGAGATGCAATCGCCGGAGGGCGGCTACTATTCCTCGCTCGATGCCGACAGCGAGCACGAGGAGGGCAAGTTCTATGTCTGGGACCGCGACGACGTGCGCTCGCTCCTCACCGCGGACGAATACCGGGCGTTCGCGCGCCGCTATGGCCTCGAGGGCCCCCCGAACTTTGAAGGCAGGCATTGGCATCTGCGCGTGGCGGCGTCGCTCGAGCCGGGCGACGTCGCGCTCATCGAGGCGGCGCGCCGCAAGCTTTTCGCGGCGCGCGAAAAGCGCGTGCGGCCGGGGCGCGACGAAAAGGTGCTCGTTTCCTGGAACGCGCTCGCGATCCGCGGCATGGCGCACGCCGCGCAGGTGTTCCAGCAGCCGGAGTGGTTGCGCTCAGCCAGGCGGGCGCTCGACTTCATCCGCGGCCAAATGTGGCGCGACGGCCGGCTGCTCGCGACGTACAAGGACGGCAGGGCCCATCTCAATGCCTATCTGGACGACTATGCGTTCCTCATCGCCGCGCAGCTGGAGCTGGTGCAGGCCGAGTTCTCGAGAGCGGACCTCGAATTTGCGACCGAGCTCGCCGACGTGCTGCTCGCCGAGTTCGAGGACCGCGAGGCGGGCGGCTTCTACTTCACCGGCACGAGCCACGAGCGGCTCTTTCACCGGCCGAAGCCCGGTCAGGACCAGGCGATGCCGGCGGGAAACGCGATCGCCGCCTGGTCGCTCGGCCGCCTGGCGGCACTGACGGGCGAGGCGCGCTATGCGCGCGCTGCCGAACGTACGGCCGCGCTCTTCTATCCGCAGATGCGCGATTACCCCGCCGGTTGGGCGACGATGACGATCGCGCTGACCGAGCAGCTCGCGCCGCCGAAGCTCGTCGTGCTGCGCGGCCGCGGCGAGGAGCTCGTGCGCTGGCGCGACGAGCTCGCGCGCGAATACCTGCCCGATACCATGGTCATCGCGCTACCCGACGGCATGCCGGGCCTGCCGGCGACGCTCGACAAGCCGCGGCGCGCTGAAGCCGTCAACGGCTGGCTGTGCCGCGGCGTTATGTGCCTGGAACCCATGAGCGACCTCATACAATTGAAGACCGCCTGCAAGGAGAAATCATGAAGCGAACCGTAGTCGTCCTGGCGCTGGCCGTGGCACTGCCCGCGTATGCTCAAGAGGATCTGGCGAAGAAGCACAATTGCTTTGCCTGCCATGCCGTGGACAAGAAGCTGGTCGGCCCTTCCTACAAGGATGTGGCGGCCAAGTACGGCGGCGACCCTGCAGCCGAAGCAAAGCTCTTCGAGAAGGTGAAGAAGGGCGGCCAGGGCGCGTGGGGCCAGGTTCCCATGCCGCCGAACGCGCAGGTGCCCGACGCCGACATCAAAGCCTTGGTGAAGTGGATCCTCGCGCAGAAATAGGTTAGCCGCGCCGGACTGCGGTCGATTTCCGAGGAGGGGCGGAGTTAAGATATCCGCTCCCAAAAGCTACGCACCTCGGAGAATCCGATGAAGAACACGCAGCTCGCCGTTTCGCTCCTCGCGATCGCGCTTGTGGTTGGCGGCTGTAGCAAGGAGACGCCGCAGCAGGGGGCGAAGAAAGCGCAAGGCGCGGCCCCGCAGGCCGGCGCGGGTGCCCTCGAAATCAAGATCGGCCACGTCGCGCCGCTCACCGGGGGCAATGCGCATCTCGGCAAGGACAATGAGAACGGCGCGCGGCTCGCCATCGAGGAAGCCAACGCCGCCAACATCAAGATCGATGGTAAGAACGCCAAGTTCGCGCTCGTGGCCGAGGACGACCAGGAGGACCCGAAGGTGGGCTCGACCGTAGCGCAGAAGCTGGTCGACGCCCAAGTGGCTGGCGTCGTCGGGCACCTGAACTCAGGCACGTCGATTCCCGCCTCACCGATCTACAACCAGGCCGGCATTCCCGTGATCTCGGGGTCGGCCACTAACCCCAAGCTCACCGAGCAGGGCTTCAAGAACCAGTTCCGTGTCGTCGGGCGCGACGACCAGCAGGGTCCTGCGATCGCGACCTATCTCGCGAACGAGCGCAAGCCCAAGCTGGTCGCCGTGGTCGACGACGCCAGCGCCTACGGCGAAGGCATTGCCAACGAGGTAGAGAAGACGCTGCGGGCCGCGAACGTGAAGGTGCTGCCGCGCGAGAAAGGCACGAACAAGACCAATGACTGGAAAGCGGTGCTGACGAAGCTTCGCGGCCGCAATCCGGACGCCGTGTTTTACGGCGGCATGACGTCCACCGCGGCGCCGCTGCTCAAGCAGGGCCGCGAGCTCGGCATGAAGGCCGTATTCAGCTTCGGCGACGGCGCCTGCGAGGGCGAGATGGTGAAACTCGCCGGCAACGCCGCCACCGAGGGCATGCTCTGCTCGCAGGCCGGCATCCCGGTCGAGGCGGCCTCGAAGAAATTCCTCGAGGCCTACAAGAAGCGCTTCAACCAGGACCCGATCATCTACGCGCCCTTCACCTACGATGCGGCGAATCTGCTCATCGACGCGATGAAGAAGGCCAACTCGCCCGATCCCAAGAAGTATCTGCCCGAGCTGCAGAAGATCGCGTTCACTGGCGCGACGGGTCCGATCTCCTTCGATGAGAAGGGCGATCGCAAGGACGCGGAGATCACGATCTTCGCGATGAAGGGCGGCAAGCTCGAGCCGATCGCCGTCTTCAAGGCGGGCAAGGTCGTGCCCTACGCGGAGTTCGTGAAGACCGCGAGCAAATAGCCTCGAGCGCTCGGCAATGAACGGCACCCCCCGGGGTGCCGTTTTTGTTTTTGGTTTAGGCTTGCCGGCCGTGGATACCTTTCTGCAGCAGGTCATCAACGGCCTCACCGCAGGAAGCGTCTACGCCGTAGTCGCGCTCGGCTACACCATGGTCTACGGCATCATCCAGCTCATCAACTTCGCGCATGGCGAAGTCGTGATGATCGGCGCCATGGTGGCCTTCACCGTGATCAACGCGCTTGCGCCCTCGGGCCTGCCGCCGCTCGCCGTGGTGTTGATCGGCGCCGGCTGTGCGGTGCCGGTTTGCATGCTGATCGGCTACGCGATGGAGCGCCTCGCTTACCGGCCGCTGCGCCACGCGCCTCGCCTCGCGCCGCTCATCACCGCGATCGGGGTGTCGATCATTCTGCAGCACCTCGCGCTCCTCATCTGGAGCCGCAACGTACTTGCCTTCCCCCAGATCATTCCCTCGCGCACCTACATGATCGGCGGCGCGGCAATCACGTCGGTCCAGCTCGCGATTCAAAAGGCCTGAGCTCCGTGACTCGCGTCGTCACGTTCCTGGTTCACATACATTACCCACAGGAATCCAGCGCACGGCGTGACGATCGAGAGTAGTAGGGGCGATTCTCGCGATCTGCTTCGCCCTCATGGCCGGGCTCGCGGCCTTGGTCTATCGCACGCGGCTCGGTACCGCGATGCGCGCCACGGCGCAGAACCCCCAGGTCGCCGGCCTGATGGGCATCGACATCGACCGCGTGATCGCGGCGACCTTCCTCATCGGCGCGGCTTTGGGCGCGGTGGCCGGCGTACTCTTCGGAACGTATTACGGGCTCGCGCAATATACGATGGGCTCGATCCTCGGCCTGAAAGCGTTCTCCGCCGCAGTCCTCGGCGGCATCGGCAACATTCCCGGCGCGATGCTCGGTGGCGTGCTGCTCGGCATCGTCGAGGCGCTCGGCGCTGGCTACATCGGCGACCTCACCAATCTCTGCTCGTACGACATGCTCGCGGCGCGCATCGACGACTGTGCGGGCGGCGGCAACTTCGTGCTCTTCGGCTCGAATTACCAGGACGTGTTCGCCTTCATCGTGCTCATCCTTGTGCTCGTGTTCAGGCCGTCGGGCCTACTCGGTGAGCGCGTCGGAGAGCGCGCTTGAGCAACTGGCGCGCCCGCGGCCCGGTGCGGTGGGCCGCCTATGCGCTTGTCGCGGTCGCACTTGCCCTCTTGCCGTTTGCGCTCGCGCAGGTCGGCACGACCTGGGTACGCATCACGAATTACGCCATCCTGTATGTGCTCCTCGCGCTCGGACTCAACATCGTGGTCGGCTTCGCCGGTCTGCTCGATCTCGGCTACATCGCCTTCTACGCCGTCGGCGCCTACACCTACGCACTGCTCGCGAGTCCGCACTTCGGGCTGCATCTGCCGTTCTGGATCATCCTGCCGATCGGCGCGGGAATCGCGGCGCTGTTCGGCGCGCTGCTCGGTGCCCCGACGCTGAAGCTGCGTGGCGACTACCTGGCGATCGTCACCCTCGGCTTCGGCGAGATCGTGCGCATCTTCCTGAACAACCTATCGCGGCCGGTGAATATCACGAGCGGCCCCCAGGGCATCGCGCGCATCGATGCGTTCAGCGTTGACGGCTTCAGCTTCGCGCGTCCTCAGACCATCGCCGGCCTCGAGTTCAGCGGGCCGGTCAAGTATTACTACCTGCTCCTTGCGGTCATGCTCGCTGTGATCCTCATCAACCTGCGCCTGCAGAATTCGCGCATTGGTCGCGCCTGGGAGGCGATCCGCGAGGACGAGGTCGCCGCGCGTGCCATGGGCATCCATACGCGCAACCTGAAGCTGCTCGCCTTTGCGATGGGTGCGAGCTTCGGTGGCGTGGCGGGCGGCATGTTCGCGGCCATCCAGGCATTCATCTCCCCCGAGAGCTTCGTGCTGGTCGAATCCATCATGGTGGTATCGATGGTGGTGCTGGGCGGCATGGGCAACATCTGGGGCGTGATCCTCGGCGCCGTGCTTCTTTCCTTCACCCCGGAGATCCTGCGCTGGACGGTCGAGCCGGTGCAGAACGCGCTCTTTGGCCGCCAGCTCATCGAGCCCGAGGTCATCCGCATGCTGCTCTTCGGCCTCGCGCTCGTGCTGATCATGCTCTTCCGCCCCGCTGGCCTGCTGCCCTCGGCGGTGCGAAAACGCGAGCTTACCGAGCACACCGCATGAGCGCTTTGCTCGAGGCGACCGGCGTCAGCAAGCGCTTCGGCGGTCTGCAGGCGCTCGAGGACGTGTCGTTCGCGATCGCGCGCGACGACATCTACGGGCTGATCGGGCCGAACGGCGCCGGCAAGACCACGCTCTTCAACGTACTCACCGGCGTTTATGCGCCTGACGCGGGCACATTCCGTTTTGATGGGCGCGGCGTGACCGGCCTCGCGCCGCACGAGATCGCAGCGGCCGGCATCGCGCGCACGTTCCAGAACATCCGGCTCTTCGCCAACCTGTCGGCGCTCGAAAACGTCATGATCGGCCGGCACGTGCGCACGCATGCAAGCGTGTTCGGCGCGGTAATGCGCAATCGGCGCACGCTAACCGAGGAGCGCGACATCCTCGCGCGCGCGCTCGCGCTGCTCGACTACGTCGGCATCCGACCGCGGGCCAACGATCGCGCCGGCAGCCTGCCGTACGGCGACCAGCGCCGGCTGGAAATCGCACGCGCGCTTGCTACCGAGCCGCGCCTGCTCGCGCTCGATGAGCCCGCTGCGGGCATGAATCCCGCGGAGCGCCTGGCGCTCGGCAAGCTGATCCGCCGCATCCGCGACGAGGGCATCACGGTGCTGCTCATCGAGCACGACGTGCGCCTCGTGATGAACGTGTGCGATCGCGTGATGGTGCTCGACTACGGCCAGAAAATCGCCGAGGGAGCACCCGCCGTGGTGCAGCGCGACCCGAAGGTCATCGAGGCCTATCTCGGCGCGCCGCGTGCTGCTTGAGGTGCGCAACCTGGCGGTCCATTACGGCGGCATCCACGCCGTTGCGGGCGTCGATCTCGACGTTGCGGATGGCGAGCTCGTTTGCCTGATCGGCGCCAATGGCGCGGGCAAGACGTCCACGCTGAAGGCGATCTGCGGGCTCGTCACCACCAAAAACGGCGTGATCCGCTACGACGGCGAAGACATCAGCCACGCGCCGGTGCACGAACTGCCGCGCAAAGGCCTCGTCATGGTGCCCGAGGGGCGCGGCATCTTTGCGCAGCTCACCGTGGAAGAGAACCTGGCGATGGGAGCGTACGCGCAGGGCGGCGGCGACGCGGCGGCACAGTACGGGCGCTTTCCGCGCCTCGCCGAGCGGCGGCGGCAAATCGCGGGCACGCTGTCGGGCGGCGAGCAGCAAATGCTCGCGCTCGCGCGAGCGCTGATGGCCAAGCCAAAGCTCTTGCTCCTCGACGAGCCCTCGATGGGGCTCGCGCCGATGATGGTGGCGAAGATCTTCGAGCTGGTGCGCGACATCGCCGCGCAGGGCGTCACCATTTTTCTCGTCGAGCAGAATGCGCGTCTAGCCCTGGAGATTTCGCAGCGTGGCTATGTCATGGAGTCCGGCGCGATCGCGCTCACCGGGCGCTCCGCCGAGCTCCTGGATAACCCACGCGTCCGTGAGGCCTATCTCGGCGAATAGAATAGCCGCATGCAGCGGCTCCTCGTCATCGGCTACGGCGACATCGCGCGCCGCGCGGCGCTCTTGCTCGCGCCGCGCTTCACGATCGCTGGCGTTTCGCGCCAAATGGGCTTCGACCTCGACCAGCGCTCCACGCTCACCTTCGGCGAAGCCGATGGGTTGCTGCATTGCGCACCGCCGCCGCCTGAAGGCGAGCACGATTCGCGTACCGCCAATCTGCTCGCCGCGCTGGACGAGCAGCGCGTGCTGCCCCGGCGCGTTGTGTATGTCAGCACGAGCGGCGTGTATGGCGACTGCGGTGGCGAACGCGTTGCAGAGACGCGAGCGCTGAATCCGCAAACGGCGCGCGCGCGGCGCCGCGCCGACGCCGAGCGGCAACTGGAGCAATGGTGCGCCGCTCGCGAGGTAGCGCTCGTCATCCTGCGCGCGCCGGGCATCTACGCCGTCGAGCGCCTGCCGCTCGAGCGCCTGCGCTCGCGAGTGCCGGTCCTGCGCCGCGAGGACGACGTTTACACGAGCCATATCCACGCCGACGATCTCGCCGCCGCCGTGGCGCGCGCACTCGAAGCCGATGCGCCGGCCGGCATCTATAACGCCGCGGACGACACCGAGCTATTGATGGGCGAGTGGCTGGACCGGGTAGCCGACCACGCCGGCCTGCCGCGACCGCCGCGTGTGTCGCGCAGCCAGATCGCCGCTCTTGTGCCACCGGAGACGCTCTCGTTCATGCAGGAGTCGCGCCGCCTGGACAACACACGCCTGAAGCGCGTGCTGGGCGTGCGCCTGCGCCATCCCACCGTGCACGAAGGACTGCGCCATGAGCACGCTATTGGTGTTCACTAATCTGCCGGAGCGGGCCGCGGCGGAGCGGCTCGCTGATGCGCTGGTGGAAAAGAAGCTCGCCGCCTGCGTCAACATCCTCGCGCCTTGCCGCTCCATCTATCGGTGGAAAGGCGCGCTGCAGCACGACGAAGAGCATCCCATGCTCATCAAGACGACGCGTGAGCGCTACGCGGCGCTCGAGCGCGAGCTGCGCGCCGGGCATCCGTACGAACTTCCCGAGATCATCGCGGTCCCAATCGAGCGCGGGCTGCCCGCCTACCTCGAATGGCTCGCCGCCGAAACCGAGAGTTGAGAGCGCTACTTTTCCTGGTTGGATTGCTTGCCGCCGCGGCGGCGAGCGCGGCCGATCTGCTCGAGCCGGAGCAGGCCTTCCGCTTCTCGGCGCGCGAAGCGGACCGCGCCGTGGAAGTGCGCTTCGCGATCGCCGACGGCTACTACCTGTACCGTGATCGCTTTCGCTTCGCCGCCACAGGCAATGTGCAGCTTGGCAAGCCCGAATTTCCGGCGGCGCTGCCGCACAAGGACGAGTTCTTCGGCGACATGCCGATCTATCGCAGCCAGGTCAGCATTCGGATCCCGGTGCAGGGCGACGGGCCCTACGAGCTGAAAGTGCTGTCGCAAGGCTGCGCAGATGCCGGCGTCTGTTACGTGCCGATGGAGTCGCGCGCGACGTTGCGCGCAGTGGCCGCGGGCGCGGCCGGCGAGCCGACGCTTTCGCTCTACGCGAGCGATACGGACATCGCCCGCCTGCTGCAGGGCAATTTCGTGCTCGTGCTGGGCGGCTTCCTCGTGCTCGGGCTGCTGCTCGCCTTTACGCCGTGCATGCTGCCGATGATCCCGATCCTCTCGGGGATCATCGCTGGCGAGGGCAGCCGGCTCACCAAGTCGCGCGCCCTCGCGCTGTCGCTCATCTACGTGGTCAGCATGGCGCTCACCTACGCCCTGGCCGGGATCGGTGCCGCGTATGCGGGCTCGCTCATCGCCGCGTACTTGCAGAATGTCTGGGTGCTGGGCGGCTTCGCGCTTATCTTCGTGTTGCTTGCGCTTTCGATGTTCGGTGTTTACGAGTTGCGCCTGCCCGGCTTTCTGCACCAGCGCCTGTACGCGAGCCAGGACCGGCTGCGCGGCGGACGCATTGCCTCGGTGGCGGCGATGGGCGTCTTCTCGGCGGTGATCGTAAGCCCCTGCGTCTCGGCGCCGCTCGCAGGCACGCTGCTGCAGATTTCGCGCCACCGGCATGGGGCTGCCGCTCATCGCCGTCGGCGTCTCCGAGGGCGCGCTGCTGCCAAAGGCCGGGCCTTGGATGGTGACGGTGCGCAAGTTCTTCGGCGTGCTGTTGCTCGCCGTGGCGTTGTGGATCGTGAGCCCGGTGATATCCGCTTTGGCGGAAATGCTGGCATGGGCGGCGCTGGCCATGGGCACCGGCGCCTATCTCTTGCGCCACGGGCGGCTCGGCAAGGCGCTTGGCGCTACGGCAATGCTCGCTGGCCTTGCGCTGCTCGTCGGCGCGGCAATGAACCAAACGACGGTGAAGACGAGCACGCCGTGGGTACGGGTGAGCTCGACGGCGGAGCTCGACGACAAGCTGCGCACCGCGGGCCGGCCGGCGATGCTCGATTTCTATGCCGACTGGTGCGTCTCGTGCAAGGAGATGGAGAAGTTCACGTTATCGGACGCACGGGTGCGCGCGGAGCTCGCGACCGTGCTGCTGCTGCAAGCGGATGTCACCGCGGCGAGCCCCGCGGACCGTGAGCTGCTGAAGCGCTTTTCGCTCTACGGACCGCCAGGCATCATCTTCTTCGACGCCGAGGGGCAAGAAATCCCGGGATTGCGGGTGATCGGCTACCAGCCGCCGGAGCGCTTCCTCAAGACGCTTGCCGCTGCAACTCGCCATTGACCATGCGGTGATCGCGGTGCGCGATCTAGACGCCGCAGCGGCGAGCTTTCGCGCGCTCGGTTTCACGCTTACGCCGCGCGGCTTGCACAGCATCGGCTCGCAGAATCACTGCATCATGTTCGCAGCCACCTATGTCGAGCTGCTTGCAGCGCCGATCGAGCATCCGTGGCTGGATTACTACCGGCGTTTCCTGCACGAGCACGGCGACGGCTTGGCAGCGATCGCGCTCGCGACGCACGACGCGGATGCCGTCTATGCGGAGCTGCGCGCGCACGGCGTGGCGGTAAAGCCGCCGATGGATCTCTCGCGACCCGTGGAGGGCGGCGTGGCGCGCTTCCGGCTGGTGCAGATCGACGGTACGCCGAGCGCTTTCATCTGCCAGCACCTGACGCGCGAGCTCGTCTGGCGGCGCGAATGGCAGACGCACAAGAACGGCGCAGCCGAGCTTGTCGGAGCTTCGCTCGCGACCCAAAAACCGTTTGATGGGATGCCGCAGTCGATCGAGTGGGAACGCGGCGCGGCGCTGCGCATTCGCGGCTTGCGCGGCGCGCGCGAATCGTACGGCGTGCGCTTGCTGCCGGCCTAGTGCTTGGCGAGCGCCCTCGCGGCGTCCAGGGCGAAATAGGTGAGCACGCCGTCGGCGCCGGCGCGCTTGAAAGCGACGAGCGCCTCCATGACACAGGACTCGGGCAGCCAGCCGCTGGCGATCGCCGCGCGCAGCATCGCGTACTCGCCCGACACCTGGTAGACGTAGGTCGGCGCGCGGAACTCGTCCTTCACGCGTCGCACGATGTCGAGGTACGGCAGGCCCGGCTTCACCATCACCATGTCGGCGCCCTCGGCGAGATCGAGACCGACTTCCCACAGCGCCTCGTCGGAATTCGCCGGATCCATCTGGTAAGTCTTCTTGTTGCTCTTGCCGAGGAACTTCGCCGAGCGCACGGCGTCACGGAACGGCCCATAGAAGCCTGAGGCGTACTTCGCGGAGTAAGCCATGATCAGCGTGTGAATATGGCCGGCTTTTTCGAGCGCGTCGCGGATGCGGCCGATGCGGCCGTCCATCATGTCGGAAGGAGCGACGATGTCGACGCCCGCCGCGGCCTGTACGAGCGCTTGCTTCACCAGGATGTCGAGTGTCTCGTCGTTGAGGATGTAACCCTCGTCGTCGATCACGCCATCCTGGCCGTGCGAGGTATAGGGATCGAGCGCGACGTCGGTCATCACGCCGAGCTCGGGAAAGCGTTTCTTCAGCGCCGCCGCGGCGCGCGGAATAAGGCCCTTCGGGTTGTATGCCTCGCGGCCATCGGGCGACTTAAGCCGCGCGTCGATCGCGGGGAATAGCGCGAGCGCCGGAATCTCGAGCTTGAGGCACTGCTCGGCGAGGGGCAGCAGGCGATCGAGCGTCAGGCGCTCGATGCCCGGCATGGAATCCACTTTCTGGGTGCGGCCTTTGCCGTCGATGATGAAGACCGGATAAATCAGATCGTCGGCGGTGAGCACGCTCTCGCGCATCAAGCGGCGCGCGAATTCCGCGCGGCGCATGCGCCGCATGCGCACGGCCGGAAAGCTGCCGTAGACCTTCATCGCGGTTGGGTTTTTTGGCTTTTTGGGGGGTTGAACTTTTGCCCAGCGGGGCCATCTTAACCTGCAGACGAGTTGATCGTCTCCCGCTTCTCCTCCCTGAGCGGGTGCCTTAATCCCAAAGTTAAGGCGTTTTCGCCCCCGGTTTACATCCCCTTTACCGGGGGCTTTTTATTTTCGCAGCCTGCTCGGAGCCACTGCTCGAGGAGGTCGCGGCATTCGACGACGCCTTGTCGCGTAACGCTCGAAAAGAGCGTCACCTGGTGGCGACGAAGATGCTGGCTGACCTGAGCAAGAACTTCCTGCTGGGCACGGCGCGAAAGTTTGTCCGCTTTCGTGAGCAGCACGAGCAAGCGCGCTTCACCGAGCCAGTCGATGAGTTGTTCATCGAGCGGCGTGAGCGGATGGCGAGCGTCCATGAGCAGCACAATGCCCACCAGTGTTTTCGCCGAGGCGAGATACGCGCCCACCAGCTCGCGCCATTGGACGCGCAGCGACTGCGGCACTCGCGCGTAGCCATAGCCGGGCAGGTCGACGAGGCGCCCCGCCTCCGCCAGCGCGTAGAAGTTGATGGTCTGCGTGCGCCCCGGCGTCTTGCTCGTGCGAGCGAGCGCCCTCCTGCCGACGAGCGCATTGATGGCGCTCGACTTGCCGACGTTGGAGCGGCCCGCGAACGCGATCTCCGGCGGCCCGGGAGGCGGCAGCTCGGAGCCGCGGCCGGCCGCGCGCAGAAACGCCGCGTGCGCGAAGACCGACATAGCGAAGGCGGGGAATTCTAATAAAATCGCGCCTTTCGCATCGGGGATCCGGATGAGGTGCGTACTGGGGCTCGCTGCTGTGCTCCTCGCGGCCGGCGGCGCCTTGGCCCAGGACAAGGCGCAAGGGATCGCAGCGCAAACCTGCGCCGCCTGTCACGGGCCCGACGGCAACAGCGGCGCGCCGGCCAACCCGAAGATCGCCGGACAGATTCCCGAGTACCTGCAGAAGCAGCTGCGCGACTTCAAGTCGCAGGATGGCCAGAAGCCGGTGCGCGAAAGCACGATCATGAACGGCATGGTGGCGAATCTCTCCGACGCTGACATGAAGGGGCTCGCGGCCTACTACGCCGGGCAGGCGCAGAAGCCCGCCGCGGCCGCGGACAAGGAACTCGCCGCGCTCGGCCAGAAGCTCTGGCGCGGCGGCGACTCGATGCACGGCATCCCGGCCTGCGCCGGCTGCCACGGCCCGGCCGGCGCCGGCATCCCGGCGCAGTTCCCGCGGCTCTCGGGCCAGTTCGCCGAATACATTGGCGCGCAGCTCACCGCTTTTCGCGAAGGCAAGCGGGCCAACGACCGCAACGGCGTGATGCGTGGCGTCGCCGCGCACATGAACGATGGCCAGATCCGCGCCGTCGCCGAATACGCCGCCGGCCTCAGGCCCTAACGGCGGCCTCTAGCGGAATAGCCAGTGCTCGACAGTGTTCGCTTCCGGACCCCCACCCAGGAGAACCCGATGAAAAGAAGCGGTGCAGCAGCAGTGGTCGCTTTAGCGCTCGGTGCCCTAGCCGGCGCCGCGCTCGCGCAGGTGAAGCCCGAGCTTCTCGTCAAGCAACGCCAGTCGGTGATGACATTGCAGGGCAAGTACTTCGGGCCGCTCGCCGCCATGGCGCAAGGCAAGGTGCCGTACAACGCCGACATCGTGAAACGCAATGCTGCGTTCCTCGACAACTTGACGCGCATGCCATGGGACACGTTCGATCCGAGCACCAAGGACATGAAGAGCAATGCGCTGCCGGCGATCTGGGAGCAGCCCGATAAATTCAAGGAAGCAGCGAGCCGTCTTGAGAACGAGGCGCAAAAGCTCTACCAGGTGAGCCAAAGCGGCGACGAGAACGCGGTGAAGGCGCAGATCGGCGCCGTCGGCAAGGCGTGCGGCGGCTGCCACGAGAGCTTCCGCCAGAAGCAGTAGCCATTGATCGCCAAGGGCCCCGCGCTGGCGGGGTTTTTTTTTCTGCTCGGCGCAGGCCTCGCCGCGGCGCAGGGCGATGCCAAACGCGGCGAATACCTCGCCGCCGCGGGCGGCTGCATCGGCTGCCACACCGAGACGCGCCAGGGCGCCACGCCGTACGCCGGAGGCCGGGCGCTGAAGACGCCGTTCGGCACGTTCTACGGCCCCAACATCACGCCCGATCTGCAAGCTGGTATCGGGCGCTGGTCGCTCGCTGATTTCACGCGCGCCCTGCGCGAAGGCCGGCGCCCCGATGGCGCACACTACTTCCCGGCCTTTCCGTATCCCTCGTTCACGCGCGCGAGCGACGCGGATCTGCGCGACCTGTGGGCGTATCTGCGCACGCTCAAGCCGAGCGCGCAGCCCAGTCGCCCGCACGAGCTCGGCTTTTTCTTCCGCTGGCGCTTCCTCGTCGCCCTCTGGAAGTGGTTGTTCTTCACGCCGGGCCCGTTGCAGCCCGATCCGGGCAAGAGCGCGCTCGTGAATCGCGGCGCGTACCTCGCGCAAGCGTTGGGCCACTGCGGCGAATGCCATACGCCGCGCAACTGGCTCGGCGCACCGAAGAAGAACCGCTACCTCGCCGGGGCCAAGCTTGACGAAGGCACGGCCGCTCCGAACCTCACGCCGACGCGGCTCAAGCGCTACGGCGACGGCGAGCTGAAGGACATCCTGACGAGCGGGCTGTTCCCGGACGGCGATGTGCTCGGCGACACGATGAGCGAAGTGGTACGCAACACGACGAGCAAGCTGACGCCGCCCGATCTCGATGCGCTCATCGCGTATCTGCGCAACCTCCCGCCATTGCCTGGCGAGCCCAAATAGCGTGGAATAGGCGGCGCGGGAGGGCTGTTCCCCTTGGATGAAGCGAAGCGCCTGGTCGAGCTGATCCCACGACTGCGCCGCTATGCGCGCGCGCTGGTCGGCGAGCGCGCCGGCGCGGACGATCTGGTGCAGGACACGCTCGAGCGTGCCTGGACGAAGCTGCACCTTTACCGGCAGGGCACCGACCTGCGCGCCTGGCTTTTCACCGTCATGCACAACGTCCATGTGAATCGCATGCGCGCGACGCGCCTCACCGATCCGCTCGACGACGAGATGCCGGAGCTTGCGCAGCGCGGCACGCAGCCCGACGCGCTCGTGCTGCGCGATCTCGACCGCGCGATCGCCCGCCTGCCCGCGGATCAGCGCGCCGTGCTCCTGCTCGTGACGCTGGAAGAGATGAGCTACGAGGAGGTGGCGCGCACGCTCGGCATTCCGATCGGCACGGTCATGTCGCGCCTGTCGCGCGCGCGCGAAAAGTTGCGCGCGATGATGCTCGGGCAAAGCCCGCCGGCGAAATTGAAGGTCGTGAAGTGAGCGAACCGCCCGTGAGCGAAGCCGAACTGCAGGCCTACGCCGATGGCCGGCTCACGCGCGAGCGGCGCGCCGTGGTGGAGGCATGGCTCGCGGCGCATCCGGAGGAAGCCGAGCGCATCGCCGCTTACCAGCGCCTGGGACAGGAAGTGCGCGCGGCCTACGAAACGATGCTGTCCGAGCCCGTGCCCGAGCGGCTCGCGCAGGCGGCGGCGCCACGCTTCGCCTGGCGGCGAGCTGCCGCGATCGCCGGCTCGATCGCGCTCGGCATTGCCATCGGCGCGCCGGTAGGCTGGGAGCTACGGCCCGAGCGCACCATCGCGCAGAGCACGCCCGACGGCGCCATGATCGCGCGCCGCGCGGCGATCGCGCACGCCACGTACTCGCCGGAGGTGCGCCATCCGGTCGAGGTGGGCGCCGACGATGAGCAGCATCTCGTCGCCTGGCTCTCCAAGCGACTCGGCATCAAGCTGCGCGCACCCAAGCTCGACGAAGCCGGCATGTCGCTCGTTGGCGGGCGGCTCCTTCCCGGCGAGAACGGCCCGGTGGCGCTTTTCATGTACCAATCACAGAACGGGCGCCGCCTTACGCTGTACGTGCGCACCGAAGCGTCGCGCAACCGCGAGACCGCCTTCCGCTACGCGCGCGAGAATAACGTGGGCGTGTTCTACTGGATCGACCGTGAAGTCGGCTACGCCTGCGCATCGGCCGATCTCAGCAAGGACGAGCTGCTGCACATCGCCAACCTCGTCTACAAGCAGCTCGAGCCTTAGCGCACGAGAGAGGCGTTGAGCGCTTGCGCGAGCGCCGCTTCGCCGCTCACGAGCGCCTTCCAGCCGAGTTCCACGCCTTTGCGCTTGCCCTTGGGAACGAGCTTCAGTCCCTCGGGGCTGATGGTGAGCATGTAGGGCGCGCCGTCGATCGCGACTTCACGGCGCAGCGGCTTGTCGAGTTTGGTCGCCATACCTGCTTAGAGCCGCCGGCCGTCATTCGGTTGCCGAGCGCAGCGCCTTGAACAGGCGCACGAGTTGCGGCAGCTGGTAGTTGGCGTTGAGCCCGCTCGGGTTGGGGAGCACCCACACCCGCGCCCCTTCGAAGCGCACGGGCTGCTCGCCGATCGCGGCGCGCGCCAGGTCGAAGGCGTGGCAATAGGCGCCCATGCCGAGGAATGCGACCACGCGCGGCCGCAGCCGCCGGACCTTGGCGGCGAGCCGCGCGCGGCCGGCGACGAATTCGGCGCGCTCAAGCTCATCGGCCGCCGCCGTGGCGCGATTCACCAGGTTGGTGATGCCGTAGCCATGCCGGAGGAGCTCGCGCTGTTCCGACGGATGGAGCAGGCGGTCGCTGAAGCCCGCGGCGTGCAACGCCGGCCAGAAGCGGTTTCCCGGGCGCGCGAAGTGATGCCCGGTGGCCGCGGAGTAAAGGCCGGGATTGATGCCGACGAAAAGCACGCGCAGCCTGGGCGCGAGCACATCGCGGATGCCTTTGCCCGCGGCGACCGCGAGCTCGGCGGGCGTTGGCTTATGCGGGGCGGATGAGGTAGCCGCCCGATTTCTCATCCGGCTCGAGCTTGACCAGGCCGCGCTGCTCGGCTTCCTCGAGGAGATCGGAGAAGGCGCGGAAGCCGTAGTAGGACTCGTTGAAGCCGGGCTTTCTGCGCTTGAGCGCCTGCTTGATCATCGAGCCCCAGATGCGCTCGCCCTCGCCGCGCTCGGCAATGAGCGCGTTGAGCGTCTCCAGCATGAGCTCGTAGGCCTCCTGCTTCTTGTCCTCCCCCGCGGGCGCCGACTCGCGGCGCTTCTTCGCCGCGCGGCGCTTCTGCTCGTCGGCGCGCACCAGGTCGTCGTAATAGATGAACTCGTCGCAATTGGCGATCAGGAGGTCGGAGCTCGAGTTCTTGACGCCGACGCCGATCACCGTCTTGGCGTTCTCGCGCAGCTTGGAGACCAAAGGCGAAAAGTCGGAATCGCCGCTCACGATGACGAAGGTGTCGACGTGCGACTTGGTGTAGCAGAGATCGAGCGCGTCGACCACCAGCCGGATGTCGGCCGAGTTCTTGCCCGACTGGCGCAGGTGCGGGATCTCGATCAGCTCGAAGGCCGCGGCGTGCATGGTCGCCTTGAATTCCTTGTAGCGCTCCCAGTCGCAGTAGGCCTTCTTCACCACGATCGAGCCCTTGAGCAGCAGCCGCTCGAGCACCTTCTCCATGTCGAACTGCGCGTAGCGCGACTCGCGCACGCCGAGCGCGACGTTCTCGAAGTCGCAGAACACCGCGAGGTTACGCGCGTCGTGGTTGCTCGGCATGCGACTGCGCGTCGTCGCCCGCGGGCCGGTTGAGCCAGCCCTGCAGGCGCTCGAAGTAGAGGTAGATCACCGGCGTGATGTAGAGCGTCAGCACCTGGGAGAGCACGAGGCCGCCGACCACGGCCAGGCCGAGCGGCATGCGCGCGCCGCCCCCCGCGCCGAAGCCGATGGCGATCGGCAGGCTGCCCATGAGCGCGGCCATGGTCGTCATCATGATCGGCCGGAAGCGGATCAAGCCGGCCTGATGGATGGCCTGCTCCGGCGCCAGCTTCTCGTTGCGCTGCGCCTCGATCGCGAAGTCGATCATCATGATGGCGTTCTTCTTCACGATGCCCACCAGCATGATGATGCCGACGAAGGCATACATGTTGAGCTCGACGCCGAAGAGCATCAGCGTGAGCAGCGCGCCGAGGCCGGCGGTGGGCAGGCCAGAGAGAATCGTGAGCGGGTGGATGAAGCTTTCGTAGAGGATGCCGAGCACGAGATAGATCACCACCACCGACAGCAGGATCAGGATCCCCATGCCCTGCAGCGAGCTCTGGAACGCCTGCGCGGTGCCGGAGAAGGTGCCGGTGAGCGTGGCAGGTGCCGCGAGCTCGCGCGTGCCGGCCTGCACCTGGCCGATGGCTTGCGAGAGCGCGACGCCGGGGCGCAGATCGAACGAGAAGGTGACGGAGGGCAGCTGGCCGAGGTGCGTCACCTGCATCGGGCCGACGCCGTAGCTCAGCTTGGCGAGCGCGTTGAGCGGCACCAGCGCGCCGGTGGAAGAGCGCACGTAGAGCAGGGGCAGTACCGAGGGGTCGGTCTGGTAGTGCGGCGCGAGCTCAAGGATCACGAAGTACTGGTTGGTGGAGGTGTAGATCGTCG
>Ga0209577_10000368_pt1 | contig 45947 bp, 39 predicted proteins | sample GraSoiAngelo_109_FD_185874 | JGI IMG/M metagenome (GOLD analysis project Ga0209577, IMG submission 185874) | Grasslands soil microbial communities from the Angelo Coastal Reserve, California, USA - 14_0903_12_20cm (SPAdes) (version 2) | ecosystem: Environmental > Terrestrial > Soil > Grasslands... | reverse complement strand
ACTTCCGCTTCAGGCAAATGCGGCATTCGCACCGAGTCTTTCTCGGTGGTCACAATCATTGCCAGGTCGCGACGGACACAACGCTTGATGAAGCCGATCAGTTCCGCCTCGGTGTAATAGTGATGATCGATGTAGCTCTTCGCGAGATCCACGCGCCCCCCGAGCTTTTGCAAAGCGTCCTCAAAGCTTGCGGGCGCGGCGATCGCGCAGAGCGAGGCGATGAACGTGTCCCGCAAAGCCTCAAGCGGCAATCGTTCACCCGTAAAAACATTTTGGAGATAGAGCGGTTTATGGGCGCATTCAATGACTTCCGCGGTGCGATTGTAACGCCGGATGCGTCTCATCAGATCGAAATTAGGCTCGCCGGTGTTTTTTGTGATAAAGATATAGCTGGCGCGGCGAAGATTGCTCGGCATTTCACGCAGCGTGCCCCGAGGAAGCAAGAATTCGTTCCCGAAAGGCGCTTGTCGATCTACGAGCACCATGTCCAGCCGGTGTTTGAGATGGAGATACTGAAATCCATCATCGAGCAGCAATGTATCGACCCGCCATTTGTCGATGGCGAACCGCCCGCTTTTGACCCTGTTTTTGTCCACGAGCACGATTACGTCCTTCAAGTTGTGCGCGAGCATGTAAGGCTCGTCACCGGCGGTCAGCGAATCGAGCAGCAATGATTTGCCATCGGAGACAATGCGGGGAGGGTCCGAGTCTCCGCGAAGCCAGCTTCGCCAGTTTCGCTTGCGCGGCACGCTCTTGTAACCGCGGCTCAGGATAGCAATGCGTCGTCCACCCGCCTGCAAAGCGCGGGCAAACTTTTCAACAATCGGCGTCTTGCCCGTCCCACCCACGGTCAGATTGCCGATACTGATGACCAGACAGCCCAGCGTGCGCTCGCGGAAGACTCTTTTGCGATAGAGATAAAGCCGTAGCTGGACTACGCGGTCGTAAACGAATGAGAGCGCGTAAAGAATTCCGCGAAGCACCGACGCTCGAACACCATGACGGCGCTCCAGAACAACGTCGATGCCAAACTCCTCTAATTTTTCAAGTCGGCGGCCCATTCGAAAAACGGTGATCAGTGATCAGTAATCTAATCGGGTGATCGGATAACACATGCTCCACGATTGTCAGCGTGCGTGATGATTACGCGCGAGGAGATCGATCCTACCGCGCGTTTCATCGCCGCGCCGATTCGATCCCGATCTTGCAACGTAATTGCACAAATTGTCGATCCGCTGCCGCTGAGGAAGGCACCGAGTCCGCCAGCTTTCTCAACGGCCGCGACCACCCTTGGAAGAAATGGAACCAATTTTACGCGAAACGGTTGGTGAAGATGGTCGGCAAAAACGCCGCGCAGTTTTTTGTAATCTTGTGATACGAAAGCCGCCGTAAGTGCACACGCATTTGCACAATTCTCCACTGCCTCGACGTGTGAAATCTCTGAAGGCAGAACATTTCGCGCTTTCGAAGTTTGAATCTCAAGCTTGGGAACCAAGAGAACGAAATGCAATCGCGGCGAGACTGCGAAGCGCTGAATGCCAGGGTGTGTGTCCCTCTTGCCCTGCGCCACCGAGACGGTCGCCCTACTTTGCACTAAAGTGAACCCGCCGAAAGTTGCGGGCGCGGCGTTATCAGGATGTCCTTCTAATTGGGCGCATAACTGGAAAATCTTCAATTGATCCAGTGGGTTTCCGCTTAGCCGGTTGAGTGCAAGCAAGATGGCGAGGCGAATGGTTGCACTGCTCCCCAAACCACGCGACCGCGGAATTTGTTCCACAATTGAGCAGGAAAAGAAAAACGCGGCGCGGCGCGCCTTTTTGAAAAATCGATCCGCTGCCTCACAGACAATCGGCGGATGAAAACGCTGACGCGACGCACTGCTGCGAGCTATGGTGATAGTATTGTAGATGCGCAGGGCAACACCGAGACAATCAAAGCCAGGACCGAGATTGGAAGTGCTCGCCGGAACGCGAATGGTAATTTGTTCCATAGATAGGTCCGCCGCATCAGGGTGCGCGCGACGATGCCCTACGATGCGGCAGTGTAGCAACGCGGCCTCGGGCGGCAACCGATCCGTTGCGCGATGCCGATTCGAAGTATGCGGTTGGAGACGACACGAAAAATGAATTTTGGGTGGATTGATCCTGCATTACTTCGAGATTTTCAGGCAGAGGGAACAGACTCTCACCGACTCTGTACGATGGAGGATGGCTGGGTGGAACGCTTCGGCCGCGACGTCCTCATCTCTTTCAAAAGAGTGTTGACCCGCCAGCGCCTTCTCACAGAACTGGAATCGTGGGCCGGCTCTGTCAGCTTTCAGTTCCGACATATTTTCGCAAGATTCGTCCCTCGCAAAAGTGAACAGCGGAAACCGCCGCGTGTTATATTTGGTCACCCCGGCGAAAATTTGCAGACAATCGCTACCGAGCGACATCTTAAATTCGGCATCGATTTCGGGACGGGCTATTCCCCAGGCCTCTTCCTGGACCAAAGAGAAAATCGCCGCTACGTGCACCATATTGCACCGAGACGATTGCTCAACTGCTTTGCGTACACCTGCTCGTTTTCTGTCAGTGCGGCATCCAGGGAGGCGACTACCCTTAACATTGACGTTTCCAAGAAATATCTGACGCGCGGACGCCAGAATTTTGCGCTGAACAATTTGCCAACCATGGACCACCGCTTCATCGCGGATGATGTGAGGGCGGTGCTGCCGCGCCTAGCGCGGAGAGGCGAGAAATTCGACGCAATCATTCTCGATCCGCCAACCTTTTCACGTTCACCGGGAGCAAAAACGTTCCATGTCGAAGAGGATTTCGAAAAGTTGCTGATTGATGCTCTCGAACTGGCAGAGCGAGACAGCCACGTCTTGCTTTCGACCAATTGCTCTGTAGTGCGCGAGCATGCACTGGAAGTGATGGCGCGCTATTGCCTAAAAGCAACGCGCCGGGCCGCTATATTTCATCGGTCGTCCCAACTGCCTGATTTTCCGCCGGGTGCGGGCGCAAGCTCGATTTGGCTCGCTCTGCGTTGACAGACGCTGCGCTAAAGGAACATAGATATCCCCTCTGTGCGCCCAACGGGTATGTTGCCCCTTGTTGGTCGAGCGGTTTCCAAAACCGATGGGCGCACAGGCTGAAAGCCTATGTTCCGACTTGCTTTGCGTTGACAGTCCCATGCGCGCAATACAGGATTGCGATGCGAATTATTAAACGAAATGAAACAGTCATCTGCCGAGGTAGCGGCCGAACTCCCGGAACGTGGAGCGCAATGGGTGAAAGACCAAATCGAGGCGGTTCTCACCGAAACGGAAAGTTATGTGCGGAAAAAACCAGCAGAATCTCTTCTGTGCGCGTTTGCGGCTGGCTACATTCTGAATCGCCTCCCGCTCGGCAAAGTTCTGGGCGGTCTCTTTAGACTGCTCGTGGTCGCGTTAAAACCAACGATTTTGATTTATGGCGCTGCCAAGCTGTATCAGGCGGGCCAGGAAGAGAACTAGGTAAGGGCGATTGACCTCAATCGCCTTCGGCTTAATGGAAGCAATCTTATTCTTCCAATGTGAAACCGATTTTTAGCGTTACCTGCCATTCAGCCACTTTACCGTCGTCGATGTATCCTCGGGTCTCCGTTACCTCGAACCATCGCATGCTGCGGACTGTCTTTTTGGCGCGTGCCAGCGCATTTTGCACAGCCTCCTCGAATCCGTTCTGCGACGAACCAACTATCTCAATTTTTTTGTAAACGTGATGGGGCATAGGGTCATTATTTCGCAGCTCGCAATGGAATACAATAAAAAGTCTGGGAGGTTCGTAGGTAGGGATGCTGCGCAGCGGCGGCCGGCTGGCGCCGCGCGCCGACCCTGCCAACTACGAAATTTGCTTTACAAACCTGTTTGAACTCCGGCAGCCTCGCGTTGTGCGAAAATCGGTCGCTATTTGCGCATTGGGTGTAGCTGCTCTCTCCTGCGCGCGCGCTCAGGACCAAGAACGCAAGCTCATCGATCGCCTGCTCAAGCCGGAGATGACACTGCAAAACGCGGCGCAAAACAAAAAATTCATCGGCGATCGAACCTCGTCGATGAACAAGCACGCAAGCGTGGGAACGTTCTACGTCCAGAAGAAATCGAATTCCAAAACGTTTTCAGCCACGGGAGAGTTCTCCACCGGGCAATTCCTTTCGCAGCCGTTCCACAGCAAACATAACAAATTCGAGACTTCATCACCCCAAGGCGTGGCAAATTCCCAGCCTGCGTATGCGAACCAGAGCGCTCGCGGCGTTCGCGACGCTTCGCAGTCTGGGAAGAAAGTTCCCGTTCGCGCGTACGCAGAGAACCGGCCGTTCCTGGACGAAGGCAAAAGTCAAAAATCGCTCAACAAGCAAAATGCGCCGCTCACGATCGAGCAGGTGCGCGAGTTGCTGAACAAAAACAAGTAGCACGATCACTGGATCGCTATTCTGTCTTTGAGCATGCAACCAGAAGAAGCTCTCGCGTTCTTAAAACGAGGCGCCGCGCAGATCATTAGCGAGGATCAGCTGCGCGACAAAATCGCGCTCGGCCGACCGTTGCGCGTAAAGCTGGGCGTCGATCCCACGACATCCGATATTCATCTTGGCCACACCGTTGTTCTTCGAAAACTACGACAGTTTCAGGAGCTGGGTCATCAGGCGATTCTCATCATTGGCGATTTCACGGGAATGATTGGCGATCCGAGCGGTCGCTCTGTTACGCGGCCGCAATTGACGCATCAGGAAGTGATCGCAAATGCGGCAACCTATCGCGAGCAGGCATTCAAAATCCTTGATCCCGCACGCACCGAGACAGTGTGCAACGGCGATTGGTTCCGAGCCATGTCATTCGAAGATGTCATTCGGCTGAACAGCCGCGTAACGTTGCAGCAATTGCTGCAGCGCGAAGATTTCAAGGCACGGATCGATAAGCAGCAATCGATTCGCGCACACGAAATTCAGTACCCAATTATGCAGGGCTGGGATTCGGTGATGGTAAAAGCGGATGTCGAACTCGGGGGAACGGATCAGCTATTCAACATCTTAATCGGGCGCGATTTTCAAAGAGAAGAGGGCTTGCCGCAACAGGTCGTTTTCCTCGTCCCGATCCTCGAAGGATTGGATGGCTCCAAAAAAATGAGCAAGAGCTTCGGGAATTTTGTGGCGGTCAACGAGTCTGCCTCAGACATGTTTGGGAAATTGATGAGCATCTCGGATGAGTTGATGGCGCGTTATTATGAATTGCTACTCGGGCGCGCTGCGCCGGCTGGCATGCGCCCGCTCAACGCGAAAAAGCAGTTCGCCTTCGAAATCGTTCAAACGTACCACTCGGCTGCGGTCGCCCAAAAGACCCTCGATGAATGGAATACCCGCTTCAGCAACCGCGACCTGGAACACGCCAATCTGCCTGCGTTTTCAGTAAGCGGTCTCAAGCAACATGACCTTGTGACACTGGTCTGGAACGCCTACCGCGAAGCGTTTGACCTCGAAAAATCGCGAAGCGAAGTCTCACGATTGATCAAACAGGGAAGCGTCGAACTGGACGGACAGAAGATTCGCGACCCCAAAGCAGTGATCAAACTCAAATCGGGTCAGATTCTTCGTATCGACAAAAGGCACGCGGTGCGTGTTGCATAAGCGTCTGCGTACAGCAAAAGAGCCACGCAAGCCCCCCCGAACTTACGTGGCTCTTGGATCTTCCGCCTCCTCAGGCTGTCGCCGTTTGGAGAACGGGCATGACCCGCGCGTGATCCAGATAACTGGCAGCGATGCCCTCGAAGTGCGCGCGGATGCTGCGCAGTTCCGCAGTCAGAAAGCTGTCCACAAAATGCAAACGCCGGTCGAGCCAGGCAAACAGTTTGTTCTTGATGTCGTAGTGAACCGCCAGGGTGACCTCTGTGCAGTTTGGGCGAATCTCAGCGAAATCAACGATGCCCATCAGCTCAATATTCCCGCCCACGGATTCGAACGCATACTGATCCGGCGAGTCGCCATCGACCGATAGAAGCACCGTATGCGCCTCGAAACCGAGCGGGCCGCGAAAACTGAAATCGACCGTCTTGGATGACGTCACCGTTGCACGTGTCACCATCAGAAACTGACGTCGGTATGATTGAATGCTGGCCAGGCGAGCTTTGCACTCCGGTAACTGCTGGCTCATATGTAAGGTTTTTTGTAAGAGCATATGAATAAGGTTTTCAGGGACTAATCTGAGCAATACCGATGCCACCCGGGGTTCTAGGCCGAATTCGACTCGATGCTGGGCGGATTGTGTTCGTTTTCGTTACAATCCTGTATCAACTGAAAACGTTAATGTTCCCTAGTCGAATCGACCATGCGTCGCCAGTCAACCGGGAGTTCCTTCAGATTTTCTCCTAGTTTAGAAAGCAGCGGCACGTTTAGAATTTTAATTAAAATGTCGGCATTGGTCGCCGTAGCAATGTTGTCATTCATTCCCGGAGCGGACATCAATGCGACGCCGAGCAACGCAAATTGTTTCCGGCAATACATGGAGAGACTCACGCGACGTGTGCCACGCGCTCGGACGCGCCCGTCGAACGATTGGTGCGAATCGTTTGAACCATTGACCGGAAAATTTTCGCGCCATCTGCGCTGCCGAGCCGCGCATCGGAGGCGCGATCAGGATGAGGCATCAAGCCAAAAACATTCCGTTCGCGATTGCAAATGCCAGCAATGTTCTCAATTGACCCATTCGGATTTGCGTCTGAAACGATCCGCCCTTTTCCGTCCGTGTAGCGCAAGATCACCTGCTTATTGGCGTTCAACTCACTCAAAGTTTCCGCATCAGCGAAAAAACAACCTTCGCCGTGAGCTACAGGGAGGCGCAGCAGTGTCCCTTTCGGGCAGCCGTGAGTGAACGGCGAGTCATCCACTTCCACACGAGTCGTGACCATGTCACACACGAAACGCAGCGAACGATTCCGCACCAACGCGCCCGGCAAAAGGCCAGCCTCACACAGGATTTGAAACCCGTTGCACGTGCCCAGCAGGAGTTTGCCAGAGTGCGCCGCGCTGACGACCGCTTTCATGACCGGCGAGAAACGAGCGATAGCTCCACAACGAAGGTAATCCCCGTAGGCAAATCCGCCGGGCAGCACGATCGCGTCAAAATCATCGAGCGAGGTTTCCTTGTGCCAGACGTACTCGGCACGTAATCCATCCAAGCCGTTAATACCAGCGACACAATCCTGATCGCAGTTTGAGCCGGGGAACCGGATGACGGCGAAATTCATGTCCATCTAACGTGCCGCAGCGCGCTGCTCGGCGTGATAATCGTTCACCACCAGGCAGGCGTGGATGATTCCTGGAATCCAGCCGAGCAAAGTTAAAATGAGGCTGAGAAAGAAGCTGCCAATGCGACCGGTCATAAGCACCGCCAGCGGCGGCAGCACCACGCAGAAAAAATATCGCAGCGCTTTCATCACGAACCCTTCTTGCTCTTACGCTTCGTCTTACTCTTCTGTAATTGGGCGTTCGACACTTTCCGACTTCTGGCTCCTGACGTCCGAGCTTCGCCTTCGGATCGCCGCAGCTCGTAATCTTCAATCACTGGATTCGACAGCAAATCGCGGCAAAGACGATGCAACCGGGATTCGAGCTCCCCGTCTTGTCCCTTAATATCGATCTCCATGTACTTGCCGATCCTCACGCTGCGCACCTCTGGCATTCCCAGGTGCCGCATCGCATCACGGACTGCGTTGCCTTGCGGATCGAGCACTGCCGCCTTTGGCATCACAATCACTTTTGCTTTCATCATTTCCCGATATTTGTCGGCCACTACGCGGATAAGCGCAATCGTCTAAGCTCCGTTCATCTGTAGAGATTCTTACTTCAAGATCAAAACCTCGAGTGTTCCATCGCGACGGAGCACGTTCACTCCGACGTCGCCTTCATCGTGTCTGGTGAGCAGAAGATCGACTCGAGCATCTCCTACTTTCAGATCGCGAATGCTCACCTTGGGAAGGAATGCCGGCAAAACCGGCTTGGAAAATACCACCGTCTGTTCGGGCGCCGACACGCTTAAGCCGAGGCAAGCTTCGAGCAAAAGAAAGATTGCACCCGACGCCCAAGCCTGCGGTGCGCACGCTACAGGATAGAGCGTTGGAGATTCACCAGAACGCCTGGGAAAGCCACAAAATAGTTCCGGGAGACGATGCAGATCGAAGAAAAGACTGGCGTCGAGCAAACCTGCGAGGACCATCGCCGCGGACTCTTTCAATCCATATCGCGCGAATCCCGCCGCAATCAAAGCGTTATCGTGCGGCCAGACCGATCCATTGTGATAGGACATGGGATTGTAGCGTGCCTCACTTGTAGCCACCGTGCGGATCCCCCATCCGGAGAACGAGATTTCGTCTGTGAGAGTCGTCGCGACGAGGCGCGCCTGTTCCGGTCTGGCGAGACCGGCGAAAAGACAATGCCCTGCGTTCGACGTTCGCACTCGGCAGGGCTGCTTGCTACCATCGAGCGCAATGGCGTACGTCGAAAGATCTTCGCACCAAAAGGCTTTCTCGAACCGGCTACCGAGCGCCTGTGCCTGCTTTGACAACTCTCGTGATCGTACAGCATCGCCGAGAATTTTTGCAAGCTCGCTCGCCGCGCCCTTTGCCGCATACACGTAACTTTGCACTTCACATAAGGCGATGCTGCCTTCGGCTGCGGTGCCGTCCTTATGGAAAATCGCGTCGTGAGAATCTTTCCATCCCTGATTAGCGAGACCGTGTTTAGACTTGCGCGAATATTCCACGAAGCCGTCGCCATCCGAGTCTCCGTAACGATCGATCCACTCAAGCGCCCGCTCCACGTGCGGCCAAATTGATTCGATGAACGCGCGGTCGCCCGTGCGTTTGTAGTACGCCCCGGCGAGCATGACAAAAAGCGGCGTCGCATCGATGCTGCCGTAGTAGCGCCTAAATGGGATCTCGCCCAGAGTAGCCATTTCGTCCTCGCGGAACTCGTGCAATATCTTGCCCGGCTGGGCATCTTGCTCAGCGTTATCAGTGTCGGCTTGGTTGGCTGCCAGATACGCCAGGACACCACGGGCTACAGATGGGTCAAACCACAGACACTGGAGCGCGGTGATAATTCCGTCCCTTCCGAACACCGTGCTAAACCACGGAACACCCGCGTAAGGATACGGCCCATAGGACGTTTCGGTCCGCATCATGTGGAGATCGGCGAGCGAACGGTTTAGCCAATCGTTGAACTGTTCGTTTCCGGTAAAAATCTGGGGCTCTCGCTCGCGCACGCGTTCGAGCGCGCTCGCCGCCTCCTCAACGGCACTTTCGTAGCAAGGCGTGACCTTGTTTCGTGAATCGCCATCCACTTCGCATGCAATCGCGCACCGGTAGGTGGCTTCTTTACCAGGTTCCAGATGGATTAGAAACGCGGCGACGGAATGGTTCAGCCGGGTAGGCGGCGGATCGAAAACAATTCGTGTCCTGCGAAGGCGATTGTCCAATCCTTCGTACCCGAGCAGGAGTCCGTCCTTCGTAACCTGCGTCTCCAAGCGTCGGCCGCGACGTTCTCGATTCATTCCGCGCAGTTCGAAAATGTCGGCAAAATCAGCATCGAATTCGATTGCGAAAGAAATATCGACCGCTGCGCGTCCGTAGTTATGGACTCGAAGGCGTTCGTGACATGTTCTCTGCCAAAGAATTTTCGAGCGAAAGAAGTGCACTGTTCCCCGCGGAACTACGATCTCGCTGTCGCGCCAAACGTCGGGGTTAGTGGCGTCCACAGCCATAACGGCGTTGTCCTCTCGCACTGTGGAGCTGAGTAGCAGAGGCCGATCTTTTCCCAGCTTTAACGTCAACCGCGACAAGAACCGCGTGTCCTGGTAATACAGCCCGAGTTCGCCGGTGCCAAGCGTCTCGATGTCGCCAAACCGGTCGAACACAGCGAAGGTGTCCCCCTGCTTCAACACGCGCCTGCGAACGTCCACACGGGGGGACGACGAACGGATGTAGAACTCGTCCCGAATGCGAATGACTTCTCCCCTGGCCATTATGCAGCCTCCGATACTTTGTCGTGTTCGCCACAGGACGAATCCGCCGTAGCGGACTTTCCACCGATCAGGCACTCATATACTTTTATGTAATCGTGGGCCATCCGCGTCGCCGTGAAACGCTCTTCAAAAACTTCGCGACACCGTTTTCGGCTCAATTCCGGTATGCGCCGAACCGCTTCCACCGCGTCTTCCAGTCCCTCGACGATAAAACCCGTGTGGCCCTCTTCGATCACCTCCGGCACCGCGCCATCACGATACGCAATCACTGGCGTGCCACAGGCCATTGCTTCAATCATCACAAGCCCGAACGGCTCCGGCCAGTCGATCGGCAAAAGCAGAGCACGAGCATTTCCCAGGAATTCGTCCTTCTCGCCTTCGCCGATCTCGCCGATAAACTCAACCAATGATTCGCACAGCAGTGGCTTGATCATGCTCTTGAAATAGCGCTTGTCCACTGGATCCACCTTGGCCGCAATCTTAAGCGGAATCTGGACGCGTTTGGCTATTTCGATCGCTCGGTCCACTCGTTTTTCTGGGGAAATTCGTCCCACAAAAGCAAGATAACTTCCTGGCTCTGGACGGAACTGGTAGAGGTCAGCCGGCAGCCCATGGGAAACCGTCGCCTGCCATTTTGCCCACGGCAAAGGCCCCCGCTGGGCGTTCGAGATCGAGATGACCGGCATGTCTCGAAATTCCTGGTACAACGGAACCAGATCAGGAATATCCAACCGGCCATGCAACGTAGTCACATGCGTGATCGGCTGACGCCGGCTCAGCGGAAAATGCAGATAGTCAACGTGGAAATGAACAATGTCGAACTCTGCTGCACGCTGGAACACGCGTTCGAGCATCACCGTCTGGTGGGCCAGTTTGTCGATGCACTGGTTGTCCAAACGCAACGAGCGCTGGCATCCCGCCACCAGCCGCGCCTTGGTCACCGAGTCTCCGCTCGCGAAAAGCGTCACCTCGTGACCTTGGTGGACCAGTTCCTCGGTGAGGTACGATACAACCCGTTCCGTACCTCCGTAATATTTCGGCGGTACGCTTTCAAAAAGCGGCGCCACCTGAGCAATTCGCATAACGATCCCCATCCTCCTTGAATATCAACTTAATTAGAAATTTTCGCCCTGACCCAAGCAGGTCAAATCAGAACTGCGCGAATCGAAACGCGCTGTTCGCGTCGCGAATAACGTCGCCCGGCTTATTATATTCGCTTAAAATGAGGGAAACGGGCGCATGTAATTTCGCTTCACGGAAGCTCGCTTGGGAATATGCCAGCTCGTCGTGTCAATCTAACGAGCCAAAGGGCTACGATTCGAGTGACACCGCTTCGCGCATTACGTCGCTTGGCTTTTTATCCTCGCGCAACCCGAGGAAAACGGGCGCACGCAATTTCCCATCGCGCGTCCACTCTGCGAATTTGATTTCACAGACGAACACCGGTTTGATCCAGTGCATCTTGCGCATCAGCGATGGCGTGATCCCCTGGATCCATTGGCCGTTTTGTTTTGACGGGAGATCGACGAACGGACAATCCGCGCGTTCTTCGTCCCGAAATTTCTTGTGCAAGACAGCCAATAACTTTGTCGTAAATCCCGTGCCAACCTTGCCGGCGAAGACAAGCTTTTTGTTCTCGTAGTAGCCAACCAAAATTGCGCCGAAATGTTTACGCGCGCCTTGCGGTGGCGTGTATCCGCCAATGACAAATTCCTGTTGTGCGACGCATTTGAGCTTGATCCATGCGCCGCTCCTTCGTCCGGGTTCGTAAACGGAGTTGCGTTGCTTGCCGATAATTCCTTCCAGACCGCGACGCTTCACTTCTTTGAGAAGGCGTTCGGCAACGTCGCCAATCGCACCCGAGTAACGGATTAGATCACCTGTGCCTCCGCAGAGTTTTTCCAGAACGCTTTTGCGCGCCTCAAGCGGCAGCCCAACCAAGCTTTTGCCGTCGAGCTGGAGCAGATCAAATGCATAGAAATAACTGGGCGATTTTCGATCTTCCATCTCGCGCGCTTGCAGGAGTTGGAACGAGGAACGACCCTCCTCGTCGAGCGCAACCACTTCGCCATCGATCACACATTCGTGCGCCGGCAAATTCTTCATCGCCTCAACAATTTCCGGGAAACGCGCGCCCAATTCATTTTGATTTCGCGACAGCAACGAGACTTTTTTATCCGCCTTAAGCGCGATTAGCCGGATTCCATCGAATTTGAGTTCGTAAAGCCAGTCGCCCGTAACCGGTGGTTCCTTCACCAGCTTCGCTTTCATCGGCTCGACGAAGCGCGCTCTTGCCGAAGGCAACTCTGGCAAGGATGCGATTGTAGAGTGGCCGCTTCGGCTGCGTGGCTTTTCGACAGGCAAGAGACCCACCTTCGCCGAAGCTACGGCGGGCAAGTGCGCCTGCCCTACAGCTTCATCGTTTGTCTTTTTTTTTATGGCATCGCGAATGCGCGCCTTAAATCGCGACGTGGCGCTCGCATCTTTTTCGTCGCGATTGGACTCCCACTCCGCGTCGCGCGCGTCAGCAATCTGTTTCATCGTGCGCTCGGTCTTGACGGAATGGTCGTCGAGTTTTTTCGACGGCGGCTTGGCGTCCGCGCCTGTTTTCAAGATCAGCCACTGATTTTTTGCATCATCACGCCCGCGAATCCGCACGAGGGTCCATTCGCCTTTAGCTTTTTCGCCATCAAGAACGAGGTGAAGCTTGCCGTCCCGCAATGATTTCACGGGTTGTTCTCCGTACACATAGTAGCTCCCGCGATCCCATACCATCACTGTCCCGCCGCCATATTGGCCCTCTGGAATGACGCCTTCGAAGTCCTCGTATTCGATTGGATGATCTTCCACTTCTACCGCAAGATGTTTTTCACCTCGCTTCCAGGAAAGTCCTTTTGGCAGCGCCCACGATTTCAGCACACCATCCATCTCCAGTCGGAAATCGTAGTGCAGACGGCGGGCGTCGTGTTTTTGAATCACAAAGCGCGATGCGCCTTTAACTTTTTTAGGCAGCGGTTTGCCTGCCGGTTCAGCCGTCTTCTTGAAGTCGCGTTTCCGTTTGTATTCCTCGAGGGCCATGTCTAGACAACCTACCCACGGATCAGTTAGCTGCACGCGCAGTTGTAGAGGCGCTTGTGCCAAGCGCCTAGCTTAGACTTGCAAGTTCGACGTTCGCCGCGGCGAACGCCGCTACGACAGTCCTACCCCTCGCTAGGCAACGGCTCCCCAACGAGATAGCGGACAAAGCGGCGAATCACGATGTTCTCGCCTAACTCTGCAATCTTGGCTTTTAGGAGGTCACCGATGGTTTCTTCCGGATTTTTGATGAATCCTTGCTCGAGCAGACAAACGGTGCTGTAAAATTTGTCGAGCTTTCCTTCGACCATTTTCTCCACCACATTTTCCGGTTTCCCTTTTGCCTGTGCCTTGTAAATCTCGCGCTCGGCTTCGATGCGGTTGCCCGGAACATCTGCGCGGCTGACATACTGTGGTTCCGCTGCGGCAATATGCAGAGTAATGTCTTTCACGAATTCGCGGAAATTCTCGTTCCTCGCTACAAAATCGGTCTCGCAATTCACCTCGACAAGCACTCCAACCTTGCCTTGAAGATGAATGTAGGCGGCAACGATGCCTTCCTTCGTTACGCGCGCAGCTTTTCTGCCGGCAGCAGCGACACCTTTCGTGCGCAAGATTGTTTCGGCCTTCTCAAGGTCGCCGCCGCTTTCGATAAGGGCACGCTTGCAATCCATCATTCCCGCGTTGGTCTTTTCGCGGAGCTGCTTTACCAGTTGCGGATCGATTTCAGTTGTTGCTTTCATTGAACGTTGGGCGTTCGGCGTTGAGCGGTGGACGTTCCCTTCCGCTATGCGGAAACGCCCGCCATTTCGACCTGCTCGCGAATACGCGCTTCGTTGCTCGCCGCAACAATGGCATCCACAAGCTTCTGCAGGATCACGCGAATAGCGCGAATCGCATCATCGTTGCCAGCAATTGGGTAGTCGATGACCTCGGGGTCCGCGTTCGTATCTACAATGGCGACCACTGGAATTCCGAGACGCCGCGCCTCGTTCACGGCGTTTTGCTCACGAATCGTATCAATCACCACTAGGGCGTCTGGCAATTGCGACATCTCGATTATCCCATCGAGGTTACGCCGGAGCTTTGCCGCCTCGCGATTAAGCGCGGCCAATTCCTGTTTTCCCATTTTCTTGTATTCAGGCGACTGCTCGATTTCTTCGATGTATTTCAGTCGCCCAATGCTCTTGCGAATGGTGGCGAGATTAGTCAGTGTCCCACCGAGCCAGCGCTGATTTACATAAAATTGTCCGCAAGCCAGTGCCGCCTCTTTTATCGCTTCCTGCGCCTGCTTCTTGCAGCCGACAAATAAAATTTTGCCGCCGCGGCGCGCAACGTCCTGGAGAAATTCCGTGGCCCGCCGAAGTTGAAGCACGGTCTCATCCAAATTGATAATGTAAATCTGATTGCGCTGTTCAAAGATGAAAGGCTTCATCTTCGGATTCCAGCGTTTTGTCTGGTGTCCAAAATGGACGCCAGCTTCCAACAATTCAGGCACTAATTCTGTTGTATCTGCCATAAGAGAAATTCCCGAGGGCGGGAGCTTCCAGAGCGGGAGCGTGAAGATGCTACAGCACGCGTCGCCGCGCAACCTGAAATTGCCGCTCACATATTGTCGATCCGGACCATGTGGAAGCAACACGCGTCTAACTGGAACTTGGTGACTTTTTCTCGGCAAATCTTGCCAGCACCCAGCAGAGATCGGAAAGCCGATTGAGGTAACGCAAAATCTCCCGGTTAAAATCTTCCTCTCCGGCACTGAATGCGGCGATGTGCCGCTCTGCGCGGCGGCAGGTTACGCGCGCAAAATCGAGAGCCGCGGAGACCGCGGTTCCGCCAGGAATCACCCAGTCTTTGGGATAAAGCGATTTGTCTTTCTCAAGATCGAAAACGACTGCCGTGATTCGGTCCACCATCTCAGCCGTGGTAACGTGAAAGCCATCGTTAATGTAGCGTTCCCGGTCGCCTGGAGCCATCGCCAGCTCGCCCATGACAACGATCAAGTCTTTTTGCGCGGCAAAGATTTCGTCCGAAAGAAATTTATCGGTTGAAATGGATCGAGCTAAACCAAGGGCGGCGGTCAGCTCGTCGATGCACCCATAGGCGTCAACACGCGGATCGGATTTCGAAAGGCGCCGTCCGTACATCAGCGACGTTTCGCCATTATCGCCCGTTTTAGTGACGATCGACACGAGCTAAATTGTAAGGCGTTTCTGTGAAACGCCAATTCAGTAATGGCGCCTGACACAGACGCTGAACAAAAACTGTCGCACTTATCCGATCGCCGGCTGCGGCTCCGCTTCTTCCATTACCGCCGCGCCGATTGGCTCGCCTTTTTCGACTAGCTTGATCTGACGATGCTGTCCGAACCCGGTTCCAGCAGGGATCAAGTGGCCCATTATCACGTTTTCTTTGAATCCACGCAATTTATCGACCTTGCCCAGTGTAGCCGCTTCGGTAAGAACACGGGTGGTATCTTGGAATGACGCAGCAGAGATGAAGCTGTCGGTTTCCAGTGAAGCCTTCGTGATGCCGAGAAGAACAGGAACGGCTTCTGCCGGTTTACCGCCCTTTTCGACGACCTTTTTGTTTTCTTGCTCGAAGTCGAGCTTATCCACCTGATCGCCCCAGAGCAACGACGTGTCGCCCGGGTCGGTGATTTTCACCTTGCGCAACATCTGGCGCACGATGATCTCGATGTGCTTGTCATTGATCTCTACGCCCTGCAACCGGTAGACCTCCTGCACTTCGTTGACCAAATGCTCCTGCAATTCCTGCGGACCGCACACTTCCAAAATCTCGTGCGGCACGATCGGGCCTTCCGTGAGTTGCTGCCCTTTCTTCACGAAATCGCCTTTGAAAACGATAATGTGCTTGGTAAGCGGGATCAGATGCTCTTCCTCAGCTCCCGTCTCGGGATCTTTTAGAATCAGGCGTCGTTTCCCGCGGACAGTTCCTCCCATTTCCACTATGCCATCTATCTTGGCAATCTCAGCTGCGTCCTTCGGCCGGCGGGCTTCGAATAATTCAGCGACACGCGGCAGACCGCCGGTGATGTCTTTCGTCTTTGCGACTTTGCGCGGGGTCTTTGCCATCAGGGCGCCCGCGCGGACTTTCTGTCCTTCTTCAACTACGACGTGCGCGCCGGCCGGAATGGAATAGCTCGCGAGCACTTCCTTCTTGTCGCCCACGATGACCACCTGCGGGTGCAAATCTTCCTTGTGCTCGATAATAACAGTGCCCATTAGACCAGTTGCTTCATCCACATCGCGTTTGATGGTGACGCCCGCAATCATATCGCGAAACTCGATCTTGCCACCCTTATCGGTAAGAATCGGGATGTTGTACGGGTCCCATTGCACGAGAACTTGACCTTCGACTTCGGGCTTACCGTTTTTGTCCCGAACGATCTTGCCATGTGCGTCTCTTTTTGGCCCTTTCACATGCGCTCCATCCGGGACGGAAATCATCGAGCCGATGACTACGTTGTGGCGCTCTAGTTCGCGCCCCTCCTCGTTGTGCACGCTGATTGAGCCGTTCTTGTTCAAGACAATCCAGCTGCCATCGAGCGCTTGCACGGTTCGCAGATCATTGAAACGTACCCTGCCGTCATTGTCGGCTTTGATGATCGGCTGCTTGAAAGTCTGGCTGGCAGTGCCGCCAATGTGGAATGTGCGCATCGTCAATTGCGTTCCAGGCTCACCGATCGATTGAGCGGCGATGATGCCAACTGCTTCGCCCATTTTCACGAACTGGCCGGTCGCGAGGTTGCGTCCGTAGCACATCGCGCAAACGCCGCGGCCACACTCACACGTAAGAACCGAACGAATCTTCAAGCTCTCCACGCCCACCCGCTGAAGCTCCACTGCGATCTTTTCATCGATGTACTGATTCACCTTTACGATCTTTTTTTTCTTGTCCACCGGATCGGGAATGGTTTCGCAACTGACCCGGCCGATGATGCGCTGCCCAAGATCAACCACTTCTTCGTCGCCCTCATAAATGGAGCGCACCACGATTCCATTCACTGTTCCGCAGTCTTCCACATTGATGATCACGTCCTGCGCCGCGTCCACCAATTTGCGGGTGAGGTAACCGGAGTCCGCGGTCTTGAGCGCGGTGTCAGCAAGACCTTTGCGAGCGCCATGAGTGGAGATAAAGTACTCAAGCACGCTAAGACCTTCACGGAAGTTGGAGGTGATCGGATGCTCGAGAATTTCGCCGCTCGGCTTGGCCATCAAACCGCGCATGCCGGCGAGCTGACGCACCTGTTGCCGGTTGCCGCGCGCACCGGAATCAACCATCAAATAAACCGGATTCAATTCCTTGCGACCCTCGTTGTGCTCAAGGGTGCGGAACATGATGTTGGAGATCTCGTCTCCGGCGTGCGTCCAGATGTCAATGATCTTGTTGTAACGCTCCCCGTCGGTGATGATGCCCTTGCGATATTGCTGTTCAACCTGGCGGATCTGCTTGTATGCATTTTCCAGCTCCGTCTGCTTCTCTTTCGGAATGATCATGTCCGAAATTCCAATCGAGATGCCGGCTTTGGTCGCTTCGGTAAAACCGAGCTCCTTTAATTTGTCCAGCGTAGCGACGGTCTCCGCCGGGCCAGCAATTTGGTAACAGCGCCAGATAATGTCGCTGAGCTGCTTTTTGCCGGCAGGTTTATTGAAAAATCCAAGCTGGCTGGGCCAAATCTCATTGAAAATGACGCGCCCTGGCGTGGTCTCGATAATTTTGGCTTCAGCATTCCCGTAGATGGTTTTTCTCCCGCAATCAGGGTTCTTAATCCGGATGCGGTCGTGCGTGTGAATGCTGCCATCCGTCATGGCAAATTCTACTTCGGCTCCATCGGCAAAGAGCGGGAGCCGCTGGCCGTCTTTACTTTGACCACGCGGATTTTGCGTAAGGTAATAACAACCCAGAGTGATGTCCTGGGAAGGCGTGGTAATGGGCTTGCCGCTGGAGGGAGAGAAAATGTTATTCGGAGCGAGCATAAGCATGCGCGCTTCCATTTGGGCCTCCACCGAGAGCGGTACGTGCACTGCCATCTGGTCGCCATCGAAGTCCGCATTGTACGCGGTGCAAACCAGCGGATGAATGCGAATGGCTTCGCCCTCGATCAATTGCGGTTCGAAAGCTTGAATTGACAATCGATGCAACGTGGGCGCGCGATTAAGCAACACCGGATGACCCTTGGTTACTTCGTCAAGAATGTCCCACACCTCAGGCGTCTGGCGCTCGATCATCTTTTTCGCGCTGCGCACCGTGTGCACGTAACCGAGGTCTTTCAGCCGACGGATAATGAACGGCTCGAAAAGCACGAGCGCCATCTTCTTTGGCAAACCGCACTGAAACAGCTTCAACTCCGGGCCGATAACAATAACCGAGCGGCCTGAATAATCGACGCGTTTGCCGAGCAGGTTTTGGCGGAAACGGCCGCCCTTACCCTTCAGCATGTCACTGAGCGATTTAAGAGGCCTATTGCCCGCTCCTGTCACGGCGCGACCGTGTCTGCCGTTGTCGAATAAAGCGTCAACCGCTTCCTGCAACATTCGCTTTTCGTTGCGAATGATGACGTCAGGTGTCTTAAGCAGAAGCAGGTTCTTGAGCCGGTTGTTGCGGTTAATGACGCGCCTATAAAGATCATTCAAATCGGATGTCGCAAAACGCCCGCCCTCCAGCGGAACCAAAGGCCGCAAATCCGGCGGAATGACTGGTAACACATCCAGAATCATCCATTCGGGACGCGCATGTGAATTCTGGAATCCTTGAACAAGCTTGAGACGCTTGGCCAGCTTCTTACGGATTTGTTTGCTCTTGGTGGCGGACATCGCCTTCTCCAGCTCTTTGTTGAGCTTATTGAGGTCGATCTCGGCAAGAAGCTTCTTGATTGCTTCCGCGCCCATGCCGGCTACGAAATCGTCGCCGTACTGCTCCTGCGCTTCACGGTATTCCACTTCGTTAAGCAATTGTGCTTTCTGCAACGGCGTCTTGCCTGGATCAATGACGATGTAGTCCTCGTAATAGATGACTCGTTCGAGCTGCCGCGCGCTCATGTCGAGCATGAGCCCGATGCGCGAGGGCATGCATTTGTAAAACCAGATGTGCGAAACGGGTACGGCTAATTCGATGTGACCCATGCGTTCGCGGCGAACGCGCGCCAGGGTGACTTCCACGCCGCACCGGTCGCAGATCACTCCTTTGTGCTTAATGCGCTTGTATTTTCCGCACGAACATTCCCAATCCCGCGTCGGACCAAAAATGCGTTCGCAGAAAAGGCCGCCCTTTTCCGGCTTAAACGTACGATAATTGATTGTCTCGGGATTTTTGACTTCACCTTTGCTCCACGAACGCATGGTATCGCTCGAGGCAACGCCGATGGCGACTTGATCAAAACCTACGGGGCGCTCTTCGCCCACTAACTCACGCCAGGAATGTTCGTTCATTTATTCTTCAATTCAGTGTTGTGATTTCTTTCCCGTCTTCGGTCGCCGCGGCGACCGAAGGCGGATGACTCTAAAATTATGCGACGCTTTCCATGAAGGTAGGTGCCTGGCCGCCTACCTTTACGTCGAGACCGAGGCTCTGCATTTCCTTGATCAGAACGTTGAAAGATTCTGGCGTCCCCGCTTCGAGCGAGTTGTCGCCCTTAACGATCGATTCGTAAATGCGGGTTCGGCCTTGCACGTCGTCAGATTTGACCGTCAGCAATTCTTGTAACGTATAGGCGGCACCATAGGCCTCGAGAGCCCAGACCTCCATTTCACCAAAGCGTTGTCCACCGTATTGCGCTTTTCCGCCAAGCGGCTGCTGAGTAACAAGGGAGTACGGCCCCACGGCGCGCGCGTGAATTTTGTCTGCCACCAGGTGACCCAGCTTCATCATGTAGATGTAGCCAACCACGACTTCCTGATCGAACGTATCTCCAGTGCGTCCGTCGAAAAGGCGCGCTTTACCGCTTTCCTGCATCCAAGTAAAACCCTCCTTCTTTTTGGCATCATGCAAATATTCACGGATCTGCTTTTCCTTGATCCCGTCGAACACGGGGGTCGCTACCTTGAATCCGAGCGCCTTCGCAGCAACGCCCAGGTGCGTTTCCAGAACCTGTCCGACATTCATGCGGCTCGGGACACCAAGCGGATTAAGCACGATTTCAACGGGGGTTCCATCCGCCAGGAAAGGCATGTCTTCTTCGGGCACGATGCGGGCGACGACTCCCTTGTTGCCGTGCCGGCCAGCCATCTTGTCACCAACACTCAACTTGCGTTTGCTCGCGATGTAAACCTTGACCTGCTTGATGATCCCCGGATCGATATCGTCTCCGCTCTCGACCCGATCCATCGCGCGATCGCGTTCCAGCTCCAGCTCGGCGAACTTGTGCTCGTACGCACCAATGATTTCACGGATCCTGTTGCGGATCGGACTCGGATCGATCTCGATGTGATCATGCGCCGTTGCCAGTTTTCGCAACAGCGTTTTAGTAATTTTGCGATTGGCTGGAATGATGATCTCACCATTCTTGGCGTTGACGACGTCAAGAGGGACTTTTTCACCGAGCAGGACGTTCGAAAGGGAATCGGTCAATTGTTCAATGAGCGCCTCTTTCTTGCGCTTATGTTCTTCGCTGATGGTTTTGAGCTGCCGTCTGGTTTCCGCCGGGGTTAGTTTTTCCCGCGAAACCTCGCGACGAGATGAGACCTTCACATCCATCACGATTCCGTACGTCCCTGAGGGAACGGTCAGCGAGGTATCCTTTACGTCCGCTGCTTTCTCTCCAAAGATCGCGCGAAGGAGGCGCTCTTCCGGCGCCAATTCTGTCTCACTCTTCGGCGTAATTTTCCCAACCAAAATATCGCCCGGTTTTACCTCCGCTCCGACCCGCACCACGCCATCCGGGCCAAGGTTGCGCAAAGCTTCTTCGCTGACGTTCGGAATGTCCCGCGTGATTTCTTCCGGTCCGAGCTTGGTATCGCGTGCCCCGATCTCGAATTCATCGATGTGGATGGACGTGTAGATGTCTTCCTTCACGACCTTTTCGGAAATCATGATGGCGTCTTCAAAGTTGTATCCGTTCCACGGCATAAATGCGACGAGCACGTTGCGTCCCAGCGCGAGCTCGCCGTGATCAGTGTTCGGGCCATCGGCAATAACTTGACCGCGTTTGACGTGCTGGCCTTTGCACACAATCGGCTTCTGGTTCACGCACGTGCCTGCGTTGGACCGCATGAATTTGCGGAGTTCATAAACGTGAATCCCTGCCTCGGGATCCGTCTTCAGCTTCTTTTTGCTTTCCGGTAGATGGCCATCCTTGGTAACAACAATTTGGTCCGCCGTAACGGACGCGACCTTGCCGCTTTCAGCGGCCAACACAACGGCGTGGGAATCTCGCGCCACTTTTTGCTCCAGCCCGGTGCCTACGAGCGGGGCCTCGGAAACGACCAGCGGCACGCCCTGACGTTGCATGTTAGATCCCATCAGCGCCCGGTTTGCGTCGTCGTGTTCAAGGAAGGGGATGAGGCCGGCTGCTACCGACACGAGCTGTTTCGGAGAAACGTCCATGTAATTTACTTTGGCGGGATCGACTTCGAGAAAGTCGCCGCGGTAGCGCACAGAAACTTTTTCCCCGGTGAAATGTCCGCGTCCGTCCACAGGCGCATTGGCTTGCGCCACGAGGAAATTCTCTTCGCGGTCGGCGGTAAGGTATTCAATCTCGTCGCTCACGCGGCCTTTTTCCACCTTCCGATAAGGCGTCTCGATAAAACCAAACTCATTGATGCGCGCGAAAGTGCTCATCGAACTGATTAACCCAATGTTTGGGCCTTCAGGCGTCTCGATCGGACAAATGCGCCCATAATGGGAAGGATGAACGTCACGCACTTCGAATCCGGCACGTTCTCGACTGAGACCTCCAGGACCGAGAGCTGACAAACGCCGCTTGTGCGTCAATTCTGCGAGGGGATTTGTTTGATCCATAAACTGTGAAAGCTGTGAACGCCCAAAGAAATCCCGGATAACCGCACTGAGCGCTTTTGGATTGATGAGCTTCTGCGGTGTCATTCCATCAACATTGATGTCGAAAAGCGTCATACGCTCTTTGACCAAGCGCTCCGTGCGAGCAAGACCCACGCGGCATTGGTTCGCCAATAATTCGCCTACAGTGCGCACTCGCCGACTGCCGAGATGATCAATATCATCGAGGGTGCCTTCGCCGCGGCGCAAATTGATCAAATACTTAATTGCCGCGATGAAATCTTTGTCGGTCAAGATCCGCTCGGTGGGATCGACGTTGATCCCCAGTTTTTGATTAATCTTGTAACGGCCGACGCGCCCAAGATCATATTTTTTTGGATCGAAAAACAGCCTTTTTAGCAAGGCGCGGGCGTTGGCTACGGTGGGCGGGTCACCTGGGCGAAGGCGTCGATAAATGTCTTTCAGCGCCTCTTCCTGGTCATGCGCCGGATCTTTTCTCAGCGCCTTAACGATGGTGTCATCGGTCGAGATGTCGATCACTTTCACCTCGTGAATCTTGAGTGCGATAATTTGGCGAACAGTCGCCAGGGTGAGCGGTTCGAACGCGCGCGCCACCGTCACTTCACCATCCCGGATATCTGCAGTAAGCACCTTGGTCGCGAGCTTCTCTTCATCAAGTTTCTCGCTCAGCTTCAGGTTCTCGATGTTGTAGAATAGCTTGATCACCTCTTCGTCGGAACCATAACCCAGTGCACGCAGGAACGTAGTGGCGAGAAACTTTCGACGCCGCTTGCGTCGATCGAGATAAATGTAAAGAAGATCTGCCGTATCGAATTGCACTTCAATCCATGAACCGCGGTCTGGAATGATCCGAAAGCTGTAGAGCACTTTGCCGTTGACGTGGACCGTTGATTCGAAGGCGATTCCCGGAGAGCGATGCAACTGACTCACAACCACACGCTCTGCTCCATTAATGACGAAAGTACCTTGCGGCGTCATCAGGGGGATTTCGCCCATGTACACCTTTTCTTCCTTGGTACCTTTCTCTTCTCGCAGCTGGAACGTGACGTGCAGCGGCGCGCTATATGTCTGTCCTTCCCGCTGCGCTTCGAGAGCGGTCAGTTTCGGCTCGCCGATGTCATAATGACTGAAATCAAGCACCGCTTTCTCGTCGTAGCTTTCGATTGGGAAAACCTCCTTGAAAACAGCTTGGAGTCCCTGATTTTTTCGCTTCGAATAAGGGACATCCTTCTGCAGGAAATCGACGTATGAATTGGCTTGAACCTCAATCAGATTGGGCGGTTCAATGCCTTCCTTAATGCTGCCAAAATGTATGCGTTCCGACATAGTCACTTAACCTCAAGAGCTAAAACCTCGCAGCGACACCCCAACTGTAGCCAACGTGGGCAAGATTTTACCAGTTCAGCGACGAGCGAAGGGCACAAAGATGACACCAAAACAGTGGTCTGTCAAATCAATGGCCACTGTTTTGCTGCCAATTTTGTGTTCGGTCGTCGAGTACCGCGTTAAAATAACCTCTGCCTAGCTTTAACCAAACCAATTTTACTCCAGATCAGCCGCTGCGCAAGTCGTTTCTGCCCCAGCGGCCGACCAAAACCTCGATTCTTTACTTAATTTCAACTTTTGCACCGGCGGCTTCGATCTTTTTCTTCATCTCGTCCGCCTCTTGCTTCGTCACGCCTTCCTTGATTATCTTAGGCGCTCCTTCGACCAGCGCTTTCGCTTCCGCCAAACCAAGTCCCGGCACGGCGCCGCGGACCTCCTTGATCACGGCGATCTTGTTCGCACCCATTTCCTTCAGCGTCACGTCAAACGTCGTTTTTTCCTCAGCCGCGGGAGCTGCGGTTCCGCCAGGTGCGCCCGCTGCAGCAGGGCCAGCGGCAATTGCGACCGGCGCGGCTGCGCTCACGCCCCATTTTTCCTCAAGTTGCTTCACCAATCCAGCAATCTCCAGCACCGATAAGTTGCTGAGTTGCTCCACCAATTTTTCTGTATCTGCCATTTTATTTTCCTCCAATTGCCGCCTCCGAAAGCCTTCGAAGAATTAAAGCCGATAGCCATCGGCTCGGACAGTTTTCGTTTAGTTCCTCGACCCGCCAAAAGACGGGACGAAATCTTTATGTGCTCGCCTCCGCTGGTTTTGCTTCCTTTTGAGCCTTTGCATTGAGTAACCGTGCCAATGCGGAGGCTGGTTCATTCAATAAACGCACCAGTTTTGTGGCAGGCGACAGGAGCAGTCCCAGGAATTGCGCCTGCAAAATTTCGCGCGGTGGCAAGTCGGCCAACGTTTCCAAATCCGCAATGGACAGAACAGTGCGATCGACAAAGCCAAGCTTGAGGGCGGCGATTTTAAATTCGGCCGCGAACGTCTTAAAAATTTTTGCAACTGGCGCCACGTCCTTCTCGCCTGTTACAACAGCCGTTTGGCCAACCAACTGGTCCCCGATGTCCGGGAAACCTGAATCGGCCATGGCACGTTTAAGAAAATTATTTTTTACCACGTGCATCTCGGCACCGGCAGGGGCCAGCCGGTTCCGCAATTCGCTGAAATCAGCCACCTTCATGTGCTGATAATCGGTTACGAGCACATAAGGCGACTGTTTCAATTTGTCAGACAGATCTGAAACGATGTCGGGTTTTTCTGGTCTCATGCTTCGCTCATTCTTTATAGACTCAAATACGGGGCTGGATCAACGCGAACTCCGGGGGACATGGTCGCACTGATTGTCACGCCTTCAAGGTAGCGACCTTTGGCTGTCGCTGGGCGCGCCCGCACAACCGCTTCGATTACTGCATTTCCATTTTCCACAAGCGCATTTTCTTCAAACGAAACCTTTCCAACCGGCACCGCCACGTTGCCGTTCTTGTCGAGCTTGAATTCGACCCGGCCCGCCTTCACCTCCTGCACCGCTTTTGCGGTGTCGTCGGACACTGTTCCAGTTCTGGGATTTGGCATTAATCCGCGCGGTCCGAGCACCTTTCCCAGTTTCCGAACTTCCGCCATTGCAGCAGGAGTGGCGATCGCAACATCAAAATCCTGAAAACCTTCCTGGCATTTTTGAATCAGCTCTTTCATGCCAACAAATTCCGCGCCAGCTTCCGTGGCGGCCTTCGCCGCCTCACCTTCCGCGAAGACGAGGACCCGCACCTGTTTGCCGCGTCCATGCGGAAGCGGGCAGGTCCCGCGCACCATCTGATCAGATTGCTTTGGGTCAACCCCCAGGCGAAACGAGACCGTCACGGTCTGATCAAACTTCGTCGGCGGAAACTTCTTCAGTCTTGAGACAGCGTCTGCAAGATTGTAACTCTTGCTCCGATCCACCTGCTCGGCGGCCGCGCGATAACGTTTGCTTCGATTTCTTTGCATTCCCGTGCAGTTCAAATGCCCGGTCACGTGCAACCAGGCTCCTGCTTAAAAAGTTTTCCCGGTCAAATCCAACGAGCGGGACACGGAACGTAGCCTCTATCTCCGGTTTGTCAAAGCCTTGCGTCGACAAATCGCTCCGTTAATCCACTGGCTCTGAGACATCGGGCATGATCGTCGCTTTGACGGTTCCCTGCGCCGTGCGCGGGCCTTGCCGAATGATTTTGCCTTCTTTCATCACGAACGTGACGCGCTCGGTTGCAGTAATGTCTGAAGTCGGGTCGCCTGGCATTGCAATGATGTCGGCCAGTTTTCCTTTTTCCAGAGTCCCGACTTTTTGCGCGATGCCGAGAAGCTCGGCATCGTTTGCCGTGGCGGATTTCAATGCGTCGATTGGTTTCATGCTTAGATCGACCATTAACTTGAATTCTTTCGCGTTCTGTCCGTGTGGAAAGACCGCGGCGTCGGTTCCAAATGAAATCTTGATGCCCATCTTGACCGCATTTCGAAACATTTCCGAGCGCGCACGGTAGGCCGCCTTTGCTTTCGCTTGTAGCGCCGGCGGATAATTGTCGAGTTTGCCCATGATCCACTCGGAAGCCATCAGCGTCGGCGTGAGGAAAGTTCCCTTCTTTTTCATCATCGTAAGCGTTTCCGGTTTCATAAACGAGCCGTGCTCAATGGAATCGACGCCCGCCTCGATGGCCTCGCGGGCGGCCTGGTCGCCGTGACAATGCACGGCCACTTTCTTGCGCAACCTGTGCGATTCATCAACCAGGGCCGTCATTTCCGCCGGCGTCAATTGCGGCGTATCCACTTCGTCCCCGAGCGAAAGCACACCTCCGGAAACTGCGGCCTTAATCACGTCCGCGCCATTCTTCACCTCAAATCGCACTGCTTTTCGGATTTCGTCGGGGCCATTCGCGATTCCATCGGTGAAATCCGATTCGCGCCGAAAAAGGAAATCCCGGAACCCGTTTGTTGGATCAAAGTGACCGCCCGTGGCACCGATTCCCTTGGTCGCAACCAGCATGCGAGGTCCGGCGATCACGCCCTTGTTGATCGAATTGCGCAGGGCAACATCGACGAATTCGTGACTGCCAACGAAACGGCTGCCCAAATCGCGCACGGTTGTAAACCCGGCTTCGACGGTTGCGCGGGCAAAGACCGTCGCGCGGATCGCGTGTTCGGACACGTTCAGATCAAGTTGCTGCAGTCGGCGCTCATTGTAATTACCAGAAAAATCGGCGGTCAAATGCGTATGCGCATCCATGAAGCCAGGGGAAAGTGTTGCATCACCCAGATCGATTACCTGCGCGTCGCTCGGGACCGGCAGATTGCTCCCGGCATCGATAATCTTATCGCCCTGAACGATCACCACGGCATTTTGCACGAGCGCGTCCGACTTACCGTCAAAGAATCGCGCCGCCTTCAAAACGATTAACTGATCCGCAGCCTGCGCCGCGATGCGGAGAGACAAGAAAATTACAAAAACACGTAATGTGATTTTCATCCTGCCCGTTTAGAAGCAATCCGCTGATCTGGCAAGAAATGAATCGGTTAACTTAGCGATCCAGCTTCTAATCGGCTGCTACGGAGTCGACATTTTTGCTGCGCTTTCCGCGAGACCTTGTTGCGCAGCAGCGAGGCTGGGATCTAGCGCAAGTGCCTCTTTAAAGGTAATAATGGCGCGGCTGTGCTGATTGAATGCCGCTAGATAGCGGCCGCGGTTGATCAGCATGCTGGTATAGGCAGACAAGATCTTGAGGTTCACAACGTCATCTTTCTCAAATCGCACGGTGCTGTCATTCAAACCACGGGTCTCGAGCCGCAGGTCAGACGAATCGTGAAAGCTTGAATCAGTTGCAAGGTTAAAAACCAGGCCTTGCGGGACAAGTTGATAGGTTTGCGGGATCCATTGAGTCAAGTAGCCGTTCGTTTTGTCGGCCGACAACACATCATTAGTCATGTAAACCGGAGCGACCTTGAATTCATTCCTCACCATCGACTGAACCGTTTCCAAAAATGCCGTGCTGATTTTTTGGGTTAGCAGCGCGTTGTTTTTAAAGGCCGCGGGATCGCGCTCCCATTGTTTAAGAAGCTCAACGTATGGATCGATTTTCTCCCGCGATCGATCCATCAATCCGGGATGCGCGTGCTTCAGGTAATCGAAATACCACGAGCGGCGCAGCAGATTAATATCAAGCACCTTCACGTCGGTCCGGTGTTGTTCGATTTCTTGTACATAAAACATTGGGGACACGACCTGCCAGTCTTGCGTCAGCAACAGTCCATCGGGCGCGATCGCGCTGAACAGATTTTCAACGTAATCGTGCGCAATAAAGTAATGGCTGCGGTTGTTGAACGGCCAATTGGCCACGAACGCTGTCGCTGATGCGAGCAGAACGGCAGTCGCGGCAACACCGTACGATTTTCCCAACGAGATGGACTTCGCAGAGCTCAGCTGGATCAGCCAACGGATACCGAACCCGGCAGCAAGCGCGATGGAAATAAACACCGGCAGGTAGTACGCGTCTTTATCCTCCGCGATTTCGTAGCTGAAGTCATACGCGAAATTGGCAATGACGATAAACGCAAGAAACCAGAAAGTTGTGCGGTCTTGCTTGAAAGCAGCGGCGAAGCCCGCAAGGGCAAGCACCAGCGGCAAAGGCAGCCACGCAGGTCCGAATTCGCGCAGGAGCATTCGGCAAAATTCTACGAACTGGGCTCCCATCATCATGGGAGTAAACGAGAGGAACACCCGATATTGTCTGCCGGTGATGTGCCACCAGATCTCTTGCAGCGAATGTGGATTGCCCCAGTTGATGAGAGGCGAGCGCGACGCCGCAAATGGCAAATACGCATAAACAACGACCAGCGCGCCGATCGAAATCACTGCGGCATAGAGTAGTCGGCGGCTCGCAAAAAATTTCAGGCCCTGCGTCCTGTAGACGATAACAGCTACTGCTGGAAGCGTCAGTCCCACTGTGACGTGATGATCGCCCAGCGCTAAGCCAAACACCGCAGCCGCGGCATAGAGCCAACCGTCGTGCTTGGTGACCGCCGTGGCCGCGTGCAGACGCGCAGACAGCATTGTCTGTGTCACGAGCCGCCGCCACCGCAACATCAAAAAGAAGACAATGAGGATAAGCAGCGTGTTGAGAGTATAGACCTCGGCGATCGTCGCATACGACCAAAGCGTGCGAGAGAATGCCATGAGCAAGCCCGCGCCAAGCGCAGGTGCGAACACCAAAAGCCGGTCAATGCCCGAATCTTCATCCCTTGCAGCCGAACTTGTGGAGGATGCCCCGCGACTGCGGGATTGCGCGCCTTTTTTGCTTCGTTTCGACGTGGCAAGATATGCGGCCGTGAGCATTAGTTGCGCCACAACGAGAGTGAGCACTGCGCAAGCGAGCGCGGCGAAAATGGCATCCAAAAAATTGATCCGCACCGCAACGTTTCCCAACGGCACGAGCGATGCGAGATGCGCGAGCATGAGCCACAGAGGGAAACCCGGGGGATGCGCGACCCCAAGCCCATGAGCGGCCAGAATCAATTCGCCGCTGTCGGTCGGAGTCACCGTGGGAGCGAGTGTCCAGCTAAAGAGAAGCAGCGCAATAAGAAATACGACGCCGGCACAAAGCTTCGCCACACCGTCATCTTGAGCAAAGCAAAGCGGAGTCGAAGGATCCCGTAGAATTATCTGTGGGTTCTGCCGCGGGATTCCGCGATTTCGCTTGGAATGACGGCGTTGCGGATTTGAAGCTTGCAGTTTCAATGGATATTCGAGCTTGGAATTTGGAGCTTTCCCGTCGTCTCGCAAACTCGGTCTCGCGCAAACCGTCGATTGCTCTAATTTTTGCTTTTCTTATCCTGCCTGCTTCTCAAAACTTTGAAGAATGAAAAGCGCATACGCCGCGTTAATAATTTTCTTTCCCGCTTCGTTAGCCAGTTTGTGCGCCCAAACCGATTCTCTCGAGAAAGTCGCAGGGGATTTCTGGACTTGGCGCGCGAAATACGCGGCGTTTACGGGCGACGACGTCAATCGCATTGAGCGCCCGGGCGGTATGCGCGATTGGTCGCGGGCCAGCATTGATCAGCGACGAAAGGATTTGGCCGCGTTCGAAGCGCGTTGGAAGAAAATCGACGCGAGTCACTGGCCGATTCCGCAGCAGGTGGATTATCGCTTGATCGGTTCGGCGTTGTCGCGCGCGCACTGGGAGCTCGACATGAACCCGCGGTGGAAACGCGATCCGAACTTTTATATCGAACAGACGCTGACCGCGCTGGTGGAAGCGCTCACTGTGCCCCCGCCATACGATGAGGCGCGCAGCCGCGAGATCCTTACGCGCGTTGAAAATATTCCTTCGATCTTGCAGCAAGGCGCGGGAAACCTAACAAATCCTCCCGCGCCGTTCGCGGCGGTCGCCGTTCAGAATCTCGAGGGAATTCGCCAGCGGGTCCGGAAGATGTCGAACTCGCTTGCAAGTTCGACAACTCTAAATCCAGACAAATTGAATAGCGCGTGCGAACGCGCATCGGATGCGCTGGAAAAATATCAACAGCAGCTCAAGCAGAAGCTGCCCACGCTTCCCCAACAGACTGCCCTTGGTCGCGACGCTTACATTTGGTTCTTGCGGAATGTCGCGCTGATGCCGTTCACGCCGGAGGAACTTCTGGCGATGGGAAAACAGGAATGGAATCGCGCAGTCGCGTTCGAAGCTTACGAGAAGAACCGGAACAAGGACGTGCCGCCGCTGAAAATCGCCGACAACATCGACAACTGCATCAAAGACGCAGCGGAAAAGGAATTGTCGATCCGGAAATTTTTGGTTGAGCGCGGCATCCTCAGCGTTCCCGATTGGGTGCAGCATTACACCCTGCGAGCCACGCCGGAATATCTGCGCGTGCTCGGATTCACCGAAACTGACGATTTCACCGGGCCGTCGCGCTTGAAGGAAAACTGCATCCGCTACGTGCCGGAGCCCTCAGGAAAGCTCCCTTACTTCTGGCGTGCGACGGCAATGGACCCGCGGCCGATCACGGTACACGAGGGAATTCCGGGCCATTATTTTCAGCTTTGTCTTTCATGGAAACATGAGGACCCGATCCGGCGGCATTACTACGACTCGGGCGCGAACGAAGGAATCGGTTTTTATGCGGAGGAAATGATGCTGCAGGCTGGCTTGTTTGATGACAGCCCGCACACGCGTGAGATCATTTACAATTTTATGCGGCTGCGCGCGCTGCGCGTGGAGGTGGACGTGAAACTCGCGCTCGGCGAATTCACACTGGAACAAGCCGCCAAATATCTTCACGAGAAAGTTCCGATGGACGAACTGACCGCGCGCCAGGAAGCGATCGCCTTCTCCACGAGCCCTGGCGGCGCCATCACGTATCAGATCGGGAAGTTGCAGATCCTCAACTTCGTCGCCGCCGCGCGCATGCAGCAGAGCGACAAATTCAATCTACGTGCCTTCCACGACTTTGTTTGGAAGAACGGCAACGTGCCGATTTCTCTACAACGTTGGGAATATTTGGGCACGCCTTAGGAAAGAAGAGCTGACCAGCAGTCTTCGCCGAAATCTCAACGCTGGGGATCGTCTCCTGCCACTAATTGAAAACGACGTACGTTCATTCGCGGGAAACAAAGATTTCAAGACGATGTTTGTCTTTTGATGGTTCATGGAGTCCGAACCGGTAAACTAGTTTTTTCCGCAGCGCTCTCCAAGAGGTCGTTCAATCTGTCGCGAACGCAGCTCGCCCTAATCGGCGATCTCGAGGCCCATTTGGCGGGCGGTGCCGGCAATGATGCGGAAGGCAGCTTCGTCGTCGCGGGCGTTGAGATCTTTGCGCTTGGTGTTCACGATGTCCATGACTTGTTTGCGCGTGACCTTGCCGACCTTTGTCTTGTTCGGTTCTTTCGAGCCGGCGGCGATGTTGGCCGCTTTCTTCAAGAGGATGGCAGCAGGCGGACTCTTCGTGATGAATGTGAACGATTTGTCTTTGTAAACCGTGATCACCACCGGGAGAATGTCGCCGGCTTGTTTCTGGGTGGCGGCGTTAAATTCCTTGCAGAACGCCATGATGTTGACCCCGCGCGGGCCGAGGGCAGTGCCAACCGGCGGAGCAGGGTTAGCTTGCCCGGCCGGAATTTGTAATTTGATCTCTGCTATTTTTTCTTTGGCTGCCATTGTAATTCGTTAAACCGCTAAATCGTTGAATCGTTGAATAACATTATCCGCGCTCCACCTGCCAATATTCCAGCTCCACCGGAGTGGCGCGACCGAAAATAGTGACCGACACGCGCAGCTTCCCGCGCTCAGGATCGATCTCTTCGACGATACCAGTCTGATTCTGAAACGGGCCATCGGCGACTTTCACGGACTCGCCTACTTCAAAGCTGACTTTCGGCTTCACCTTTTCTTCGCGCTCTTTCATTTGCGCGAGCATGCTGTCCACTTCCGATTGTCGCATTGGAATCGGTTTGTCCTTTGTTCCGGCAAACCCGATCACGCCGGGTGTGTCGCGGATGAAATACCAGGTGCGCCCGATCAGCTGATTGTTTTCGTCGAGCAAATGCATGTTGACGATCAGATAACCGGGAAAAAATTTCCGCGTCGTCTCGCTCTTTTTCCCTTTCTTGATTTCTGAGACGCGCTCAGTCGGGACCAGCACGTCGTAAACCAAGTCGCCCATTTCCTCGGTTTTGACGCGTTTCAAGATGTTCTCCCGCACCTTGTTTTCCTGGCCGGAAAGCACGTGCACGACGTACCATTGATCTTTGCCTGCGAGTGCCTGTGCCATAAATCAGTGTAGTCGGGTGAAGAAATGGACAAAATTAACCAGGACAAAATCGAAGAACGCGACGAAGCCACCCAGCAGTACCATCGAGATGGCAACGACAACAGTCGAGTCGCTCAGTTCCTTGTAACGGCGGAACCCTTTTTCCTTCGGGTCCCACGGCCAGGAAGCTTTTTGCAACTCCAGCTTCACTTCACCGAAGAAGTTTTTGATTTTGGTAATCATCAATTGTTAAGCAAAAGGTCCAACATCCAACGCTCAACGTCCAACGCCTAATTCTCTTTCTCCGCGTTCGAAGTTCAGTGTTCGACGTTGGGCGTTTGCAGCCTTTAATCCACGCCAGGAGGGACTCGAACCCCCAACCGACGGTTTTGGAGACCGCTACTCTACCAATTGAGCTACTGGCGTATTTGTAATCTCCCTCTTCCGCTTAATCTTCCTCTTCCCCGTCTTCGCCTCAAGTAAGCAGAGTGCGAGGAAGATTGTTAATCCAGAATATCGCCCACGCGACCTGCGCCCACGGTTTTGCCGCCCTCGCGAATGGCGAAGCGAATCGTTTTCTCCATGGCAATGGGCGTAATCAACTCCACCTCGATGGAGATATTGTCGCCCGGCATCACCATTTCAACGCCTTCGGCCAATTTAACCGTGCCGGTAACGTCCGTGGTGCGGAAATAAAACTGTGGTCGGTAATTGGTGAAGAACGGAGTGTGACGTCCGCCTTCCTCTTTGCTCAGCACATAAACTTCTGCCTTAAACTTCTTGTGCGGCGTAATTGAACCTGGCTTCGCGATCACCTGGCCGCGCTCTACCTCCTCTTTCTTCAAGCCGCGCAACAGCACCCCGACGTTGTCGCCCGCGCGCGCTTCGTCGAGAAGCTTGCGGAACATTTCGATATCGGTCGCCACTGTCTTCGCCGTTGGACGAATACCCACCAGCTCGACTTCCCCCATTTTCTTAAGAATGCCGCGCTCCACACGACCAGTGGCCACGGTGCCGCGGCCTTCAATGTTAAATACGTCTTCGATCGGCATCAGGAACGGCTGATCGACCGGCCGGTCGGGCACAGGGACGTAATCGTCGACCGCTTCCACCAGCGCGAGGACCTGCTTTTCGGCGTCAGCGTCACCATTAAGCGCCTTGAGCGCGCTGCCTCTGACGATTGGGATTTTGTCGCCGGGGAATTCGTACTGCATCAACAAATCCCGCACTTCCATCTCGACGAGATCGAGGAGCTCAGGGTCATCGACCATGTCCACCTTGTTTAGGAAAACGACGATGGAGGGCACGCCTACTTGGCGGGCCAGCAAAATGTGTTCACGCGTCTGCGGCATCGGTCCGTCGGCAGCGGAGACAACCAGGATGGCGCCATCCATTTGCGCCGCGCCGGTGATCATGTTCTTGACGTAGTCGGCGTGCCCCGGGCAATCGACGTGGGCGTAGTGCCGTTTCTCGCTGGAATACTCTACGTGCGCGGTGTTGATGGTGATTCCGCGCTCCTTCTCTTCCGGCGCGTTATCGATTGATTCATATGCCCGCACTTCGGCCATGCCCTTTTTGTTCAGCACCATCGTGATTGCCGCTGTCAGGGTTGTTTTGCCGTGGTCCACGTGACCGATCGTACCGACGTTCACGTGCGGCTTGTCGCGTTTAAAAGCTTCCTTAGCCATTTCAATTCTCCTGTTTAACTAAACTTCGTTTTTACTTCTAATTATTCCACTGCCGGCCGCGAGTTCTTTCTGGAGCCCATGACCGGGATTGAACCGGTGACCTCGTCCTTACCAAGGACGTGCTCTACCAACTGAGCTACATGGGCCTGCTTTTGCCAGCCCAGCGCTTCCGCAGCAACCCGAGCCGCAAACCGGTTTCGCTTTCTACCAGAGACTCAAAAGTCCCAAAGCCGCGTCAAATTTGCAATTTGAACGACCATGGGACCGCCTCGTTCCAGCAAAAAGCGTCCGCAAGCTAACCGCGGCCACCGTCGTGTCAAAGAGATTTTCCCCATGCGCGGAGCTGTGGCGTGCGTTGTCTTCAGCGCATTTGATTCAAAGCGTGCCAGAGCAGATCCGCTGAGACAGGACGCTACAGCATCTCTACCTTCAGCGGATTATGTGACTCGTCTCCTCTGCTTTGCCCCGCATTAGCAGGCGCACGATTACAGCAATCAGAATCAGTACCACGATGCCGATCACAATGTACAGCGGCTTGATCTGACTAATCAAACTCGGTTCTTCCGGCGTTGCCGTAGGCGCCGTTGTCGTTGCTGCTGTCGTACTGGGATGCGGCGCATTTTTTGCGGCAAGTTGTCCCTGAGTCCACTGCAGGCGCGAGAAAGTATCATTGTCTTGCGGGTTGAGTTTCAAGGCCGCCTGATAATCAGGGATCGCCTTTTCATACTGTCCCATCAAACTGTACGTGTAACCGCGCTTGGTGAGGGCTTCGGTATCGTTCGGGGCTTTGTCCAGGATGAATGTGTAATCGGCAATGGCCGCATCAAAGTTCTTCGATCCCCGATATGCCAGCGCGCGCCGATCATAGGTCTGAAAGTCGTCCGGCTTTTTTTGAATCACCGTAGTGAAATCGGCCACTGCCTTGTCCCATTGGCTGAGTCCGAGCTCGGCGAACCCGCGGAGCTTGATTGCAGTTAGTTCATCGGGTTTGATCTCGAGTGCTTTCTCAGTGTCCGCCAGCGCTTGCTGATAATTCTTTTGTTGCAGGAAAACCTGCGATCTGCCGACGTAAGCCCGCATGTCTTTAGGCGACAGCTGAATGGCCTTTGAAAAATCGTCACCCGCCTCTTGGTATCGCTGGAGCTCGAAATTGGCAAAACCACGAGCTTCATAAAACGCCGGCTGCCTACTGTTTGCCATAATCGCCGCGGTAAACTCCGTCACCGCTTGTTCGTACTGCTTGCTGTCAAGCAATTGGACGCCCTTTGCGTACTCGCCCGTCCCCGCTCCCGCTTTCTCTTTGGCTGGCGCTTTCTCTTTAGCTGGCGCAAAACTGGCCGCGCCAAAAAGGCAGGCGGCGATCAAGGCAGTTGTGATTCGACTGTTAATCATCATGGTTGTGTTCTCCTTCCAAGCTTACTTTTTGAGCTATTTCTCGCTCGGAAGCGAGCAAATTAACGCAGCAAAAAAATAGCGATGAACCAACTGGATTCCAGCGGGGAGATTGTCGGCATGCGTAACCGCACGAGCACCTCCGAAGGTTACGCCGCGGTTTTCGCCACCATTCTCATCTGGTCCACGCCATCGCTCTTTCAGTACTACCTGAACCGTTACTACGATCCGTGGGCACAAAATTTTTACCGTTATCTGGTAGCCTGCGTTTCAATCGCGCCGTTCCTAATTTATCGAATCCGACGCCGCGAGCAGCCCGTCGACTGGCGCGCTATAACGATCTGCTTCGTGCCCTGCCTGCCTAACGTGGTCCATCAGGTCACGCAGGTGATCGCTCTATTCTATATGGGCCCGGGCGTTTACACCATCTTCACGCGCGCCTCGGTGATTTTCACTGCGTTGCTCGCGCTCGCATTTTTTCCTGAGGAACGTCACGTCATCAGGCAATGGCAGTTCCAATTGGGCACTGCCTTGGGATTGATTGGCGCATTCGGTGTCGTTTGGTTTCAACCGGGATGGAAATCGGGGCACATCGCCCTCCCCGGATTATTCGTTGCATTTACCGCCACATTTTGCTGGGCGCTCTACGGCATCCTGGTGAAACGGCCTTCCCGGGAGCTCGGCTCGATCCGCAGCTTCGGAGTGATCAGCGTGATTACGTCTGCGCTGCTGTTTCCACTCACAATTGCATTTGGGAAAATTGGCACGCCGCTTCATACAGGATCGCAAGTTAACTTGGTACTGATCGTCTCAGCTGTGACCTGCATCACGCTTGCGCATGTCCTTTACTATGTGGCAATCCGAGAGATCGGAGTGGCCCTCGCACAATCGCTACAACTTCTCTGCCCTGCCGGGGCAATGGCTCTATCAGCGTGGATTTACGGCGAACGTCTCACTCACGCCCAGATCTGGAGCGCGGCCATTCTTCTCCTCGGCGCGTTTCTCGCCATGCGCACCAAGCGCATCGCCACCACGGAAGCTGCGGAGAATATCTAGAATGTTCTCAGTGTTGCAGTGCAAGCGCTGAGCTTACCAACTCGCGGCGTTTAGCTCTTCTTCAACGTCTGCGTTTTGCGCACCATTTCGATGAATCCCGCACGGTAGCCATTTGCATCGTCGCCTTTTCCTTCCTGCGCCCATTTCAGCACCGCGCCCAGCGTTCCACTGCCTTTGTAACCGGAATCGCAAAGAATCATTCCAAACTCCGCCACCGCAGCAGCGAACTTCAAATCCGGATGCGCTTGTGCGAAATCGACCCCATCGTCAGTGACACTGCGCTCGATGCTTTGTACCTCCCCGTTGCCATCTGGTTTTTTAAATCGCAGTTTTGCACTGAGGAGTGTTTGCGCCGTCTGCCGTGTACTGAATTGTTGCGCGACTGGCACAAGTTCATACAGGGCAGTGACCGTGTAACCGGCGGCGATCCCATTGTCGCGCGGCCCTTCCCCATTTGAATTCTCTCCTTTCAGCGATCGTTTGTCGTAACCGATCAATCGATACGAGCCGACGCTTACGGGATTGAATTCAACATCAATCTTTGTGTCTCTTGCGATGACATTCGCGCCATGAACATCTCTCGGTGCCTCGCGCCCCTTCAATCCAATCCGCACGAGCCGGTGTGACTGGTCCCATGGGCAACCTGCAACATCGACGTTCACCGAAAATAGCTCGTCCGATCGGGGCTCTGGATAATCGTAATTGAAATAGTTTATCATCTGCTCGATGCGCACAGTGTCCTTGGGAGGAAGAACTCCCGCATTGATAGACTGGAAGACTTCCGAATAAGACCCCGGGGTCACGACGATTGGAAAGCCCGAATGAGGGTTGCTCGAGACGGAGACAAACGGGTGCTCACCAACATAAGCGTACGAAGCGGCACCGAAATCGCGGCTCGGATCTGGGGCGAACTGCGAGGCTTCCTCGCCTTCAACAGCGGAAAATCGACCCGACTCTGCTTGTTCGCGCGGAGACGAGCCGGCTAAATGCAGTGCACTACCAGACCTGTTGGTCGCCAATACGAGAGCCCCGATAAGCGCTAAGAGAGTCAGAACGGCCGCAATCGCCAGCGGCCCAGCTTTTGACCAAAAGGAGTCATCGGTGACAGCTATGAACCTCCTCGGTGCGATCCATCGTTCGTTCAGTTCCAGCTCGTATTGGGATCTCAAGGCCCGCGCTACTTGCTGCGTCTCGACCACAACACGCTGCGCTTCTGGTGAATCGCCAATCGCGCGAGCAACTGCCGATTTTTCCGGCTCCTCTAATTCGCCCAAGGCGTATGCGGTCAATTTTGGATCATCCAAGTTCATTTTCATTCGGTGGTTCTCGGTTTAAATGGAATAAAATCTCCTGCGATCTCTCCGTACCGCTGCCGAAGTGTCTTTAATGCAGTGTGAAGCAAAACCCCGACGTTGTTGGCGGTTGTCTTCATGATCTTGGCAATCTGCTGGTAGCTAAGATCGTTTTGGAATTTGAGTTGAATCACTTCCTGCTGCCGCGGCGGCAGTGTGGCAACGATGCGCAACAAAAATCCCGCTGCCTCCTTTTGTTCGAGTCGATCAAATGGCAACGGTTCTTCCGTTCCTCGGAATTCGATCGCCTCTTCATCGAGATACATCATTCGCCTTTCTTTGCGGCAAACGTTAAGCGCTCCGTTGCGGCAAACGGTGAATAGCCAGGTCGCCGGTTCATCCGCGCGATCTAATGCACCATTGCGTTGAAATTTTATGAATGTTTCCTGGACTACATCCCTCGCTCTTTCCCTGTCCCCGGTTATGCGCACGGCATACTGCAGAAGCGGAATTTCAAAACGTTGCAGAATTTCCTCAAACTTTTGCTCGGCATCTGTTTTCCGGCTTCGCATTGATTTTGGCGCATGGGAGGATACCACAGCGGTGAAACTCAACGCTAATAAGACGGGCCTGTAAGCGTGTATGTAATCGGCACTTGAACCCGCTCCACATTCCCCGGCTTGAAACGCCATCTTTGGAAAGCATCCAGGGTTGCGTTATCAAGAATCGAACTTCCGCAACTCTGCACCATACGAACATCGACCACGTTGCCGTCGACGGAATCGACCGTCAGCAGCGCGATACCCGATCCGGTTATTCGCAGACGTCGCGCCTCGTACGGATATACCGGGCGCGGCGCATATGTCACCAACGCTCTCACGCCTCCAAGCGGGGCTGCTATGCCTCTCACAAAAGACGCAACCTGCGTTTTCTTGCGCGGGCGAACCGGTGGCGACATTCGATTCTCCTCCGGGAATATCTCTAGGTCGGCAGGAACCTGTTCGGGAGGCGGAGGCATCGCCACCTCTTCTGGTGATGTCTCTTCCCGGTCTTTATCCGCTATGTCTATGTCAACTCCGGCCAGTTTGAAATCCTGGACCGCAACATTGTCGGATTTCCCCTGTGCGACGACGATTGCCCCAATGTGAATCCCAGCAGCGCAGGCAAATGCAGCGCACGCCAGCCAGGGCCGACTTGGTCTGTAGACTAGCGCCGTGTTCATTGCATTGCCTTCTCATTAGAAAAACACCGCAGGCTCTAAAAACTTAGCGCCGTCGACTGGCGTTCGAGACCGCTGCCAAGCTCTGAGCGGCTCTTTCATTGTTGAAGCGGCAACGCATTGTACCCGACACTCGATGCTGGATTCTCGGAGCTCGATGCTGGATAATCAGCGCGCGCAACGTCTAGGGAGACAGCACCACGCACTCACAAACGTGAACATCAAAACCTATCTCGTCTCTCGCCAGAAGTTGGTCGAACACGCGCTTGATCGCTACCTGCCAAAAGCGAATACGAAACCCGCGACCCTGCACCGGGCTATGCGTTACAGTCTTTTTGCTGGCGGCAAACGGTTGCGACCGATTCTTTGTCTCGCGGCGACCGAAGCTTGCGGAGGAAAGACTGGAAATGCGCTTCCTCTGGCTTGTGCCCTCGAATGCGTCCACACCTATTCGCTAGTTCACGACGATTTGCCAAGCATGGACAACGACGATTTTCGGCGCGGCCGTCCTACTTGCCACAAAATCTTCGGCGATGGCATTGCGATTTTGGCGGGCGATGCGCTATTGACAATCGCGTTTGAAATCGTCTCTAAGGCAAGGCCGACATCGCGCTACGACACATCGAGCTTGCTGCGTGAGATTGCTGTCGCGGCGGGCAGCCAAAAACTAATCGCCGGTCAGGTGGCCGATCTCGAAGCCGAAGGCAAGAACGTCAAACGCGATCAGTTGCAATTTATTCACGAGAACAAGACGGCAGCCATTTTGAAAACCTCGGTGCGGCTCGGTGCGATGAGCGCGAACGCAGACACCAGAAAACTTTCTGCTATCACAGGATTCGGGCAGCGGCTTGGCCTCGCATTTCAAATCATCGACGACATTCTTGATGTCACGCAGACCTCGGAGATCCTGGGGAAGAGCGCTGGCAAAGATGTGGCGGCAAAAAAAGCGACCTACCCGGCCGTGATCGGCCTGGAAAAATCCCGCGCCGAAGCCAGACGGCTCACGCGTCAGGCGCACAATGTTTTGTCAGTGTTCAGCAACCGCGATGCCGAACCGCTGCATGCGCTGGCAAATTATCTCCTCGAACGCGAATATTAATTCGTTGCCGTTGCCCTGTGGGCGACGCAGCGCGTGACTTGCCCGATTAACTCCGTGCGGGCGTTTCGCACAGCGAAACGGCTACGTTACCAGCGCCAAATTTGGATCGATTTCTTCTGTCAGCTTCGACTGAAACCCAGCCTGCAATCGAAGGAGCGCAGCAAATGCGATCATAGCTGCATTGTCAGTGCACAGCCAACTCTCGGCAGTCTTCAAGTCGAACCCCGCGCGCCGGCACGCTTCGCCCAATTGTCGTCGCAATTCCTGATTGCAACTCACACCGCCGCTGACCGTCACCAGATCGACGTGATGCTTCTGCGCTGCCGCGATCGTCTTTGTAACGAGCACGTCGATAATTGCTTGTTGAAACGACGCGCAGAGGTCCGCCAATACACGCTCATCCAGTTTGTAGGGCGCCTGTGTCAGACGCCGTTCCTCAATTTTCGGAAGCAAGTAACGCACGGCCGTTTTCAACCCGCTGAAACTGAAATTCTCCGAGTCGCGCATGCTACGCGGAAGATCAAAGCGGTTCGAATCCCCAACGCGCGCACGTTTTTCAATTTCCGGACCACCGGGATAACCGAGGCCGAGCATCTTGGCGACTTTATCGAACGCTTCGCCTGCAGCGTCATCCAGTGTGCGCCCGATCAATTGATATTCGGTCAGGCCACGAACGAGGACCGACATTGTATGACCACCGCTCACGATCAGTGAAACATTCGGCTTAATTTGCTCGCCGCCATCTGCGCCATGAAAAAATGGCGATAGCAGGTGGCCTTCGAGATGATTGATTGCGAGGTAAGTTTTGCCAAAGCCGATTGCCAGACCCTTGGCGATTGACGCGCCAATCATCAGCGAACTCGCGAGTCCGGGCCCGCTCGTCGCCGCAAATGCATCGGCTTCTGAGAAATCGATCCTGGCCGCGGTTACGGCGCGACCGAGCAACTGCGGCGCGTAGATCAAATGATTGCGCGAGGCAATCTCAGGCACGATCCCGCCGAATTTCTCATGTGCGGCAACTTGCGACGCGATTTCGCTGGCAAGCAATTCTTGCGAGCGATCGTCGCCTGCGCGCAAGATCGCGACGGCGGTCTCATCGCAAGAAGTTTCAAGTGCCAAGACGGTTGTCATCGTGTAGCGGCGGCTGTGTCAGCCACCTAGGCGCTTGGCACAAGCGCCTCTACAATCATTTCTTTACTGCTTCAGCTTTCGGCGCGCTCTGTTGCGCGTAAGTCATAACGCCCTTTAGCGCGTCGATCGCCCGCAACATCTGGGCATCTTTAGCCTTGATAATCTTGGTCTCGTCATCGGGTTTTACATTTGCCGCATTGCGCAATGCAAAAAGAGCGCGCTCCTGGTCGGGCATCACGGCCACACGAATATTCGGAGTGACGCCGTTGCCCTGAATCACTTGTTTGCTCGGCGTATAGTATTTTGCTGTGGTAAAACGCACGGCCGAACCGTCCGGTAACTGCATAACATTCTGCACGGAACCTTTTCCGAAGGTCGTTTCGCCCACGAGTACGGCCCGATGCAAATCCTTGAGCGCTCCACCAACGATCTCCGCCCCGCTCGCGCTCCCTTCGTTGATCAGCAGTACCATCGGAAAGTTCGGACGCTCCTTTTTCGCACCGGAAGTCGAATAATCATGCTGCTGGGAAACGACGCGTCCCTGTGTCGAAACCACTTTCGTGTTGGGCGGTAAAAATTGAGCGCACACATCGACGGCGCTATTCAACAACCCGCCCGGATTATTTCGAAGATCGAGAATGAGTGCTTGCATGCCTTGCTTCTGCAAATCGTCGAGCGCCTTCGAAAGTTCCTCGGCCGTAGGCTCGTTAAATTGGATCAGCCGGATATAACCGATCTTGAACGGGCCGGTCAGCTGCGCATCGAGCAACCTTGTGCCTTTGACACTTTGGACTTTGATCTCTGCCCGTTGCAGGGTGTATTCCTTGATTTCATTGGTGGAAGGCCGCAGCAAGGTAAGGGTCACTTTCGCTCCAGCGGGTCCACGCAAAACATTGATTGCATCCTGGAGATCCATTCTTTCGGTGGAATTGCTGTTGATGCGCAAGATTTGGTCGCCGGAGAGAATACCCGCTTTGGCTGCGGGTGTGTCCTCCATCGCTGTGATGACCGTAGGCAGTCCGTTTTTCATGGAAACCTCGATCCCGAGACCGTTGAAGCGGCTCCGCGTGTCATCTTGCATGTCTCGAAAATCGCTCGGATCCATGAACTGACTGTGGGGGTCCAGGGAAGAAAGCATGCCCTTCATTGCCGCAGTGACGAGATCGTGATAGCTCGTCTTGTTTTCATCCACATAATCTTGCCGGAGCAATTCCAGAGTCTTTGCGAAAATGGAAATCTGCGCGTAGCCGTTATCTTCTTCGCTCTTTCCTGGCTGCGCTTCTTGTGCGAACACGCCAGGAAAAGCGCCGAGCACGAGACAAGCCAGTAAAGGGATGATGATCGAGCGCCTCATATTTCGACCGAAAATTCGGAACAACTTAACCATCGCTCATGAGGAAATTTTGGCAACGCCCAAGACAATGCGTTGTCTTAATTGAGACTCGCAAGGATGAACAAGCGTCTTTCCGATCTCATTAACACCCGGCTTCAGTCGGGTGCGGAACGCCGAGGCGGTGCTAGCCGTTTCAACGGCTTTCCTCTGCGAGCCAAACCGTTGAAACGGTTTTGGTCTTCCTCTTGTCGTAGCACCGGGCTGAAACCCGGCGTTAATGAAAAGACGCTACGGCGACTCTCGTTTGTGCTTCTCCTGCTGACGCTTTGTCTTCCCGCGGCGAGCAGCTTCGCTGCACAAACCGACGACGCCGAGTACGAGGCGGTAGCTGAAGAATACATCAAAACGTATCTTGCGGCTCATCCGTTGGAGGGAACTGCCCTCGGCCTACATGAGTACGACGGCAAAATCAGCGATTACAGCCGCCTGGCGTTGGATGCCGAACTTTCCCGGCTCCGGCGCTTTGACGATCGCCTGGCCAAGTTCGACCCGGCCAAGTTGGGTCCACGCCAATCAATCGACCTGCGAATTCTGCAGGCGGCCGTGAAGAAAGACGTTTTTGAAATGCAGTATATGTCGATCTTCGAGCGAAATCCCATGGCCTATGCGGGCGCGGCCGACGTGAATGTCTATATCAAGAGAAATTTTGCGCCGCTTGAAGATCGCGTTCGCAGCCTGGTCGCCATCGAATCCCAAATCTCAAACATCCTGATTGCGGCGAGGACAAACCTCAATGACGTGCTTCCCAAGCCGTATGTGGAATTGGCTGTTGAGATCGCAAAAGGTTCTGTCGATTTCCTCAAAAAAGATCTGGTGTCCGCCGTCAGCGGCGTTACGGACGAACAGCTTCGTGCCGCGTTTTTGGACGCAAACCGAAAGGCTGCAACTGCGCTCAACGATTATGCTGCGTGGCTGCAGCGTGAGAAACTCCCGAAGGCCTCGCTCGATTTCGCTCTAGGCGAGGAAAAATTCCAGCGTTTCCTTGCCCAGACCGAACTGGTCGACGTTCCGCCGCAAAAAATTCTTGAGATCGGCATGGCACAATTGAAAGCCGAACAGGACGCGTTCGCCGAAGCTGCGAAAAAGATCGATCCAAACAAGTCGCCGATTGAAGTCTTCAAGCAAATCCAGAGCGAACATCCGACGCCGGACAAACTGATTCCGGACGTCGCCAAAGATCTGGACAAAGTTCGGAAGTACGTCTTGAGCCATCATTTGGTCGGTATTCCATCGGAGATTCGCGCAAAGGTCAAAGAGACACCGCAATATCTGCGCGCCACCTCTTTCGCATCAATGGACACGCCGGGTCCCTTCGAGAAGCGCGCAACTGAGGCCTACTACTACGTCACGCCCACGGAGAAAGACTGGCCGGACAAACAAAAGCAGGAATGGCTCACCGCCTTCAATTATTATACGTCGGACATTACATCGATCCACGAAGCCTACCCCGGTCATTATGTACAGTTCATGCACTTGAACGCGTCGCCCGCGAGCAAAGTGGAAAAAATTTTCGGCAGCTACGCGTTCATCGAAGGATGGGCGCATTACTGCGAAAAAATGATGCTCGACGAAGGGTATGGCGGCCCGACTAGTTCGAGCCCGAGCGAAGAGGATGTAAAACGCGCAGCCAAATATCGAATGGCGCAGGCCGACGAAGCGCTCCTTCGTTTATGCCGATTGTGTGTATCGATCAAACTGCACACACAAAAGATGTCGCTCGACGAGGCAACGAAATTCTTCCAGGACAATTGCTACTACGAGGAAAAACCGGCGCGCCAGGAAGCGATCCGCGGCACTTTCGATCCCGGCTATCTCAATTACACCTTGGGAAAATTGCAGATCCTGAAATTGCGCGACGATTACAAGGCACAAGAAGGCGACGACTTCTCATTGCAAAAATTCCATAATGAGTTGCTCAATCACGGCATGCCGCCCGTTCGGCTGCTCCGCGAGATCATGCTCAAAGACCAGAGCAAATGGAACGAAGTGCTTTAATTCCTCTTCCTCTTACTTGTAGACTTGCCCGCCGTAGCCTTGGCGAAGGCGGGTCACCACGGAATTTCCTTGCGATCACGCAAGGATTTACCGGTAAGCCCCTGTGGCGCTTCACTCGCCAGCCATACGATCGTATCTGCGCCTTCTTCCACTGATCGCGTCGCGTTTCGCCCGCCCATATCCGTTCGCACCCAGCCCGGGCAAACCGAATTCACCGCAAACTTCGGCAATGCCGCGGCAAGCTGCGACGTCACCCCGTTCAGCGCAGTCTTAGAAATGCAGTAAGCCGGCGACCACCCGTCTGCGCCACCAGTTAACTGTCCGCCGCTGCTGGAGACATTAATAACCCGTGGCGCCTTGCTTTTCACCAGCAACGGCGTAAACGCGCGCGTCGCCCGCAATGCGCCGAGCACATTGGTCTCGATCGTCCTTCGGAAAATGTTGTCGCTGACTTCGAGAATAGCGTCGTCGCCGTCCATCATAATTCCCGCATTGTTAACGAGCACATCCAGATGATCTGCAATTTTCGAGAACTCACGTGCCGCGGCCCTGACGCTCGCGTTATCGGTCACGTCCACCTCAATGAATGTCGCCTTTCCGCTTTGCTTCGCGATCTCATCTGCCGCTTTGCGTCCAGCATCTGGATTCCGCGCAGCGACGAAAACATGAAATCCCTTCCTCGCGAGCTGACTCGCCACCTCGCGCCCGATCCCTTTGTTCGCTCCGGTGACTAATACCGTTTTCATACGCGCTTTGATAGGGCTCACTCACGAAGATCTTCGTCGTCTTCATTCGGCAAGAGATCTCTCAGCATTGGCTGCGGGTTCGATGGCAATTCTTCCACGTCGCGCAACTTTTTGGTGATGGCACGCGAGCGAACATCGACGTCCTCAATCTTCCGCGAGGCCTGATCGATTTTCTCTTTCACTGCGGACAAAGCCTCACCAAATTTTCCAAACTGGGTTTTCACCGTGGCCAGCAGGTTCCACACTTCGCTCGATCGCTTCTGGATCGCGAGCGTGCGAAAACCCATCTGCAAACTGTTGAGCAACGCGGCTAGCGTCGTTGGTCCGACAAATGTAACGCGACAATCGCGCTGCACGTTTTGCACCAAGCCGACCCGGCGAATCGCTTCAGCGTAAAGTCCCTCGCTCGGCAGAAACATCAGAGCGAAATCGGTCGTCTTAGGCGGATTGATGTACTTCTCGCAAATGTCTTTCGCACATCGCTTCAACTGCGTTTCCAAAGTTTTCATTGCGGCATCGACCGCAGTTAGGTCGCCCTTCTCCTGGGCCGCTGCGAGCCGCTCGTAATGTTCCATCGGAAATTTCGCGTCGATCGGCAGCCACACAGGCGCGCCGTTTTCGTCGCCCGGCAATTTGATCGCAAACTCGACACGCTCATCGGTGTCCTCGCGCATTTTGATA